>Ga0307982_1003283_pt1 | contig 12953 bp, 6 predicted proteins | sample OrgLakmetagen989_FD_201847 | JGI IMG/M metagenome (GOLD analysis project Ga0307982, IMG submission 201847) | Saline water microbial communities from Organic Lake, Antarctica - #989 | ecosystem: Environmental > Aquatic > Non-marine Saline and Alkaline > Saline | place: Antarctica: Organic Lake... | reverse complement strand
ACATGATGTGGCAGGAGTTGACGGGGAAGGCAGACGCGGAAGTGGCGCTGCGGGAGGCGGTGTTTGTAGCGGGGCTGGGCTGGGAGCACTGCACGCTGGGGCGACGGGACACCCTGGAAACCATCCAGCGGCAGCTGGCAGAGATCAATGTGGTGCAGACGTAGGCTGCTGCCTCGGGCTGTGCAGCCTTCATGCCCCTGCGGGAGGCTTGTCTGGTAGGCAGACCCCCTCCCTAGTACTAGTCTACGGGCCCAGGTCTCATCTCTGAGAAGGGGGGTTGAATAGATAGCTGCAATGCGCATGGGCACAGAAGTGCTCATGACATGCACGGGCTTGGGCACGATAATACACAATCTCCTGATTTAACTCTGCACCGTTCTGCTCTTGGTGCACTGTATTGCAAAGTGCTTGCACACTTGGATTAGTGGACTTTCGCTGCTGCTGCTGCCATGTTTAGCAAAGCCCGACATGGAGGCGGGGAGGACCAGACCTCCTCTGCGGAAACGCAAATGCAGGCAGAGAAACTTGATGCACTGTTGGGTTTGTTGTTGTCGGCTGGTTACTTCCGAGCTCGTGCACCCGGACTGGAGCCTTTTGACAAGGTAGGAGAGATCTTGTAGCGCTGCTTTTGCTGGTTGCTCACTGCATGCGCTTCGTCAGGTTATTGGTGGAATGTGCTGGGCCATTGCAAGTTGCGGAAGCACAGCTAGTGTGAATTTGGCGTATGATGAGGCCTTGAGCCTTGGAAAGAAGATGTAAGTACCATCAGTGAGAATGGCGTACTGCAGTGCAGCACACCGCCTGCTTTGCAGTCGCATTGGAGAACGCGTGATTGACGTGCTGCGAACAATGGGCTGCCCAGAGCCACTTCAATCCAATCAAATCCAAGGTCGCGACTTCAATGCAATGTTGCCCGTTGTGCGTTGGCTCGTGATCCGCGTGCTTGAGCACAGAAAGGCGACGGGGCATACTGCTCGAGCTGGCAGCGAGACTCACTTTGACAGCGAGTTCAGCCTTCCCAGACCCAAAGCCCCCCAAAGCACGGATTTTATGCACATGGTGTCCTCTCGGTACGCCCCATTGCGCACGTACCGGCGAAACGCCGCCATGTGGAGTGGTGGTCTGGATGCTGGCGCCCGCATCGCCTGTGCCCTGCTTGAGTACGGCGAGCAAATCGAAAGCGGGCGCCTGAGTGGGGACAGCAGCGCTGATGCCGTGTCCAGCACTGCCAGCGACGACAAGCAGCTGGCCAAGGCGCAGAAGGCCGCCGCCAAGGCTGCCCAGGAGGCCGCTGCCCGCTCCGCTGAAATGCAGTCGGAGCTGCTGGCGCAAATGAGCGGGGGGCCAGGGATGGGAAAGCTGTCAGGGGCGCGTGTGGGCGACGTCATGTCCCTACAGGCTGACACCTTGCGGGCGGAGAGCGCCCAGTACGCCGCCCGAGATGCCGCTCTGAAGGAGGCGGCGGCCGCTGGCGCCCTGCTGGCAAACACTGCCCAGGGGCGGGCACAGGCACACAGGCGCCGCCTGGCAGGCATGCAGCACAAGGTGCAAGCTGCGCAGCTCAAGCAGCAGATCGCCGCCAAGGCTGCCTCAGCGGCGCGGGTGCGGTCCGCACAGGCCACCACCACCCTCGCCTCAAAGCGCGCCCGCATCGGAAAGCTGCAAGCCGCCCTCAGCAAGATTGCAGAGACTGTGAAGGCCACGGGGCAGAATGTCGTGTTTGCCAAGATCGAGCACCTGCAGCGTATGAAGGAGCAGCTGGGAGCACAGGAGCGAGCCTTCAAGAGCAACTGCCGTCGTCAGCTGAAGCAGCTAACTGCACAGCTTGAAGACCTCAAAGCTGCAGCGGAGGCTGGAGCAGGGGACGCCAGCGGTGCCAACGTGCAGCTGGTGGAAGTGGAGACGGCCCACGCCAACACCGTGGCCCGCCACCGCCGCCTGCGGGGAATGCTGGCTCGCCGCAATCGGGAGGCAGACCGCCTTCAGCGCCTGGTGGACGACGTGCCCTCCCGCCCAGAGCTGCTGCAGTACGAGCGGCGCTTCATGGAGCTGTACGAGACAATGGCGCGGCAGATGGATGAGATGCGGAAGCACTACACCACCTTCAACACCCTGCAGAAGAAACGCGAAGACGTGGACAACGAAGAGAGCCTGCTGGCGTCCATGAGGGACACGTTCCCCTCCGCCATGCGGTCCAGCCGCTCCACGGAGCAATTCATGGGCAGTGTGCAGGCGGCCCTGGATGGCCTCGTCGCCTCAAAGGCCGAGCGGGAGGGGGGTCTCGCGGGGGGGCGCGCCCAGCTGCAAAGCACACAGGAGCAACTGGCCCTGCTCAAGTCGGCCCAGCGCGCGTACATCAAGGCCGTGAAGGACTTCACTGTGGCCTGTGAAGCCAATGAGGACATGGTGGCCAGGCTGGAGGCAGGGGGGGTCCAGCCGCACTAGGGGGGGGGGGGGGGTGCTTGCTCGTTGCCAAGTACAATACATTTCAGTTGCACACCCATGCTTCAATCCAGCTCTGATGCCGCCACCTGCTCAACAGGGGCAGTAGGGGTGTCACCTGGCGGGGCTGACGAAGCATCATCGTCAGCAGCATCAGCACCAGCGGCAGCGTCAGCGGCAGCGGCAGTCGCGGCGGCATCGTCAATAACGGCAGCAGCTCCCAACGAGCTGTGCACCGGTGGCTCCTCTGGCAACTCCTCGATGAGGACCCCTGATGTCGCCCATGGGGCTGCTGCTCCTGTTGCGGCAGCCGCCTCGTCCCGCTGGGCGCCTGCAGCCGCCTCCTCAGCGGGATCCTCTCGACTACTGCCTGCAGCCTCGTCCCCAGCGTCACTGCCGTCATCGCTGTCATCGTCACTTTCACCATCTTCGTCACTCTCGTCATCGCTTTCATCGTCGCTTTCATCGTCGCTGTCCTGCAAACTAGCCACCGCACCCTGCACAATGGTTTTGAGGTTCCATCCAGTGCAACCAGGAGACAGCGCCTTCACGTGTTGAGCCCACTCCTCCGCAAATGCGTGCATACGGTGGTCACTCAGTCCTTGTACCCACACACACATGTCGTTCAGCCACAGGCGGTTGGCGACGTACTTGGTGTCGTGTTTCTCAAGCAGCCCCCGCGTCCACAGTAGCTGCCGCAGCACCCACCGACGCCCGCAGCGCAGCAGCAAGGCGGAGTCAGCTGCAGCCAGCCGCGCCATCCTCCACGAGCGCATGTAGCCGTACGTCACTGCACGACGTACGCAAGCGTGCAGCGTGGCTTGACAACCCAACTCAGCGTCAAGCCAGGAGAGGGCCGGTGATAGCTTGCAAATGGTCCACGCACTTTCCACTGTCCCGTCGCCAGCAGAGAGGCGGTAGTCATATGCAGAGGCGAACATAATTCCACCAAGAGCACACAGCATGTCGTGTTCCTCCTTGGATCCATCTTCAAGCAGGTATTCCGTCTTGGGCAATGTCGCAAGCGCCTCATTCTCGCCGTCTGTGAACCCCCCCCAGGACACAGTGCCCCCCCCCTCTGCAGCAGCAACAACAGCGTCGCGCCATGACGGCTGCATATCGTACGCTGCAGCCGCTAGGGGGTCGTCCCCACCGTCAATTGCATCAGCGGCGTACCGTGCTGCGTCAAAGTCGGCCTCCTCTGCCTGTGTTCGCAGCCCCCCCCTGCTGGCTGTAGGGGTGTCATCAGGCGCCACCAAGTCCAATACATCTGGCAGTTCCGACAGCAGCCCCGCAAGCACGCCCTGGTATCGCTGCGCAAATCCGTACCTGGGGGCAGAAAGGGACACACGGATGTCCTCAGCTGCCGCTGCAGCCGCAGCCGCAGCAGCCACCGTCTCAGACACCCCTACAGGCTCAAAAGCTTCAACAGAGGCAGTGTTGAGCCCCCCTGCACCCCCCCCTGCAGAGCCGTCACGGGGGGCTGAACCCCCTCCCCGTGAGCGACCGGTATTCTCCAGCGCACTCCCGCTGGCTGCAGCAGGCACATCCAAGCGCTGCCTGGGAACGCGCTCTTTGGGTGAAGTTAATGACGACTGGGGAGGTGTAAGGGGGGTTGCATCGGCTGCAGCACCCCCCTCAACTGCGGCGCTTGCAGGCGCCCCCCCCTCCTCCTCCGCTTCAGCTTTGGGGGACGTTGTAGCCGCAGATTGCTCTTCTTCAGCTGTGTGTGTTGCTGCAATGACCTCAATGAGTGGCCGTGGCCCAGCCATGGCGCGTTTGTGTGCTTGCTGGTCCTCCCAGCGCTGGGCGTGGGTCGCTGCCAGCGCCTGCAGCTGCTCCTGTGGGGAGGGGGGCTCCTCTGCAGCGGAGCCGCCTGCAGTGTCTAGCCTGCGTGTGTATGGCATGTGGGACTGCGGGCAACGGGCCGTGGCTGTGCTGCGTGGGGCGCTCACCTGCTGCGTTTTGGAAAGACGGGCTTCGGAGCCATGAGCTTGCTCAGCATGTCCAAATCCTCAAAAGCCTCACCAGGCTGCTTCTTCACCAAGTGCAGGAAAATCGTACCATGGTCAATATTCCAGTCGTACTTGGCTGTCGTGTCCACGTGCTCTTCATCGTGCACTCGGCCTGGCAGCTGTAGTCTCAACAAATATGGCTTGCACGAAAAGTAGAGGTGACGCTCATCGATGATTCGATACTCCAAATCGCTGACTTTGACAAATGGAACTCGGACCTTCAATGTCAAAGAGCTGTCTGTTTGTGTGATGGAAAATTTTGGCTGAAGTGGCATGGTGGCAAATTGCCTCAAAAAGGTTGCGGAAATTGACCAGGAAAGGTCTTGACCAAGGCAGCAGACAATGGGTCCCTAAAGGGCAGCCACTGCTGCTATAAATTACCCTCAGAACACGAAACACATACAAAGATCGCCGTGCTATGTGTGATAGCTGGCATGATCGTCACAGTGGGCTGGCCAGGCAGGTGCAATTCGCCGAAATTGTTTGGGGCTCCCTCCCACACGGTTGAGCTACGCCACCGCAGGCCACTTGCACGACAGCACACGACAGCTTCCCCAGAGCCCTTTTCATTGCAGTAAATAACTAACCCGAACATATGGCCTATAGCAGTGATAATTAGCTGCACCATCTTTCGTTGTTGCCTCGAAGAACCGTCGCAATCGCCACCAAGCAGTAAGCGCTCAAGCCCAGATTGCATGCTTTTCACTTGATAATAGCTGTTTGCGCAGCCATGAACAAATCCAGCAAATTGTTGTCCTTTGTTAACTACCGCATGCGGGTAATTTTGGTGGACACGTAAGTTCGCCTCAGTTTGTCAGGCTCTCAATAGGAATGCTGGGCACATGCTTCATGTCTTGCTTTTGCAGTCGCACCCTTATTGGTACATTCTTGGCGTTTGACAAGCATATGAACTTGGTCCTTGGAGACTGTGAGGAGTTCCGAATTGTCAAATCCAAGACACAGTCTGGAGGCCAAGGTATGCAGTGCCTTCATTTTCCGCAGCACTTGCTGGCACCCACTTTGCACACATGTACATGAGCCGTCTATTTGCAGAGGAGCGAACAGAGCGAAGACCATTGGGCCTGGTGCTGCTTCGCGGGGACAACGTTGTCAGTCTGCAAGTCGAGGCTGCACCCACAAGCGCCGGGAAGCGCTCAGACAACCGAGTGGTTGGGCCCGGTGTTGCAAAGTCCGCAGGCCGCGGCATCACAACCGCGCCAGTGGGCATGGCCCCAGCTGGCCTGGCAGGCCCTGTGGCAGGCGTTGGCGGCCTCGCGCCCTCCATGTACGGCGGCTTCCCCATGGGCAGCGGCATGCCGGCAGGCGCCCCCAGGGGCATGCCTGCCCCAGGCGCCATGCCCCCAGGCATGATGCCACCACCAGGCGGCATGCCTGGGATGCCTCCTCGTGGCATGCCTGCGCCAGGTGCCATGCCTCAGTATGGCATGCCCCCCCGCCCAGCCGGGCAGTAACACAGCGATGTACAGTGGTGTAGCACAGACAATTCAATGCAGCAGGTTCGAAAAGTCACTGCTCCACTTTGCACCACGCACCATACATGTGGAGTCTCAACTGATTGTGCTGTGTGGTTGCTGCGGAAGCTTGGCTTCAGATAGTCTCTTTTTGCCAGCTGCCCAACAAGCTTGAGCCCCCTCCGGCCGCCATGCTTCGGCAGCTGCTGGATTGTTTCTTGGAGAACAGCGTCCGGAAACTTGCCAAAATAGTAATTTTCAAATCAAGTTATCCCAGTTCAAGCATTGTTTGAACTACACAAAGCGCTGGCTTTTGCTGCTCAGTGCTTAACGAGCGTTTTTGAAATACATCCCAACGCCAGCCATGCAGTCTGGAGGTGCACCCGTGCTGGTTCTGAACCAGAACACAAAGCGTGAGACTGGCAGGCAAGCTCAACTGGGCAACATTGCCGCCGCCAAGGTATGTTTCCATTCTGCTCTTTTTCCGAGCTGTGCGCGAGCGCAGGGCACTACGGACACTGTGAGCGGTATTTGCTATGCAGGCTGTCTCTGACATTGTGCGCACTACACTGGGCCCTCGCTCCATGTTGAAGATGCTGTTGGATCCTATGGGAGGCATTGTCATGACCAACGACGGAAATGCCATTCTGCGCGAAATTGATGTGGCACATCCAGCTGCCAAGAGCATGATTGAGCTCTCTCGCAACCAAGACGAGGAGGTTGGAGATGGTACCACTTCAGTCATCATTCTTGGTGAGTGCATTTGCAGAATCGACATGTTTGTCAGTATTGAGCGTGTTTTTTATTGTTTGTCCTGTGGGATGAGCGCATGGCTGCTGCACATTTGCCTCGCGTTTCGCTTCCGTTGCGCATCTTTACCGTTGTCACTGTTCGCTTGTGCTTGCAGCCGGTGAGATGCTGGTCGTGGCTGAGCCCTTCCTGATGAAGAACATGCACCCCACTGTGCTGGTGCGTGCGTACCGCCAGGCTTTGGAGTCTGCTTTGAAGATCTGCGATGACATTGCCATCAAGATCGACACCAGCAACCAGGAGGAGATGAAACGCCTGGTGCTGTCGTGCATTGGCACTAAGTTCACCTCGCGCTACGGCGACTTGATGGCCAACTTGGCCCTGCAGGCAGTCAGCCGCGTCTCTGTGGACGAGGGCGGCCGCAAGGTGATTGACACCAAGCGCTACGCCAAGGTGGAGAAGATCCCCGGCGGCGAAATCGAGGAGTGCCGCGTGCTCTCCGGCGTCATGATCAACAAGGACGTCACCCACAGCAAGATGAAGCGCCGCATCGAGAACCCCCGTATCATCCTGGTGGACTGCCCCTTGGAGTACAAGAAGGGTGAGAGCCAGACCAACATTGAAATCACTAAGGAAGAGGATTGGGAGGCAGTCCTGCGCCAGGAGGAGGAGTACGTGGAGCGCATCTGTGCCGACATCATCCGCTTCAAGCCTGACATCGTGTGTACCGAGAAGGGCTGCAGCGACTTGGCACAGCACTACCTGCTCAAGGCAGGCATCTCCGTGCTGCGCCGTCTGCGAAAAACCGACAACAACCGCATCGCACGCGCTGTGGGCGCCACCATTGTGCACCGCCCCGAAGAACTCACCGAAGAGGACGTGGGCACTGGTGCTGGCCTGTTCGAGGTGCGCAAGTTCGGCGACGAGTACTTCTCCTTCATTGAGGAGTGCGCCGACCCCAAGGCCTGCACCATCCTACTGCGCGGCGGCAGCAAAGACGTGCTGATGGAGATCGAGCGCAACCTGCAGGACGCCATTGGCGTGGCACGCAACGTCATGTTTGAGCCCAAGCTGCTGCCTGGCGGCGGCGCCACCGAGATGGCCGTGTCCCAGGGGCTCATTGAGCAGAGCAAGAAGATCGAGGGCGTGGAGGCGTGGCCCTTCCGCGCTGTGGGCTTGGCCATGGAGGTCATCCCCCGCACCCTTGCACAGAACTGCGGCGCCGACACAGTGCGCCTGCTCACGGAGCTACGCGCCTCCAAGGCTGGCGCCGCCAACCCCCTCCTGGGCATTGACGGGAACACCGGCAAGATCGCAGACATGTCTGACATCGGCGTGTGGGACCCCTACAGCGTCAAGACACAGACCATCAAGACCGCCATCGAGGCAGCGTGTATGCTGCTGCGCATCGACGACATCGTCAGCGGCATGACCTCCCGCCACAAGAAAGCAGACGCAGCCCGCGGCGGCGGCGGCGGCCCCAACATGAGCCAGATCCCACAGGAGTAAACCCTGGGGACAGGAAACAGTCACGATAGGGCTACACACAGCAGCAATGCATTGATTGAAAATCCCCTCCTAACGCCCTGTGGTGTGATTAGTTCACTGTGCGCTGTCTAGCACTCCTCGTGTGTCCTTCACTCGAGGGACTGCAGACGGCCTAGCAGCACTGCGCTGGCCTGCAGACACATGCAGTGCCACGCGGCAGCCATGGGGCCCATGCTGGGCAGGTGGGCCGCTTGGTTTCCCAGGGCACCCTGCAGCGCCGCCACGCGGTCAGAGGCAGTGCAGGGGGAACAGCGTGCCAGCCACGCCCGGGTCGCCGCGACCAGCTGCGTCACACACGCTGTGGCAGCGACGGCAGCAGGCATGCCCACCACGCACCGCGATGCATCCTGGGCAGCGGGGGACTGCATCAGCGGCTGCAAAGCTGCGAGGATGTCCTGCACAGCCTCCTGCAGTGCGTCGGCCGCCTCAGCAGCTGCCGCGGCGCTCAACTGCCCCTTGGCGGCCGTCATGCTCAAATCCCGCACCAGGGCCATCCAGGAGGCTGCGATGGCGGAGTGCACCGCTGCAGGCAGCACATGTGCCAGCCCCCCCATGGCAGCAGCCCGCACGGCTGACTCGGGCAGCGCCGCGTGGGGCCGGGCGAGCTGCCACGCGGACAAAGTGGCTTGGCCCGTGGCGGCTTGCCACCACTCCATGGGCACCCCGGCGGCAGCAAGGGTGTCAGGCATGCGGGGCATGACGCCACCGTCCCCAGCTGGGGCATGTCTGCACAGCAGTGCAAAGGCCACTCGGGTCCACCCCTCCCTACAGAATGTGGCCACTTGCAGGTCACGGTGCGACTCTGCGGCCTGCAGCGCGTCTCTGCTGGCGAGAGCAGCTGTGGATAAGCACCCTCTGCGATCCAGGGACGCCGCCAGGAGACACACCGCCACTGCAGCATGCCAGTGCCCAGCTGCTTCCAGCTCAGCAACTGCAGTGTTCACCAACACAGCCAGCTCTCGCGTGCCCAGCACCGGCACCGGCAGCGCCTCCCCTTTGGTGTACGTCAGCCCCCGTGCAGCGGTGAGCCCAAGGTACCCCAGCAGGGGCACGGTGGCGGCCATGCAGGAGGGATGCCACGACTGCGGCGTCAGCAGGGCAGCCAGGGTGCTGGCGGGGAAGGCGACAGAGGTGGCCCGCCGCTGCACAGCGTTGGCGCCGGCGCCCTCCGCTTCTGCAGCCAGCTGCAGCACACGGAAGCGGGCATCCATGTGCGGCCCCGCCGCTGCCGGGGCATCAAGCGCCCACCAGGGGTACGGCACTGCCACGGTGCCCCCCTCCTGGCCGTCACTGGGCACTGCGGCGGCCATGAATTGCTGCAGGCCGTCTGCCAGGGGGGTGGGTGCCCGCACACTATCCCCAAACCGCACAAACAGCGCAGCGCCCACCAGCCAGTGCTCCCCTTCCAAGGCCACCACCTCGTCCTCCAGACGCCGGGCAGCCACGGACAGCAGGCGCAGCACGGGGGAAGGCACCCCCCCCCCCATGCCCTGCTCCTGCGCAAGCAACCACTGCTCCACCTGGGCATTCACAAAGTCCGACGCGCGACCATCGTTCACGCCGCAGGACAGCAGTAGTGCCAGGCGGGGGTAGCCGGCGTCCATGGCGGCTTCGGCGGCGCCCCCCGTGTCGCCCCTCAGCAAAGCCTGCCACGCTGGCGTCAGTGCAGCAGCCACTTGCTCATCATCAGGGGACCCCCCCCCTTGCAGCACTGAGGGGGCCTTCTGCAGCACCGACGCCACTGCGTCAGTAAACCAGTGCAGCACGGCATCTCGGCGCCGCACGCTACCTCGCCAGTCGCGGTAGGCAGCCACGCTGTTGCCTGTGTCGCTGGACAGGCTGTCATACACGGGGGCATCAGCGGGGGCACCGTCGCCCCCCCACAGGGCGTCCAGCAGGGACACGGCCTGAGCAGCGTGGGTAGCCCACTGGGCGCAGTTCTGTGGCTGCGGGTCAGCTTTGTGCTCCTCAGCAGTAGCGTGCAGGGCAGCTTGCAGGCTTTGCATTTGCTGCACACCCCACTGTGCAGAAGTGCGGTCGCCAGGCAAGCAGCGTGTCTGCACCGCTGCGGGTGTATGTGGCAGCAACACCTGGGCACCGGGGCTGGCATGTGTGGATGCCACAGCCTGGTGCACAGCAGCAGCTGCCACATCGGTGATAGAGGCTTGTTCTTGTTGCACATGCAGAGGCACGTGCTGTGCAACCAGCACCCTTGTGCCTACAGGCAGTGCCAGGCGCCCCCCTGGCCCCCAGCACACTCGCACACCAGGACGGGGCCACACAGGCACTGAGCCAGCCTTGTTGGCCAACGGCAGCGCCTCGGGGGCCAGCTGCGCAGAGGGGGGGGGCTGCTGAATGCGAGGGGGGGTCTCCTCTGGCAGCAGCAGCTTAGCGGCTTCTTGCTGAATGAGGTTGAAGGTGTCCTGCTGCACAAAATCGCCGCCGGGGGAGTGCGGCTCGTTGGCCTCCAGCGCAAAGCCGTGCCCGTGTGGGGCGGCGGCTGGGGTGCGCGGGAATGCGGAGGAGTGGGGGCGTTTCTTGGCCGAGCCTGGTCGGGACCAGGTCGAAAAGTGCGGCACAGACACCGTCAGGGTGCCTGCCCCGGCGTCGAAGCGCACCTGTGTGGCACCTGCGTCAATGTACCGCTCTCGCTCGTCCGCCTCCCATTCGGCCACAGTGTTGCCTTCAGGCGCAACGCCCTCGAAGACGATGTCAGCAGGAGTGCTGGCCAGTGCTGGGGCCAGGTCGTGGTCCACCCCCATGTCGTCTTCGTCCATGAGAAGGCACGCCCCCAGGTCTACGCCTGTCAGGTCCACGGGCTGCGTCCACCGCAGGCTGCCCACCGACGGCAGGCGCACTTCAAACCCATGCACCGCTGCAATGCCCTCCTTGCTCATGGCCAGGAGGGCCCCCTCCGAGGGGTGCACCAGCAGCACTCCAGGGGGGGGTGCGTGCGGCAGCCAGGGGCTGCTGCTGCGGGCCTTGCGCCACCGAGCCTCCCGCCCCGGCCCAGCCATGGCGCCGATGATGTTGCCCCCTGGTACAGTGCCGTACCTCTCGAAGCGTGTGTCTGCGTCAGCAGCGCCCCCAGGGGAGGGGCTGTCTCCGCTGTGTGCCGAGCGCTGCCGGCCGCCGTGCATGGCAGGGGTACGGGCATTGGAGCGGGACCGGGAGGCGGAGCGCGACGCGGAGCGGGAGTCACGGTGCGGCACCCGTCTGGAGCGGGAGCGGGACACACTGGCGTCCCGGCCTCCCCGGGAGCGAGACCTGGATTGGCTGGAGGGCCGGTGGCGGGGGGGTCCCCCCTGCCCCCCCCCCTCATTCCCAGAAGCCGAGTCGTACCCTGCAGCTGCATCCTCCTCGCCCTCAGAGCCCGCAGTGTATCTCACGCGCCAGCCGAGGTCCATGCCCACATCCACGTGGGACATGTTGCGCAGCTTGTACTTGCTCAGCTTGTCCTCGTCTCGCTGCAGGCCCATGGTGTTTTGGATGACCTGAAAGTCCCGGAGGCGCAGCTGCACGGCGCTGGGGGGGTCCTCTTCCGGACGGAAGCGCCGCCACAGGCGCAGCCAGTGCTCGTACCAGCACCGGGAAATGCTGTGCTTCAGGTCCAGCACAGTGCCGCTGCTCTTCACGGGCACATGCAGGGCGATGCGAAGGGGGCCGGCCACATTGGCCAGTTGGCAGGCGGGGCTGCCCGCCAACAGCGCCCCCATCGCGCTGGGCGTGAACACGCCATCGTCATCGGGGAAGCCCATGGCCAGCCACTTGTTGTCGGCTTGCACCGCTGCCGCCCCCAACAGCTCAGATTCCTCCTCCAGCAGCTGCTGCACAGCGGGGTCGGGCTTTGGAAGGGGCACCACGGCACGGGTGGGCGTGTTCACTGCACTCACAAAGGAGAATGCCTGCATGTTCACAACTAATACAATGTCGTCGCTGTCACCCCTGTCGTCAATAGTGGGCCCATCCAGGTCCGTGCGCGCCACGCCCGCGGCGGCATGCGCGGGAGCAGCGGCTGCGCCCACTGTGGCGTTCCGGGCTGACAGCTGACGGCTGCCTGCACCGGCCTCGGGGCTCAGCACACCATCCAGCAGCTCCTGCAGGCGGGAGGCGGCGCGGGTGCCCCCTGGTGCACCAGGGGTGCTGTCCCCTGCAGGGATGGCGCGGGGGGTGCGCCCACCTCCCCGCTGGCGCCGGCGGGCGCTGCGGGGGGCAGACACGGGTGTATATGTGTACTGGGGGGAGGGGGACCGGGGCATGGCGTGCGCTGCCGCTGCAAACTGCGGCTTGTCGTCGCCCGCCGCGGTGGTCGCGGGGTCTTTGGGCTCCGCAAGAGCCTGGGATGTGGAGCCTGATAAGCCCATGAAGTCGATGTACTTGCTCATGTCTTGCATGCCGTAGGGGTCGCTGTCCTCGATCTTCACTTCCTGCACGGGGACATTCTGGGCGCCGTAGCCGCCTTGCTGCTGCATGCCGCCGCCACCCAGCAGACCACCGCCGCCGCCGCCCAGCAGACCACCGCCACCGCCGCCCAGCAGGCCACCGCTGCCGCCGCCCAGCAGGCCACCGCCGCCGCCGCCCAGCAGGCCACCGCCGCCGCCGCCCAGCAGACCACCGCTTCGTTGACCGCCGCCCAGCAGGCCACCACCACCGCCGCCCAGCAGGCCACCGCCGCCGCCGCCACCAAGCAGACCGCCGCTCTGCTGACCACCACCCAGCAGACCAC
>Ga0307982_1003280_pt1 | contig 12961 bp, 10 predicted proteins | sample OrgLakmetagen989_FD_201847 | JGI IMG/M metagenome (GOLD analysis project Ga0307982, IMG submission 201847) | Saline water microbial communities from Organic Lake, Antarctica - #989 | ecosystem: Environmental > Aquatic > Non-marine Saline and Alkaline > Saline | place: Antarctica: Organic Lake... | reverse complement strand
CCAGCAGGTCCGAGCTCAGGCCAAACGTAGCGTGATTTCCCTGGTCGCTAGCAGCAACGCTGCCACTAGCGTCTCCCTTTTGGCGGCCAGTGTTATTGGTATTGCCGTCATTGTCATCATCCTCATCGCCCCAGAGGTGAGTGGTAGCCCAGAACACCATGCCCAAGCTGTCAGGGTAAAAACCTCGAGAAGTCCATCCAGGTGCCGCCAAGGTGACCCGGCAAGAGGTCGCTCCAGGAAATGAGCTAGGAAACTCCGGCGGCGCGTCGCTTTGTGGAGTCCAGCACCGCTTCACCGAACTGCTGCTAGTGCTGCTGCCGCTCGCGCTCGCCAAACCGCTGCTCAGCGTGCTGCTCAAGCTGCCCATAGCACCCATGAATTGGTTCGACATACTCGACTTTTGAGCGCTCTTGGGCACCGAAGATTTGGATTGAGTGATGCTTAAAAGTTCCATGGGGTAGTCCAGCGCGAGCCAGCCGTTGATGCCGTTGGGTTGCCCCGGGAGCTCCCACCGCCCTGTAGATCCCGCACGCGTGCAGTTTTGTTCGCATCATGAAATCATTCGCTTTGTAAACGCGCTTGCAAAAGAATGCATAATCATGTAGGCAAAAAAGAAGAAGAAGAAGGTTTACCCATTAGCAAGAGAGCTCTAAATACCTGTGTCTGGATTTTGTCGCAGCGCGCCAAAGAAGTCCGCTGCAAACATAGTCGGCAGCGGGCGGCACGGCTTGATGGAGCCATCCGCTGCGAAGGTCCGCGAATCTTTAGTACTTTCGACATCCACAGGTGGGAGCACGAGCTCCACGTGCCATGTTAAACCACCAGAAAATGAGTCTGAACCCGCAGGCAGAAGGGGCGACAGCGCTCGCGAGGTATTCGACGCCGTCAAGTCCGAACTGGCAAACGCCTCGGGCGGCGCATCGCCGTCTGCTACGTCCGCCCAATTGAAGACGGAGCCCACGCCTTCACCTAGGAAGGGCGCTGCTGTTGTTGTCACTGCCGAAACTAGATCGTCCATCCCTATTGACACGCCACCATTAAGCACATTTAAAGATGTAGAACGTCAAAACAACAACGAGTACTTCAATTCGCTAGGTCCCGACGGTTCCAAGCCCAATCAAGGGACATAACATTGCTAATTGAGAATTGAGCTTTGCTATGCATGAATGCACGGGAGATTATTCAAAAGATCGTACACTTAGAAGGCGGCTAGTTCATCCCGAACTCGCAACGAACCTTATAGTTGTGCAGTAAACTGCTTGACACACCGAGGATACTGCACGGCGGGCTGCACGGACGAAGATCTCGAAGGAAGAAGGACGACCCAACAACGACTCGAAACTCGAAACGTCGAAAGTCGTTTGCGTTCCTGCAGCGGCGCGCGCGCCGCCGCGCCACGATCAACGTAGTTGATTTCAGTGACGTGACAACGTGTCAGAACATGGTTGATGTCAGTGACGTGACAACGTGTCAGAACATACGTAAGGTGTCAGAACATATGTACCCAGATAAGAATGTGATGTGACAGAGAGAGTCACAGACACACAGACATTTTTCAGTGAGAGCAGTTTTGAGATGCCGGTACTAAACATCAAACTACGTTGATCTATTTGCGTTGATGCTTGATTGTTGATCTTTTTATGACAGGTGCGTGCTCTATTGCTCTATTCTCGACTCGACTCTCGACTCTCGACTCTAGACCCACACCCAAACTAGCTTGGACACCTCGAAGTGGTTATAAGCTCCCTAGTGCATAATTTGCAAACAGTTAGTTTGCAGGCATAAACATATAACTGCGGCAGGCAATATCTTGTTGGAACTTGGAGTGGCTTAGTGACTTTGAGCTATAAGATGGCGGATGAGTCGGCACTTGAGCCCTGGCTTGCGGGCCAACTCTTCACGGACTCTGCCTGGCTCTTGTCATTTGATGACGAGTATGAAGACAACGCGATGTCTCCAGCCGACGGAGCATCGGAACCTGTGGTGCTAATGTTCAAAAACGAAACCGCAGAACCGCTGACGCTGTGTTGGGTTGATGCAGGAGGCAAATTGCACCATTTCTACTGCGTGAATCCATCAGTTGGCCCGAAGGCCATCCAGGACGGGTCGGTTGAACCTTCGCACACAGAATTTGCTTCCCTCGGGGACCATTTCGTGGTGTTTGATTCTGCAGTTGCGTGCCAAGGCCAAGAAGATAATGCATCAAACATCACTCTCGCGCACGATATTCCGCCTGACGCATTCGTGCTTGCGTACACGCCAACCGCGAAAGCTGGCACTCCACACATAGTTCGGGTATTGCCAGGAGCTGGTGGTGAAGGCGTGCGTGCCATCGTGGGTCCTGGGCGAAGTGGGGGTGGAAAACTGTTGGACACTTCGAACAAAGTCATGGAAAAGGGGACACTGTCGGGCTTTGTCGTGCACGCAGAACCGGGCGTGTGGCAAGCCTTTCCGGGCCTGCGGCGTACCCTCAAAGAAGACCTGTTGGAAGTGTGCCGCCGAGTGCCTCCTGGTGCGGCGGCAGCTCTACGGGCGCAGACGGCCTTTTGGATCAACACTTCCTTGACCTACGGCCGCGAAGGGTCGCCTACCGTAGGGCGGTCCATGTGCTACCACCCCAAAGGTGGGGGAAGCTGGCTCACGGCCCAAGGCATGAACCCGGCCAAAGCAGGCGGCATTGAAATGTACGCGGGCTTGCATGCATCCTGAGCTATCTCTTTGCTCTCTTCTTGTGCTTCATTCTCTTTCCACTTTTCCCTATCGCTGTGCATCGACACGTATAGACTCATTCGCTTGTAGCATGCGCTCGCGCGCTCACTGGGCCTTCTCTTTCGTAACCACCTGCACAGGTACACGCCAGCCGATTACCTGGAAAGCCGGCACCACTGGGGTCCCGGCGGGGTGATTCTCCACGAGCTGTGCCACGCGTTCCACGACGTGTGCGTGGAAGGGGGGTGGGACCACCCAGGGGTGCGCGCTTGCTTTGCCGAAGCCATGGGCTGCGGCGCCCTCGACGCAGTGCGCGTGCATGGCCCGCAGGGCTGGGAAGACCGCAGCAGTGGTGGTGGAGGTGGCAGCAGCCGCCCGAGCAGTCCTGAAGCAGTCAGTGGAGGACCTGGGGCTGGAGATGGCACAACGCCACGGCTGTTAAGTGGATCAGGCCGACGCTTGCGCTCGAACCGCGTGCTTCCTGAGGCATCAGTTCCAGCTCGAGTTGCGCGGCCACGGTCCGCAGCACGCCCCTTATCTTCAGGCACCGGCCCACTGCGGCGCAAGCACTACGCGTGCGCCAATCCCATGGAGTTCTTTGCGGAGTTAAGCGTGGCGTTCTTTGAACCTTCAGCCACCAAGGAGTACAACAAGTGGGAACCGTTCAACCGGCCTCAACTCGAAGCGTTGCTTCCAGACGCCGTCGCGCTCCTCGCCGACTTGTGGCAAAGCGCTGAAGCAGGAGTGTCAACAACAGCAGCAAGCGGGCGGAAACGGCCAGCGGCAGTGCGGGTGTCTCGCGTGGAAGCAAAAGCGAGCGTGCTCGCGCATGGAATGCGACCTCAAACACTGGTGCAGTGGCCCCAGCGTAGCAAGACCTGGGACCAAGCATCTAGCTAATAAACACGCCTCCACATGGCCAAAAATCACCTCGGTTTGGCTTTTGCTGACTGCCATTCCGCGATTCCGCATACCACCATGGCCCTTTATCACTAGCATATACACATGGAAGCAAATAGAAACAAGCGCCAGTACTTGACCATATTTGCCTTTACAACGCAACCAGAGCCTGCAAGAGTTCCGAATATTAAAGAAGGGCGCAAACAAAATTAAAAAGCCACCATTCCCCCCATTTGACTGCTACTGTACAGTTACAGTTACAGGGAGGGGGAAACGGGGTAAAATTTTTTGATTTCTTGGCTTGTTCTTTCGCGTTGTTGTCTCCTTCCTGTCACCAGCGCAGCGCTCCCTTCAGCGGCTTCTTCCATAGCCCGTAGGCCCAAGAGCCATGGCGACTGGAATAGCAGTCCCCGTTTTGGTACCGACTCTCGTTCCAAACAATCTTAGACAACATTTGGGCGAAGGACCTATCTGGCATGCTGGCCGCGAGGAGCTACTATACCTAGACATTCTGAATGCGAAGGTCATTGATACCTACAAGAACTAATCGTTGCTAGCCTTATATGCGATCATGTTGGCATTCTTAAGAAATAGTCATGGATACAGTGACAAATTCGCGACCTCATCTTAACTGTGAATTTGTTTACTTGTTTTTCAATTCTTTACTTACGATCATCGTATGGCAGTCGGAACTCACGATATTTGATCGTAACTGATTGTGTCATATCCTCAAACAGATATTCGCTTGGTCACCTGCGAAAGCTGAAGCAACTTTAGAACTCGACTTGTCATCTCAGACGAAGCAAGTTTCAACAATTGTGCCGGTAGAAGACAGCAACTCACTCGTCCTGGTAGGCACTACGGAGGGCGTAGCACTCGTCGACCTCGACGCTGGCGCCAGTTCCTGGCAGCCGCACCCTTCAAGCGGGAAGTTGCACGGTAGCAGTGGAGGCGGTAGCAGCACCAAGGATAACAGCCTCAACGTTAAGGGAGCAAGAGATCAATCAGCAGGTCCAGCTGGAGAAGTGTTTGTGCGGATGAATGACGGCAAGTGTGACCCTCAAGGGCGCTTTTGGATAGGGTCGATTGCGCGGCATGGGAGCGGCCCTGGAGGCGACCTGAAAGACGGTGGAGCTGCCCTGTACCGACTTGACAATTGGGCTAGCCATCCCACACCAGTAGTGCCACATGTCACCGTGAGCAATGGCTTAGCGTGGAGTCTAGACAACAAGACCATGTTGGTCATTGACAGCCCTACTTGCCGAGTAGATGCCTTCGACTACGACAGTGGCACGGGTGCTTTGAGCAATCGCCGCCTCGCGGTGCGAGTGTCCGAGCAGTATCCACCCGTGCCAGACGGGTGCTGTTTGGACAGTACAGGCATGCTGTGGGTGGCGTGCTTCGGTTCCGGCGAAGTGCGCTGCTATGACCTAAACCTTGATGCAGGCTCAAGTGATGAGGAGGCGTCAAGCACCACCACCACCAACTATGAGGAGGCTAATAGTTCACCAGACGAGGCCATGAACCAGGCAAAACTTCTCGCTACCATCAAATTACCGCCCGACGCAGGCGACCAGTGCACGGCCGTTGCTTTTGGCGGAGCCGACCTCGGAACGCTCTTTGTGACCACCGCCCACGAATTTTGGGACGAATCTCAGAAGGCTGCCTGCCCTCTCGCAGGGGCGCTCTTTGCCGTGGGGCCAGAGGAACTCCTCGCGAAAATGGGCCGCGTGGTTACTGGCTTGCAAGCTTCTGCTTTCAGGTTATGATTTCACGTCGAAATTTGCGTCTATTTGTTTAGAGGTATGTCCGTATGTGAAATGCAAATAGCAGGAGCACAGCACAAAAGTGTTGGGCTGTGCGATTTAGGTCAGGCCATTAACGAAAAAGATTAACTTTCTAACGTGGTGCGGATTAATGAGATCAATGAATCAATACACGGGCATTCTTCTATTCCTAAGTCCAATGCCCATGCCAATTGGCGGTATATAATTTTATGTTGGCTCTCTTTATAGTAGAAATTTTAGACCGAACACACATAGACATAACCAACAAGAACAAGGACGGAGTTCAATCATAATTCAGAATTAGAATAAGCGCTGCCAGCCTTCTTTTTGAGAAGGCAATTGAATACACACATAGATAGGCGGAAGCTCGGCCGCTGAGAGAATCCCTAGTTCGCCTGTCTCGCTCTCCAACTCCAACGAAAGTGGGTTGCATGAAGCTAGCACTTATGCATTTGAAGCAAGCGCCGCGTACGATTCGTTGCTAGCTTTCGCTTTCTCGCGAGCGTGGATGCGATCCGCCATGAAGTAGCACACAAACCCCACCGCCGAGACCACAAAGAGGAGGGCGTTTTTGACTCCTGCAGAGAAGCCAGGAAAGAGAAAAAACGCCAGCGTCGAAGCAATGCCGGACTGAAGGATAATGTTGGCAAAGGCCGCCATCGAATCGGCTTCCGTGAAAAAGTCGGCGAAAATAGCTTTGACAGTTGCTTCCCACACGCTGCAACAAAAGAGAAACCAAGCAAGCAAATAAGACAAAAAAAAACTGCATCAGAGCAGTAAGCAGCGTCACAAAAAGTGCTCTAAAGCGACAATAGAAAATACAGACGGCCGCACACGTAAGTGCACACGCACTCGCAATCACGCACCTTCGGCCAGCCCCGTACACGACGTAAAGCAGAGGCAAGAGGTGGCGCAGAGTGACGTCATCCAACAACGCGCTGAAGAGCGCTACAACACAGAAACAACTAGCGCCAATGGCCATCACTATCTGGGTTCCACACCGGTTCCGCAGCCAATGGAACCCAAACCCGGGCAAGGCCAGAACAGCAGCCACCCCCACGGCCACCGACGAGTACAAGAGCACTTGGCTGTTGTGGTAGTCGGCGTGCACCACGTCGTCGACGCTGTCGTCGTCATGAGGGTGCAAGGGCGCCACCACGCTGCCTTGCACGTACTGGGTGATGAAGGCCGCCGCCAAGCCAAAGGCCACGTTGGTGGGGGCCATGAGCGCGCACTTGGGGTTGGTGCACAGGAGCCGAAGCGCAGCCGTGACTTTCGTGCAACCCGGCGACGGCGGCTTCGCTCCTAGGTTTGAGGACGATGAGGATGAAGCCGCAGCGGTGGCGGCCGCCGCATCTGCGTCTGGTTCGAGGGGCACCATTTCTTTAGCCCCCACGTGCATCGCTATCGTCGTCCCCACCACGACGGCGGTGTACAGCACGTAAATCGCGTCGGCCAGGCCCTCGGCCCCGTACTTGGCAACGAGAGAGCCCGCCACTTTCAAGAGCACTTCAAAGCTCAGGTAGCACGCGGCAAACGTGGACGAAAACTTGCCGTTGGCGGCTTCGTCGGACATACCCGTAGCTTTCGCGTACCGGTTGGCGTTGATTTTGAAGTAGGCTCCCTGGGCCGTCCAGAGAAGGCCTGCGCCGACACCCCCAACCGCGGCGCCGAAAAGCACGGCTGGCCAGGCCATCGAAGGCTAGAATTTTAAAGTAAAGAGGCGAGCAACAACAAAACGGAGACATATGCAAAGTTTAAAGGTCATAGAGATGCTATCAATATAAAACCAATCCTACACTACGAACAGAAGCATTTGATACACGTTTGTTTCATTTAGCACGCATTCAATCATGAACAAAGAACTATTTCGAACCTCAAGGACTGCGACTAGGTAGGATGCTACATAGATGGCGTAGAGGCCTAAGCTAGCTACGAGCGCTTTCTTGGCGGACGTGAGCGAAATGATGTAAGCACCAAAGAGCATGGCGGTGAGCACATAGCAAGCGTAAAGCAACCCGACGGAGTAAGATCCGAGCGTAGGGTCGAACGACGACGCGAGAGCAATCACGCTCGTGACCGCACCGTGATTGCCCGAAAAGCACACGGCCATGTAAATAAAGTTGCGATACAGAGCGCGGCCTTCGGTGCTATCCTCGTTGACCTAAGCGCATACATTGAATTCCCCAATCCCAGTCCCCCGATGAGTACAGGTATTATGATAGCATATTATCCAAAAGCCTTGCTATGAAAACAAGGAGAATACTTTCAATCAACTAGTATGAGTGAAAAAGAATACGTTTACTCGAATCTCGAAGTGGGGGCTGCAAGATAATCCTAGAGGTAGTATGCTTCCGTGTGGCCCTGTCCTTCGATCAATCCCAAACGATTGTGTACAAACCTCAAAGTCCCTGGCGGATTCGCGTGAAACGCCATCGCTAATCGGAGTTGAGCCTTGGATGGGATTTCTGGTGTCCGATTTCATGGGGAAGGCTATCCCGATCTATGCAGAAGTCAGTGGTCAGGGGCAAAAGAGCCAGAAGGTCCTCGCGCTTCTCGTATTCTTGTTTAGTTTGTTGCTTGAGAGTTGTTCGCTTTTCACTTTTGGTGTTACTTTTTGAGCTAATGTAGTACGCATCCACGCCAAGCAAGAAAAATGGTGTCGTGGGTCGTGGTGTCGTGGTTCGTAGACTTCGTAGTGTTGTTGATTGAAAAATGGCTCAACGACGGAGGTGTTGTGGTATCACATCGATCGCTAGCATGAGACGTTGAGTGGCGTAAAGTTTTCTTTAAAGCCTAGGAACTACTCGGTGAAGTCCCAGTTATTGACATATTTCGTCATTAGGCTAGCTATTAGGATCAATTTGGATCACGATGGATTCCCCTCGCAACCTTCCCTGGCAATCTTGGGATGAGTGGGGTCAAGTTTACGACGCCATTTTCACTCCGGGCCTCCAAGCCGCAGCTCTCGCACGCATCGCAGCGTGGCGTGCTCGCGGCCGCTGCCCTCACGCAGTTGAAGCCACTGCGGTCCTCGTAGAGTTGAGTCTCAGCGATCCTGCCGTTTCTGGTGTCGGCGATGCTCCTTACGCAACTTCAAGCCTTGCACCTGGGGTGGCAGAGCCCGTGCTGCGTGGTGCATACGCGATGGCTGTGGTGCGTGCACTCAACGGCTTAGTCGACGCTGGGCAGCAGCGGGGCCCGCACGCGAGCTCGGTGCAAGCACTCGCCAAAAAAGTAGGCTTGCCCACTTGGGTCGTGGAGCTACGGCACGACGCCGCTCACAACAGCTTGCCGTCGTTGCCGCTGCTTCGGCTAGCGTCTGCAAGCTTGTTGCGGTACTTGGAGCAAAAGTACTGGGCCGCGCAGCAGTCGCAACTTGACTTGATTCAGCAGCTTTGCAGCGGCATTGTGCGCCGCTTCGTGAGCAGTCACCGGGCAGGAATCGACGAAGGTGCCCTGAAGCTCGCTCTTGCGGATGTCCCACCAACAGCCCTCGCGGCGTTTTTTGTGCCTGTGCTTGTTGGTGGGCGTCCCTTAATGAAGGCAACGTCCAGTGCTACTGGAGCTGCCACGTCGTCGCCTGACTCTCCTCTGATGGCAGAAGGAGCGCTGGCGCCCACGCATACGCCCGAGGTGCACCCAGCTACTCCCGAGGGCATCAACGTGTTGTACTGGCGGTTTTTGCCCTTGCTCTTGGCGCTTCAGGCGCGTTGGGCTGGTTTTAGTGAAGCACTCCTGGGCAGCCTTGTGACAGCTATCATCGAGGAAGCTCAAGTTCCTTCGAATGGCGTTCGTGGTAGCGACGCCTCGGGAACTACAACTGCGCTAAATTCTACAACAGCGAACATGCCAGCGGCGTTTGCAGCAGCTGAAGCAGCGGCAGCGGCTTCGCGCGCCGAAGCAGCAGCGCAGGCAGCGGCCGCGCGGCGGTTCTTTTGCGAAGCTTGGGTCCGCCTGCTGCTGTCTCGTGAGTGGCTCGGGCGACTTCTCGCGCCCGTGGAGCCTTCGGCTCAACCAGCGTCAACAACAACAACAACGACAGGAGCAACTGCTGGAGTAGACGATAGTAGCACTGCTGCAGCACCAGCCAAAAGCGATGACGCAGCTTCCTCTTTCCTTCGAACCCTCGCTTTTGACCCGGGGCGTTCCTCAGCTGGCCAGAAAGCGCCTTCGACTTCTTCATGCTCCGACGACTCTCCTGCGACAGCAGTAGCAACAGCAGCGTCGGCAGAAGCAGCAGCGGCAGCGGACGCACTCAGCATTATGGCCAAAGGAGGAGCTGTGCTGAGGCATCGCGGGCGCGACCGCTGGACTACTCCCGAGCGAATGTTCATGCTCAGCCAAGCATCTCGACCAGCTCTCATTTCTGCAGGTTTACTCGTCGAGAACAGCCCACTTCCTACATCCTCCTTGGCGCAGAGTGCAGCAGGGCGACTCGTGAAGCTTGCTGATTGGCTCGCAGACCGCGCCCTTCCTATAACTGGCAAAGATGAGACGGGAAACAAGTCCTGCTTCTCAACTCTGCGTAAAAGCCTGAAACCGCCAAACACGGACGACGCGACATCTCCATTGGTGGTTAATAGCACAACTGCAGCGGGTGCATCTGCTGCTTCTGGAGGAGTAGCAGGGCGTAGAGCGCGAGTGCTGGCTCGGGTGAGTGGCAGTACTAAACGGGACAGCACCACTTCAGACATCAGCAACACGGGAAGTAGCCCTGAGTTGATTGATGCAGCATCCACTCCGTCAGACACTTCGGTGACCCAGAAAGCAGCTGCAGTGGGGCAAAAGCGACTGCGCAAAGGGGACTGCGGGATCTGGGAGCAGGTACCCGAGTGGACGGCATGCGCCCTTGGAACTCTTCCAGGGCAAGCATCTGCGGCACTCACAGCCACGAGTTATGGGCACTGAGACCTCTTGGTGTTTGTTGTCTGCCTAACCAGAGCATGGCCTTGAGTGTAAACTCGGCTTTCCAAGGGAAAGGGATCTGAATTCTTCTTCGCGTTAAATCTTTTTCCGAAGTTAGCGTGGCTACTACGGAAACCTTGTTAGAGGGGAACTGAATTATTGAATTGATAAGTGGCCAGAAAAATAAAAACTAAGTTAGTTTGTGTCTTTGGGTGCCGAGTGCTTTGCCGAAGTAGCTAAGAGCCAAGGGAGACGTCAGGTTAGGTCCACTGAACCTGAGGCAAATTTTTCATTTGGAAAGGGAGGTTAGGTCGGTTTAGATCTGTGCATATATCTAACTAACAACAGGTTAGGTCGGTTTAGGTCTGGCCGATTTCCTCAAATACCCTAGGTTAGGTCGGTTTCAGGTCTCGTGAATTATTTCACGGCCCCAGGTCAGGTCGGTCCACAACGAGAGTCAGGGCACCAATAGCAGGGTAGTCCACAACGAGAGTCAGCGAAACAGGGCCAACACCGACCCTCACCTTGAGAAGAATTCTTGCATCTCCTACTAAAAAACACATTTTTTTACGTCGCTCGCTCTACCCTTGCCTTTACCGGACCGCGCATTGCATTGCCAATTGGTATTTAATGACATGACGTAATGGATCCAGCCGCTCGGAATGTACAACAAATCACCTGCAGCCAAGATAACCTCCGATGCTTGGGCTTTTGGGAAATTAGGATACTTATTAAGGTCCGGATTTGACCAGTCAATTTCTGAGTGCCTCCCACTGGGGTGGCTTTTTGGCAACAGTGCCATATGAATGCAATTTTTAGGGGCCGAAATGAAGTACCTTCGCAAGCCTCCGAGCACAGCGACAAAGTTGCGGCTCCCGTCGAAGTGAGCACCAGCGTTGATGCCTGCCATACCAAAGCGACAAAATATTCCCCGGGCCCCGCGAGGGTCTACGATGAAAAGATGATCTTTGTCGCCTTTGACGGTGAGTGGCCTCAAATCTTGAGCGAGCCAAGTCGACTCTTTCGAGTCCGTTCGAAAGTACCAATGCGGAGACTCAGCTGAGGCGTTGACGTTTTGGTCAGCAAAGTCTAGCCATTTGTCAAAGGACATGTGCACATTTTCCTGGGCTGGTGTCCAGCCTGCGGGGCCACTTCGTCCACTCGAATAGACGAAGTGATTGTTCTTCGAAGACTCTACCATGAACTTGCGGCCGTTGAATTTCTTCCTCAGGTACTCGCGATCAGCCCAATTGGTGACTGTCTCGGAGAGTGCAGGGATGTTGCTCACAATGAACGGTACTTCTGCTTCACGGTATGCAAGTGCGCTCTTCAACTCACTTTGGTAGTCAAAGCGACAAAGAGATGCATGGTGCTGGCTGGGCACTCGTGTTGAGTCTGGGTTCCAGTGGTCAACGATGTCAAGGATAGGCCACTCCCTCGGGTACTCAGCTGTAGGTGTAGGTGGGCAATAGCTAGCGTTAAATGCTTCCGAGCCGCCTCGCCGATGCCAACGCCGAGAGTCACTGCTTGTTTCGTGAGTAGGCGCGATATTTTGTGTTGTGCTAGCTGACCCGCCGCGTAAAGAACTTGACACATGAAGGCGTGCTTTGTTGGATGGCATGAATGCATAGGGCTCGGGTTCGGCTAAGTTTGCATCAGAAACAGTTTTTATGCTGCCTGGTTCCTCAGCTGCACTTTTAAGAAATCCTCCTTGCCACTGATAAGCGAAGTAAAGGAGGCCAAGAACCCACGCGGAGAATATTGTCAGCATCACACATTTGATCAGACCGCGGCCGTGCTTTACGCGGTGGCCAGGCACTTGCTTCATTACTGTTCGTAGAGCCAAGAATTAAGGCTACAGTTACACTAGATGTGGCTCAATTCAATAACTACCTAACTATTTGTATTAGGCTCCACTACGCTTAAAGCACGAAGCCTTTGTTCGACTCAATTGCACCTTGATTTGAGTGCGCGTTTCAAACATCTTCAGTGAATAAAACATCAAGCTCATCATGAGAAGCAATTCAATGACTTAAAATGAAGCCACCAAGAGTCTGGCTAGAAAACTTCGAGCTAGCTCTCGCTTTGCTTGTTCTGTTCGCTCTACTTCTACTTTGCCTTCGTCGTTCTAGCTAGGTATCTGTAGAGTCTGTGCGGTCTACAGCTAGCTAGCCTACGACCAGCGCAGCGTACAATAGAGAGCTAGAGCTAAGGAGCTAAGGAGCTAAGTATACAGATATACAGTACAGAGTACAGATCGAGGTATCTATTAGGAAGATGTCATTTGTCGCTTTTCCGAAGTCTTTTCTGGATCTTCTTCTCTGGATCGCGCTTTTTTATCGTGAACTGGACTGGACAACTCGTGGACTGCTGCTTCAAAGCCTTCAAGCCACCAACTTACTTGCCAGAGAAACCTGTTTGCGCTTTGCGCTGACCATAATGAGTTCCTCCTCATGGAATTGCACCATGTGCACGTTTGAGAACGGCGCCCTCGATCTTAAATGCGTCATGTGCGAAACGCCGGCGCCTGCCGCAGCTGCCGGCGTACCGGTTGAATCCGCGGTGGGAAACCCCACGCCGAATGCATCATCTGCGCCGGCTGTAGTTCGAATCACTGCAGAGCCCAGCGCAGAGCCTCAGTGGTTCCAGTCGTGGGA
>Ga0307982_1003279_pt1 | contig 12963 bp, 2 predicted proteins | sample OrgLakmetagen989_FD_201847 | JGI IMG/M metagenome (GOLD analysis project Ga0307982, IMG submission 201847) | Saline water microbial communities from Organic Lake, Antarctica - #989 | ecosystem: Environmental > Aquatic > Non-marine Saline and Alkaline > Saline | place: Antarctica: Organic Lake... | reverse complement strand
GGGAACTTCTCCGAAGGCATGGAGGTGAGCCACAGGCGGAAGTCCTTGTGCGTCGTTTCGGGGGTGAGCTCTTCGCAAATGCGCTCGAGTTCGGTCATCCACGAAATGTACAAGTGGCAATTCTGCAAGAAGACCCAGAAACCTGCTTTCGCGCCGTTTTCAATCATCACTTTGGCCTTGGTGCCCTGGCCTTGACCCAGCGACAGCGAGCTCAGCTTCTTGTCGAACTTGAGCTCTTGGGCAAAGGTCATGAACGCCTTGGTGGGGTCCGACCCTTTGGAGAGCACGAAAATGAGCGGAGTGGTGCACGTCGAGTCTTCGTAGCAGCTGGGGAGGTGGAACGGCGGCGGCTCCACGTACTTGTTGCCCTGCTTCTCAATCACGTAGGTCATGATCGCGTCGGGCACTTTATCCACTCGCAGGCAACGCAGCGCCGCCAGCTTCTGGAACGAGTTGAGCTGGTCGTTCCATTTCCCCGGCAGAGGCAAGTCTTGCGGCGAGATAGCATCGTAATAATCGCGCCAGGCATCGACCAAGTTTGGGAAATCGCGGTCGAACCCCTTGAACGCCGGCAGGCGGCTCAGCGAGCTGATCTCCGACCACATGCGCTTGTCGACCCACTCTGGCGGCTGGTAGGTGAACTCTTCATCGCTGCTCCCGCCGCTGACCGTGCCGCTGATGAGGAAGCGCCACTCGTCGGGGTCCACCAAATTATGCCCCTGTAAGATCCGGACCGTGAGCGCGAAGCTGAAGAGAAGCTTGTCCTTTTCGAACAAGGAACGGCAAATGTTGCAGTACAAGTAGTAGGTGAAGAATTCCTCGAGGTTGTGCAGGCGTTCCTCGAAGTTTTCCGACGGTTCGGCGCGACGGCAGCCTTGCACGAACAAATTGGTGAACCACTGCAGCGAAAATTGGTACATGGGGTCCACAATGCTGAGGCCCGAAATGCAAAAGTACAGCATGGACACATGGAACGCCACTGGACGGTACAGCTCGCGGTTGGTGTCGATTTCTTTTTCCGTGATGGCCGCTTCCTGCACTTTGGCGTTGATGATCTCCGACGTTTTCTTGGAGTTGGCCAAGGTGTCAATCAACTGCACGTCGTCCAAAATGTTCCCGCTCGACTCCTTCAACAGCTTCAAAATTGTGGACTCAATGTCCGCCAACTCGTTTTGCATACGCGCATTGGCAATCACTAGCGAATTCTTCTTCTCTTCCATGTCAGGGCGTTCCTCGACCACGGTGACCCCTAACAATTGATCTTCCAAGCCCGAAAAGGTAATCGCAAAGTTGAGCAAGCTCACTTTCACGCACACTTCGGGCGGGTAATGCGGGTTGGGGAGCTTCGTGGTGATGAAGAAGTTGAAGCTGTCGTTCCACGGAATCACCGAGTCGCCAATTTTGATCATTTCTTGGCCCCCCTGACGGAACTTCTGCTGCAAGAGCAGTGTTTCCAGCGACGCATCCAGAGCCTCGCCCACGTTCTCCAGTAGAATCCACTTGCCAAATCGCACGCCATTCTCCAGTGACCGCAAGAAAGACTTGTCGCTCAATTTGACTACGTCGAGTCCGTTTTCCGCAAATTTCGTTTGCCGGCCCATGTTTTTGATGAACTTGTTGGCTTGCCCCTGCGGGTCAATGAACAGCGAGTAGCGCCGCGCTTGCGCCATCACAATCGCATTCTCCACCGAGTGCGAGTCTTGAGGCAGCTCACAAAGCTTCCAGTTGCGCATTTGCACCTGGTCGGCCAGGGTGGCGCGCACGTCTACCCCAGGAGAGTGGGGGATCTTGCGCGCCACGAGCATTTCGCGCCATTCGGTCACCAGGAGCTTCCGGAAGTCGGGCGTGAAGGCACCCGCGTAAGCAATGGTACTCGCACTGATGAGGCTGTCGCCGATGAGGTCGCCGTACTCAGCGGTCAAGCGCGCGCAACTCTCCGTCCATCGCACGGACTCCGACCCGAGACTCTCCGTCAAAATTCCGGCGCGTTCGAGCCGCCCTGTAGCTTCCTCGAATTGCGCTTCCAGGCTCAATTTCTGCGTGTTGGCCGCGGTGAATTCACTTTCCAGGCGCGCGATTTTGTCCATGACCCCTTTCAGGGTAGCCTGCGCTTCTGCTAGGGCACTCATCGTGATCTCCAAGCTCGCTTGGGCCTCGGCAAGCATTTTCTTCTTGGGCTCCACCAATAGCACCACGCGGTTGTAGGTGTCCATGGCCCGCACCCACATGCACATGGCTTTGCAGGCCTTGGAGGCCTTCTCAACGGCGACTGGCGTGAAGTTCGGGTCCTCAATGAACGGCTTGATGCGCTTGATGACTCGTTCTGGGATATTGTCCTTGTCATATTGCTGCATGTCTTCGAGCAGCTTGTCGGCTTTCGCCAGCACCGTGCTTTGCGACGCTTTGAAGTAGTCGTCGATTTTCTTGCCGGGTGTGTCCGGGTCCGCCACCTTCACTGGCTTCACTTCGAACATGATGCACACCGCCTCCATGCAGAGCTTCACCCCCGCGGGGGGCTTTTGCAAGGCTTTCACTTCGTCGATGTCCGACTTTTTCAAGTCTTTGAGGCACTGCACGGCGGCGTCCAGCGCTGGCAGAGCTTCGTCGAGATCCGCTTGCGCGTCGTCAGCGATGGCCTTGGTTTCCGCAGCCTTCTTGAGCGCAGCTGCCTCTTCGATCTCCACGGCTGCCTGCGTGACCCCAGCCTCTTCCTTGTCCTTATCAATCTTGATGATCATTTCCTCTACTTCAGCCACTGTTTTCACCAGAACAGGCTTCAGGGCAGTGATGTCCTGCTGCAACGTGCTCACCACTTGACCCGTGGAAATGAGCTTGTCCAGACCGTTTTGCAGGCGATCTTTCAGCGTCCCCACTTCCGAGCGCTTGTTGCTGAGCACTTTCCGGTACGTTGACAGAAGCTCCAGGTAGGAGGTAGGCGTCACGTAATTGTGTCGGTTCAGCTCCGACTTGAACTGCAGGCTGGTGTTCACCACCGCTTGATGGACACCTTTGCAGACGTCCACTACATCCTGGGTATGGTTGCCCAAGTCCGTGTTGGACTCCAAGAACGCGCGCGTTGCCACGGACTGAAGCGCCTCGTCAGGCCACGCGCTGAACCAATCGATGGTGCAGCAATTCACAATGCTCGGGAATTTCCGCATCCGCTCGCGGAACGCTTCCCCAATGGGCGACATGGTCAGCACCACGTGGATGTTCCGGCGCACGCGCGTCAAATACATGCTGAACAGGTTGAGCTTGGTTTGGGGCAAGCGCTTGCGGACGCAGTCTTCTTTGCAGGCCTGGGCAATGGCATCCAGATCTTCGGTTTGGTACAAGTTGGGCACGTCTCCCGAGTTCAAAATGGCATTCACGTCTTCAGTCATGGCCTCGAACACAATTTGCGTGTCGTCAAACATGAAGACGACAGGCTTGTCCTGCAGCCCCGCGCTCAGCAAGCATTCGCGCAAGTTTTCGCGCCACTCGTTCATGCCGTAGCCTTTGGCAATCTGGATGGTGTACAGGGTGTAGTCGGCCATGAAGGTCGCCAGCTGAGTCAAACTCTTGCGGCCGCTGCCACCCACGCCGAGCAACAGCGCGTTCCCTTGAGGCTGCCGGAGCACGCGCGCGATGCGCGACACGTGCTCGATGGCGTCCATGAACATCACCAAATGCATCGGCTGCTTGGACTCGGCATTGTATTCGTTCAAGTACTCTTCGATCAGCGGCTGAAGCTCGTTCAGATTGTCCACTTCGTCGTAAATCCGCGGCTCTGCTCCCGGCACAAGGAAGTCGCAGAACATGAAGAGAGTATCGTTCGGCGCGTCGAGCACTTCGACTGCGACCTCAGGCTGCTTCTCTGTCGATGCACCGTCTCCTCCATCTGCTCTGCCCTCTGCGGTAGCTGCTGCTTCGCTGCCTTCCTCGTCTGCAGTAGGTTCGTGGTGCTTGAGGTGAGTGCAGACCACATCCCAGGGCATGCCGGAGTGCTTTTCCAGCTGTTGCCGTGCCATGGCGTGAAACCAGGTGCGGTCCTCATCGTTGATGAGCCGATCACAGAAAATGCGCCGGCACTCGTGCACCCAGGAGCGCGCCAGCTGGCCCTTGTTGTCGACTTTCTTGGGGTCCACCATGAGCAGACCCTGGAAGATCTTGCTCAAGTCGCGCAAGTTGAACTGGTAGTGCGACTTGGCGGGGGTGGGGCGCATGTCCATCAACATGCTCAAGTACACGTCAATGGAGGCCGCCACCAGGGGCTCGCACAGCACTTGCAAGTCATCGGTAGCCGCAGTGAAGCGCGTCAAGAAGTTGTGCAAAATAGTTTCGAATATCAGAGTCATGGAGTCCGTCTGCATTTCGGTGTAGCCAATCACGTTGAAGTGGCGGTAGAAGCGCGCCGACACGTGGTTGCGCCCTCCGCCTGGAGGGCCGCACGCAGTCACGTAAATGAGGTCAATCAAGTTGCGGAAGCTGAGCTCCTTGCGGTCGTACCAGCCGCCCGAGTCGAACCACTGCCGCAAGATTTCAATGGGTGGCTGCGCGCCGTATTCTTCTTTGGCAGGCATATTGACGTCATCAATAAACAAAATGAAGCGCTTTCCGGCTTGAGGGCCAAACACCCCTTTGCGGCGCTTTTCGCACTTGGAGTCAATGAGGTCTTGGGTTTGGTTCGCCGATGTTTGCGCCGAGAAAGCCAGCGTGAGCGGGATGAACTTGTCGTTGAAGCCACCCTGTAGCTGGGAAGCGATGTTCACGGACTTCCCCGTGCCCGTAGGTCCAGTCATGAGCACGTGGCATCCGCCGCTCACCAGCAAGCGCAAGAAGTAGCTGTAAGCGATCGAATCCTTGGTGGGGATAATCAGCTCACTAAAAGTCAGGCTGGAATCGTACTGGTACGGCGGTTGAGTCTCCATCCAACCCATCCAGGTCCACTCAGCCATGTCGAAATAGTATTCAAAGACACGGCCAGAGGTGCCACGCAGGCCGCATTGCGTGCCACTTTGGTCCATTTCCGTGCGCAAAAACACGTTCCACCACTTCCGTCCAGTTTCGTCCGAGGTGATCATGATCGACCAAATGAGCGCAAAGATGAACAGATCCGGCAAATGATCTTTGAGCAGACCAATCCGTTCTTTCGACGGTGGCTCCACGCCGTCCTTGGGCCGAAATTCCTCAATCAAGCAATCAATGATGTTCATGAGCCCAACCACGAGGCAGTTGTCCACAGTAGGCAATGGCTCGAACAAATTTCGGCGCAAGTTGTTGAGCGACGCAGTGACGTAAGTTTCGAACAGCACCATCAGCGTGGCCTTCATCTCGTTGGAAAAGCATTTGGGCAGCGTGTTGAGCCACGACAGCATGATCGGGTCGTAACCCAGAGACTTGGGTTCCATGTAAATCATCCCACATCGGCTCACCGTCGCAGGCGACGCCACCGCGAGATCCTCAGGCTCAAACATCATGGTCATGGGCTCCGTCAGGCCCATGATCTCGCCCGAGGTCAAGCATAGCTTTTTGTTGTCGTCGAGCACCGTGTTCATGTTCTCAATCCAGATGGCGTCCACAGGCCCATCAATGAGCATCCACTTGAGGCACTCCTTGTCGGGATGCTTGATGGCAGTGCGCATCAGGCCAGCCAAAATCCCGTCTTGCCACTCGTTGGTGTTGGGGTCGAATTGACCGTACAGCTGACCCATGTTGATGCTCTTCGGGTTGCAGTGGTAAATTTCCGTGTGCGTGTAACGTTCGCCCTCGATTTTTTCCTTGTGGAGCTGCGAGAGAGCGAACTTGAGCGTCCAGATGCAGCGAGATTTGCCACCACCCGTAGGGCCCACAACCATCAGACCGTGCCGGACACAAATCATTTCGTACAGCTCGATCACTTTGCGGATGAATATGGGCACCGACTGCAAGTTCTGGTCTTCGCAGGCCACCTTGATGGCCCGCAACAACGGCCCATAGTCGAACGGTGGCCGCTCAATGCCAGGGAACAAGTCGCTCAAAATACCAGCAAAAAGCGGCAAATCATGAGCCAAAAACTTGGGCACGTTTACGTCTTGCAGGGCGCGCAACAAAAGCGCTTCCTCGCGCTCGTCGGGTGCAGCTCGCTTCAAATTACCGGCTGCGACGATCACCGTCTTGACTGCACGCATGCCGTAATCGTAGTGGTCTTGGGAGCTCAGTTGCTCGGAGCAAAGTTTGAAGGTTGCAACCATTTTCTTGCCACACTTGCGGTTTTCCAGGTAGCCGTACGACAGGAACATGATTTCGCCAATCATCGCATAGTCGGGAACCTGAAATAATAATAGCAAAAGCCGGGAAAAATGAAATGCATACACAAATAAGTACAAGCAAACATTAGCGAAAATGCGCGCATTGCGGCAAGCGCAAAAGTCACTTCTAAGCACTCACCATCATCGCAACCGGCCTGAAAAGTGCCTCTAAATTATCCGGGAGTGCGGATCGCCTGAGATAAGAAAGAAGACAAGTCGGGTGAGAAATTGAAAGTTGGCAACGACACGAAAGATCGTTTCCATACAAAAACCGAAAGCGTGTTGCGCAACTCCCACTAATAAACCTTACCCCGCATAGCCCGGGTTCATGGTAATGTACACCGAAAAGTTGGGGTCCACGTAAATGTCCACGTCTTCAAAAATCACGCGCTTTTCACCGCGCTGCACTGCCCCCTGTAAGGTCATCACTTGCTGCGCAATCACGCTGAGCACTTCGATGGAAATGCGGTTGAATTCGTCGAAGCAAGCCCAGGCGCCCGACGAAGCCAGCCCCTTGAAAAACTTGCCCATGGCGCGGTAATCCAACTGGTCGCTGCAATTGAACACTACGCACTGCTTGGCGAGCGCCTTGGCCAAATCCTTGGTGGTTTCGGTTTTGCCGGTCCCCGCCGGGCCAGCAGGAGCACCGCCCAAAATCATTTGAAGCGCGCCCATGATGGTCAAGTAGCACTTGTCGGTCAAAGGAGTAATCACCAGGCGCATGGAGTTGCCGAGGTACTCGTAGCCGTACTCTTGCTCGGAGCTGACCATCACCACTTTCAAGTCGCCGTCGTCAGCCGGCGCGTCACTCGTGTCCACCGTGCCGGTTTTCCAGTAGTAGCGCATCTGCGAGATCCAGTCGAAGTCGGTGGGCAGAGACACGCCCGCGTCCGCCATCTTCAGCATGACGTCACGCGCGTGCACATCTACCACTGCGAGCGCGCCCACCGATTTGCGGGCCAGTTTCGACATGCTGCCACGAATCAGGAACACCATGTCGTTGAGTTGCTGCACCAGCTGGTCATAATAATCCCGCACGCCTTGGTTGCCTTTTTCGAGCATCGCCAGCTCCGTCTCCCTGGTCCAGTGCACTTGCGAGCCGTTGATCACCACCATGCCGGGCCACTTTTGCATCCAGTCCGTGCGCGAGATCTCGAAGTAGTCGCGCACCCCGAAAAGCATCTGCTCGCGGACTGACACGCGCATCTGTGTCGTCAGCAAGCCCATCCAGGTCTCAATGTTCTTGCCCTTAGGGTCAACCGGAGTGACAAACTTGATGACTTCTCGCTCAGGCGATTGCATTGCCGTGATTGTGAGGTCGTCCTCAAATTTCACTTCATCTAAAGCTTCAAAGCACTTCCGCAAGTGAGGCTGCACGGCTAGTGGATCTTTGGTTTCTGACAAAATTTCGAGCAACTCTTCGTCAGCTAAAAAGTAAAAGCGACTGTAGCCCGCGCGCTTTGCTTCGAGGTAGTCCGACAAGCCTTTCGACACCGTATCCAGCAAGCTGTTGGACTCTTGGAGCTTGGCGAGAAGCTTAGCGTCGTTGCAAAACTCGATGGCTTTGGGCTTTTTCTTGGCCGCTTTGATCATGGACCTCCAATGCTTGTCGACGGCCGTAAAGCGCTTCCCTTCTGTGGGAAGCTGCTTGTTGATGTCCGGGCTTTCGAAAATCGGCTGCAGGTACATCCAATTGCGCTGCACTTTCACCCACTCGTCAATCACCTCGGAGGTGTTCTGAAGGGCTTCATTCCACTTGTCAATGCGTTCCGTAAATGGCCCTTTGAACGCGCTGAAAGTCATGGCCTGGGTCAAAGTCACTTGCTCGTCCAATAGCGCGATGTACGTGTCCACACCGCTCAAAATAGAGGTGCCCGTCTCGCGGTAATCGAAAATTTCCAGCATCACATCAGCCCAGCCTTCTTCCATTTTATTGAGCTGCACCCTGATAGCATTTTCCTTGGCGGCGGTCTCAGCGACCTTCGTAATCACGTCTACTTGCTCATGGAGTCCCATTTCTTTGGCCACCGTGAGCGTGAAGGCCTTGTCGGGAAACACTTTCTGGCCCACTTTCTCCGACAGAGTTTCCCAGTGGCGATCTTCCATGCCTGGCGTGCGCAAAGCTATCAACAAAGGCAGCACGGGCCGGAACTCGTTCACCTCGTCGCGAATTTGGTTGCCTACTTTGAGCTGCCCCGCCATGCTGCCGCCTTGGTTTTCGAACGTGCGGCACACTTTTACCAGGGTTTTGAACATAGTGTTGGCTTCCTTGTCGATGGCTTCAGCGTCCAAATTGTTCAAGCTTGACGACATCCACTCGTCGCGGTACTTGGTCCACTTCTCTACGCAGGTCCACAGGTCGAGGTACGGGGCAAAGTTCTTTTGCGCTGACGCAAGCACGTCGTACTCCGTTACTGTCTCGCCAAATATCGTTTGACGCGACATAAACACCATGCTCTTGTCCTGGCTGTCCTTGAGCTTGTCTTGTAGCGACCTCAGATGAAGCATGATGCTTTTGGTCTTGTCAGGATCCGTGTAGCCGACGAGCGAGTCCACCTCGGCATGCAAGTCAGCTAGCACCGCTTGAAATTGCTCTTGTTCGCCGTGCATTTCGTCCATGAGCTCAACGCGTTTGTTTGGCAGAGTCAAGTTGAGCACTTCCACCTTGTCCCATATTTGAATGGGCAAACTGTACAGAATTTCGTACCGCAAGTGGACTTCTTTCGGGGTTCCAGACCGGCAGTACTCGTCCAGCACATCCCAGTGCTCCTCCACTTCGCGGCACTCCGACTCGAACCCCGCCATTTTCACTGGCAAGTCCTTGATGAGCTGCTCCAGGTCAGCGACTTCCTCGACCGTGGCCGGGTCGTCTTTCAGTTTGGTCATCACCTCCGAGTACTTCTTGATCACAACTTGCGAAGCCAGGTCAATCGCAGTCTTCATGCGCTCGAACAACCCCTCAATCACGTCTTGGTGCACTTTGAGCAACGCTGACTTCACGGGCGACACATCCACCAAGAACAGCCCCAAATTAACTTTCCTCTGTGGCAAGTCTATGTCGAGAGCTTGAATCGCAGCTTTGTGCTCCGCAAGCTTGTGCGCCACGCTACTGGGGTCCAACAAAATTTCTTCGCCAGCTTCTGAGAGGGACCCAAGAGTGGCACCTTCACCTGCCGCCTCGATTTGTGGGTAGCAGCACCGGTCCAAGTAGTCTTGCAACTGAAGGTTGAGGATCTTGTCGTAGCATGAATAAAGCCCAACATATTCTTTCAGCACAGCTGCTTCGTGATCAAGCCGTTCTTTGCACACCTGGCGCGCGGTGCTGACTGCGTCGTGGCAGTAACCCAAAGGGCTCAGCAAAGGGTCGTTGGTCCACTGGAGCTTCTTCATCACGAGCTTCTCCACTTGGTGAATCCCAGCTAAGTTGGCGAGCACTTCAAGCATGCGGTCCACTGCTTCGCCGACCTAGCATCACCGAAAAGAAACATCAGTGGGAAAATAAATGAGGCAACCTTTATTGTATTTAAACAAAAATGAAATAGATCGATAGAATTCTATGCTACTACTATTGCAGCATTCTAGCGTTCAATGAATTGAGTCACGCCCGCACGCCACGCACCTGTTGAGGCGGCAAATCACTTTCAACGCTGTTGCCACCGCCGCTCACGCTGGTCGTGCCAAGGTCATCTTCTGGAGGTGGAGCAGCGCTGCTGACTTTGAGCTTGAGGTTCAACATGGGGGGCGCGCGCTCCATCACCAGCAACTCGTTTTGCCTCATCAAGTCTGCACTTACGTCCACAGCTTCCTTGCCCGGTTTCTTCTCTGCGACGTCATCCTTGAACTCATCTTCTTCGCCTGCCTCTTCGTCGTCCTCGTCTTCCTTTGGAGCGGCTTCCTTGAGCTTACTTGCCTTGTTTTCCGTCGCGTGAGCGCGGTAGCGGGCATGCAGCAGCAGCTCCACCTCACTTTTGCTGCGCACCGCCGTCGCGCCCGGACAAGCGCCACAGACAGTGGCCTGGAGTTCAGAAGCACAGCGCACGATGTACTCGGTCAGGTCGACTTGCATCATGAAGCCTGTGGTCTTGAGCTGCCGCCTCAGTGGCCCCGCCAGGTAGGCTTCAATTCGGGTCTCGTTCACGTTGAACCATCCTTTGGTCACGGGCTTCAGAGCCGTGCGAATCATGTCGGTAATTTCGTAAGGCCAAGCACGCAAGCTTGCCGTTTCGTCGTCCATTTGCCGCTCTTGTGCGTCCTGAAACTCGGACAACGTTTGGCTTCGTTTCGGCTCCCGGCCCAAGAAAAAGCTGCGGTGGCGGCAGGTGTCTTGCACGCACTTCACCACCTGCTGCATGGCATCGTTGGCCTCCGGGATGTTCAAGCTTGTCGTCAAGTCAAACGCCGCGCGCTTCTTGGCCAAGTCGTAAGGAGGCAAGTCGCTGAGGTCGGGGCGCCGAGGCGGTGGCGGCGCACTTCCCAAGGTGGCATCGCCGAAGTCCACCAGCTCCTGAAAGCCAGGCACGTGCTTGCCGCCATTGACACGCAACACCACGGACGCCATGCACCGCGCGTAGTCTTCGGAAGCTTCCCTCAAGAGGTTGGAGGCGCACGCTGCCCGGTACTCTTGCTCTTCTTCGGGGCTGCGGCGGTTTCCCGCACTGCTGTCGCCCTCGTTGCCGCCGCTGGAGCCACTGACAGCAACCGCTGAGGCGCTGCCCGCCGCGCCACTGGCAGGAGTTTTCCTGCCGGCCTTCCAAGTGGTGGTGGCGAGTGCGAGCACGCGCCGAGCGCTCAGTTCGTCTTGCTCGAGGTCCCAGAGCCCATCGGTAGGCATGCAGTCGGCGTAAAGCTGGTATTTCAAAGTCAGTTCGGAGCGGTACCGGCTCTTGTGGGCTGCCGCCACCCGCGCCGCAAACTGCAGAGGGTCTTCCACCGTGAAACACACGAACAAGCGGTGCAGCGGCAGGACAGCATCATAGAGTAAGCCAGCCTCTTCTGCAGCAGCCTGCTCCTTTTCGTTGGTTGGTCGAGGGGGCACACCAAAGCGCTCGACCGTGAATCGATCCGTGGCAGCATCATAGCCGGTGACCTCAACAGCTTCAAACGCCATGGCCTCAGCAGTTGAAGGGTACCTGGTGCGGCAGAGTGCTACTGCAGGGAGCCGGCAGCGCCCGTCAGTGGAGTTGATAGCATCCGTGCTGAGAGCCATCCAGGCAGTTGGTGAGCGCACGTCGAAATCCTCGTCGTCAAAGCGCTCGAGCTCAAGGAGCGACTCACCGCCCATGGTGCCTTTCGTTGCAGCCTTAAAAATAAGAGAAGGGAGCGCGTCAAGCTTAGCCGCGAATTCGCGCCGTTTCCGCTCCACCAATAATTGACGCGGGGGAGAGCCTGGAAATGCCTCGTAGTCGGAAAAGACTTTCGGCGGTACCACAACCTCAACCCGCGTGGCTACCTCTGGCGCGGGTGCCTCTAGGTCTCCAAAAGCTGAGCTATACGGCGGCGCATCACCAGCTTGTGCCAGCCAGCCAGTCTCTTCTACCGCAGCAGCAGCTCCACCACCGGCCACACAGGCATAGCTGCTGTTCGATGCATCGGCGAATTTTAAGGTTGTTTTCACCATCTTGGGGTGAACTGCCACTGCAGCAGCCGAGCAAAGCACTACAAATTCAACGAACTATGCTCTAGTAGCGTGCACTTCCCAAGCACGGCCCCAGCACACCTACGCTAACACCTGTGCCTTGTTACGAGATGGCGTTGCACCGTGAACAAATAAATGCTTGCTTGCTGCGGCTGAAAAAAATCAGGAAACAGGTATCAAGGGTATATCTCTACAAAACCTGGGTACCATCAAACGCTCTAATATGAAGAAAATACGTTCAAGGTCTGGAAGCAAACATTTTCAGAACTCGACTTCGAAACGTTGAGGCTAATATCGGCCGGTCTAGGAATTAGCCTGAACGCGCGCCACCATAGGCCTTCAAGTAGGAAAAAACCTACAGACCGATAGAAGACTTTGAGATGTGTTGTCCTAGCGCATTCTTTTTACGTGCTCGTCAGTTCTCTCTGTTGTAAAATCGTGGAGAACAGCCCTTCGGAACTCGTCTTCCGTGCTCAACCGGGTAGGCTACAACAGCGTTAACTTTGCGAAATATCGCGCCCATTCTGCGTAAATTGTTTCATTAACATAATTTTGAGCTGATGAACATTCGTGGCCGTAATATTTTCGTAGGTTATGTCCCATTCTTTCCGATATCGTGCCTGCGTAGGTTGTTGACAACACATCCCTCGAAGAAACATGGTCTCAGAAGGCGCTTCAACATAGCAGATGTTGACAGCGCTGGCGTAACATGTCAACAATATCCGAGTTGGCTTTAGTTGCGCGAGTTCCTGGGGTCGCAACCAGGCAGTGAAACTCGGTGCAATTGGAATCTATAACTTGATGCCTTTGGAGTGCCTCGAGAAAATCCTCGGCTAGTTCCTTGACTGGAAAGCTGAAATCCACGACATTGGTTATCCTTTAAAGTTCTTAACGGCAACTGCGTAATCGAATTTGCGCCAGTGCTTACTTGGATTCATTGCTATGTGTTTGCGCTGACACTACCTGTGGGGCGCACTTGAAGGAAATAAAAAATATTTTCAGTTTTGCGCTTGCCTTTGTTTTGAACCACATTTCTCCTGAGGAGCTCAACAAATAGGT
>Ga0307982_1003278_pt1 | contig 12964 bp, 15 predicted proteins | sample OrgLakmetagen989_FD_201847 | JGI IMG/M metagenome (GOLD analysis project Ga0307982, IMG submission 201847) | Saline water microbial communities from Organic Lake, Antarctica - #989 | ecosystem: Environmental > Aquatic > Non-marine Saline and Alkaline > Saline | place: Antarctica: Organic Lake... | reverse complement strand
CTTTGTACCTGAAACCGCGGTGGTTTGTGTGTCACTTGTTGCTGCACCAACTGTAGCCTCTTTGCTCGCAGCATCCGTCGCTGGCAGTCAGACCATCTACACCTCGCGTCGTGAGGACGCAGCGTGCTCTTTGGTATGATAATACCTGATTGGTACTATGTTTCTTCGGCAGACATCGAGATCCTTTAATTTATTTGTTTCAATTTTATTTGTTTTCCCTCTCCTGCTCTTCCTCTCTCAATGTTGTTCTCATTCTTTCTTTCTTACTTTCCGAACTCAGCTCGATCATCATGGTACCTCTGTTTACAGATGTATGACGTCGTGAGTCTGCTTGATGCCGCTGTCGCCTCTCTGCCGTCTGCCATGGCCGTTGCTAGGGCGCAGACAATTTCCGACGACAATGACGACGACGACGAACCCTGGGTGGTCTCATTGTACGCGTCTTTGCCGAAAGAGGCCAAACTTGACCCTTCGCTCTTCGCTGATTCGGCGATGGGGGATTTGGATCAGCGACTAGACCGAAGCCCAAGCGCCCTTTTTCACACCCCCGATGAGCATGATGGTGTAGTGGGAAAGCCTACGGGTACCCTAACCGTCTCGTTTGCCCCCGGTTTCGATTGGCCTCACTCGGGGCCGCATGATTGGCTCGCTGCTAATGCTGGAGCTGCCCTCGCCAACACCGCGGGATGCAACGCGTCAGCGCTCGTGTTGGAATCCTGGCAGCCGCACCGCCGGCAGTTGCGAAACCAGGGCGCTACCAGCAGCAGTACCAAGAGTGTGAGCGATGGTCCCGGCGTGGCAGTGGTTGATTTGGAAGGCTTGCGGGACGAAGTCGGAGGGCGCATGGGGGCGCGCTGTTGGGCCGTGGCCATTGACGCCCTCGCAGCGGAGCCGGGAGTGCTGCACGTGGCTCCGCGGCCGCCCCCGATGGTGCGCAATGCGCGAGGGGCAGCTCTGATCCAGTCTTCCGCGAACGCAGGCTCCGCCTACGACGATGCCACGCCCGTGTGGGACATGGGAGTGACAGGGGTGGGGGAGATCGTGGGAGTGGCCGACACCGGTCTGGACACCGCGTCGTGCTTCTTCAGCGACTCCTCGGGGGCTACCGGAATCACTCGATCGCCATCGTCGAGCCCCACCTTCGATTTGAGTCAGTCTAAAGTGGTGCAATATGTGGAGGGTGTGGATGGCGAGGATGAAGTCGGCGGGCACGGGACGCATGTGGCAGGCTCGCTCGCTGGAGTGGTGGGCAGCGGATGGCCGGACTACACGAGTGACACCTCGCTTGACTCGTGCGCCACCGCCACTGCCACCTGCTCCTTGCCCAATTACTACTCAAGCTCAGCGTGCGCATCCAACACGGACTTGTGCAGTACCGAATTCGCGGACGGAGGATCGTATGAAGGAGCATGCGCCAACGAATGCTACTGCACTACGGTAAGGAAGAGGGTGGCTTTAGGTGATCTGCTGCTATTCCTGGCGTGACAATTTATAAGTAGATTTTGTTTGTGGCGAGACAATGGACTTAGCATACACTTTTAGCCATTGTCCATGCTCATAAGTCTCTCTATTATCTCTGACTGTGTGCATGTGTCAGGGCTACTTTCTTCTCACTGGTTCCGTGCCGGGCAGTGGGCAAACCTGCGGAGAGCTGGTGGCCGATTCCAAAGGAGCCGCCTACGACGCCCGCATCGCCTTTTACGACATCGGCGATTCATCTGGCCTCTCGCTGCCAAGCAACCTGGAGACCACTTTATTTGCGGCTGCCTACTCTACCGGCGCCCGCGTGCACACGAATTCATGGGGTTTGACCCTCTTCACGTACGACAACGCCGATTTGCAGGTCGACTCCTACATGTACGACAACCCAGAGATGCTCATTTTGGTGGCCGCTGGCAACGATGGGCAATACGGCAGCGCCACCACGGTGTCGTCTCCGGCTCAGGCCAAGAGTGCGTTGAGCGTGGGCGCCTCGTTGACGGGGCGTTGGCCGTCGCAGCCGAGCGACAGCTCTGACGTGTCCTACGTGGCCTCCTTCTCGGCCAGCGGGCCGACCTCGGACGGTCGCATCAAGCCAGATCTGGTCGCCCCCGGTTACTCAGTGGTGTCCGCCACAGCGGCGTCAGGTGGTGCTTCTGCCTCGCCAACTTGCGGCGTGTACTCGACCCAAGGCACCTCGATGTCGGCCCCTCTAGTCGCAGGGGCGGCGGCGCTGGTACGCCAATACCTCCGCAACTCTACAGCTTTTCGGGACCATTTGAGTGCAGTCAGCGCGGACCTTGCCTGGGAGTGCTTGCCTGGTTACCCTGACGGATGTGCTAGCGGAGTCAACGGGATGGCCTTGAACGGAGGCGCAGTAGCAGCCCTGGTCAAAGCCATCTTGTTGCACAGCACCGTTGCCATGTCTACATGGGATGCTGCCACTGCCAGCGGTAGTTCTGTCCCGCAGACCCTAGGCGCACCCCCAGACAACCAGCAAGGGTTCGGGCGGCTGGACTTGTCACTGAGTTTGCTGAGCGGTTCGTCCACACCAGCGAATGGTGGCCTGGGGCTATGGTGCTCAGACGACGAAAGCGTTGTGTCCTCTGATGAAAACACCTACTACTTCTATGTGGTGTCCAGCGGGCAGCCGCTAACCGTCACTCTAGCATGGACTGATCCCGCCAACTCCGTGGGAGCGTCCAAGCAGCTCTTGAACGATTTAGATCTCACGGTGCATCACGAGACCAGCGGGGAAGTCTTTTACAGCAACGGCAATTCCGGCACCGCAGATCAAGACGAAGTGAACCCGGTAGAGAAGGTGGCCGTGGCGTCGCCTGCTACTGGCAGCTACGCCATCAAAGTGAAGGCTTCCGTATTTCCGCAGTCGGCTTCGCAGGCTTTTGCCTTAGTGATCACTGGGGGAGGCTATTTGGTGGGAAGCGGGTACACGTGGGCTAGAATCAGTTCGGGCGAAGCGGGTCCCACTGGGGCTCCCACCATCACCTTCCCGCCCTCAGTGTCGCCGCAGCCCACACCACCGCCTTCCCCACTGCCGTCGCCAGCTCCCACTATCTCGTTTCGCCCTTCGCTGGTGCCATCGCTGCGGCCCTCTAGCGTGCCCACTGCTCCCACACCAGTGCCCACGATGGACTCGTCTGCGTCATGGTCCAGTGCTTTGGACTGGCTGAAGGATCACATATTGGCGACGGGCATCGTCTTTGCGCTCGCTGTGGGTGCCGTCTGCTTCTGCCTGTGCCGGTCCGTTGCTCCGCGTCGGCCCCACAATCCCCCACTCCCCCCTGTAGTGACCCTCGGGGGCGTTCAGCCTCACCCGCCGGGACAGACCACCCGGCTGCCCGACGGCCGCACTGCGCGCCTGGTGGGGGGCCGCGAGATGGCGGAGCTGGAGGCGAACGAGGGCATGGGCCCCTACACCAACAGCCGCGGCACGGTGCATGTGGTGACGCAAGGAGCCAACCAGCCCAACCGCAACCCTGCCTACCAACGGTCGTCAACTAGTACGAAGAAGAAGCCGTCGAAAGGCGCCGCAAAAATGGCGTACCAAAGGGGGAACAGCATTGAGCTGGCAGCGTCGAACCCCGTGTTGGCCGTAGTAGTGGATGAGGAACCAACACCACCACCAGTGCAGAGCGCTGCAGTGGTAGTGGCGGCTGAGAAGAGGCCAGGAGCTTCGACGGTGCGTTCTTTCATCTCTCCCTGTGGCTGTTTAAACTCTGTTGGTTTCTTTCTTTTGGTGTTGAGGTACATTTTTGACGTCTTTGTTCTTTGACTAGCGTCTTTTTGCCTTTTGATTTGATTCTCCATCCATCGAACGTTCTGCAGGCGCGTGGAGCAGCGCCATCTGGAGCGCAGCCACGAGGAGTTGTAGTGGATCTCTGAGCTGCGGCCGCATGAGTATTAGCCAAGTGGAATGCAAGATCATCTCCTTTTTTTTGTCTCGGCACTTCGAATCTTGCTGGGTTCACTGGCATGGCAGCAGCGAAAGTGATGGTAGAGACGTTCAGTTTAGTAGAAATGCGCCAGTGGACCTTTCGAGGCGACCGAAGGGAAACTGACACCTAGTGTACCGTGCAGCTACTAGCAAATGAGAGCGCCCGATTTGAAGAGCGGTTATTGCCTGGTTGGTTCTATGGTGCTTGTGGTTCATTTCCTTGTCGATTTTGTTGCGAGGTGTCTTTAGTCTTGTCTTGAGTCTTGTCTGTCACTTGCCTGGGGGGTCTTTTCTTGCGTTTGGATTTGATATATTTTTTGTAAATTCTAATGGTAATGCATAACACACCGCAGTCTAGGCCCATAGGAATTTGAAATGAAGAAGGCTAAGAAGGCGCCCGAGTCAAACCAAGCGAAATGCAACCACAAGGAATTAACAATTAGTATGATATAAAGAATCATATATATATTTTTGTTACAGTCAGTTCCGGGTGATAAGAGCTGGGGCTTTTGCTCTCAAACCTCGCTCTCTTAGCTTTTAGCTATTTATAGTACTGCAGTGTGCAGTATAGGAAGGTATTTGGTTTCTAACAGGTGAATAAACCGAATTTTAACCCTCACTCCCTTAACGCGACAACCTCTTATCACCCGGAACTGACTGTACCGCCAACGGATCAGCGGATGTATCATTATTTTACTCATAAATTCTTGAACAGTATTCAAAATCCAGTAGTCATATGGATAGACTTCTACAGTCACGGGGCCATCGCCAGACGCTTTAAGTAAGTCCAGCCCCCTTGGTACGCTTGTTGCTTGTTGGAGTGATCGACTTGAAGATTGATTCAAGTAGAAGTAGGAGCTCCCCCTGTCGAGCTATGGTGGTGGTGAGGACCTCCCTCGCTAATCGCTCCTTCTTTGAAATGCGCTCCACGGAGCGCTGCCCTCTTCCTATGCGCCTCCGCCTGTAAATCCTCCATGCCTTCGCTCTCGTACGTTGCACCGTCTTTCGATGAAGCACTTTCATCGGCATTCTTTTTCGCGGCCTCGATCCACTCCATCCATGAGGGGGGAATGTTCCTGGAAATTTCGATGTCCAAATACCTGAAAAAGAAACAGAGGTTGGAGAGCGCAAATTATCAAGCACATCAATGCGCAGTAATGTTAAAGTTGATAGCGGAGTATTTATTACCCTTTTGGTTCAGCGGAGCCATGAGCTTTCATTGCAGCGATGGTGGTGTGCAGGCCTTGCTCTAGGGAAGTGCTCTTGGAGGGGTTGAACGCGCAGCGCATTTTCACGTGTGACGCGTACGCCTCCGCCACCTCCTTGCGCGCCGCCAAGTGCTGCACGGCGTAGCCCGGGACCCCCATGGCGTCGCACAAGTGCTTGGCGAGGTCGTTGACCGACGACACGTCGTCGACCCCCACGAAGAAGGCCTCGTTGGAGGCCGCGGGAAAGAGCACCGAGGCCGCGATCACGGGCGCCACGTCATCGATGTACGAGAAGCTCCGCGTCTGCTTGCCGTCTCCAAACACCGTGATGGGCTGAGACCGCATCACTTGGTTGATGAAAATGCCGATGGCGTTGCGGAACTTGTCGGCCAAATTTTGCCGAGGGCCATAAACCTGTCGTGATTGTGTACAAAGGCACAAAAGGAGTGAGCACACTTGTAAGAAAATTAAATCGGGACAAATGAGTAGCATTTGCTAAACATTTTGAAAGTAAAATAAATTTAATGTTAGTATCTACTGCTATCAACCATTGAGTGGCTGACTTTATCTCTGAATGGTCCTCACGTTGTGGGGTCGGAACACGGTGTAGTTGAAGGTGTTGAACATGTGATGCGCGGCTTTCAGGTCCAACTCGAAGGCATGCTTCGCAACCCCGTACGGGTCCTCTGGCCGCTGCGGTGTCAGCTCCGTCATGGGCAACTCGGACGGGTCGAGCACGCTTCCAAATGCTGAGAGAAAGGAGTCGGCAAATTTTAAAGGAAACGCCACAAATAATTCACAGATGACAGATGGGGCTACCAAAACATGGGGCTGGTGAGATGGTTCGGAGAATCAAAAAGTGGCACTACTACTTTCAGGGTCAAGTTTAGGGCTAGGCAGCCCACGCTCAGACCTGCAATGGACGAGGTGAACACAAATCGCTTGACAGGGAAGGAGTCGTCTGCTTGACGCACAGCCGCATTCAGCAAGGTCACCGATGCTACCAAATTGTTCTGCACCATTGCAAGAAAATGTGCACGGGGTGAGGACCGAAGTGAATGCATTTAAATTCTACGCTACGAGACAATTTGCAGAGATCGAGAGCATGCAAGTTGACTTCACAGTAGTGAGTGCACTGCGCTTCATAATTCCCGAGCATTCTGAGTAACCTCCACACCCTCTCATAAACTGCTTCGCACTTCCTTCATCAACACAGCACGCTTACCTGGTAATTGTAACGGCGGATAAAGTGGCTAAGGCCTTCAGCGGCGTATGCGGCTAAATGATAGACGTAGTCAAACGGCCCGTGCGTTTGAAAGAGAAGACGAACGAAGACGTCGTCATGCACATCGCCCTTGACAAGCTTGCCCCCAAATCGCCTAGCCGGCTCAAAGTTCTCGACAAAGCCGCCAGAGAGGTCATCCACTCCTATCGTATAAAACCCGAGATGCTTGGCACAGTATTCAGCTACATGACTACCGATGAAGCCAGCAGCGCCTGTTACCAGCGCACGCTCTTGTCGTGCTCCTGGAGCTGCGCGCTTAGCTAACGCATATGCCGTAACTGTTTCGTTCAAACTTCTCGTCTCGCACTCCTCTTGATCAACCGGGTGTGTATTTGAATGCCCGTTCGCTGCATGCAAAAGCGCAAGGACCAGCAGGAAGCGCATACTTCCACCAGAAACCGCGTGGATGACTGAAACGTCAAATAGAACTAGTAGTAAGTCGAGCTTGAAGCTCAGAACTTCACACGGTCAGTATTATGTCACAAGATCGATGTTCAAGCTTTACGCGAAAAAAAATGTGACTCCTAGGAAGCATTCGTCGGAAGTGCGGGCCGGAATAACAAAATCTGTGAGCTTGAGCGTGGGCGCTGGCCGGGTAATTTTCGGGCAAACACTTTCTTGTGATGAATCGGCTGTTGTTTTGACTTCTTTCAGAATTCTGATTCAGATACTACAGGGTCTCGAGGCAGATGAGCAGGAAGGAGTAGCTAAGCTCAAGCGCATGCTGCCAAGCTACTGCTCATGCGCGCACCTGCTGATATGTATACGGCGGACCGAATAGCACTTTAAGCTTAGCTTCAGATTAGCTTTAAGTATCAAAAGACTCCTTTATTGCATAGTGAGTCTCTTGTAGCAAAGTTAGTTTGGACCGTTAGACTTTCTAGCTACAGAAGTGCTGTGTAACTTGCAGGTCGCGAGTGTCGAATTTAGTTGGGAGGGTCATTCGTCAGCAGCTCCTATAGGTTTGCACTGCGACAGACTAAACGGTCCTATCTATTCTAATTTGAGCTCTCGTTCAAGGTTCGAGCACCTTTGCAGTTCGTTGCCAAGTTCAGAACTGCTTCTTCGTTCTACTAGGTCTTAATAGACGATACAGTGGTTTTGAATTGGTACTCTTGTGAACCAGTGTGAGGTGGTGCAAAACGTGTGAATTATATTCCAATAATATGGGTAAAAAGAGCAAGGGCTCGAAACCCAAACCTGCGGCAGCCGAAGCTCCGGCAGCTCATGACACGGCGGTTGCGCCGGTCGAGCCAGATTCCGGAAGGCCTAAAGCTGGTGGGTATGTGGGAGCCGGTGCAACGGTACTCTTAGTTGGAGTAAGGCGTGGAGGATTCAAAGGACGGCATGGCATCGTACGAGGGGACGGCGTGAAAGGGCACGTGCTGGTCTCGTTGCTTGAATCGGATAGTCACGAAGTGGATCCAGCAGAAGGGCTCGTTGCAGCGAAGCCTGATCAGCTCGCGAGCCTTTGTGCTTTCTGCTTTGCCCCTAAGCCACGGAATCGTTGTTCAAGGTGCAAATCCGCTAGTTATTGCGGGAGAGAATGTCAGCTGAACGGCTGGAGTTACCACAAAGAGCTGTGCAAGGAAGTGATCGCCCAATCATCAGGAACCAGGTCCATTTCAAACACTGCCGAGGCGTCTGGCTTGAAGCGGCGCGCAGAGCTCCTTCGAGCTGTTATTGATAGCCACCGAGGGGCTAGGGATGTTTCAACTGAAGTGTCGCGTGAAGACCTCGCTTCAGTCGTGGAGATGGGGTTTGAAGCGCCAGCTGCGGAGAAGGCTCTACTCACAGCTGCGCGGCTCGGGGGCGGCGCTGACCTCGCTGTGGAGTAAGTCTTGCCAATCCAAAGCCAGTTCACATTATTTTACCTTTATGCTCCTCTTTATCGTGCTCATCCTACACCTACTTTTTATCTTTCCACTGTGAAATTATTTTCTCTAGTCACACTTCCTTCTTGAACTGTGGTATTTGCCTCCCACTAGATACTTGATGAGCGATGTACCCGATCTGGACTGCCTGCCCGAACCTCTGCGCGCCCTTGTAGCCATTTACCCATCTATGCCCCACAAGAAGCAAGTGGAGTTCTGCCAAGGTCAGGACATATCGGAGGACCAGTTTGCAGCGTGGGTGCTGTCGCGTGACGCCTCGAAAGTCGCAAGCAAAGCAATGTCGGAAACGCCGACTCCGCCAGGAAGCAGGCCAGCAGCCAACACAAAGAAAACTCCCATAGTGTTACCGGTAGTTGCCACCACGTTTCAGTCGGAAGTCGAAGCAGAAATAGAAGCCCTCGTCTCCATGGGATTTAGCGAGGAAGCTGCCACTGCTGCGCTCACCGCCATCGCCGAGAAGGTTGACTTGTCTCAACTCCGAGGGCCGGAAGCGCGGCCTTTCTTACAGGTATGTTTTGCATGGTTCCCTTCATACCTTCTTTATATCTCCCGTCTCATCATTGTGGTTGGGCTCTCGTGTGCTGTAAACCTGTCAACTAGTCATTGGCCGTTGAAATGTTGAGCTCAGTGAACGAACCACCACCGCCACCGCCGCCAGACGTACGCCCAGACATTTTGTCAGCCGCTGACCTCGCGAAATTAGGGGTACGTTTTGATTCCTTTTGTTGTTTCAGGTAACCGCACAGGCCAAGAATACATGCCCATATGACGAATCATGATTCTTTTGCTCTTGTTTCCACCCGCCAGTCGCTCTTCGTAGACCTTCCCGAGATGGAGCGATTGGCTTGGATGGACAAGTACGACGTGAGTGAGCCCCAAATGGGCCTCCTCACCGCCATGCTCAATGACCCAGACGTCACTTGCGCTCAGCTCCAAGAATGCCTCGACGACTTCAACAGCGACTTCACCATCTTTCACCTCAGAGCTCTGCTCAAGCCTCGCAACAACGCGCCACCTACGACCACAAACGCTGAGCAGGACCAAGGAATGTCGAGGTCTGGTGCTGCGGCTGAAGAGTCTTAAGCAGCGGAGCCACCGATATGAAAAAGCGTGCAGCAACGACGCAACCAAGCGTTGAAATCTCGAGGTCGGAAGCAGACCTAGTGTCTTGTTTAAGCCCACGACGCGCATGTTGCCAAAAAGTATTTCTGGCAGAACTCCCCTCGTATGCTTTTCTTTTACCTCGACATCCGGGAGGTGGGACGCACGCTATACGCAAGCGAGCACCGGATTTAATATTTCAAGTGACTGGCCTCGTCGTTTTCGGAAGTACTGATACATCTTTCAAGCCACTATGAAAATGGACTCATGAGATAATGCGCAATCCCGACTTTACGACTTTTATCTCCTATATATATACTGTATATAGCTACTTCTTACGAACTCGGCACCGATACAATTTAAACTTTGCTGTGCGGCCGAGTAGAGATCCTACTTAGTACTCTAGGTTTGCCTAAGTGCGGATACATGGCAAGGTGGATAAGTGTTAAAAGTTGGGTCAATCGAAGAAAGTTCAAGAGGAAGAAAAAGGTCCCTTCCTTGCTTGAGGTGTGTGGTGTTCTGGTGTTGTTGTATTCTTGTCTTGGTTCTAATAAAATCTGTTCTAGTCGAAGTGATATATATGATTTGGTCTAGTACATCAGCTTGAGCCCCAAAAAGCCAAGCTTCGGATTAAAGTCTTCAAATAATCTCAGTCGACACCGAGGTCACCTTCAGTATCAGAGTCGCTCTGATCGGAGCTAAGGACTTCGCGGTTGCTTGTAGCTGCCTGCACATTCGACTCATTCGGAATGAGATTTAAGGCACCGTGCTCATAAAGAAGGTTCTCGACATCAGTGGCTGTGTAAAAAGGGCCCAGCTGATCAGTGCACCGCACAAGAGAAGCGATCAGCTCTCCGCCTCGATATAAGACTAACACTGGCATGGTGTCGCCATCGAGAGCTCCCGCGCCATTTGGAGCATCTTTGGCAGGCATTTGAAGTACCTTAAGCCGCGGCTGAGCGTGTGCAACTTCTTGAAGCCGTGCGCTCATAGTTTGACATGCATGCACGCGGCCGTCATAGAGGTGAACCACCACACAAACTCGCTGGTCCTAGAGACGAAGAGAAAGAGAGAGCATAAAATGAAAAGTGAACGCTGTGAGTAATAGACACGGCCAAATTCGAACATATGCATGATAGAGAAACGGAAACGAATGTCATAACGAAGAGCATTAAAGTAGAGAGAAATTCCACTAGATTTACCTCGTCGTCTATAGCTGAGAGCATTTCCATAGGATTGACCTCGCGAACCTGTCCAAACACGGGCTTAATTTCTCGGGTAGCCTGAATCTCCTGAAGGCGTCGTCGCCGCAGCGTCGCAAGCTCACTATCGACGTCGCCGTCAACTTTATTTGAGGTTTCGGGCACAGGCGTGCTCGTGCTTCCATAAGCAGCTTGGCGCCAAGCATTAAGGGCTTCTGCTTGGTCCTCTTGCCTAGCTTCTGACTCCAATCTACAGTGCTCTCGATAATCAGCCAGCACTCCTTTACTCCCTGTCTGAGGGCCGTCAGTTCTAGAAAGTGAGGGTTCCTCTGAGCAATTTGAAGTAAGGGCTATTTCATCTCTTTGACTCTGGTCGATATCGTCGCTATCGTCTTCGTCACGAGCTCTACGTTCGGGTTCTTCGTCTTCCCATGTACTGTAGCGGCCTGGAATATTCTTGCGGAGGAGCTTGTCCTCGAGACCGTAGTCATAATCGGCTACGGACATGAGAACTACGTTGGCAAAGAATCTATTGGCGGGTAGTCAGGTAAGTATATATCTCGAATTGCAAGCGGGTTCAGTAGGATACAAAGAGTAACGTTATTAGGGTTGGGAATTAAAGATACTACTGTACTGTTTTTTTTTTTAAATTGAAGCTACTACAGGGTGGGGATTATATTTTGAATCTTTAGTTCTTATTAATTTACAGAATTATGAAGTTATGAACGACACGAAACCTAGAACGATACATTGTACATAGATATAGTACGAAAGGAAATAGGTCTTCCTGTGCAGTGCATGCCGGCCGGGAATATACCGCCGAAAAGAAAGAAACTTACAAGCCAGCTAGCTAGCACAACTAGCACTACTTAGCTATCAGACAATAGACAATCGAAAATGCGCATGCGACCTGCGCTGGAAATCTAGTGGACTATGCGGCTTTCGCTTTCGGCTTTCATTTTCGGTTCCGTTTGGAGTTTAGCGGATCTATCAACATGCGCATCGCGCACCACGAACCATGTAACAACACAGAGGATGAGTAGAAGTGGCTGTTCGCTTCAATGAGCGGACGAAGTCCCCCCCCCTTGTGCCGAGTCCCCAGGCACGTGGCCACTGCAGACAGCCAACGGAGGGCCACCAGCTGCATGGGTGCTGGAAAATGCAAATAGGTGCTTTGAAACTCAGTTTTCGGAATCCAGTTTCTTGGCAAGCGCCACGTAATCGACAGCGCCGGAAGCTCGCCGACTACGCTTCGGAGGTGGGCCGTCTTCACGGGGGGCTGGCACTTCATTATCGTCTTCCTCTTCCATTTCGGAGCCCTCTTCCGAGGACGACAGCCCTGTTGACTTGCTTTCGCGGGCCTTGCTTGCCTTATTGGCTGCTGCCAGTGCCGCCAGCCGCGCCGCCATTTCCTCGTCCGCTGCCGCCCTTTCTTGCTCGGCCTTCATGGCGCGCCGCTTGGCGAGGTCTCTCAGCAGCTTGTTCTCGTGTTCCGACTCCCACATCGCGTCGTTCGCGTCCCACATCTCGTTGCCACCCTCTGAAAGGGCGTCTACATGGGCTGACACACTCCGCGCAAACGCGCTGAGAGCGCCTCCTCCAATCTGGTATCCACCTTCCAGCGCTGACACGATACGACCCTTGCAGCATTTGTTAGCCATGGCAACTAAGTTTTTAGTGAGCCAAGCATAATCATCCTCAAGCAGGGAAAGGTAACCCCAGTTCATGGCGTCCTTTTTGTGAGCATCAAATCCCGCGGAGATAATGATCAGGTCGGGCGCAAATGCTTCGAGTCGAGGCAAAATCGTGCGGCGATACGCATCCCGCCACTCGATGCGAGAAAACCCGGGCATAGCATCTGACCCCGCTAGGCCAAGCCCCACGTTCATCACGTTGGGTTCACCTTCAGAAGAAAAGGCAGAAGATTCAAGGAAGGAAATCACGAGCTGCACAAGAACTTGAAAGCACAGACACGCCTACAGGCCAAAACCTTTTACCGCATTCAAGAAAGCCACACAGAGCCTTCCTGGGCATCTTACCTGGCTTGGCAAACACAATTTTGGAGGCATCGTGTGCGCCCCCTAGAGGCGCAAATGCTCCCGATGCTCCAGGAGGCGACGGGAGGTCGTCTCCATCTGGCGGCGGCTCAGGCAGGCAACCACAGGTGATGCCCGTGCCCGGATAAAACCAAGGCTTCCCCACGTCGGTCTCCTTGCGGCCGTAGCCATGGGTGGAGACGAAGAGCACATGATTGGCGTCATCGTCATTGAGCCATGGCTGATACCTGTCGTGTTTCGCGGTCGCAGTGAAGAAAGGGGTGTTGAGGCCCACTTCCTCGA
>Ga0307982_1003277_pt1 | contig 12967 bp, 8 predicted proteins | sample OrgLakmetagen989_FD_201847 | JGI IMG/M metagenome (GOLD analysis project Ga0307982, IMG submission 201847) | Saline water microbial communities from Organic Lake, Antarctica - #989 | ecosystem: Environmental > Aquatic > Non-marine Saline and Alkaline > Saline | place: Antarctica: Organic Lake... | reverse complement strand
CTGGGGTTCCCCCTTCTCTACGGTGCTGCGCTTGGCGTAGAGTACAAAAACCATGGGTGGGACCGGGTCATTGCTCGGTCAGCAGGCCATGCTTACGGCTCCACTACGCACAGCTTCTTAGACACAACAGGCCTTGAGACCGACGCGGACGGCAATGTCATCATGCCGAAGGACTTCAAGCTCAAAGATTCACAGCCCAAAGAGCCCAAGGCTAAGCTTTCTCCGAAACCGGCACCTGCTCCAGCGCCGAAGCCCGAGCCAAAACCTGAAGCCAAGGCTGAGCCCGCACCGGCACCAAAACCTGAACCGAAGGAACCAAAAGCAGAGAAATCAAAGCCTGAGCCTAAACCTAAGGTTGCACCGAACAAAAAATTAGACGCGGCAGCTGAAGAGCCTAAGCCTGCTGCATCTGCTGCCAAACACCGCGAGAAGCTCATCCGCTCTCTTGAAGAAGAAATCACGCCTGAGAGTGAAGGGTCTTCTGCAGAGGATGAACCTGAAGGGAAGTCGCAAGCGTTCCTTGGCTTTGCGAAGAAAAATCCTTTGTGCTGGATTTTGCCGTGCATCGGCCTCTTCCTTGGGCTTTTTGCCAACATCGTACCTGGCGGGTTCGGACTGATGCTCATGCCGCTCTTTGAAAAGCTTGGTGTCACTCACCACTCAGATGGCACAGTGGCACTCATTTGCTTGATCGCCTTTGTTAACAACGGTGTGCTCGGCTTTACGACATGGTGTTGCCGCGACGTACGGTTTTTCATTTGCCGTGGGCTTTGGCTCTTGACGCCATGTATTTGGATCGGTTATTTCGTGGGTGTGACGCACCACCTTAGCATGAAGGACATCTTCCTTGACATTTACGACGGCACTGAAGACCCAGCAGTGAAGGAAGACTGGGAAGAGATGGAAATTAACATGTTACACACGTACATTCGCTTAGGCCTCGGCTGCTTCATGGTCTTCATGTCGATTTGGGTTCTCATTGGTGTATGCATTGGTGGCGTGAACCGCTACTGTTGCCCGAGCTTCACTGGTGGCACTACGCCTGGAGGGAAATCCTTCTGCCAATGGATCATTGTGATTTTCTGCTGCATCAACACAGGGTGGATGTTTGTGGCCACGATAGGATGTGGGTCAGGCATCATGTCCTTCTTCTTACTCTCCTTCTTCCTTGGCGTTGAAACCAAGCGAGCGTTGCCCACGGCCATTGTAATAAGCGGCTGGGTCGCAATTTTACCGGCGGCGAGATGCATCTTATTTGCTGATACCATGCCGTATGTCACACTCCTGATGATGTTCCCCGGCCTTTGGGCCGGTTCGTTTCTCGCGCCCTGGTTTTCGAAATGCGGTGGACCCATGTGCGACTTGTTCATCTTTTTCCTTGTGCTTTGTAGCATTGGCACAGCGGTGGTTGCTCTGGCGGCGATTGCCATCAATGGTGACAAAGAAGACGTAGATATCGACATCTCGCCAGCGATCGATATCGGAATCTTAAATAGCGTTTATGACCAAACGACAGGAGCAGCAGTCGCCGAATCGACAGAAGCGGAATAAATAGACTTCTTCTGCTCTCAATTTTGCACGGGCCCCTAGGGCAAGGCTTTGTTAGTTGCGGGAACATGTCTCTCTTTTACTGTTTGGTACATCGGAAATCGAAATCAGGCGCCTTGCTCTTGTTCATTAGTCACTAGTTCCTATTTCCGATTTCGACACAGACCATAAGGAGCAAGGGCAGTATCAGGGGCGAAAGGGAGAGAAGCCGGAATTATTATATCTCGGAAGTCGGAAGTGGAGAATAAGGGACGATCAGACATGAAGCGGTGAAGCGCTGACGAGCTAGCGAAGAACGTACAGAAGGGGCCAAATCTATATCTCAGTCAGTAGTTTGATACTGCTTGGTATTTCTTAAACTTATGTACCAAAACAAAAGGATATAAGTACACAACAGTCCCATATCCATATGCGCAATAAAGAGTGCGCTTGAGCTGCAGCTGCACAGCTGCACATGTAGCGCTGGCGCGTTCGCCCCAGAAAGTCTACTGGGACTCAAACTGGGTCGCCTCTGTGTGCTCGTCTATGTGCTAGCCTGCGCAAGACTCCTGAGAAAAGCTCTGCCTGTTTCTTACTAAAGAACCCCCCCCCTCGTGGAGAGGGGGCTCAGAAAAACATTGAGACTGAGACGATTCCCTGTTGGGGCCAAAAATAACCCGGAGAAATGCCTCATAGATCTGGGATGTGACACGGAGAAGGAAGAAGGAAATTTAAAGCGAAAAGTATACTATAAATTACACGTAAGCACGGGTCTGGATATCAGCCCGGCTTCTTGCTTCTTATACTTGCTCTTGTCTTTTTGTGATTGGTGCTCACTCGAAGGGTGATGCAGCATGCACTAGAAGAGGAACCAATCAGGCGCACATGCCCAAATGGCCTTTGGATCTTCCTGGCGAAGAAAAAATGTATTCCCGAGTGGCCCAAGAGCAGTTTTTTAAACACAGGCTCCGAAGGGCCAGAATAAGGTAGCTAGCAGGTAGAGACAAAAAGTAAAGTAGCTCAAACTTAGGAGCCAACCAGGCACACACACAGTTTCCAATTTAAGAAATCATTCAGACTAGGATTCGACCTCATGAACCCTAATTTCTTTGCATTTTTGACTTGCGCGCAACGCGCGCGCGCACTCTTCTGCCCGCAGCACTGGCTTCTGTGTCATTTGGGTTTGTATTAGTTCGAGTTCGAGTTCGAGTTCGAGCGGCGTTTGATTCGCGCAAGAATTTATACAACCGCAGGAGCTCATCAATTCAGTGGCCACTCGGGAAGCTCTTCTTCTAGTTTCTAGTATAAGCTACATTCCATTCAGCTCCTCCTTTTGAGACAGGTCCCAAGGGGTCGGCATTAGAAGGCTAACAGGAAGAGACAAACTCCTCCTTTTAGCTCCCCAATTCCGGCCCTTCAATACCCGTGTCATCACCACCAGGAACATGAATCTCCGTTCATGCATAATGCAGAATGGTGCTATGGGTTAAAAGTGGTACTTCTCAGGGAGGCTCCTTGAGAATATAGGAAGTAGCAACAAGGATAGAAGGACGCGGCCTTGATTTACGGATATTCTCACGGTGGTCCTTTTATCCTGATTTGAATTTAGCTCTACTTATGCCATGGAGCCGGTATACAGCTTCTTGTAGCACTACACTCATATTTGCATATATACAGCAATATATATCGCCGAGTATCCTGAAGTATACACGAAGAAGCAGCCTGGCTTCGGAGCCGAACGAGGTGGTGAGTTCACCAGGGGTTTCTTGGTTACTGACTTATTACTGATTCCTAAGTACGATCCTGCCTAAATGGCACCCTTCCCTGTATAGGTACCAGGAGATACAGTAAGTAGTGACACCAACAGACCTCCCCTCCTCCCCTCGGGGGAGGCACGAAAAAACTAATCGGGATTTACGGCTCTCGGCCTCTCGGTCATATTCGAAAATCTTGTCCACGTGGTTTTGATAATTTGTTCGTAGTATAGCATTCGTCGAACACGCTGCTGCTCGACTGCTTCGCAGCGCGGCGTGCTAGTCCGAACATGCCTGCCCCACTAGTGAATGAAGTTAAAGGGACGTCTATGGATACCACTGACCTGCCCGAAGATGAGGTGCGCTTCCAATTGAACCAGAAGGGGATTCTCACACTAAAACCATCGGCCTTTTTGAAGAGTAGGGTCTCGTGACTGAAGTATCCTTCGCATCTTCGAACAAAAATTACTACCAAGCTATGAGAAAATGATACATGCGGTAGAAAATGTGTCTGATTTACTGGTCGTTTTTGCCCTCAGATGAAAGTACGATCAGCAGACAACCGGGACTTGCTCGACTCAACCCAAGAAGGCGACGACGAGGTGGGTTTGAATGCGAACAATACCTCTTTTCAGCAATGACTTGAGCTTCGAATCTCACATCGGCAAATTGTCTTGCAAGGATGGCGGAGACTACAACGTTTCTGAGGCTGCCGAAAACATTGCCAGTGCGGAACTGTACGCTGAAGACAAAGAAAAGGAGGCCAGGGAGGCTGAGGCTAAGGCCAAGGAGGCCGAGAAAAAGCGCTTAGCCTTGTCGGAAAAAGCGGAAAGCAGGGACCAGGAAAAAAGGAATTCCAAAGAAGAATTTGAGAAGATCAACAGTGAAGCCGAAGCAAAAGAAAAAGTTGCCGCTGATGCCGAAAAAAAGCGGATAGAAGCTGAAGCGAAGCGAGTAAAGGCCGAAGAGGAAGTGAAGCGCAAAGAGGCTGAAAAAGAAAAGCGTGAGATTGAAAAGAAGAAACAGGCAGCGAAAGCACAAGCCGACAAAGACGAAATGCAGGCGGCTGCAGCTGCGAAAAAGGCCAAAGATGATGAAGCCAAGAAGAAAAAGGCCGACGAAGACGCAGCAAAGAAAAAGGTCAGCACATCAAGCGATATCTTTGTTTTTCAATGCGCCCGAGATCGTGAAACAAAAAAATTCTTCCTGCATTTTTTACGATGCTTCACGCCATAAACTACATATTGCAGTTAAGTAACCCCGTCTTGTCTTCGTTGGTTTGTGCTCACGTGAATCCGAATGTGGCAGGAAACGGCTGCGCAGAAAGCTCAGTCAAAGGAAGCTTCAGAGAAAGAAAAAGCCGAGAAGAAAGCTGCCGCCGACAAGAAAAAAGCCGAAGAGAAAGCTGCGAAAGAAAAGGCAAAGGAAGAAAAATTCAAGGTACATCCCCATGCGGCGTTATATGGAACGGGGGGTCGTAGAATTCCTCGAATATATCGATTGTACATATGAACAGCGTCAGTGCATTACCATACATTTAGCATGTGCTCAACATTACATTTCGCTCGCGCGCATTTTTATATCTATTCTTGCACGTGTTTTTCAGCAAGAAAACTCAGAGGAAGCCCAGAAAAAGAAAGCCGAGGAGGCAAAGAAGAAGGAAGAAGCGGACAAAAAAAAGGTCGGGTCTATAATCCTCACAGTCGTTGTCGTGTTCGCACATTAATCGCTCACCATGTATGAAGATCGAGTACTCATTGTTACTTTTGGTAACTGTGACCTAACCTTATAAACTCTTGACAAATAGGCGGCGGCAGCACAAGCGAAGAAGAAGCAACAAGAAGCTGCGCAGGCTAAGAAGGCGAAGGAAAAACAAGAATCAAATGCTAAGAAGGCGAAAGAAAAAGAAGCTGCACAAGCTAAAAGGGACAAAGAAAAAGAGGCCTCCAAGAAAGAGCACAAGAAGAAAGAAGAAGAGAAATTGGCTGCCTGGAAAAAGAAGCAAGAAGAGCAAAAGAAGAAGAAGGAGACGAAAAAGGAGACAAAGAAGCAAAGAACAACTCAGAGAAAGGCTTCCAAGGCTGAAGCAAATGAAGACGCTTACGTGTACGACGAAGAGCTCGGCCGCAAAGTGAAAAAGATCAATGATCGCGTTAAAGTCGAAGACACTTGCTACAAATCTGCAGGTTCAGTGGCTTGCTGCCGCTATGGTTTCATCACGATGTTTTTGGTTTTACCGGTCTTGTATGTGACCCTCATGATCATTGAATACAAGGGCCACGGGTGGGACCGCATTGTGGCCCGGTCAGCTGGGCACGCCTACGGCTCCACTACGCACAGTTTCCTGCAAACCACTGGGCTCGAAGTGGATGCTGACGGCAATATTGCCATGCCTAAAGACTCGAAGGATTCCAAGTCGAAGGATTCAAAGCCTGAACCAAAACCAGAACCGAAGGATGAACCGAAGGCAGAGCCAGCCCCTGCACCCAAGCCTGCACCAGCGCCCAAGCCTGCACCAAAACCTGAACCGAAGGATGAACCGAAGGATGAAGCCAAGGACGAAGCCAAGGATGAAGCCAAGGATGAAGCCAAGGATGAAGCCAAGGCGAAGCCTGCTCCAGCACCCAAGCCTGCACCAAAACCTGAACCGAAGGATGAACCGAAGGCCGAGCCTGCTCCAGCGCCCAAGCCCGCACCAGAACCTGAACCGAAGGATGAACCAAAGGCGAAGCCTGCACCAAAACCTGCGCCCAAGCCTGCACCAAAACCTGAACCGAAGGATGAACCAAAGGCCAAGCTTGCTCCAGCGCCCAAGCCTGCACCAAAACCTGAACCGAAGGATGAACCAAAGGCCAAGCCTGCTCCAGCGCCCGAGCCTGCACCAAAACCTGAACCGAAGGATGAACCAAAGGCGAAGCCCGCACCGGCGCCGAAACCTGAACCAAAGGCCGAGCCTGCTCCAGCGCCAAAACCTGAAGCAAAGGCAAGACCTGCCCCTGCACCCAAGCCTGCTCCAAAACCAGAACCTGAGCCGAAAGATGAGGCGAAGACCGAAGCCGCGGCTGCTCCCAAGGGCAAAGACGCAGCGAAGCGCCGGATGCTTTTTGAAGAAGGAGATGAGACTCCTGAGGAAGATGGCGAAGAAGAACCTAGCAGGAACCGGCAGCAAGCAATTGAATTCATCAAAACCAACCCGTTATTCTACCTTTTACCAACGATTGGTTTGTTCTTTGGCCTCTTCAGCAACATGGTTCCCGGTGGGTTTGGGCTTGTGCTCATGCCGCTTTTTCAGGAGCTCGGTATTTCCCATCACTCCCAAGGCACAATGGCTCTTACTTGCTTACTCACGTTTGTCACAAACGGTGTGCTGGGCTTCACTACCTGGTGTTGCCGCGACGTTCGCCTCTTCATTTGCCGTGGCCTCTGGCTTTTGACGCCCTGCATTGGCATTGGTTACATGGTTGGTATGACGCACCACTTGAGCTTGAAGGACATTTTCATGGACATTTACGACGGTACTGAAGACCCAGAAGTGAAAAAAGACTGGGAGGAAATGAAAATTGGCATGCTGCACACTTACATTCGCTTAGGCCTCGGCTGCTTTATGGTCTTCATGTCGGTTTGGGTGTTCATTGGTGTATGCATCGGCGGCGTGAACCGATATTGTTGCCCGAGCTTCACTGGTGGCACTACGCCCGGAGGGAAATCTTTCTGTCAGTGGATCATTGTCATTTTTTGTTGCATCAACACAGGGTGGATGTTTGTGGCCACGATAGGATGTGGGTCAGGCATCATGTCCTTCTTCTTGCTTTCAGTATTCCTCGGTGTTGAAACCAAGCGCGCACTGCCCACAGCCATTGTAATAAGTGGCTGGGTTTCTGCACTGCCTGCATCGCGATGCGTATTCTTTGGCGATGTAATGCCCTACGTGACTTTGCTCATGATGTTTCCCGGGCTCTGGCTGGGTTCAGTCTTGGCACCCTGGTTTTCAAAGTGCGGCGGCCCTATGTGCGACCTGTTCCTGTATTTCCTCGTTTTGATTGGAGTGGGTACTGCAACGATTCTATTCGCGGCATTAGGTGTCAACGGAGACTACGAAGATGTGGATATCGACATCTCTTCTCCCTTCCAAATCGGCTTCGTGAACAGCGCCTACGAAAGCACCACAGGATCCAAGATTGCGTCTATGAACAATGAATAGAGTCACACTACCATGGCGGATTCGAAGCAATTCGGAGGGTCAAAATTTATTCGCTCCACGGATGTTCAAGAAGCTCAAATGAATTCCGGACTTATGAGATAAGATAGGAGTTGAAGTCCCGCGGTCATGCAGACATTCAGACGCAGTGGTAGTTGACTATAGATGTGTCCACCATATATCATACGCGTTTTGCTTAACGCTGTAATATACGTCAAGTAAATACAAATCCGGTCCGATATGTCGTACTAAGCCGTTTAGACATTGAGATATAGATATATGTACAATACAGGGTTATTGCGGCTTATTGAGCAAAGAATTGGAAATGGGAATAGGAATTCACCCATTCTAAATTTTCGGGTCACGTTTCGTCTTTCTTATTTTCATATTTTCGTATCTTAGGTCCGAGTCTTTGGTCTTCGGCGATCTTCGGGTCTAGGAGGGGTCGGGCTTCCATTTTATGATAATTTTAAAAAGAGAGCATCGGACATTGGACTTCGGACCGCATCCGGATATCAGACACTCGAACTCGAACTCGAACTAATACAAACCCAAATGACACAGAAGCCAATGCTGCGGGCAGAAGTGTACGCGCGTGCGTTGCGCGCAAGTCAAAATCGTAAAGAGGATAGTTTGTAGATCAGGGCCCTTACAACTGTCATAACTCATATTCCACACAACAGTTTTATCAACCCCATGACCTACGCGATTTTGTCTCAACTTCATGACATGCGCATTAGCCATCACTTTGAGAGTTTACGCATTTCAGACGGTTTTGCACTCCGCTTATAATACAGGGGCATGGCTAAGCCTTCGCGTCTTCAACGTCTTTCTCGTCGAAGTACTGGTTGACGAACGAAAAGCTCACCATAGGCTCAATGTCCATTTCAATGTCTTCGGAGTTATATCCGACCTTCATGGCTGCTAGTGCCACTACTGCTGTGCCAATGCTACAAAGCAAAAGGAAGTACAGGAATAAGTCGCACATGGGGCCGCCGCATTTTGAAAACCAGGGCGCCAGTACGGAACCAAACCAGAGGCCGGGAAACATCATCAGCAACGTGACATAAGGCATAGTTTCAGCAAAAAAGATGCAGCGGTAGGCGGGAAGTGCAGCCACCCAGCCGCTAAGAACAATCGCCGTGGGCAAAGCACGCTTGGTTTCAACACCGAGGAACACTGAGAGCAAAAAGAAGGTGGTGATGCCGGAACCAGAACCAATCGTGGCCACGAACATATAACCCGTGATGAAGCAGCAGCACATTACAATGATCCATTGGCAGAAGGATTTGCAACCTGGAGTAGTGCCGCCAGTTTTGCTCGGGCAACAATAGCGGTTCACGCCACCAATGCACACGCCAATCATGACCCAAATCGACATGAAGACCATGAAGCAACCGAAGCCTAAACGAATATAGGTGTGCAGTAACTCAATGTCGTTGCTGTCGTAAGAAGCCCTCAGGTTTGCATCCTCTGTACCCTTATACCTGAAAGGTGGATCAGGCATGCAGAAAGAAGCGAAGAATCATTAGGAGATACAAATGAATATTTGGTAATACGTAGTTGACTTGAGATTAGCTAGTAGGTTCGCAGCGCCTAGTGGGGCTTCGAGGATCTCGCAAGCGCATTCTTACATGTCCATGAACAGATCTTTCATGCTCAAGTTCTTGGTGACGCCCACGAAGTAACCCAAGCCAATGCACGGCGACAAGATCCATAGCGCGCGGCACACGAAGAGCCTCACGTCGCGGCAGCACCATGTCGTAAAGCCGAGCACGCCGTTGGTCACGAGCGCGAGCATGCAAGTTAACGCCACTGTGTCGTCCGAGTGGTGCGTTACGCCCAACTCTTGGAATAGAGGCATGAGCGCCAAACCAAATCCTGCTGGCACCATGTTACTGAAGAGTCCAAGCAGGCCACCAATGATGGGCAAGAGGTACACCAACGGGTTCTTCTTTGCAAAGCCGATGAATTGTTGACGCTTGCTCACTTGTTCGTCGTCCGTTGCTTCGGCCTTGTCTTCCCCTTCGTCGAGGAGAGTGCGCCGTGCTGGCTTACTTGCTTTAACATCCTTGGCATCTGCTTCAGCAGGCTCCTCCGCCGCCTTTGGTTCAGGTTTTGGTGCAGGCTTGGGTGCAGGGGCTGGCTCTGCCTTCGGTTCATCCTTGGGTTCGGGTTTTGGAGCACGCTTCGGCGCTGGAGCAGGCTCTGCCTTCGGTTCATCCTTCGGTTCAGGTTTTGGTGCAGGCTTGGGTGCAGGGGCAGGCTCGGCCTTCGGTTCTGTCTTCGGTTCTGTCTTCGGCGCTGGAGCAGGCGCTGGAGCACGCGCTGGAGCAGGCGCTGGCTTTGGAGCCTTTGCATTCGACTCCTTCGGCTGAGAATCTTTGGGCTTTGCGAGGTTGCCGTCAGCATCCACCACGAGCCCAGTGGTTTGCAGGAAGCTGTGCGTAGTGGAGCCATAAGCGTGCCCACCTGACCGAGCCACGATGCGGTCCCACTTGTGGCCCTTGTACTCGATGAACAGCGCCGTGCCGTACAATATCGGAAACACCACGAGCATCATGATGAGGCCGTACGTGCGGCAGCCCAGGAGTCCACTTTCCGAGTAGCACGTGTCTTCCACATGCGACCGGTCGTTGATCTTGTGCTCTCCCTTTTCTTCGTCGCCGGACTGCTTTTTGCTCCCCTGTTGCTTGCCGCCACCGCTGCTTCTTTTTTCGCTCTTCTTTTTCTCCTCTTTTTTAGCAGCTCCTTTCTTCTTGGCCGCTGCAGCCTTCTTTTCTTTCTCCTTCTTCTCCTTTTCATCCTTACTCTTTTTGGCCTCTTCTTCTTTTTTCTTTTTCGTCTCTTCTTCCTTCTTTTTCTTTTCTGCTTCCTTCTTAGCCTTTTCCCCTGCCTTCTGTTTCTTAGCCCCTTCTTCCTTCTTTTTCTTTTCTTCCTCCAACTTTTTCTTCTCTGCTTCTTTCTTCACCATTTCCGCTTGTTTTTTTTTCTTGGCCTCTTCTTCGCTCTTTTTCTTTTCTTCGTCCTTCTTTTTCTTCTCTGCTTCCTTCTTTTTCATCTCTTCTTCCTTCTTTTTCATATCCTCCTCCTTCTTTTTATTGGCCTCTTCTTCCTTCTTTTTCTTCTCTTCTTCCCTTTTCTTCGTTTCTTCTTCCTTTTTTTTCTTGGTCTCTTCATCCTTCTTCTTCTTTTCTTCTTCTTTCTTCTGCTTTTCCTCTTCCTGCTTCTTCTTTTTCTCAGCCGCAGCTTTTTCATCGTTTTTCTTCCTCTCAGCAGCCGCTTTATCAGCTTCCTGCTTTTTGCGTTCTTTCTCCTTTTCCGCTTGAGCTTTCTTCTTTTCGTCTTCAACGCGTTTTTCTTCGGCTTTCCGGCGTTTTTCCTCGTCAGCCTTTCGCTGCGCCTCCTGTTTGAGAGCACCACGCGGGTTTTAATGGATGGGCAATACATATATCGCACCTGCACTTCAAGCTTAAGGGTAAAAGTTTCATGATATATAAATAACTAATGTTACCTCTTGCTCGCGCTTCTTCTTTTCCGCAGCAGTATCGTCAGCAGCTTTCTTCTTGGCCGCGGCTGCCGCTGCCTCCTCTTTCTTTTTCTGCTCCGCTTCCTCGCGCTTTTCCTTTTCGGCCGCCGCTTCCTCTTGTTTTTTCTCCTCCTCCTCCTCCTCGCGCGCTTTTTCTTCGGCTTCCTCTTGCAGACGCGCTTCTTCGGCTTTCATTTCCTCCTGCGTCAGGTGACCACAGGGTGAATTTTACTCATGTTGAGAGAGACAGAAAAAAAGCGGGCTTTCGGGTGGGTGGGTGGTGGGTGGTTGCGGAGAGAGAGAAAAGAGAGAAGACACGCTAGAGAGATAGGTAGAAGGCGGGAAGGCAGGGCTGTGAAACGTTGACTTGGAAAATAATAAGCGCTAGACTATGCATGCTTTGTGAAGAGGCCACGCCTGTGCTGTAGTGCATCGCTGCTCTTACCTCGGCGATTACAGCTTCCTCATCGAGACCTTCCATCAGGGGCTGTCAAAATCGAAAGCAGCATAGGAAATGTAACTATAAATCAAGGCCTAACAGAATATATCGATATATTAATGAGCACTTTTTACAATCGAAGGATACAGCTTCATCAAACAGGACCGTGGCTTGTATGTTGCGCTACAGCAGTCGTCTGGAAAAATCAAACACTAGAAAAATACCGGTTCGAGCGAGCCTGCTTGTAAGTTACCTCATTAGCTGGCAAATCTTGTTCGTCCATGGACGTTCCGAGCCTCTCTACGATGACATCAGGCATCGTAGACGGGCTTCACTTGCTCTGTCGGTTGCCGTCCTTCGTGTCGTAAAATGCGCGAAAAGCTCCACGCTTATTTTACATACACACATACCTAAGGACTAAGGACTGAGGTCGCGTTCAGTGAGGAATCTTCGGCAATATTATTTTATAAACCGAGGAATGTACGGTCCGCAAAATTTTGAAGTTTTGTTCATCCAGACAACACCGACACACCCACACACAGGGTCCCAACGGTCCCACACACAGGGTCAGTCGCGAGACGCAGACACTTGAGAGATGTGACCCAGAGTGGGAACCCCTTTCTTGAGCTCTTGAGAAGCACTCTCAGAGCACGGAAGAGCGAGCCACTTCGCAACGCTACCATCACTACCATGGCTATTCCGAGATGTGTGCCTGGTTTCTCTCTACTTGCTACTTGTATGAGCTCCTCTCCGAGCTAGTATAAGCTGCTTTGCTTGATATTCCCGTCAGCTGTCAGCCGACTAATTCTGGCCATTCGGAGCCCGTGTCTAAATAAACCATTAAACGCCCAGGGCGTTTTTTTTTTCCATTCCCCGGCGTTCCCTCTGAGGGGACATGAACCCATGAATCTTCACAGGGGCCCCGAAGGGCCGGTTTTAGAAGGCTATAAGACTAGAACACAACTACAAGAACTGCCACGGCCGCTACTCGTTTTCATCGCTCAGAATGCTTTCGTGCCCTTGCAAGGAGGCAAGGCTCTCCACTTGAAAGCAAAACATCTACGTGTCGCCTATAGGGCGCAGATTCCGCGCTGGTGATCCGCAAGATATGATTACCTTACGTGCCGAGATGTGGATAATTGAATATGGCCATTTCGATTGTTCCTCACGCGTTTGATTTTTGATCAAGCAATAATTCAAGAGGAGTTTTAAGTACAGAGCCCTGTTTCGTAGCTCCCTTTACATCCCTATTCACCCAAATGAGCATGGGCTCGCTCGCAGCTTCGCGATAGATCTAAGCATCTCATCGGCTGGAGTGGGTATGACCTCGGACTTGTGCAGCAGAGACGAAGGCCGGTTTAGCTAGTTTGGCTCGTATGCCCGAGTGGCCATGGTAGTGATGATGTCGGTCCGAAGTGGCCCGCTCTTCCGTGCCCTGAAAGTTTTTCTTACATCGATCGGTGGCCCATAAGTAGGTCTCAGGAATCCGCTCTCTCCCAAATGCCTACCGTGCATTCCTT
>Ga0307982_1003276_pt1 | contig 12968 bp, 11 predicted proteins | sample OrgLakmetagen989_FD_201847 | JGI IMG/M metagenome (GOLD analysis project Ga0307982, IMG submission 201847) | Saline water microbial communities from Organic Lake, Antarctica - #989 | ecosystem: Environmental > Aquatic > Non-marine Saline and Alkaline > Saline | place: Antarctica: Organic Lake... | reverse complement strand
TTTGTGCCTTAATTGCCAACTATGAGCTCTGTACTCTGTAACGTTGTGTGCCGTGGCTACTGGGGCTGCCAGGGGCTGCCTTGAGCCTTGAGGCTGCCTTTTAGGCTGGGAGTCCGATCTCCGGGAAAAAAATCCTTCTGAACTCCCCTCTACATCACTTCACTGTCGTAATGGAAAATTCACATTGAATGAATACAAACCCAAATGACACAGAAGGCATTGCTGTGGGCAGAAGTCTGAATGCGCGTGCGTTGCGCAAACAAAGCAAGTGCGGAGTGACTCTTTTGACAATTGACTGCCGAGGTTGCATTGCTTCTTGATTCTGTTGTATTGCTTCTTGATTCATGATTCTTGGTTCTAAAAAGAAAGTGCCAATGCCATCAGTAGGTCCCATCCAAAAATAAGCTCAACTTTTGTGGTTTTAAAGCCGTGCAAAAAAACTATACAACTCCACTTCAGTCACTTTGAAGTCACTTCAAATAATAATGATTTCTGAAGGCCAACTCTCGTTCCTTGTCGTCTTGTTGTCCTTTCCAGTAAATTACTCCAAAATAGGTAAAATATGAAATATTGCTGTATGAATAGAAATTGAAACCAAATCATTCAAAATATTCATCGCTGCAGGTACTAGAAGTGTCGAGAAATCAAATTCCCCCACCGGAAGTACATACCTCCCTTAGTTGCGTCTAACTTGTGCACATCGCTTGTGCGATTGGCGGCCGGCATTCCGCTGGTCCTATCGGATATCGCTTGAGAACTTCAGGAATGTGCTTACTCCATCCGCAGGACTTGTGAAAGAGCAGGGATTCAGGGTTGTTAATAACACAACTGCCTCCCGGAGGCACGGGCCAAGCCTCGTCTCCAGTTCTTTTCATGTGCGAAAGGCCATTCGACAGCTCGAACAGGTACGCGTACGCTCGATCGTAGTCATTGGCATTCTCATCCAGTGCAACAGGGATATTGAAGCCCTCCCGAAATCTATCAAGAGCCTGCATAACCATTCCCGTAGCTTTCGATACATTGAGAGTTACTGAACGCGTTCCCAGAAGCTCTTCATGCCCATAAGAAGGGTAGTAAAGTACGCTAACATGGTCTAAACTGGTGAGAATGGCGTCAAAAAAGTGGATGTGGTTGTATGAGAAGTCGTTTCGCCAGCCAAGACCTAAGGCTACTGCACCTGGTGGGAGAAGAAAGACATTCATCTGGCCCGTACCAACTCCAGTGACGTGAATATCCGTATTTGAGATCAACTCAAGTTGTTCTTTGAATGACACCCCATCCCATTTTACAACTGCTGTTTTTGCATTGCTCACTGTACCGACAGATGCGGCAACTTCTCGGTAATTCGTAACAACACGCTTCGTTTCAATGAATAAAACTGAAGGCCGTTCCAAATTTCTGTGCGTCACATTCAGATAACTTGGGCTGTCCACGCGGTACCGAGCCAAAATACGTTTCCTGTATTCAAATAAAGACCGATGGACTTGAGCTCCTCCAAAAACATTGCGCTCAGTGACCATGCTCATACCTTGATGACCGACTCCAGCGAAAAGTACTCTCAGCCGGCAGCCCGGATAAGGACATTTTTGTTGTAATTCTTCGAGATCCATGCACTCACCCGCCACGGTTCTAGTGAAATCTCGCTCCGTCGTATTCCGGTGGAAGCGCAAAATCTTTTTGTGCGTTAACTTCTGCCGCCTGTACCACGATTCATCGAAGATGAGGTACGTAAAGTCTTCGTTTATGCCAGGTAGAGCTTTGGAAACGTAATGTGCACCGGAAGACGTTGCAGCGGCATGAAGCCGCAGCAACGAGACGATGCTAGGATAAACTGCATCCAACATGTTGTGCCCAGGGTTTGAGTACAGGTAAGCACCTAGAAAAACAGGGCTGTCGATTACACGGGTAACATCCTTTGCTAATGATAATGGCGCAGCCCGAGGAGCCCATAGAGAATGGGCCTCTTTGGTCGCGTTGAGTCCACCGTGAAAGCGGTTGTTCAAGTAGGTGCACCATGTGGTGTTGTCAACCGTCGATGGATCATCGACGATGTAAAAAAAACTGCTTGGAGGCTGAAAAATTAGATTCCCAAAAGCACAAGTGCGATTACGTCGAAGGGGCTGGCAGCAAGAGCCGTCACAGAAACTCCAAGACTTTTCTGGGTCTTGAACTGCTTCGCTAGCTTTTAAGCTGGTAGCATACTTCGAGCTCAGAGTAAAGGAAGTGAGTAGAAAGATGAAAATGCTAGAGCTCTTTCTGTATTTCATGACACTTCACGGCCCACAACATCTAGACTGTTGGTTCGATATGCAGTTGATTACGCAAACTCGTGAGAACACCTTCTAGCAGCTTCTATTTCATTGTAGCCTTCCGTGTGTGAAAGCTTGACAGCTACAAGCTGTGTAGTCAATAGTCCTCTGTCCACTTTTCCACTGAGTTGTACCAAGTACCAAGGGTGGTTGTACTATCTGTACTGTAGTACTCGTAGCTTCTGTAGCACTGTACTAGCTTTTTAAAACCGCTCTAATTTTTTTTTATGTGCTGCACTACCTGCAAGTATAGTTTGGTTGCTGCACTGTAAATCTCTCCATCTATAGCACCGTAGCTATGGCTATGGCCTTCTTGTAGCGTGTAGAAGCCTCTCGTCCTCATTTTGTGCTTCGTGCTATCTACAATAGACTAACAGGCTTTACGGCTGCCGTCTTGCCTCTGGCACTCGTGCTGACAAAAACACATTTTTAATCTAGAAGGAACATTGCATAGCCTTAGCAACTACTGCGTCCATACGGTAGCTACTGTAGCATTTATAGTGAATGAAGTTCTTCACGTGAATACCGGATGCTAAGCAGCACAATTGTGTTAGGTGCAGTTGTGGCTATCTACTGCATAGCCAGATAAATATACATTCTCTCTGCAATAACGGTGTCCCAAGAAAGTGAGTAGAAATGTCTGCTTCGATCCCATTTGTCACGGGGAATCCTAAGATCGAGATGCTCACCGGCTCAGTGCAAATACTTCGCGCGCTTGTGCCTGCACCTCGGCCTGAGATTCATGATAGTGGTGACTTGCTCGGGGAGACGGAAGTTGCATGCCTTGTAGATGAGGTAGCTCCTTCGAAGGAAACACATTCAGTAGCTTCTGATTCAACACTCCATGAGTTGGCGCCCTCGCGCGTTGTCGCGGTGCTCTGCGTGCCTGCGCGCTTCGTACCGACGGACTTGCTAAGCATCTTAGCACCATTTCATGACCATACAGAAGCGGTGCGCTTCTTGCGGCACTGCGATGACCCTCGACAATTCATGGCGTTAGTAGCCCTAAACTCGAAACAGCGCGCCGGTGAGGTAGTCGCAGCGCTCGACGGAACGCCATACAATTCGTTTGAGTCTGCGCCGATTCTCGTTGCTTTCGTGCGCGCAGTTTCATTTGATCTCCATAACAGCAATATCAGTCTGGGAGGTATTGTGGACAACAAGACATCAATTGGTAGGAGGCTCGCGCTTGACGAGGAGGCTGCATTGACCGTAGGCGATATTGCTCGTGGGCCAATTGAAGAATGGACACTGTTTGCCTTTCTTGCGAAGGATGGCTACTTAACATCCGCAGATGTGCGTGCCCTGCGGATCTCCGGAAGAGGAGCTGCTCTGCTTCCGGATAGTGCAGACTTGCCTGTTGATCTCGCTACCCGAACAGATTTGATACCGTCAAGAAGTCAACCAGAGGTTGTTGACTTCGAGGACAACAACGAAGAGCTCTGGGCGGCCGCATTTCCAACGCGGGTACAGCGAGTCATCACAGGATCTCCAAAGCATCGCGCGGATAGTGGTAGCGTTGAAAGCCTTGCCAGCAGTCATGACAACAAGCAAAGTAGTGGCAAGGCTGCCAGGAGCCGAACGAAAAGTCTATCACCACAGATTCGCGGTCACCATCAACAGGAACAGTCGGCGCAGTGCGTAGTATGCCTAGAGCCCCTGGAAGGTGACGGTAGTCAAGCGTTGCTCACGACCGCGTGTAATCACAGCTTTCACTTGCGCTGCCTCGCGCAATGGTCAGATGCCCCGTGCCCCGTGTGCCGCTACCACCACAACTTGGCCTCCATTTCAAGCCAGTGCCAGTGGGTTGGCGACCGCAACGCTGCCTATGGTGGTCTTGCTGGCAGTGATAGCAGCAGTAGTAGTAGCAGCAGCAGTGGTGAAAGAAGTCTAGAAACCACTGGCGAACGCAACGGGTACGGCCACCGTCATCGCAACAGTGAAAATGGAGCGACAGCTTGCTGTGGTGCAGGCAGCGGGCTATTGGTCTGCGTGATATGCGGCTTTGTGGGCTGCGCGCGGCGGCGGCATGCACGGCGGCACTACGAAGAAAGTTTGCACGCCTACGCTCTTGCTATGGACACCCAGCAGGTGTGTTTGAACGTCCGTGGGATGCATCTACTCATTCATTTCGCTCTCCATTTGGTTCTGTTGGCATTTTCGCTCGTTCCCATGATCTCTATCCCTTTTTACCCCTTCGTCGGCATGCATGTTCAAGATCTTACGCGATTTTTTTTATTTTCTCTTCCGATTCCTGCCAGCTTTAACCTTGCAAATTAATTTCATTCAAGTGCATTTTCACTTGTGGCAAAATTTTGACTTCGTTGTGATGTGCTCTGAAATGCCGTAAACCATGATTCAGGTATGGGATTTTGCAGGGGACGGCTACGTCCATCGTCTCGTGGTTTCTAAAGGTTTAGGCCCCGTATCTCACAGCAGCGGCAGCAGCGGTTTTGATCACAGTGGTAGCAGTGGCAGCGGTGGCGGAAGCAGCAGTGGTGGTGGTAGTGGCAGCAGTGACGAGTGGTCGGGCACACCAAAACTGGTCGAAACGACGAGCCCCGGCAGCATTGTAGCTGCCAGTGACGCACGAAACGCATTGAGCGCCGCTGCCAGTCGATTCCATCCAAGCGCTGACTTTGCAAGCACCCTCGCGGATGAGTATGGTCGCCCACCAGTTCTGGGGTACCGACCGAGCCACCAGAGCCCAGATCGAAGCAGCAGGAGCAGGAGCGGAAGGGCTACAGACGACACGAACACAGGGACAGGAAGCGGAACAAGGGGGAGCTCACTGTCTCCCTCTTCGCCATTTCATTGGCAAGGCAGTTCATTGGAGACAGCCTCGTTTGAAATGGACTCCTCAGCCGATGCCCTCGAGTTAGACGTGCACCGCAAGCTGGAAGGCTTGAGCTTTCAGTACCACGAGCTTTTGGCCGGGCAGCTCGAAGCGCAGCGAGCCTACTTCGCGCAAGAGCTCGACGCAGTGCGCCGCCAGCGCATGCGTGGCTTCATGGGGTATCACTCGGACAGTCTCAGCGCTAGCCATAGCAGCGGCGGCAGCAGCGGTGGTGGCAACAGTGGCGGTGGCAATGGCAACTCGAGCCGCGAGGATGGCCTGGAGAGCGGATGGCCGATTCCTGACGGGGCTTCTCTACCGCGGCCGCTGCCGCCGGACGCGCTGCTTGCAGCTCTCGCTCGGGAAAAGCGTGCCTTGGAGCAGCGGTTGGTGGCGGCGAAGAAACGCCAAGTTCGAGCCCGCGAAGAGCGCGCCGAAGTCGACGCGTGCAACGTGCAGCTTGCCGACAACGTGAGCGTGTGGCAGCGCAAAGTGGAAAAGGCGCAAGCGGCTGCGCTGGCAGTGGAAGCTCAAAAAGGTAAGCTATTGCCGCCCTTGCAGGCCAAAGTGGCGGATTTGATGCTTAAATTGGACCAAACTTCAACCACAAACGATGCATCTCCGAACAAGAGTTCTTCTGCTGCAGAGGATTCCGAGGATCCCATCAGCCCTTTACCTGCTTCTGCTGCTGAGGAAGAAGAGGAAGACGCAGGCGAGTGGGCTGTGAGCACGAACACAACCGGATCAGCGTCCAAAAAGAAACGCACGAAAAAGAAAGCCAAGTAGCTTAGGGGACAGGGGGCTTAAAAAATTCCAATGGCGGACTTCGCTTCTTGTTTCCTGCTTTCACTTGAAGTGATTCTTCGGATGAAAAGCGAATGCCTCGTCTCTATATCAATAGGAGGACCCAGAGCCCTGGACTACTCTTGCTATCCCGGAGCTATACGTAGGTAGTAGCTAGCTCGTAATAGGGCTTCGGGCTTCGGCCCCGCCCGGGCTTTGGCTTTTGGGCGTGCGAAAAAAAAAATTGCCGATCACGCCGATTGATTGGTTCCTCCCTCTTCACCAGGACTCGTCGACTCGTCGTTATCATTCGTTATCTTGTCACTCGTTTTTACAAGCACACAATGTTGCCCTCCGTTGGAGTAGGCGTGGGGTCCTAGATTAAGACCTGAGTGCCAGAGCCATCGAGCATTAGTTGCATACCATGAGCGATGATCTAGAATCCACCGCTAGCACTACTGATGGTGGTGGAGAGGGTGGGGGGCAGCCTTCTGGTGCTGGCAATGAGGTGCAGCCAGCAGCAGATGAGGGGAACGCTACTCAAGAGGCAAAGGAACCCGTTGTCGATCCAGTAGCCAGCAGTAATCCTCCGCTAGGATTGAAAGGGTTGCTTCGTAAAGCAGGGCGCAAAGTAATGGTTGCCAACCAGTTTTTCGTGGCCGAAAAGCGCACTTTGAATTTCTCGAACGGCGACAAATATTCAGGCGACTTCGACATCACCCACGCTCGGTAAAATATCGTTTATAAGACGGCTAGGATTACACAGCAAAGACATCCACGCATTGGAATGTTTTATCATGTTATGACTTCGTTTATTGTGTTGTGTGATTAGCTCGATTTTTTTTCCCGAAACGTTTGTATTAGGTACCATGGGCGTGGGACTTTTAGCTGGGCCTCGGGTGGCACTTATGAAGGCGATTGGTGGAAGGGCAAGCGCACGGGCCGTGGCGAGTTGAGGGGTGCTGACGGGTAAGCATTGCAATTGCTTAGGCACTAGAATTCTGCAGTATCGAGCGTTCAGGATGCTGAATGCATGGCGTTAGGAGGCGTCAAGAGGTATCTGCCAAGAAGTATAGCAGCGTGAGCTTGTATTTCTTCACTGGCAGTCAGTCAAGATGCGATGACTTAACAACTAGGGTGATTGCTTTAATCTCGGCGTGTTTAGTCCCGTATAGTAACACTTTGAGTAAATTCTGAAAATTGATTACGCAGGTCACTCTACCGAGGCGACTGGCTAAACAACAAGCGCAGCGGCATGGGCTACTTTCTTCGCGCTGATGGCGCCACGTACGAAGGGCCATGGGAAGACGACAAAATGAGCGGCGACGGCGGCGTGTTTACGTACCCTAATGGCGACCGGTGAGCGCGATTGCTAGCATGTTGCCTTTTTTTCAATCAATGGAGAAGTCTAAGTTTATTTAAGTGTACATGTATTCAATTGTACCAGGAGGCGGCAGCCATTGTAATGTTACACGTCTAACTTACATGACGAATTACGATATCTCAGGTACGTGGGCAAATGGCTTGAAGGACAAAAGCACGGGCGCGGGGAGTACGTTCACGTTCCCTTGTCCCAACTTCCTCTTTCTCAGCCGAACGAGTCAGCGTCGTCTTCTCAACACGTGGAGGGTGAGAAGAGTTCATCAGGCAAAGAAGCAAAGGACTTGAATGCGCAACACCTCGACGATGCTACTACCTTTGAGCCAGCAGAGGAGCCTACAGCAGGAGGCGGTGCTGCCGAGACAACTGCCGAGAGCAGCAGCGAGGCTGACGACGAACCAGCGGACCTCCCTCAGTCTGGAGGCTCAAGAAGAAGCAACGACGATGCTGCCGCTGGTAGTAGTCAAAAAGCGGGTCTTGCAATCAAGGCAACGGGTGCTTCACTTCCCGTAGAGGCCAGCCAACACCAGCAAGAGAAAGAGCAGCAGCAGCATCATCACGAAACAGCCGAAAAGAAGCGGACGAACCCTCGAGCAGTCGCTGAATCGAAAGCAGCGCAAGCGCACGGGCTAGCTGCGCAGTCCACCGAGGTGTGAAAGGCATTCTTCAGCACCTATCTCCCCTACCAGCCTGCTGTCATCGTTCTTTCATTTCACGTGCAATTTTTATAATCCAGTTAGGATTCCTAATTAAAATTTTGGCATCAATGGTCCGCACCGTCTTCCTTACTTACACGAACACCATGGGCATGTCACAGGTGCCGGTGCGCTACCGCGGAGGGTTCAAGGACAGTTTGAGCCACGGAGACGGAGACGCTTTCAACGACGCAGGCGACCGTTACTTTGGCGGGTGAGCGTACAGGGAGGGTGTGGCCATTGAGGGTTTGATCACAACAGATGCACACACGCACACTTTCTGCCTCTCTCTCTCTCTCTCTCTGACTGTTTGAATGCTCTTGTGTTCGCTTTTTCTGCACTTATAATAACCATTATTACTACCATTATCGTCGTCGTCGTCATCATCATCGATCAACCCTCTCTTATATTCATTTCTTCTTCCAGGTGGCAAGATGGCGAAAAGTCAGGGCGAGGCGCGTACAAATGGGCGGCCGACGGCCGGGTGTACCGAGGAGAATGGCGGCACAACAAGGCCAACGGCGTGGGTCTGTTGACGAAACCCGGCAAGCCACCGGTGCACTCGCCCTCTTCAGCTTCTTCGCTGGCCTCGCCGAGAAGCCCAAAGCTTTCGTCCACTGAGGTGCTTACTCCTGACGCTTCCCATTCACCATGGCTTGTGCATATCCCATGATCCCGTATTGTCCTTTCCAAAGAAACCATCGTAGTTAGACCTCAATTCACGAGCATTAGCCCAACGAAAAAAAGTATTCAAGAAGACACACAAACGAGCTGGTAATTCAACAAAGCTAGCTCGCCTAAACAACTACACTCTCACCAAAAATAAACCCCGCACTTGAAGGTGTTGTTGGCGGGCGCAGGCAACGCTGGTGCGCAGCAGCAGGCGCTCAACGGACAAGAAGTGAACCTATACTTGGGCCAGTTCAAAAACGGCCTCTTTCACGGCGTGGGCACCGAGCACGAGTACGACGAAAGTGGCCAAGAGCGCGCGGTGCGTGGTGATATATACTGTGATCAATTACGATATAAAATGATGTGCTATGGTCGAAGGTATCTTGTAGAGTGAATAGGGAGTCGAGAAAGAAGAAAGATTCAAACTTTACTGTCACGCACATGCAAGGATGAGTTATTTTAATAAAAACTCTAGTGAAACAAAGGAGTTTGGATGCAAGGAAAGTCTTAAGACCAAATGAATTATGTGCGCGTGCTGTGTCCGTGCATGTATATTGTGCATGACGCACAATTGTCTTTCCTTTCTTGTTTTCGGGGGTTCAGGCCACTTACGAAGGCCCCTTCTACGAAGGCGCGCGCGACTCGTACAGTGGGTTAGTGGCGTTTGGGATTAAGAAAGAGGTGACTGGGTCGAAGTTCGTGGGGTGGTTTTACGGCGATCAGCCGCACGGGACCCACGGCGACCAATGGGACGCGAACAGCGGGAGCCGTTACATCGGGTCGTGGTGAGGAAGGAAAGGAGGACTTTATCTGAATTTTGCATGCACAAAAATTAAACGCACAACCGATAATCTCCCTTCTGTTCCCTCTAAGTTCTAAAATTACGATAATGCAGCGGACAGAACTGAGAATGTTGTGAGCAAAGTAACAGAGTTAATGCAGCGTTCCTCGACTAACACATATTTTTTCTCCCAAAAAAACAAACACACACACACACCCCTGTCTTCCCCAAAAGGTACAAGGGCTATCGGCACGGCACGGGGAAGCGCTGGAGCGCGAACGGCAGCGTCTACGACGGCAACTGGCGTTACAACAAGCCGCACGGCCGAGGCAAAGCGTCCTTTGCCAACGGCGACCATTTCGTTGGCGAATACGTGAAAGGCTGCCGGCAGGTGTGTGTGCGTACAACGCGCTTTCCAATGCTTTTGTTGCTTCTTTTTTGTTGCAATGCTTATCCGACCCTCTTTGCACGCGCACGCAAAAACAGAAAGCTACGGTACTTTCATATCCAGTGCCTCCGCATTTTTTATGTTTGTAGTTGTTGGTACCGTAAATCTTTGCGCGCACCAATGATCTGTGTGTCTTCGTGTATTTCGGAACGTTCTCAACTTCCTCATACCCTACTTTTGTATCAACACGCGCACAGGGGCCGGGCTTGTACGAGCGGCCCGACGGGAAAGACATTTACTTGGGCTATTGGCACGCAGGTGCGGCGAGGGGTCGAGGGTACCGCTACTTTGCTGATGGGTCATTTTACATCGGAGATATGGACAAAAACGTGCCGCATGGCGAAGGGATCATGTAAGTAATTAGTATATCATAGTAGCAAGTGTAGTAAGTGGTACACTCGCATACATTTCTTTTTTAAATAGTCATTTTCCGTCCAATTCATTAGTCTAATTCGTGTAGACTTCGTTCTTGCGCATTATTGCTGTTGTTCATACTTCTGTTACGTGTTGATAGTGTATTTTATGCATTGCTCGTCTCTTTACTTTCTGCTTTTGCCCGTCTTCAGGCGCCAGGCGGACGGCGGTTCGTGGTTTTACGGTGGTTGGAGGCGCGGCAAGAGGCACGGAGCCGGAGTCGAGCTCGTGAAGCACAGCGGCGCGCGATTCGAGGGAGTTTGGCGGGACGGGTGCCGCGACAACACCTTAAGCGACAAAGAGGTACTGCCTCTAAATATGTCTGTGTGGTTTCAATCTGTTTGCTTTTAGTCAATCTGTTCAGAGAATGACTTGTATTCTTCAATTCTCTCGCACGCATGTGAGTTCGTTTCTTGGGTATTCATTTAGTACCTTCTCAACATCACAAGGCCCTTCGATTCTTCTCAAGGTGCGGCGAAAGAGTGGGAAAGCAATAGCGGTGCCTGTACCGATGGAATATGCCGTGCCTCTCGAAGGTTCTACCGACCTCACAACTTCTCAGCGCAGTCTCTCAACTTCATCTTCGTCCTCGACTTCCTCGTCAAGCTCGTCTTCTTCCTTGAATTCCTCTTCGTCGTCATCGTCAGTCGCCTCCAGTATTCTCGCAGGCTACTCGGTTATGGACGCACCTTCTGCGTCCTCATCCTCCTCATCTGGAGTGTCTTCTTCATCCAAGCACGGCGATCAGCGGCCGGCAGGCGTGTTGCGGCACACGCACCCTGCTCGGTATTTCGACCCCACGATCCACACGCGAGTCATGGTGCACAGTTACGGCAAGAAAGGGGCTTTCCAAGGGGAGTATTCCGATGAAGTGGCCTTGACCTTACCTAGGATGCCAGGGGATGCGGGCTATGGTGGAAGGCGTGAAGACGGGTTCTTGACCGACGCCCACGGTCGCACGTTGCTAGAAGAAGAGGTGCATGGCGATGACGACGACGACGAAGAAGACGATGATAGCGACGGCGAGAAGGACAGCGAGGAAGAGGAAGAAGAAAAGGACGACAGCTTCATGAAAACCAACAAGCATGCAGCAGTGCATGCACAGTCGACTGCGTTTAGCAGCAGCTTCAGTAGCAGCAGCAGCAGCAGTCGAGCCGGTGCTACTGCATCTTCTCCTCTAAATTGCACTCTCGCAGGTGCATTGGGCTCAAATTTACAGGGAGGATCGAGTGTATGGAGCACGGCATCAACGGGCTTGGGGCCAGAAGCTCTCACTGGCGCCAAATGGAATGGTCCTCCGGGACCACCATTTCCTGTCGTAGCTGCAGCAGCGGCTGCCTCTACTAGTAGTATGCCTGCATCCTCCTCCTCTGCCCTGGGAAGTAAAGGCAGCCAAAGCCTGGGCCTCAATATCAACAACAACAATAGCAACTGCAGCAATGGTGGCGGTAGCAGTAGTGGTAATGGTGGTATAGGCATGGATTCTACGGCGCCGTTAGCGTACTCGTCAACGCGCCGACGGCTCGCAGGGGCACAATTCAATGCGCTAGGTGGCACGCTCCCACGGCTACTGCAACCGACGCAGTTCGCTGCTGACTCTCGTGCAAAGAGCCAGCTAACCCTGAGCACCAACAGTGCGGACTCTACCCTCCTTTTATTACAGGGGTGCAGTGAAACGCCCCGAGAGGCCACCCGGCGCGCGCTCGGGAGCGCTCTCGCCAAAACCACCCCCTTTGTAGCGGCCGACGTTCGCTGCGAAGACCGGAGGCGCGTCGCAGAGCGATGCGTCCACGAACCAGGCACTTGGATGCTCTTGCTGGTAGACGACCAGCTCCTGCAAAGCTCGCCCGGGTTCGCGGCGGCCTTCCCCAATTTCGGTGATGACGTCATTGAACTACGTGATGACGTCATCCAACCGCGCAGCGGTGGCTCTCCCGGGGGCAGTCCTAGTGCCCCGTCTACGCCGGCATCAGGTGCAGGAGGAGCAGATGGCCGGAGCAGTAGCCGTGGCAGCACTTCAGGAGGTCGAGCAGCCACAGCAGCGTCAGGCTCTCCTGCTTCCAAGGTCAAGAAAAGCAGTAGCAGGGGAGGTGGTAGTGGCAGTGGTGCGCCCACGGTGATTACAGGCCGGCGCTGGCTCGAAGCCAAAGTCGTGCGTTTCCTGGCGCCGCCGTGCCTCCATGCCGTAGAAGTGTGCTTGGGCCCACCGTTAGACCCCGAAGCTGCGCTCCTCCAAGACCTGAGCATGGACTTGACGCCCACTAACCACTTCGCGCACCCGGTGAACCGCAACCGCCCGCCCCTGCGCACCACCCATTTGCCGGCCCCCTTTCTGGACTTGCCCCGGCGCCGCGCCGAGCTCCGGATCATGCAGCAGTTGCTGGGCTGCCAGCCGTCGGCGTTTAGCGAAGAGCAAGCGGCGGTGTCGAGCTTCGTGAAGGGCCGCGCAGAGAAGTGCGTGCAGGATGCGCTGGATGCTGCGGAAGCGCTGAGGCAAGCCAACACGGAGAAGCGAAAAGCGGCGGTCGCGGCAGAGCAAGACGAACTGAAGCGCATGGGCCTTGCATAGAAGCAGTTCATGAAACGGCTCTTGGGAACTTAATTACGTACAAGAAGCCAGCTAAACTCTGGTTTTTGTGCTTGAAATCTA
>Ga0307982_1003275_pt1 | contig 12969 bp, 10 predicted proteins | sample OrgLakmetagen989_FD_201847 | JGI IMG/M metagenome (GOLD analysis project Ga0307982, IMG submission 201847) | Saline water microbial communities from Organic Lake, Antarctica - #989 | ecosystem: Environmental > Aquatic > Non-marine Saline and Alkaline > Saline | place: Antarctica: Organic Lake... | reverse complement strand
CTGCACCAGCTGCCCCAGGCTGTCGGGGAGCTCCGTGAGCTGATTGCTGTTGAGGCCCAGTGATGCCAGCTGCACCAGCTGCCCCACACTGTCGGGCAGCTCCGTGAGCTGATTGCCGCTGAGGTCCAGCTTTGTCAGCTGCACCAGCTGCCCCACACTGTCGGGCAGCTCCGTCAGCTGATTGCCGCTGAGGCCCAGGTATGTCAGCTGCGTCAGCTGCCCCAGGCTGGCAGGCAGCTCCGTCAGCTGGTTGTAGCTGAGGTACAGGGATGTCAGCTGTGTCAGCTGCCCCAGGCTGGTAGGGATAGCGCCGCTCAGCGAGTTGCCGCCTAAATTAAGGGATTTTAGCTGTGACAGCTGCTCTCCCACGGTGTCCGGCCAGACGGCTTGCATGCGACCGGACAAGGAGCACTGGTCCAGGGAGAGCGCCACCACACGCCGCCCAGGCTGTCCTCGCTGCCTGCTGCAGGCTATACTGCCATTCCCATACTGCACACCATGCCACCCATCATCGCAGGGGTCGCTGCTGCTGTTCCCCCACTGGGTCCCGTGCAGGCAGCTCCCCTCGCCGGCGGCAGCGTACAGCAGGCGCAGGGCAGCGGTGTCCCCTGCATCTGTCAAGGCCACAGCCCAGGGCAGGGTGCACATGACCAGCACACACACGCAATACACTGCCGCTGCCCACCCTGTGCGGCGCAGATGAGATGGGGTGCATTGAGCCTGTGCCGCCAGATACGCCTGCCACCGGGGTGTGGGTGCTCTTGTCCCACCTGCACACAAGTGAGAACCGTGAGGCATGCGTGACCACGAAGCTGTGTAAGAAAAATATAGCATAATATCATGCAACACGTTTGAAATGTATGGCAGGTAGATGACTTCGCCGTGATGACACTGGTAATCAGCGCGGAGGCAAGTGGCTCAATCCTCCATGCACGACAAGGCCTTCTGCTCACATCCGCAGTTAGCTGCAATACCACAGCTTGAATAAAACACACTATAATCAACCGTACCATGGGTGGGGTCTTCTTGGGAAAGCGGCTGGCATGGCAGCGCCGCTAGCGCGCCCGCAGTGCGCACCTTGCCGCAGTTCGATGCGCTCTTCATGGTTGGCTTGGACCCGCCGATGAGCAGGAGCAGGATCTCCAGCGCAAAGCACACGGCCTGCATCAGCTGCGTGGTATTCAAAGTGCTCAGTGGCACGGAGCGAGGTTGCGGGTGCGTCGCTGCAGTTTTCGACACCCCCCGGAGTGTAATTCTACAAGGCGCACTCTGCTTCTAGCTCCTGAAATGTGCAGTTCTCACCTCAGCAACAACGCGCGACGTACAACTTGTGGGCTTCTACTCATGACGAATGGCATTTAGCCTGTCATGCATTTGTGCTGTCCTGCTCTTGCACAATCCCCTGCCCTCTCTGCCTTGGCTTGAGAGTGATGGTCTTGATGTGTCCGGTTTGAGGGGAGATGCAATGGATGATGCATGAACCAAACACGCACAATATAGCATGTATTGTACTCTTAAACCTTGAGTCGATGTGCAGGCCAGCACCACGAATACCATGCCGTTGCCGACACCCGCAAGCGTGGGTAGTGCCAAGAATTGTCTGCGACAGCTCCCTGAGAATGATGCAGGCGTGCAGCTGCGAGTTGTGGACAGCTGCCATCGTATGTGTCTCAAGAACTTGTATGGTGTCTCCATCTTGGCTTGTGGCTTGGCTGCGGAGCGGGGCGTTTGCTGTGCTGCAGAGCGGGCGACGGTCATGGCCGCCACCGTGGCCAGCTGAGCTAAGGAAGCCTATGCCATCGCTGCTGCACAGGCCAGGCCAATATGCAAAGCTAGCGCAAGCTATCTGTCAGGCAAAGGATCGCTGGTTTCTGCCTGCTCCACACACTAAAGGTCACCCTAGTTGCGGGGAGTCACCCCTGCCGTGAGGCGCATGCCCCCCCCCGCGGCTTCCCTGTCAGGGCGCGTCACAAGGCGCCCCTATGAGACGATAGGTGCTCAAATGCAAATCAAGGTCAACAAGGTGCTGAAAAGGGCACCACTGCAGCTGCAGCCCCCCTGGCCTGCAGGTCCTGAGGGGGTGGCCAGTGCCCTGCACGGCGGCACTTGACCGTCCGCAAGACACTTCTCACAGCTGGTGTCCATTTTGTGCACGGTGAGGTAGCGTTGTGGGGAATTCTGCCACAGAAGATGCAAACCGCAGCAGTGCGCCACCTGGGGCCCCGCCTCGCCACCCCATCGGTGTGCAAGCCGGGGTCTGGTGCCGCGCTGAGACGACCTTCACCGAGAGTGAACTTTCCTCCAGTCGTCGCCCCTTCATCGGGGGGGGGGGGCGTCCTGATGCTGCCACTTCGGTGGCAGCCAAGTAGTTGAACTAATGTTAGAAATGGATTGCAATAGGATGAAGGTATTTGTCAGAAACAAACCACTTCACTCCTCGGGATGGGCGGGCGGGTTCAAACGCAACACACTGTCGTGATTGCCACCCTACACAATAGCCAGACTGCTGACTATATAGCCACACTGGTGACTTTGGATGGGCCCAACGAAGACTTCGTACATGATACAAAGTCCGCTAAAATGGACCATCCACTTTCACCTGCGTATGGCCTCGCCTTTCACCCCCCCTTGACCCCGCATGTCTCGGGAAGGGTACAGGCTCTTATTCTTTGGACCACGACATATTTCTCTATGTCGCATCCTCCACACATTCTCTGGTGGTGCGTCTTCACCATGCCTTTGAATGCTCCTTCTCGTCTTCCTATGAGTTCACTCCCTCAAACTGGGGTCCAGGGGACATGACCTGATGTGAGCTGCATCTGTGATTGCCGGCCACCGTGCCGCAAAGCACGCTAGCGCTGCGACTCACGGCACCCCACTGGAAGCTCGAGCAAGGTGGGGAGCACAGGTGCCCGAGTTGGGAAGGGCTCGGTATGAGACTCGCTGCCCCTCATCGTGCAAGTACCTTTTCCTGGATTTGACTGCCTAGTCACTTTTTGCTGCAGCAGAGGCCCATGGGTTTAGAGATTGAGGCCCCTACACCGGATAAGTATAAAATTGTGAACAACGGAACAAGAGTCCAGCTCAGCACACTCCAGGGGGGAGATTGCGAAAGTTTTGGGTTCATTGTGGGCTCAGCTGTTGCTTGTAAACTTGGGGCCCGGTGGCGAGACTCATGGTGGTCAATTTGGCAATGTGGTTCCGGAACACACATTGTTATGGCCTCAATGGTTATGCCTTACGTATTTCATCACTCAAAACTTGGAGCTTACCGCATATAGAATATGTGTTTGAAATCAGCATTGGCCGTGTAGAATCATGCCAGCAAGTCCCAGCAGGGGGGGCGGCGTAGATTCAGAGCTCGGCGTGGCGATGCAGGGAAGCCGCTGTTGACCCAGCACACAATTCGTGTGTTACTGGTACAGCTGAGTGCATGCAGCATTTCAATAGCTTCTGCAGCGTGCTTTCAGCGGTTCTGGGGCGGCTTTACAACAGTTGAAACCCCACCTGCCCGCTGCGAGTTGAGCAAAACGTAGGTGCAGAATCCAAGCGCCCTGCGAGTGAGATCATTCAAATTTATTCAACTTCACAGAGGTCCGGTTGGCACTCAATCTTTGGAATCATGGAGGACCTCTATGAGCAGTTCGATGAGAGCCCAGTCATACCGTTGACAGACGAGGCAGAGGAAGCAGCAGCGGCTGCAAGTGGCGGCGATGAGGCATCAGCCAAAGAAATTAATGGCACACAAAATGGAAATGACTCTGACAGTGCTGAAAGCGGCGGTCTGGATTTCGGCGAGTCGGATGACGAGCAGGCCGAGCCCGGCAGTGAGGTGGCTCCTGACGCTGCTGGTAGCGCCTCAGCGACAGCAAGCAGTGACCAGGCTGGTATCAGCTCCATGCCTGTGGGGGGCTTTGCTGGTGCAAGCAACACTGCATTGGCTCCCGCAACCAAGCCCAGGCGCCCCAGTAGCAAGAAAGCCCCCAGTACTGCCGACAGCAGTGCCGTGAAGAAGTTCAAAGTCAAGGTGGCGGACGTCCTGCGGTACGCCTTGAAGCCGCACCTGGACAACGGCGCCATTGCAGACAAGGAGGCCTTCAAGGCACTGGCCAGGAAGATGCTGCAGGCCATCGTGGCCCACGAGGAGAAACGCACCGTGAAAGGCGGCGACAAGGACGCACGGTGGAGGTACAGCAAGAGCACCACAGCCCCCAAGATTCGAGCGCATGTAGCAAAGTACTTTGCAAAGAAGGGCCTCAAACCCTCCAGTAAGAGCGCAAAAACAAAGAAGGCTCGACGTAGCGGCGAGAGGAAACGACCCCGAGAGCCGGAGCCCTATGTAGCTGGAGGCGGGGGCACGCAGGGGGGGCCGTCACCCAGCAGGGGAGCCCGGGTTGGGATGTCCGCTCCACCCTCGGGGCACTACCCTGCCAACCCCCCTGGCGCACACCCCACTGGTCCGGCACCCCACCAGCACTCAGGGCAAATGCCCGCGTACCCCCCACAACAAGGGGGGCACCATGGGGGTGCATGGGCCAGGGGCCCCACTGCAGCCCCCCCTGTACAACGACCACCCCCCCCTTCGCAGCCCCCTCGCCCAGTTGGCCCCGGCAGCTGGTTGGGTGGAGACCCCTTCTCGAGACAGAACAGGGCCCCCCTGCCACGGCATGGCCCACCACGCGCCGACTGGGCTGCCCCTGTAGGAGCGCAGGGGGGGCATCCGGGCTACGGAGCCCCCCCTCATGACCTCTTTGCCAGGCCGCGGGGGCTCAACCCGTATGCCCCCCAGCAGGAGCCCCCTCGGGGCCCAGCATGGGGCCAGCAGGCAGCAGCGAGCTCAAGGCAGCCTATACCAGCCCATGGTCAGGGGAGGGCTGCGCCACCTCCGCAAGGGGGGGGGGCTCCACAGCTACAGGGGGGCCTCCTGCCCACCCCCGTGAAGCGCGAGGCGATCATCACAGAGGAGGCCCTGGAGGCTGCAGCAAAGCCCTCCTCGCCTGCTCCTGATGCAGGCCACTGGGGTGCCGAGGCCGGAATATCTGCAAATTGAGCTGCAGTGCAACAGAGCGTACATGCCAGCGACAGGCTTGGGTGGGGGCCTCAGATATGGGCACTGTGCAGCAGAGCAGCAGGCCTTGGTTACCGCCTGCAAATCGTACACGTTGCTAGATAACTACTCTTGTTTCGGATTTGCCATCATATTCAACCTTCAGCTCGCTGGGACACAAAATCTTCGTCCACGTTTCGCGGAAATTGCGCAAAGGTTTTGGCTCAACACGCCAAGCCGGCCTCAATCAAGCTTCCCGCAGGATGGATTATTATGTAATTGAAGCACTTGTAGTGATCTTTCTCATGGCTGCAGCTGGTGCAGTCAGTGTTGTAACTCTCTGGAAAGCGCTTTGGCCCACAGCTGAAAGCCCCGGGCCTTCCCTGACTGAAGCAGCTGGCACCACGGCAGTCCCAGCAGGCGCCACAGACAGCGGGAGCAACGCCATGCCCACTAGTGGTGTCGAGAGCTCTGTAGACAGCCGTGCACACGCTGCGGCAGTTTGGCCGCCGCCAACTGGTTCAGACCACCCTGCACCCAGGCCGCCCCACGCCTTCCACGACAGTGCCGCCCCAGCCGCCGCCGCCCAAGACGTGCGCGTCAAAGTCTTGGTGCGGGACGAAGTACGACAAGCACTGCTGTCCGCCCTGGAGCCCGTCACACCCAGGCGCCTGCGCTCGGCCCTCTTCCAAGCGGAGGTGCAGGGGGGCAGATCTGTGCGTTTCATCCACGGCGGCAGAGCACAGGGTGACGATGAGCAGCTGTATGCAGTGCATGGTGAACTGACTGTCCATGCCGTTGTGGGTGTAAGGGGGCAGTCGGTCCCACAGAGGGGGGCCTCATCGGCGCCTCCTTCGCGCCCCGCCCCCAGACCCAACACCCAAGGCGCAGCAGCACCGGTGCAGCATGCCCCTGGGGCTGCCCTCCGGTGCACAAAGCTGTTCGACGAGCGCCCTGGTATAGTGTTCTTTGTGGTGTTCTGCGTGTTCTTGGCTGCAATGTGGGCAGCACTGCTGCGCAGCCCCGAGCTGTTGGAGCTGCCAGCCCGCGTGACGCTGGGGGGGCTGACCCTGGCAGCCATCGTGCTGCGCCCCCAGTGATGCTCCTAGAAATGTGGTCGCTGCAAATTCATTCCGTAATGCTCACGATTCACTCCTCTGTCGGCTGTGTGAGCGGAGATTGGGAAGACAGAGCAGACCTCCCCGGGGAGCCCTGCTTTTGCCCCAGGCGCCCAGGCTTGGCCTGCCCTGCGTCAACCGCGCTGGGGGAGGAGCCCCCTGTGGCTGCTTGAACCCCCCCCGCCACACTGAATGCGCTGGCGGACACCCCGCTGGCGGAAATGCCACTTGCGGAGCGGGGACTGTGAGCCGCCCCCCCCCCCTCGCTGGCGGCTGACAGTACCGAGGAACACAGAACAGAGGCAGCGGCGGGATCCACCTCTACGCCGCTTGATAAGGCGCGGTAGGATCGCCCAGTGCCACTGGCCACGCTACGGGGCCCCACGGCAAAGGAGCCCTCGGCGGGAGGGGGTGCCCGCCGTGCCGTCAGGGGGATGGCTTCGCTGCAGTGCTCAGAGGTGATGGTAGCGGGTGACACCCGAGCTGGCAGGCGGCGGCCACCCACCATTCCCTCGTAGGAGCCGCTGCGGGCCCCCGACAGGTGCAGGGGGGGCACAGCACCCCCCCCAGACCCCCCATGGCGCTCCGCATTGGATGAATCCGAGTGCCACCCACCAGTGGGCCCATCCAATGCACTCAATTCGGCACCCGAAAAGTACGCAGATGCATCGGTGGGCCCATTCATGGGCCCATTCCGGGGTGTCCCCCACTGCCCTGGGTGCATGTGCGGCATGACCCCGGCCATGCTGGGGACATGCACTGGGGGGCGGGGTCCCCCCATGGAAGGGGGGGGGGCATATGCTGGGGGCACACCGCTGTTGAGCGCAACCACATGCAGCACTCGCCATACGGGGCGCAGTGTGACGTGGTTGTCCCCTTCAGCCGCCTGCACGGGCACCTGCGAAAGCTGCAGCAGCGCCAGGTGCTCGCTTCCCCACGGCACCCACTGCTGCTGGGCAGTGCCAACGCCAGGCTGACTGGGCGGCAGGGGGGCGGGTGTCTCCACAGCATCCAATCCTTCCCGAGAGACCGTCTTGGCGGTGCGTTTTTTCGGCTTCGTGGTGCGTTTCTTGCCCATCCCAGCGCTGGCCGAGCTGACCCTGCTAGCCTGTCCCTTGGACATGACGCTGTTGCCGCTGCTGGCGCCAGCTGCTGCCCCTGCACGTTTCTTCTTCGCAACGGAGCGCTTGCACGCAGCTGAGGCGCCCCTGGGTGTGCTGCTGCCCACACTTGCCGGAGGGGCTGCCGCTGCCACCGCTGACGGGGGGAAGGCATACCCTCGGCTGTGGGACAGGGCTGTGTCCTGGGGACTGTGAGAGGGGAGCCCCCCAGACAGGGAAGCGGAGAATACAGTCTGTGCGGTGCCGACACCCCCCTGGACATGCTGCGCGAAGAGGGTGTGGGGGTGCGATGTCACCCCCCCCAACAGCACTGGGATGCCCCCTGGGCCCATCAGGGAGGGCGTGGGGCTGGAGTGGGACTGCACAGCCCCGGCGTGGGACGGGGTGCCTGCCACCCGCTGTGGCGCCGAGCCGTCAGTGCTGAACACCAGCCCCCCCACCATGCTGGCGGGGTTGAATGCTGCCATGTGCTGCCCCTGGGACTCCACCCGCTCGCGGGCCGCTTCCTGCTGCTGGGCCCACACCTCCCGCAGCTGCGCAAGGTTGGCTGTGCCCTGGGACTGCGCGGAGGGCCGTGAGCAGGGCGTGCCGGGCTCCGCAGGGGTGCCCCCCCCTGCGCCTGCTGCCCCCCCCTTGCCCTTCCCTGCGCTGCGGTGCAAGCGGGAGCTGGAGTTGCTTACCCGGCTGCGAGGGGCTGTGCGTGTGTTCCTGGTGTTCCGGGTGTTCCTTGTGCCACAGCTGTTTGCGCTTTGGCCCGATGCGCGTCTGGATGTGCGTCTCCGAGGCTTGCCAGGCATGCTTCCAGGCCCCCCTCGAGTGCGACGAGAGGCCCGAGGGGCCCCACTGGCAGTGCGCCCCCCGCCCTGCTGCGAAGCTGAGTCACTGGCCAAGCTTTCCCCAAATGCAGTGACAGAGCTGGCATAGGAGCCGAATGCACTGCTGTGCACGCTGTAGCTGCGTGCACGACCATGCCGCCCAGAGTCCTCCCCTGGGGCATGACTGTTGGAAAACGCGGACAGGTGGGACTGCCCATCCGCAAGGGCACTCAACCCCCCCACGCCGCCGCAGCCAGGGGTAAGGGGGGGGGCAGCTGGGGGTGTTCCGTGTGAGTGCTCCTCCGGAACAGCATCCAGTCCAAAGAAACCGTTGTACGAGTGCGTGCGCACATTGTCGTGCACCCCTCCCTCGTATACGACCCCCTCCTGGGAGTCCCACCCAAGCGGCGCCACCGGCAGCGGCGCAGGCGGGTATGCCTCATCTGGCTGCGGCGCCCACTGTGTGGCACTGACGTGCACAGCAGTGCGCGCTGTGGGGGCTGCACGCCCACCCCTGAAGTCCGGCACGGGTGCAGTGCCCTCCCCGGCTGCTCGCTCCCGGGAGGACGTAGCCCCCCTTGATGAAGCTGACTCCCCCTCAGATGCCCGGAACATGCGGGAGGCAGGTGCAGCAGCCCCCCCCTTGCTGCGAGTTGCTCCCCCCGTGCGCAGCCCAGGACTGCGGGAGGCGCCGCTGCCCCCAGAGGCCTTACTCAAGCCACGCTTGTGCAACAAATCTGGCGAGCGGCGTGAAGCTGGTAGGTTGAGGGAGCCGTGTGACCCCCCTCTCCGGTGGCCAGCCCCCCCCACCGACGCCACAGGACGAGATGGAAAGGTGCCACTAGCCCCCACACTACCACTGCTGATACGAGGCCGGTCATACGTGGGAACAGAGCGTTTCTTTGGGGAGCGGCGCTTGGCGGCAGAGGCTGCTGAGCCCCGGCCCCCCGCACCCCCCCCTCCCACACTTGACGCATTCCCCGAGAAGGACACCACGACACGCTGGGGGCCCTCCACGCCCATGGCCAATCGCTTGTCGGCGGCAGCTTGTGCTTCTTGCGTGAGCTCTGCCAGACGCATTGGGTTCAGCACGCTGCCCAGGTCCTCCAGGTCCACAGAGTCCTGCCCCCGAGCAGCGCCAGCAGCTGTAGGCAGGGACGCGCTCAGCCCAGCCCCGCGCCCTGGATTTGATGACGTGGATGTGACGCGCATGGGGGGGCCTGTGGCGCTGCTGGGCACCCCCCCCCCCATGCCTGACGCCGCTAGCATGTCCCGCTGCATGTCCTCGTCTGGGGCGCTGTCGCACTCATCGTCCCGCACCATGCTGAGTACAGCGGAGCCCGCCGAGCTGCTGCGGGCACGGGCGTGCTGGGCCATGGAGAACGAGTCCACCCCCAGCTGGGGGGTGAACATTCCAGGGGGGTAGGTACGGGCGGGCTCAGCCACACCCGTGCCGCCCCATGCGGAGACAGTGAAGGAGATCCCGGCAGAGAAGCCACCTGAGGTGACTGGTGAAGTGAGCTGCCCCCCGCTTCTGTGTCTGAAGGGGGGGGCGCCGGCGTTGTCCAGCTTCGCTCCAGCTGCGTGCTGCAGCTCCTGTCGGCGTTGAGGGGAGGAGGCAGGAGCACTGCTGCTGTGCCCAGTAGCCTTGGTGAACACCGCATTCAGGAATGTGTGCTGCAGCTGCGAGGTGCCGCTGGCAATGGAGGACTGCGTTGGGCTGGAGCGGAGCTGCCCGGCAGCGGGGGCGACGAATTGAGGGGGGGGGCCTGCAGCATGGGGGGTGTGCCGTCGGGCAGCGGGAGCAATGCGCCCTGCAGCGCTAGCTGTGTCGTCGCCTATTGTGGCTGCACTCAATGCAGCTGCGGCAATGGATGCAGCCAGGAGGGCTTCCGTCTTGCAGCTGGTGCTGTTGCCCCTACGCCGCACTGTGCTGCCAGCAGTGGTGGCTGCAGCAGTGCCACCTGCAGTCAAGGACACACTGCGACGGCGTGTTCCGGGTGGTGCAGATACCTCACTTGTTGTTCCAGCTTCGGATCTCTGTGACGAGCCCGGGGAGCGGGTTATCGACAGATGCGCACTGAGGGCACCCTCCCGCAGCAAAGCAGGGGAGGGGGTGGCTGCCTTGCTGTGAGAGCTTGTGCTTCCCCTTGGGGGAGCCATCATGCCTGGGGGTGGTGCAGAGGTGACCTGGCCCTGGCTGGGGCGACGAGAGTGGCTGCTCTGGGGCATTTTCAGCAGCAACAACGGGCCTTCATCACCATCTGCATCGTGCACAGGAATTGAAGAGCGAAATGGCCTTGAGATGAACTGATTTGGTAATAGTTCTGCGTGCTGCGCATTGTGTGCCTTTTGTTCAGGACCAGCCCAGGAAGTGGCTGCCGCAGCTGAGGGCCCAGCCATGTCGTGAAACGCCAGGGGTGCCCGTGAAACGCTGGGAACGGATGGCGACGAGTGCCTGCTGGAAGGACTTGATGGCGAACGACGGGAAACTCGGTCGCTAGGGACAATTGGGGAGCGCAAAGACGGGTTTGGGGCTGTGTGGGTATGACTTGTCGGAGCCCCGTCACCCTGTCGACGAGCAACACCAGGCGGTGGCGGAACTAAAGGAAATGTGGCCCCTTGCACAGGCGATAAATGGCTATCAGCGACAGATGTGATAGATGGGGCGAACGACTGGCTGTTGTTCCCCTCATGGACCTTCACAGGCCGCGAAGGGTTCGCCATGCTTGCGAGAATTAGGCTGCGCACTGCTGCTGGTGAAGTGTCCAATCAAGACTTGCAAGAGCGTGTCTCAGGAAAGATTAACATTAAAACTCACATTCAAAATTGTATGCTTTGCTTATGTGTTTGCAGGATGCTTTCTCAAGCAAGATCAAGTTGCGGTTATCGCCAGAAGCAGAGCCCACTGTGTGACTGATCGAGGTCTCTGCTGGCAGAACAAAGCAGCTGTAAGCGGGGTGGTCCAAGCAAAGAAGCCCCTGTTATATTGATCATGCACTTGATCCCATTGCTGGTGGGTTGCACGTGCGAAAATGCTGCACGACATGTCCATGACATGACTCAGCCCAGGCCGCAAGAGATTGCCCCGAAAGTCTCCATGTGGGGGGCCTGCCTCCTTTGAGGACCGCGTGAGTCCTGCTCCCAGCTTCAGTTACTTTTGGTGACCTTGTCGTACAGGTTCTGCTTAGGACTTCAAGAAAACTCTGTATACTTGGCCTTTTTTGCCAGTGGGCATCATTTGCAGGAAATTCAGAGACTTCGCTGAAAACTCCAAGCCTCCAGGACAACCTGCGTCACAAGAACACCAGCCCGAGATAGTTCCGAAGCTTCGTTGGGTGAAAGTGCGGGCATTTTGGCAAGAACAGCTGCAAGCGACGAGCACCATGTTTCGACGTGGCACCCTAAGCGCTGCGAAACGCTGCGTTTCGCTGATACTGGCAGCTAGTCTTTGCAGTGTGATGGTTGCAGCTCTGAATTCCAGTGAGTTTTCAATATGGTAAAATGAAGTTCGTAAAAATATACTCAACACTTGCAGGGCCGATTGTTCCGATTCGTTCGTTTGTGGCCGAGGCTGGAGGCGAGGTGGAAATTGCATTACCAGGATACGATCTAGATGGAAATGACCTGTCTATATGGCTGATGTCACTTCCACAGCACGGTGCTATGTATGAGCTTGCCCCAACATACGCCCAGTATGGATATGAGCCAAAGCAAGGGAACCGAATTGAGTTTGCCAGCCGCAGCCAACCTTACCGCTTGCAGGACGCTAGAGCACGTCTCTTGTATGTACCCTCGCCAGACCAAACTCAGCCCACAGAGGGGCCTTGGGGTGTTTTCAAGTATGTAGCCCACGATGGGTTCGAGTTTGGGGACGCTGCGTCTGTTTGGCTGCATGCACCGCACAAGCGTGTCGCTGCCAGTGACTTCGATGCTGGGTCAGACAATTGGACGGTCATCAACAACGGCAAAGCAGCCGCACTGCAGCCATACGGAGGTTTGAAGTACCAGCGCCTGACTTGGAGAGACCTCATGTGGTACATTGTTGCAGCAGAGGATGAGGTGCACTCTGACCCCAACACGCTGGATGACCACGAGAAATGGGCTTTCGTTGCGCCAACGAAGTTCAGTGGCCAGCACACAATTGCCTATGGTGGGCACTTGAGGTTCAACATCGCTGCTTTCGCGGGCGACTTCAATGAGCTGAACTCCAACGTTGTAGCTGTGCGCCTGTTCTGCGCCAACTGCACCTTCAATACTGGCGAGTCCTTTGTCGTGTTGCAGGAGTCTGTACATTTTGACTTTAGGGGGGGGGCAGCTTACATTGACATCCCCTTGCATGAATCTGCATGGCTGCGAGACCCTAAATCATCCATTGAGGAGTATGAGCACATCACGCAGTGCGAGATGATTGAAGCTCTGGCCCACATGTCTGGGCTACAGATCACCGCCGACTTCACTCAAAAATACGAATCCATCGGTTTGGACAATGTAGAGATGATTGCCGGCCCAAGTAAGTGCTGCTCACTCAATAGTTGCCAAAAGAGTCACCCCACTGTCCCCTTCGTTTACAGAGGTGCCAGTTGGATGTGCCGGCGCGTACCACGATCACGCATTCTAAGTTCGCTACTCACAAGAGATCAAGACTTTCCAGCTGGTGAGGCCTTGTAACGACTATCGTGCCTGTCCCGACTGCGACTGCGCCGGCTGCCGTCCCCACGGCGGCTGTCGTGCCTGTCCCGACTGCGACTGCGCCGGCTGCTGTCCCTACGGCGGCTGTCGTGCCTGTCCCGACTGCGACTGCGCCGGCTGCTGTCCCCACGGCGGCTGTCGTGCCTGTCCCGACTGCGACTGCGCCGGCTGCTGTC
>Ga0307982_1003274_pt1 | contig 12973 bp, 2 predicted proteins | sample OrgLakmetagen989_FD_201847 | JGI IMG/M metagenome (GOLD analysis project Ga0307982, IMG submission 201847) | Saline water microbial communities from Organic Lake, Antarctica - #989 | ecosystem: Environmental > Aquatic > Non-marine Saline and Alkaline > Saline | place: Antarctica: Organic Lake... | reverse complement strand
AGCTGGCGCATCGGTGGACGTGGCTGCTGTGTCGTACAGCGGCCCTGGTCCAGTGCTGGGACGAGAGCGGTACCAGCACGCCATCGAGGCAGCCTGTCCTAGCTGTGACACACGACTTGGCTCTGCTAAACTTGCAGCATCTTCCCTCAATTTTGCTCCAGCTGCTGATCCGAGATGCGATTCGGGGATCGAGCAGTGCCACAGTATTTCGCGCACAATTTGCACTTTGGTCATTCAGTGTGGTAACACGCTGTCAGGATGTTTTGTCAACGTGCGCGGCGAGTCCTACCGCACGGACGTCGAATCTTGCTGCGTCACCCGGAACGATGCCTATCCATGGCTTGTTCAAAGACAGAAAAAGTTGAATCCGTCCCAGTTTCTCTGGCATCACTATATTGTGCCAAAACTACTTAGTTGTCACGCAAGGCTTGGAAAAGGCATAACAGCTAGTTGCGCAGGTGACGGTGGGGACGACAATCGCGAGTGGCATCCGCGGCCAGCTGCACTTGCCACGCTGGAGCCCCCTACACTGCCAGGCGTACAAACAACAGACCCGCGTCCAGATTGACTGTAGAATCCTTGTGGTGTGCGTCCTTTGGCTGGTGTAAAGGGGAGCCTGTCTACGTCTCGTTTGGGGGTCAAAAAAACAAAATCGCCTGTGGGACTTTTTTGATCAAAACTTCCTGCTGCCTCCTGCACGCTGCCAGCAGAGTGGAGTGCAATATGCTCTTCCTTTTCGCAATTTCGAGCTGGTACGACAAAGTCGTGCGCCTGTGCGCTGCCCGCCGTTTGTGCTATTGCTTGAAGGTGGAGGGGGGGACGACTCGAAATTCCAGAACTTGCAGCAACGCCTGCGTACTGAGAAGAAGCTACTTCGGATGCCTGCTGTAATTGCAACAATTCGTCACACAGAGTCACTTCCTGCTTCAATCGGGGCGAGCATGCAGCCACACCATGTGTTGCACCGTGTTCACAGTCTAGAAAGCCCAGCCTTGGGCTCAGGGGCAGATCCGTCGTGCCAGTCCCAACAGCTTGAGAGTGGTCTTTACACGCTGGCGTTGAAACTTGCATTGGCAGCGAGGGATACGCCGCACGTGACATGAGCTTGTTCACAGCTGTGACCCCATGCACGGCAACAGCGTGAATTACCTTCGTTGAAGCGCCAATCAATGCACTGGCAACCCACTCGATGCGATCTTGCAATGAGAGACCAACCATGAAGTTTGGATTATCTTGTAGAGTGAGTACTGCAGCTGTTGTCAACTGAGGCATTGCCATACCAGACTCAATGTCACCCTCTTCCTCAGCTGAATCGTCGCCATCATACAAAAGTGCTCGTGGAAGTGTTTCACTTTCACTATCTGCCCCCACAGATGAAGATCCATCCTCTGATCCCCATCGGAGCCTGGGTTTTCGAGTTGTGCGTTGGGTGCGGGTCCGCCTACGCCTAGAAGAATTTTTGTTGAGCGACGATGACGGTGTCATATTCTTTGGCAAGCGAGTTGCAGTCGCAGATCCCAAGGGACCTTGCACTCGACCACCTGTTGTACAAGACCGTATTTTTCCAGTGCTTTCACTCCACCAGGACCATATAGACTCGCTGTCTATTTGCCTTCCTGGCGTTACTTCCGGGCTGGTGCCTGTCGAGCTTGAAGACCATTTCCCTGGGGACTGCAGCCAATGCGGTTGCACCTCGGTCTCCAGCGAGCCACCATAGACTACACCCTGATGACTGCCATGTGAAGATTGGTGAGGTTGCGATTGGCTGAAGTCATACGGCTGCGTTTCGGGATTTGCGTTGCGTTTCATTGCCGGAGTTTCGTCTTGTGCATTGCTGACCCATTGACTTTGACCAGTAATGGAGTTATACGCATACTGATACCCATTCTCATCGAATCCAACAATCCAATCCTCAGGTGTTGCCCATTGCCTGGTGCCTGATAGTTTGTGCACGTAGTATTGCCTTCCTAAAAAGTCTGTGTGTTGTGACCACTCTGAAGCTGGCTGCAATGAAGCTGCTGATCCGCCAGTAGCAGCAGACGGATTTGATGCATATCCTGAGTCTGGCAGTCCTAAGGAATCCGAGCTGCTGGATTCACAGGTCGACTGTGGTACTTGCATTAGCCAAGGTGGCATATCTTTCGCCTCGGACGCCATGTGCCAATCACCTTTAGCAGGATGCGGCTAACAAGACAATTCACAGTTCGGCGTTACATCATCGTAATATTTAATTCATTTAACTTAGCCGAACCTGTTCAGTCTGCTGTATCGACAAAGTCTGCTTGCCCCTCTTTGACATTGAGCCCCTTCCTCATAACCATGGTGGCTTGCACACACACGGGCAGGAGACTAAATTCCCAAGGCTGTCAATCACGTTGAGTGTCAAACGAGCAAATCATCAATCTGACTTCAAGTCGGCTTTTGCCCGGAGTGGTGAATAGGCTGGAGAGTGTGATGCAGTGTAATATTCAACCCTCCGGCCTCTGCCCTTGAGCAAGTGGGCAGCTAATTGGCCCTCGGGGGGGGTCGGCTGCCTGCAAGTGCCACATGCATACAAGCGGCAAGCGGGGAACTCACTAATATAATTATATTGACATGATGTCTACTCACAGCTCCTCGTCTGAACTCCACCCAGTGGAAAGGCTTCTGTGACTGCCAACAACAGTAGACGCAAATGCAGAGCCCTGAGTTGGCGCAGGAGCCGGTGTCGGTTGTTGTGGCGCTCGCATGCCAGGAGTCGGGGGGCCTGCATGAACTCCGCTCGCCTGCGATGAACCGGGCGCAGCCAACTGGTCGCTCACGGGGTGCAGCGTCACTGGAAAGGCCTGCATGGGCCGCAGGTTACTTTCATCGCGCCCGGCGCTAGATTGGCTTGCCTCTCCCGTAGGCATCATGTGCGGCGGCGGACCCTCGCCTCGAATCGCAGGGGCTGTGAAGGCACGCGCCCCCTTGAACATCGGGAAGGATTCCAACACGAGGTGCACCCGCACGCTGCTACGGGCGCCCCGCTGCGACGACAAGATGTTTTGCAGAGATGTGGCATTGCGCGGCAGCTTTGAGGCATGCACTTCGCCTGCAGCAGCCACAGAAAGGGTTTGTAGCTCGCTTGGGGCGCCTCGTGAGGCAGGGAAGTCCTTTGCAACGCCGGCACCGGGGGCCGGCGGCGGCAGCAGGTGTGCAATTCGCTTGCGTGACACTTGGTGCTCTGTCACCTGCGTCACATCTAGCGACCGGATCTGTGTGCGGTGGGATCCAGAGGCTTCACCCACTACAGTCATGAGCGGCGATGATTCTTGACTCCGTGTGGCTTTGGAGGACACAGGAGCTGCAGCAACTGCGCCAGGGGGCAGCACCACTGTGATGCGCCCCGAGCGTGCCGTGGGAATTTGCAGCGCCAGCGAGCCATTGCTCATGTGTGTTGCCCGCACCGTGTAGATGCGGCGCGAGGTGATCTCCTGGGGCATGGCTGTTGCTGCGTGGGGCAGGGGGCCTCGGCTGGCGCTGGATTCGCCCCAGGCGTCCGCCTGCGCGGCATCCACCCCTAGATGTGCCAACCGCATGGCAGCAGGCGTATGTGCATCAGCGGGCGCCCCGGCCAAATCCAGCGCATGCACTGCTCGCGAGGGAGCACGCACCTCCTGGGCAGGCACCAGCCTTAGCTCCGGGGAAGGACCTCTGGAGGCTGGCAGGCTGGAAGCTGGGGCCACCGCTGGCGGCATGGCCATAGACAGGGAGATACGGGGCACAGCCAGCTGCACACTGTGGTGCTGTGTGTTGCGCACGGTGTACATTTCTCGCACCTTGCCGCGCTTCGCTCGGTGCAGTTCGGCGCCCCCTGCCATGGGCAGCAGCGCCGCGGCATGGCTGTCCCGTGTGGCGGGGGCGCTCTGGGCTTCAGCTGCGCGTGCGGGAGCCGGCTGCAGGAACACCACTCTTCGAGAAGACGCGTTCCACTTGACGTCTGCAGTCATGGGTGTGGCGTCCTCCGCGGCCAAGCTGGAGGCACGAGCCCCGCGGGGGGAGGCCAGCTCCTGGGGAGCAGCCTGCGATCCCCCCAGCTCCTGCTCGAAGCGCATGTTGCGCATACCCTCCCAGTCAGCCGGCTCCATGTGTGCTGCGGCGGCCACTGCGTCCGGCACCTTCACGATGGCGGTGCGGCGGCGGGTGACAGAGGCAGAGCGCTGGTTGGGGTGCTGGGGGGTCTTCGCCAGGATGTCCACAGTGATATGGGAGATGGCCTGCTGCCAGGCGGAGCGACTAGGTTGTACACTCATGCTGCGTGTATGCTTCCGCCGAGACACACTGCTCTCCTGGGCTGTCACAATGAAAGTGGGCCCATCGCCCCGCAGTGCCGGCACGGTGACAGCCTCAGCCGGCACAGCGCCATCAGTGGGCGCATCTGGCACTGTAAGGGGGCGTGCTGGCTGCACTTGGCTGGCCGCGGGCTGCGGTGCGGCGGCAGGTGCTTCCACTGCAGCGGCCTCCCGCTCCCCAGCCAGCGCCTCTTGCATGAGGGCGAGGCGGCGCTGGCGGCGAGAGCCGGAGGGCGACCCACCTGCGCTGCTGTCCAACTCTGGCAGCATGCCCAGTTGTCGCAACTGCTGGTTGATGACCATGCGCTGACGCAGCACACCTGAAGTTGCCATCCGCGCCACGCGCACCCACCGCCGACGGGCTTGAAAGGAGACGCGATAAGTGTTCTGCGCAATAATGTCATCGGACAGTACAGGTGTTCTGTTGTACACTGCGTTGCGGTCTTGTGGCATTCCCTGTCGCGAGGCCGCATTGAATCGAGACACGGCGTCTGTCATGGCTTGGCGCGGGAAGACCTTGTGCAAGTACACCTGCACCAAGTGCATTTGCTGCCGCATTTCTGCTGTGGTGTCTGGTGCAGGCGCTTTGCCAGTGACCACGATGTTGGCAGTCGCCTGGGGCGACAGCTTGGAGTAATCGGTGCCACCAGACACCTTTCGCTGCACTACACCTGGCCCTGCTGTCATGGAGGGGACAGGGGCAGCCTTGCTGGGCATGCCTGCGTTGTGCATCATGCCTGTGTGCAAGCCCGAAGCTGGAGCTGCCAGTACCAGGGCGCCTGCTCGCCCATCTGTGGGGGCATCGCCAGCCGCTGCACCGCCGCCACCGCCAGAGCGGGAGGCAGACACCAACGTGGAGCCATCCCCTCCTGGGGGGTGAGACGCGTCTGCACTGGCAGAGGCGCCATGGAATGCATTTGCAGCTGCAGAGGATGAGCCCATTGCCTCAGGGCTGCCAATGTGTGCCGTTTGCAGCTCGGGCATGCTGCGCAGCTGCTGCAGCAAGCTGTCGTCGCCATTGCGCGCCAACCGCAGCGCCACTGCGAAGGCTCTGGCCTCTTGGCGTCGCTTCCATGCTGTGCCACCTGCAGACATGGCTGCACTGATGGCCGTCATGTCGCTGAACGCCAGCAGGGCTTCCCCCCGGGAGAGCCCGCTGGCCCGCCCTGACGCCTGCACCATGGTGATGTGCTGCAGGCGTCCAGACAGACTACTGCCTGCACCTTGTCCGTTTTGGGCACTTGGGCTCATCAGCGTGCGCACAATGGGAATCCAAGCGAAGTAGTGCTGGGTGACTGGCGCCAATACGAAGCCCCATACCACGCCCAGGAGAATCAATGCGGGCTGCAGCACCAGCAGCGCAATCAACTGCGTGATGCCAAATGTTTCCATGAACGCCAGCATCACATCATCCCCACGGGACAGACCGAACAGCAGGATGTAGAACAGGAGCAGTCCCACCAATGCCAACACCGACAGCCAGGCGATGCTGGTTTCCCACCCACGCAGCAGACTAACAGGGCGGCCAGGCGCCCACTGGGTCACGCAACAGCCCACCCACAGACAGCCTCTGGCGGCCATGTCCGGGCAGCAGTGGTGAAGGCAGCCACACCACCACACAGGCTGGCCAGGCTGCACAAACTCGGGCGGCGCCATGCAGCTTTCGCAGCGGCCGTACTTGCGCGCATTTGCATCAACGCCAGGGTCGTGGAGCCGTTTATGAGTGCAAGCCGCCCACTGGGTTTTGCTAGCTGCCGTGGCGGGGGTGGCCAGGCCTAGTACCGCACGGCGCTTGCAGGTGCAACTGATGGCCAAGCTCTGCAGGGCAATCACCACCAGCATGGCTGGATTGGTCATGCTTGCCATGACATCTTGATCCAGGCTGTCGTCTTGCACAGCCATGTTATCGTGGGTGCGTGTGCCCATACGTGCGGCTCGTCGTGCGTGCAGGCGCCGCTTGGAGGCACGCGCATTGAAGTCGCCATCCCCGTCTGGAGCAGCGGCTGCAAGCAGTTCTTGCTGCTCCTGGACAGAAACTACGGTCGGCAGGGCACTGCTTCCCACCCAGCAGCAGCCCCAGGGCTCGAAGTCTGCTTCCCGTGCCTTGCGCAGCCAGGTGGCGCGCTGCTCGGGGTGCCGACCACACGCCTGCACACACCAGGGGGCGCCCTGCGTACACCACAGCGGGGCGTCCACCCAGCCAAAGTTCAGCTCATCGTCGGTATCCACGTCGCTGTCGTTGGGGTGCTCCGGGGAGGTGAACATGCCCGCCACCCTAGGGCAGCACTGCGTGAGGGCGCAGCTGATGCGGGTGTTGCTGCACAGCTCCATCTCCCAGCGCAGCTGCTTTGTGGGGACCACCTGCGGCGCCACTTCAAGCAATGCTGCACGCTCCCCGGAGCCGCATCGCTCATTGGCAGGCTCCCACTCAGCGACTTCCACAGCATCATGCGCTGCGCCGGCCTGCGGGGGGGTGGAGGCGGCTGCCGCCAGCACACGGGCACTGCGGGTGAAGCTGGGAGCAGCGCTCTCAAATGGTTGCAGCTGCGCTGGCTTGGTCTTGGTCACGGCGTTGTTCTCTTGTTGTTCAATTGTTCGCCGCCGGTGCAGCTCCATGTACAGGTCTGTATAGGTGTTTGCGAATTCAGCGGCTGCCGACCAGTTCAAGCACGCCGCCACGAAGAAGGTGAGTGGAATCTGGATCACCAGCGCCACCAATGCAAATACCAGCACCTCCACGAAGGTGATGTCTTGGCCCTCCACCACCCCCTGTACATCGAATAGCAGCGCTGCAGCCGCCAAGCCTGCTAGAATAGACACAAACACAATGGTGATGCGCTTGGCACGGGAGAGCCGGTGGTCGAACCGCGTGAACAGACTCCACACGCGGTGGTTGTACGCAATGCGCAGCCAGGCTGTTCGAGCTGCAAACCAGCGCATTTGCCAAAGGCGAGTGAAAAGGCTCAGACTCTCATGAGAGCCGGTTGCGGCACGGTCCAGGTCCTGCTTTTGACTCTGCAAGGGGCCACGTCCAGCTTTCCAAGCTGAAGACATGGCCAGGTGCTCGTCTATGGAACCCTTCCCGAGGGCAGCATCAGACAGCGCTACACCACGGAAAGTCGCAGCGATGCGGTGCTCGAAGCTGGCCTGGGAGCTGCTCCCGCTACTGACAAATACGCCTGCAGGTGGTGCCTGCATGGCACTGCTTCGAGCAAGGCATGCCACCAAGCAAGCTGGCGCAGTGGAACCCAATCCACACGGGCATGTATCTCGCACGCGCTGTTGTGCAGCTTCAGGGTTCTGCTGCTGCTCGGCACTGGTGCCATGGGCAGCCTGCTCGTCTGCTGCGGCTCTCAGCAGGGCCGCCTCTGCAGAGTCATCCAGGTGGGAGGCCAGCTTGAAGGGGCGCCCAGCAAGGTTGTTCAGGTGCCGCACAAGTGCCACCTCCTCATCTTGCCCCAGGGCTTTCAGGAAGCCCCTTGTCTGCGCCGCATCCATGATGTTTGCCCCCGCCAGCAGCACGATGTACAGCACCGCCAGCAGGGACACAAGGATCACCACGTATGGATCGGAGGCAATGGACACAATGGCAGTTCCATCTCCGACTGCTGTACTGCCGCCGTCACTGATATTGGTGCCGTTGCCGCCTCCTGCGCCAGAGTTGCCCCCCCCGCTGCCGGCAGCAAGCCGAGAGATGCCTGCCGAGAAGTCGGAGGACGCACTGGATGCCATGCGAGAGAAACGGGCGGAGAAGGACGTCAAGTGGTCGCATGCACACGTCATGTGTGTGTTTGTCAGGGCCGCCAGCACGCAGCCCTCCGTATCCCACGCTGCACTGCGGGGGTTGTACCACACACAGCCAGCTGTGAAGGCTTGCAATGGGCAAGTGTATGTGATGTTCCCCACACCACTACTCTCCAGGCACTCAATCTGCTCCACAGTGGTGGGGCACTGCACCTCAGCGATGTACTTGCCCTGCAGGTAGGGGCTGCCCCCCTCCTGGTCTGTGGAGTTGTCAGGGCACTGTACAAGGCGCTCCAGATCGACCAGCGCAGCATCTATGTCCAATGTATCCTCGAGCACCGACAGGCGCCTGGAAAAGTTTGCATGCGCACCCAGAGACGCCAGCACTGCTGCAGACCCGGAGCGCTGCATTGCTCGCTTCACCGCTGCTTGTCGCGGTGACAGGTGTAAGTGCAAGCTGCCAGCAGCTGCCCGCATATCATCGTCGTCGTGCGACCCCAATTGGCGCTGGATGCTCCGCCCCAGGTAGGACAGCGTGCTGCCTGCCAGCTTGAGCACGGCGCCCCGTGGCTGCTGCTCCTGGGCACCGAGGCCGTGCAGCAGGGCTGCGCCATAGGACTGCAGTGTGTCCTGCTGTAGGGCCCTGCGACGCACAACCTCCTCCTCGTGTTGGGGTAGCACCAAGCTAGCACCCTCCAGATCACCCGGCACATTGGTCAGTGCCAGCTGCACCATCACTGGTTCCACTGGGCGCGCTGTGCCTTGGAAGGGGATGAGGTCTGCACTCGAGGGGCCCTTCAAGTGCAGATCCGTCACGAAGCTGCCCTGTGTGGCCGCTGACGTGGGCTGCAAAACACCGTCAGTTGCACCCAAGCCGCCAAGCTCAGCCGGGATCTCAGCACAAAACGGATTCCTCCGCAGCTCTGCCACCTGCAGGGTGGCGCTCTGGCCCGTCCCCAAGGCATTGGGCGGCAGCGCCAATCCCGAGCTGCGGCTAGAGGTTGTATCACCTCCGCCTGCTGCGCCAAAAGGCTGCAACTTGATGCCGCATGCAGTGAGGGCGTCGGGAGATACTTCTGCAGCAGTGTCCTGCAGCGTCAGCTGCAGTGTGTCGGCACTGGACAGCGGCAACACCTGTGTTGTGATGACGGCGCCTTGCCGCTGCTGTGGCCCACATAGGGGCGCATCAGCGTTTATGGCAGAAATACTCTGGGCACTCTCGGAGGGCAGCATGCCTGCAGCCAGGCCTGACGCGGCAGACTCTAGCACACGACTGCCCAGCTCATTCCCTGAGGCAGAGCAGGCCTCGGCAGACAGTGCCCGCAGCAACGCAGCATCCACGCGTTGCATGGCGGCAGCCTTGTGCTGCCCTGGGGCAAACGAAGCGGCCATGGCCATCTCTCGTGCAGAGCGCAGGCGGCGGCGAGTGTCTTCCTCCTGAGCTTGGAGCACATTCACAAGTACGTTGAGCACACCCTCAGCGGTGCTGCTGGTAAGCACGTTCACTGCGGTTTTGCCATCTTCAGGTCGTGGTCTTTGAAAGTCTGCTCCAATCAGCTGCTGCACAACTGAGAGGGATTGGTTCGCTGCGGCGCTGGTAAGCTGCTCGGGGACGCCTGTGACCGCTTGCACGCTGCCCAGGGCAAGGGAGACACTGGTGGAATCGAATTCTGTGGATGCTGCCGCACGCACCACTGTATCCAGCATGGCCGATCTGGCAGACAGCTGCTCTGCGCTGGCTTGCTCGCTGACTGCCCTGCCGTGCACCATGAGCAGTCGCTCCATGTGGTCAGTGGAGCCGCTGAAGGCAGCAGGTGGTGATGCCCGGCAGCTTTGCAGAGCAGCCTGTGCCGCTACATGGAAGGTGTCCAGTGCATCCCACGCCCCCGTCGTGTTGCTGTGTATACCCATGCTTGGGCTGGGAGCGGATAGCTGGCGGCGCCTGCTGGCTGCGCTGGCTGCATTCAGAAGGGACGCCAGGGAGGCAACTGCCGCCATGGCAGCCTCTCCACTGCCCTCCGCGAGCACGCGGTCCAACTTATCGGTTTCGCTACGCACCAGCTGCACTGCAGCTGCTTCAGAGGCGCCCTCTGCCAACGGCGGCAGCGCCTGCACCCGGATGAAGGTGGACGAGGTGGAGCCAATGGCGTCGGCCACGTACGCCACCACAGTCACGAAATTGTCACCAGCAGTGCTGGCAGGCAGTGTGGTGGTGAGGGAGTTCAACTCGGACTCTGCACCGAGTGGCGTTCCAAAGGACTTGTCCACCAGCTGCTGCGGCGTGGGCAGCGCTCCCCCGGTATGCACCCAGAAGGAGTACCGGAATGGCTCGTCCTCGGGGTCGTCCACCCACCGAGTGGCGCGAAATGTGAAAGGGTCAGTCAGTGCTTTGCCCTGTGGGACGGAGGAGACGATGCTCCCGGAACTGGGGGATCGGTTGGCCTGCACGTACACCACTGAGCGCCCCTGCAGCAGCAGGTTGGACTGGGGCGCCACCACCAGCTCAAACACATACAGGCTGCCTGGTGTCATGGCCCCAGCACGCACAGCGAAAATGGGCTGGTTGGTGGGCGTTGAGAAGTACCGGTCTGGGAACGCCAAGTTGAAGTCGCCATCAACCATGCGCCACTTGTACACCAGGGCGTCACTGCTGCCGGTGCTGGCCAGCAGGCGCCGTTGGCTGGCCGACAGCACAGCAGAGCCCCGCAGGACTGTGCGCTTGGAGACATCCACACGATAGCCTACAGTCCCCCCCAGAGCAATGAGGAGGGAGTTGGCCGGGGGCTCGATGGCCACGGAAGGCACAGCGCCAGGCAGCACAGTGATGCGCACGGTGGCCTCGGCCTCTTTGGTAGAAACCTGCAGCCCCTGCGCCAGCACACTGCGCACGGTCACTGAAAAGTCCACCTGCAGCTCCTCGTAGCGCAACAGGCTCTCCTGGGGCACCGTGAAGGAGGGGGCAGTGGCAGCGGAAGCAAAGCCCGACGCGGGGACGCTGCTGCTCAAAAGGTCATCACAGGCAATGCTGGAATCAGCAATGCTGCACTCCCACTCATATGTATACACGTGAGTACCCCCTGAAGGGATGCTGCTGACGCCCCGGGCATTGGGGGCAATGTCTGGGTCAACGGTGCCAGCAGCCGACAGCAGCAGCGGCGCGGTGACACCTACACTGCGGTCACCACCGGCCACAAACGCAGCCATGCTTTGCTGGACAATTCGCACAGTCACTATGGAGGCTGTGGATACGGGTGGGCTGCTGCCCACAACAGTGGCAGTAACAGAGAAGCGGTACGGCTCAACGGCCGGGAACATTTCGCCAGCTGGCACCGTGACACGGCGCGGGTCAGACGTAGATGCCAAGAGCACAGCGCTGGGGCCCGAAAGCTGCTGCCACGTGAAGGACAGCAGGATGATGTCGTCAGCATTGCACGCCGGTGCAAAGCCCGTTGCAGACAAAGACAGCGCCCTGGAGCGCACGCTTTGCTTGCGCGTACCTCCTTGTACCTCCACCACCGGCAGTGCTGCCCCAGACACCGTGACGACTGCCAGCTGCCCTTGCTCTTCCAGAGAGGAAGTCAACAGATAAAAGTTCGTGACAATCAAGTTGATGGTGTACTTGGCTCCTGTCTGCAACTTGGACCGCGGGAAACGTACAATGGTCTCACTATTTTCAGTTGCAGCCGCCAATACCTGCCCCAGTTCTGCAGCACCAGCTGAGCCATCTCCGGCCTGGATACCGCTGACGGCTTTCAGTTCCCAGCGCAGGCGCAGCTTGCGTCCAGCTCCACCCGTGGATGCCGACGCATCCAGCATCAGATCGTCACACAGCCCCAGCTCCTGGGGAAATCGAACGTTTGCAACCGGGGGGGGTGCATCAGCTGGTACTTCTGTGAAATATTCTCCTGAGCTCACAAATGAGCGCCCAGTTTCGCGTCTGATCTTCCCTCCCAGCAGGTCAAGCTGCTGCCCCACAGGCAGCAGCGCCCCGAACCCTAGTGTCAACGAGAAGCCACGGCTGGAGAAGAAGGAGCAAAAGGAGCCATCTCCCAGCATGCGGCTGAGGGCAAGTCCCCCGGTGGTCATGCCCAAAGAGGCAGCCTCCGAAACAAATGCAGGGTCCCGCAGGTCAAGCACGCCCTCCAGATCTGGAGACAGCACCGTGACTGTCAATAGGGCTTCGCAGCCAAAGACGCCAACAATGCCAGCTCGGTCTGTGGGAATATCAAAGTCGAATGCAATGCGTGTGCCAGTGCGGTCAAACACGGCTCGCCCAACCTGCGGCGCCGGCAAGAAGTTAGTTGGACTGGGTGTGATGCTAGGGGTGGGAGTCCCGGAGGACGTGGGCCGTGCAGAGGCGCCCACTGATATTGACGGCAAGGCGGATGGTGAAATACTGGGCGTCCCACGAGCAGTCACTGACGGAGTGGCTGTGCTTGAGGGAGTTGACTTCGCAGTGCGACTTGGGGATGGCGCTTTGGATGGGCTGTTGGATGCAGTGCCGCTGCTGGTTGGGCTAGGAGTCGCGGTGTTGGTTGGCGTGTTGCTGGGCGTGCTGCTCGAAGAGGGAGTAGCCGAGCTTGTGCCGGTGGCGCTGCTGGTGATGCTTGGTGTCACGGAACCTGTGGCCAATGCACTCACGGATGCCGTGGCTGTAGGAGCGGCGGTTCCGGAGGCGGAGCTTCCCAAAGTAGCAGATGGTGTGTTCGTTGACGATACAGTAGCAGCCGACGAAGGCGTGCCACTGACGGATGCAGTGACAGTGCCACTGGGCGAGCCGCTGACACTGGGCGACACAGACCCAGACACGCTAGCCGTCACATCCGCACTGGGCGAGCCGCTGACAGACGCAGAGGCAGACGCAGTGCCACTGGGCGACACAGACCCAGACACGCTAGCCGTCACATCCGCACTGG
>Ga0307982_1003273_pt1 | contig 12977 bp, 17 predicted proteins | sample OrgLakmetagen989_FD_201847 | JGI IMG/M metagenome (GOLD analysis project Ga0307982, IMG submission 201847) | Saline water microbial communities from Organic Lake, Antarctica - #989 | ecosystem: Environmental > Aquatic > Non-marine Saline and Alkaline > Saline | place: Antarctica: Organic Lake... | reverse complement strand
ATCGGCGTGACAGCCCCAGCAGCAGCAGCAGCACTGTAGGTCTCGTCTCAGGGAAGTGGATCACAGCAACTTGCGGTCGCTCCACGGCCAGGACAACCAGTGGGGCAGTGGCAGCCGAAGCAATCCCTCGCTTGCACGCAGCTTTTCAAACAGTGCTTGCCGCCATGGCTCGAAACGGCACCGTACAGGGATCGATGAATGGCTTGCCGCTAGGGTTTGGCCTAGCTTGCTGTGCTGACGCTGACGTGGCGCAGCTCACTGACGCCATCGCGCAGCTGCTTGCCCTCGAGCTCGAAGCGTCAGACACCAAACCACTTGCTACTCGAAGTGCTGCTGCTGCAGATACAAGTGCGTCAGCTGACAGCAGCGCTGCACCCACGCCGGATGAAACTTCTCCTCCTACTGCTGTCGCAGCTGCAGCCCTGCCGCCACCTTTTCCCTCTCTGACTGAAATGGAGCTCGCTGATGCTACTACCCGAGCTACCATTACTTGTGCTGATCCTGCTCGTGATGCAGCCAAGCCCTACTCTACCTTGTCAGAACGCCTTCACGACAGCCGCAGCAGCTATGGCAGTTACGGCAGCAGCGGCACGGACGATGATGGTCAGGGTGCAGGTATTCCGCTGGGCTTTGATTTCAGCGGACCGTTGCACGAGTCATCAGGGCTCGGCAATCACGTTGCAAGAGGAGACTTAGCCGGCTTTGGTCCGCCAATTTTGGGTTCCCTTCTTCCTGGGCAGGACCCTTTCAACAGTGGAGGTAGCTTCGCACCGGAATCATTTGGCCGTAATGCTGATATCCTGGAAGATCCGAAGATTGGCTTGCCTCACCTCGCTACTGGCTACTCCCTCGCTGATCTTCTCTTGAAGTCCTCTGCTGGTGCTCCTGCAGCTGCTCCTGTCTCGAGCGATGGCGCTAGTGGGCTCAGCAACCAAGCCAGCTGCTGCTTTTCGAGCACTGCAACTGGCTCAGCGGCGCTGTCGTCGACACCTGACTCATCGCAGGCTGCGACACAGCTACGTGCTGCCATTGGCCTTTCCGCCGGAGCGCACGAGTTCAGACCTGCTACTGACCTCTCGGCTTCGCCATTTGCTGCCCCAGGTTTAGCTGGCCCTTCGGGGCTGTCACCGGAGGTAGCAGCGTGGGTACCCGGCGGTGGTAGGGAAGCCGCCGGAGCTGGCGCCACGGGAGGCAAACCACCCCGCGACACAAAAGCAGAGGGCAATTGGAGCCGCGATGTTGAGGCTTTTCCTCGTAAGTCCCTCGTCAAGCCCCCTGGCTTTTATTCCATGTGGTAATGTGTAATGTGTTTGCCATGTGGGAAGGAAAAACATTGGAAAGCTTCACGCGAATTGCCTTCTGCTTTCTGTGCTCAGCCTTCTGCCTTCTGCTTTCTTGTTGTTGGTGAGCCTCGCTTCTGTTTATACTTCACTGTGGTCCATTATCGCGTTTATAGTTCATAATTCATAATGTATTCGCTGCTCGTCTATATTCATAAACTTTATAACCGTAGTTCTAATTTTTTATGCTTTATACTTTATACGACATCTACATGCTATATCTATAAAGTATACAGCGCTCGTATGGATTGGGCCAATCAAGCGAAGTAAGGTACAGGTGTATTAGTGACATTAAAAGAAGTCAAATTCCCTTCGCGAGATAGCGAAATAGAAGGGTTTACGGTTGACTTCCTAGACACTCACACTCGAAGTGTTAGTGGCAGGTGCAGGTGGCAGGAGCGCACCCTTGCAGAATCAAGAGGCCGGTCAACTATAGACATACAATAAGTATACATTCAAAATTGTCTGAGGATAAATCAACTAGTATCGTGTCCTAAAGAAATTGCGAGTCAGAAGTCTTGGTCTCGTGCGAAAGCTCTTTCCTCCACTCGTTTGCCAGCGCAGCTACCATTACATGACAACACACTTCTTCTTCTCTGAATCAGGCTTCGGTGTGCACCCAGGAGCTGGCAGAGAGAGAGAGAGAGAGAGAGAGAACCGCGAGCAAGGCAAAGAAATTCAGCAATGATTCAAAAGCGCATGTTTAACACAACCCACATCAATCTATCCCCAAACCCTACCGCAACAGATTAATCAAGAGCGGTGTACTACCACCCACCTTGAGTGTCCACTGTTAGAACTTCACCAGGCGCAGATTCCACCCCATCCTTAATAGCGATCAACCTCAAAGTGTACGTGCTAGTCGGGTTGAGACCTTCTACACTATTCACTTCCGCGACTCCTTTCCCCTTTGCAATGTCAATTGTCATGGCCTGAGCCCAGTCGTCCGGGAACTCTTTGTACTCGAGCCGATAGGAACAGTCAGCATCAGGCGTCCACGTGCACTGGATCGATGTTTCGTCACAGTCCGCAAACTCGGGCTTTGGAGGAGGTGGTGGAGCACTCATCGCGAGGGAGATTTATGAAACGCGCGATACTCTGCACGTCTGAGGTCAGACAACCTAATGAGGTAATGAGTTTAGGGTCACTCTTCTTGGCTTGTCTCTCCGCTGGCTGGATTTTTTTTAGCTCGTTTGTTTTCTCGACACGCACGACTTATTTCACACCCACGTAAATATTAGGGCGATCTCTTACACAGGAAGGAGTGTGATGTGACGAAAGTGCCAGCCGCAAAATGGTGCGCACCGAAGAGTAAAGAGAGAAATCAGCTGGCCATGCATAGACATAGACTAAGCGCATTTTTCAGCATTTAATTTGTATCGACTCTACCTCTACAGCTTTCTAGATTTGGATTGGTTTGAGAGCTCAAACATAAAGTCTTACTGTACCACTAGGATCACACTATTTTGACTGAAACGGTAACGGGATCCATGCTACTAGGCCACTACTTCTTGCTAGTCACTATTTGCCAATTTTGGGGAATGCTCTGACATTTCTTGGATCTGTCTTTGTCGGGCTGCTTCATGCTTCTGCAGTTGCCGTTAACGCTGCTGCGCACGGCGCAAGGCAGCCCGATGCTCGTCGAGCTGAAAAACGGCGACACATACAATGGCCGGCTCGTTAACTGCGACTCATGGATGAACATAAATCTCAAAGAGGTTCTATATAGTAGCTAGTGCCTTTAGATAAGTCACCGAATCTTCTTCACTTTGTGGGTGGATATTTTACTCTCTCAGCCCTACCTGTGTTTCCTGAATGCTTACAATCTTACAATAGGTTATCTGCACCTCGAGGGACGGCGACCGGTTTTGGAAGCTCACGGAATGCTACATCCGGGGCAATTCAGTGAAATACTTGCGGATCCCTGAAGAGGTGATTGATCAGGTGGTAGAGGAAGAGTTTAAGCCGGAGACCTGGGCAGCCGGAGGTGGTAAAGGTGCAGGGCGCGGTGGTGGGCGGCTCGCGACGAGCTCGAACAAAAGCGGCAAGGGGAAAGGAAAAGGAAAGGGGAGCGAAGGCGGCAAAGGCGGAAAGAGCGGTGGCAAAGGCGGCAAAGGAAAAGGAAAGGGCAAGGGCGAGTCAGCGCCGAGTGAGGGGCAGTAAAGAGTAAAGAAGATGGGTGCCCTCGAACTTATCAAACATGTATGATTTTCGAATGCAAAGGGGCTCATTATGTCTGTGGTGCAGTTCGCGTTAAGCTAGTGGAGTCATCTCTTTCACTATTGGTAAATGGCGGGCCGCATGGTCCTTCGCCGGTATGTGCATTCTCTTATGCCGCTTCACTTCACTAACCCCACCAGCCGCTAGCTGCTAACGTTTACGCATTTTCGATTTTCATTTCCCAATCTAGACTTCTAGCCGGCTGTCCGGCTAATAAGAATCCCTTCCTCTCCCTTCAGGCCCTAGAACACATCCAATAATTCCTGTTGATTTATATGTAGTTCATATGTAAGCTTGAACTTGGACTTAATTCTTAATTGTTTAAATCATAATATAATATAGGATATAAGTAAATGAACAACCGACAAGCGACAAGCCGACAACAGACAAGGAGCAATTAGGGCAAGGTACAGCTTACTAATAATACTTAGTTACTAGTATTGTTCTTAGCCCACCAGCTCGCACCACAATAAGAGCAAAAGAGCTACAGTTCTGAGTTCGAAAATGCCTGCGGCGAGGACCTCTTTCGACGCCGCTGGGCGGCTTGGGTAGTTCTGGCCGACTGCGGCAGAGAGGCAGCGGCGTCTGCAATTGGCGGCTCCGTCGGATTTGCACTTCGCCACGACACCGCTAAAAGCTCTGCCCGATCCAGGTCCTGCCCACTTTCCAACTCATTTTCATCACCGCTCGCCGCCGCAGCACCACTATTCTCCACTTGCACATTGCCAACGGCACGTCCGTGTGCATTCAGCAGCGCCAAGAGGGCTTTGCGCCGCGCTGCTCTTGTCATGGGCCACGATTTGGCTCCACCTCGCGCAATGTGGAGAAGCTCTTCCCAGCAACGCTCAATGTGCGCCGAAGCGGCCAGCGACAACCACAAAGCACTACTACGCACTTTGCCACCTTGTTTGCTGTTTCTGCTCACCCAAGTCCCGCCCTGACTTTCCCTAATACCGCCGTCGTCGTCTTCATCTTCGTCTTCATCTTCGTCGTCGTCGTCGACATCGTCGTCGCCGGGACCTCTGAGGCCGCTGCCGTGCTGGTTCATGGCACGCACGAAAAGCTGCGAAGCCCTCGGCGCGAGGCGCACGACCGGTATTGACAACAACGCTGCGGCGTCGGTGGTTGATGACAGGTCATTGCTTGTCGTTGGTTCCTCGTCGTCAACCATGGTGGATGCTAACAGAGGCTCCAGCACCGACTCGGGCTGAGCTTCTGGCGTGTCCGCGTTGAGGTTCGTGGGCGCAAAGCCCGCCGCGAGGGCGCGCTCAAGACGCGCTGCCGAGTGCACCACCACTAGCCGAGCGCCATGATAGACCTGCAAACTCCAAATGGCGTCCGCTAAAGTGCACGCAGGCGGCGTGTCATCGTTGACAGAACTCCCTGGAGGTGGGTCGGGGTTGGGCGCCGGCGGCCACCCGAAAGACACCGCTGCACCTGGCTCGATCCGAAGAGGCTCTAAGGCGCCACAACGAGAAAACTTTACGCTGCCAGGCACCTCGTCCGCCCATGATATCGTGGTAGCGCCTGGGTCTACACCATCAGAACTAGATACTGAAGTGGAGGCGATGGTAGTGGTGGTTTGAGCAGCGCCGCTGCTCGTGGCAGTAATAGGAGGAGAAGAACCCTCGCCACGCAACCATGCATTGAGTGCTTCCTGACTCGCTGCACCCTCCGCAGCAGCAGCTAAGCGGCGGTACCGTATACGGTCTTCTGGCTGCTCACGACGAAAGCGCACGGCTACTAACGGTTGGCCTGGCGGTGCAGTGCTGCTGTCACCACTGTCACTGCCTGAAGCAAGTGTAGCGGAGCCGCCGACGTCATAAGACGACTCCAAAGGCAGCACGCCTCCGAGGTGGCCCGCTAAGAACTCGACGTCAAGCACGCGCTGCACGCGTGGCGTGCGATCGGGAGGCAAGCGAACTTGCCTGGCGGCTTCCAGCGCGGCCATTTCTGCCCTCGTCAACGCTGCTTGTTGGGGCAGAGAATCCGAAGGCTTCGCCAGGTGGGACAGTGACAGTTGCCCTGCCAGCAGGCCTTGCGCGATGCGCGCGCGCTGTGCGGAAGTGGCCTCTTCCATCAAAGCAGCCTCCATCGCACGCCAAGCAGCCTCGGGTGCATCCTGGTCGTCATCATAACCACCTCCTAAAGAAGCATTGCCGGTTGGCTTGAAGAGCTGGTTTTCGACTATAGAGTCAAGCGCTTCAATCTCTTGGGCCGCATCAGCGGCTGCCTTCTTGGCATCGAACTCGTCGACTAAAGCTTGCGCAGAAGGGTCAGAGTGGTTGAACGGTTTGAAAGTGGCGTCGTTGCGAAGGCAGCCTTTCCCAACCTTCAAGGTCGCGAGAAGCCGGCCCTGTAGGTCCCGGCGGTAGCGGTGGGCCAACAATAAAAGCTCTTCTTTTAAAGCATGTGGCGCCATCACCGCAGGCAAGCTCTTCAGAAGCGCAGCTGAGCCATCCGCAAAGAGACTTGGGTCCGCTGGCATGCGAAGCAGCCAAGTCTTCGGTTCAGTTGGGGCCTGCAACACAACCAACCCCACGGCGCCTGCTTCTAAAGCATGCAGCGCTTTGGTCGCATAGCTACAGCCGCCCCGGTGCGCCACTAAAATGGATCCAGATGCAGCCGCGGCCGTTGCGCCACTGTTGGGAGCTCGGAGGAGGCCTGCTGCTGTGGCAGTGCCCCTCGCGAGCGATGCAGTACAAAGGGTGGAGTCGCTCGCGGGCGCGAAAGCAAGGCGGCGAGGCTCGCACGGCGGTGGGCCCCCAAAGAGGGAAGCCACGATGCGGGCCTCGACGACGGCTTTGCCGCTCACCCGTATTTCAAGAATGCCCTCCGAGTCGCTGCTTTGGCTCGACTGCAAGTGAATTTCTTGTTGTACTCGCCGGGTGCGGCTTGGGGTACCACTGGATCGAGCTGCTGTTGCAGCCCCAGAGCTCTTGCTCGCTTCATTCGCTTTCTCAGCTTTCACAGCACCGCTTCCACCAGGAGTCGCTATCTCACCGGGTTGTAGAACCTCCGCGACATTACGAGCAAATCGAAGCACTCGTGGAGGTGGCGCGTTGCTAATGTACCGCGCCACAGCCCCTAACGTTTGCCCTTTCAAGACCTGATGGAGGAAGGATAATACCACAAAACGAAGTCAACAAATTAGCCCAGCTCCTCAGAAAACCAAGTCTAAGAACACTACCGGGAATGCTAGCATAGCCTGGTTGCGAAGCTAAGGATTCTCCTTTGGTGCGCTGTAACGCTGCCTACCTTGTCGTTGACAGCTACGAGCTCATCATTGATTTCAACGCCGCCGTGCACCTGGAGTGCTGGGGGGTCCCCATTCTTGCCTCGCACGAAGCCTCGCACCACGAGCACCTCAGAGAGCTCGAGGCCGAGAGGACCCGAGTCGTGAACGGTAACGTCAAACTCTTGGCGGCGGTCAACGCAACCCACGAGGTGCCATGCTAAGAACAGCATACTCCAAATGAAATGAACTTGACTCACATAAAGCATTATAAAAAGAGCGCCTGCTGGCGCACGGCCTAGTGCTTTTTAAAACCTAGCTCCAACGTCCTAGCTAGAGACGAGGTCTTGCCAATTTTATTTCATGCCACCTGCATACATAAATATACATTTGAAGTGCAATGCCAAGCCTAGCCTCATCATCGTCGGCAGTTACTGCGCCTCTGGCTAGCTGTCGTTGTGCCACATTCATACAGTAGGTATACAGTACAAAATCGCAGAATAGCAGATCAAGTATCAAGAAGCAAGAAGAGAGAGCAATTTTTGACACGTGTTGCACGCGCACCAGGGCAGGGGCTGTGTTGCGTGTTGATGTAGAGTCAAAACTAAGTACAAGTAAAGACACCATAGAAGTCTAGTTAAAAAAATGATGTGGTCCGTATACCCATGCTCATATTGCGCTCTGTGGAAATGCGGACATATAATCGCGTATTGGAACTGGATCTCAGAATTCGGATGTTCGCTCCTAATTGGATCTTTAAGGAGCAAGGACTAAGCACCAGTTCAACTTCATCTCGCGCTCGCGAAAGTAGAGAATTCATACATTTGATTGGGAATGTGTTTCGTTTTCGGTTGAGCTCTGCTGGACGAGACGCCTACGCCACTCGGCATGCGAGTAGCACGGAAAGGCACCTAAAACAATAACTCGACATAGACAAGTGGTATGCAGAAACACGCAAAACACCAAGCCCCCCCTCAAATCCCACAATTGGATTCGGCAACTACCATAGGCGTTGCCACGTCATGGCCCCGAGTAAATAGCAACCCAACTTTTACATGTTCAAGCCACCAGAGACCTCAACAACAGCTCCTGTCATGTAAGAACTGCGGTCAGACGCCAGGAAGAGGGCAGCATTGGCGATGTCCTCAGCCTCCCCCATCCGAGCCATGGGCACCGTTGGAATGATCCGCTCCAAAACTTTATCGGGAACGGCTGCGGTCATGGGCGTGGTAATGAAGCCTGGCAGCACTACATTGCAGCGCACTGTGTCGCGCGCCAGCTCCTTCGCAGCCGTTTTCGTGAACCCGATGACACCAGCTTTGGAGGCAGCGTAGTTCGCTTGTCCTAGGTTACCGTTTTTGCCCACCATAGACGCAATGTTCACTACCGATGCGCCAGCTTCCTTGCCAAGGCCTGAGGCAACCCATTGCCTGCATATATCAAAGCAACTCATTTGAGGAAGGAATGATTTGAAGAAGTTGTTGTAAAACTAGCAAGCGAAAAACATTTTCTCACTTGGCGAATCCCTGCGTCATCAGAAAAGTTCCCTTTAAATTGACGGCCATCACATCGTCCCACTGTGCGCCCGGGTTCATTTTCACAAGCCACCCATCGCGCGTGATCCCGGCGCTGTTCACCAAGATGTGCGCAGGCCCAATCGCATCCCACGCCGCACTCACGGAATCATGCTTGCTCACATCCACAACGTGGCCCGCTAGATTAGAACCACCTTCGGGTGCAAGCTCAGCAAGTGCCTGTGATTTACAAAAATCCCATGGCTCATGATGCATGATAGACAACAGCAGAGGAAAAGTTTACAGCATTCTCCATTCACAAGCTATAGTTTAGTCTAGCAGAAGGCACCTTTTCGACGTTAACGTCTACGATCGTCACATGAGCGCCTGCGCGCAGGAGTCCTTCGGCAGTTGCCCGTCCAATGCCACTTGCGCCTCCTGTCACTACAGCGCGCTTACCGGCTAGTCCAAGCCATGCCATCCTATAAGATATAGCTTGATGTGAGCCTGAGAGCGCTAGAGCATCGTTCAAGAGAAAGTAAGTTGTTGACTGCATAAGATTGCAACGGAACAAACAAAAATGGCGGTCTGATTCCGTACGTAACTAATTAGACTCATTAACTGCCCCTTTTACCTCTACGACTCGACGGTAAAACAGAGTAAGACTTGGGCTCCAAGCAGTCGAGGTCTACTTACTTAGCTCGTAACTCGTAACTCGTAACTCGTAACACCGCGCACAACCAGAGGCTTCCATCATCGACTTCAGAACTCGAGAAGTGCGCCTTGTCTTCGTCACTTCTATGCACGAAACTGTAATTAGTATGATTGGTCGAAATGGTCTGCGACTGAGGGAAGATCGCGCTTTCATGAGCTCCCGAGTTCTGTTCTGACTGTACACTTTCAATGGTTAGCTCTGAGATTATAGGGCTTTGAACGAGGAGACCTCATCGACCGAGTCGCTGCTGCAGCAGGTCGCTTGAGGCGATTTAGATTTTTTCTCCGAATAAGAAATACACACATATTCTTGCATCAGCCGGTCTACCTGCGAGGATGATAGGCAACATGATTTTCACCCGCGTGGTCCCTGGTATCCTTGGCCTTCTCGCAAGCTTGCGTTTCGGTCTTGGACTTTACGCCTGGAACCTATCCAACAAACTCGAAAAGCCTCCCTCTACAGTGATCCAAAGACTTGGTCATGGTGTAGAGCTTCGCCACTATGACGCTTACACGGTAGCTGAATGCACTTTCAAGCGGCCTGAAACAATGAAGGCAGCAACGAGCGGTGGGTTCAAGAAAGTGGCTGGATACATATTTGGCAAGAACAGGGTGAGGGGACGCGAAGCTGCTCAAAAGATGGCGATGACTGCTCCTGTTCGAATGGAATTGAAAGGTGACGTCGGACCTGATGCCTCACTCAAAGAAGTCAAGGTATCATTCGTGATGGCGTCCAACTACACTGTGAAGAACCTTCCAGTGCCGCTCGATAGCGATGTCAAGTTGCGCAAAATTGCACCGCACAACATGGCCGTGGTAGCATTCAGAGGGCCACCTCCGACTGACAGGAAGGTTGAACAAATGCGAAAGCTAGTGCTAGAGGAGTTGGCTGGCTCCAAATCGGCGCCTGCAAATGACGATACTCTCGTGTACGGCTACCACGACCCTTTCATTACGCCCAACTTTTTGCGACGGAACGAAGTGGGTTTGGTTGTAGCCTGATGATAATTGAGTAGACCTTATCAAAAGATATTTTAGTCTCGCTTTCATCGCTACAACGCAGAGTTGCGTAGGTGCTCATTAATTCATCAATCAGAATCAGCCAGTTTCTTAATGTTTATGCTTTATGGAAATGCGAGTAAAATTTTAAATAGCGCCCTTATTACTTATTGCTTATGAATTTATGCTGGCACTCAGCTCGAGGAATTTACTCCTATGCTACTATCGAAATCACCGTTGTCTAAGAATTTGCACTCTTGAAGTGTCTTGCTTCTCCATTTCAAGTTTGAGATTTAAGGCCAAATTCAAATTCGGAAAACATAGGCGTTGATTCACGTACCTCATACCTCATAGGGAATACTAAACAGTTATGCGCAAGTTGATTTATTCGGATCTTCAGCTATAAGAGTTCATTTCAGAGCCGCGCCTTGAGGGCAGGACCACCACCAATTGCATGAATACCACCAAGGAACGCGACAGCAGCTGCTATGATATGGGGCACGGCGCTCTTGGCGTATTGTTTGAGCACTACTGCCTCCACCACTGACCGCAACTGGAAGCCGCTTGTCCAAACCCCGTTGTGGACGGCCGTCGTGGCGAAAAGCATCAAAGGGTGGGCAGCATCATTGAGCGGCGAAGGCACGGCCGCTGGCAAGGATAACTGACTTTCGAGTGGCCGTGGAGACGTTGCGCCGCCTTGACTGCCACTACCCTGCACATGCAAATCGTGTAAGAGCAGGTAGGTCATGAGGACGTTCGACGTGTCCGGCTCGAAAATGTGCAAGTCAACAAAGTCTGCGCCGCCGAACGCAGCGGCCAAGAGTGGGTTTTTCAAGACGCTCCTCGTGTTGGAAGCAGGAGCCACGTTCGACGACACCACGCCACCGTTTGCACGCGCAGCCAAAGCTCGCCAGTGCTGCAAGCGCTTCGCAAAGAAGTAATTTGGGCCCTGCTGCAACACCAGGCTGTCCACGAGAGGTAAGCGTGGGTTTACACCCGCAGCGTTGGGCCTGAAAGCCCCGGGCCGCAGGGACGGCATCGCGGAGCGCGCGAGGGCCAGCGCGAGCGAAGAGCTTGAGCCAGTGCTGTAGTTCCATTGCGCGCGTGCTCGGGCGGAAGCAGGAATGGCGAAGACGTCGGTAGGGCTGCAGAGGTACGCCAGGGCGCTGTTGGGCCGCGCCTCGAGCACTCCACCTGAGATCAAAGAACATGTAGGCTATTAGAAAAAATCAGCCAAAATAAGGGCCACCAAAGCACAGACAACTACAGTAACACTAATGAGACAAATGCGAATGAGGAGACGTTACCAAAGAGGACGAAAAACTCACTTGCGATTGCGTCCATAGCAACGCTCACGCGCACAAAATCAGCGCTGTCGAGGTAAGCGTAGCTCCCGATGCAAAGCCTTTTCTCAGGGTACTGGTTCAAGAGCCAGTCACGAATACGGGGGGCATCTTCGAGGAGATTGCAGCCTGCCCGCGCGCAGACGTCGACGCCTTCGCTTGCGGCGGACACCGGAAACGAAAGGGTCCCACGGGACGCTTTGGCCGTTGCTACGAGGCGCTCCCAAACGGCTGCAATGGGCAAGTCCACCTGCCGATGAAAAGGAGGCGTTTGTGAGAAGGCCAGCAAATGACGGGGAGAAAAAAAAGTACCGGTAAGACAATAATTGAATGTCCCATAATGAGAAAGGAGAAGGAGAAGGATAGCCGGAAAATCAGGGAAATTAGCAACACGAGCCCAATTTGCCATATACATGACTAGTTCTTACCGCAAGCACGTGTGCGCCAAGGCTTAACAGCGTTTCAAGAGGCCCCATGGCCGCGCCCGCGCCCAGCACCACAAACACCCAATCGGAGGACTTCAAGTCACACCCCCGCGCGCGCACTCCTTCCACCGCTGTAACGACGTCAGGCTCCACCACGCCTGCCGCTGCCCACGCGCGGAGCTTGGCCATGGTTTCGTCGCCGTCTAGGGTCACGCCACCCAGCGGTAACGTCACGTCTGGTGCACTCGCCAAGGACTCGCCGTGCACGGTTTCCGTGGAAAAAGGCTCGCCTTTTGCGGGCTGTCTAAAGCCTTCACGTAAAGTGAACCCATTGAATCGAAAGGTTGAGTACAGCGATGCCAAGCCCGCCCGAGCGCCCGCGATGCAAGCAGCACCACTAGATGCTAGAAGTTCATGGTGACGCACCTAGGGTGTATGTATGAAGTGCACAGAAAGGCGTGACCACCGATCAAACAACTTAGTTCTATTGTTCCCGCGGGGAAGCCTTCACTGATGCTCCTGAGACCATTCAAAAATTAATACTTACGCAGTGCTCAGGGTACCCACTTCGCCACTCTTCATTCGGCATGGTGCGGAGGGTCGCTGCTGCATTTGTCGCCATTTCTCCTGCCCAAGGAGCCATGGCATCGTTTGCGTCTGCGATGCAGCCTCGGACGGCAGCGCCAGTGCTAGACGAAGGATATTCGATCATAGCGCACGGCTTGAAATCTTATGTATGGAAATGTATTTAATGCGTTAGGCCTAACTGGTTGTATTAGCTTTATGCTCCGTAGAGTACACTAAGGATAGAAGGGGGCAGAATCTAGTTATTTTTCATCAACGCAATATCAAATCTACCAGAGCTAATGCAGTAGCTTGCCTAGTGAATCAGCACTCCCAAAATCTATGTAGAGGAGCTGAGTAGCCCCGTGAGTGTCGCAGGCCTCGTGGCTTGAGGCTCGAGACTTCAGGTTCTTCTTGGTGTCTTTGTTGTGCCTACGCTACACATACACACACCACACACATTGCTGCACGCTGCTGTGGCACTGCTACTTAGCTGCTAGCATAGCATCATGGGTATCTACATACCCTTGACAGCATGATGCGCTGCTGGTGGCTGCTGGATTTTCCTGAAAGCCTGAAAGTATTCTCAGATCATATCATAATCGTGCAATTCGATCGAACAC
>Ga0307982_1003272_pt1 | contig 12979 bp, 14 predicted proteins | sample OrgLakmetagen989_FD_201847 | JGI IMG/M metagenome (GOLD analysis project Ga0307982, IMG submission 201847) | Saline water microbial communities from Organic Lake, Antarctica - #989 | ecosystem: Environmental > Aquatic > Non-marine Saline and Alkaline > Saline | place: Antarctica: Organic Lake... | reverse complement strand
AAAATAGTACCAATACGAGAGTGCAGCAAGCCCTGAGAACAAACAGCGCCACACTACTAGCTACTGTATCATATTAGAGTTACAGTACCTGCAAGAAGGTGGGCACCAAGACCAGCGGTTTCCAGAGGTTCAAGCCCAGGTCTTCTTGGGCCCCATAGCTCAACGAGTCTTGCAACATGTACATGAGCTTGCCGTACGAAGTGCGCATCTTGGCTGGGTTCATCACCTACATTGTCCCCCAAAAAGTGCACTTTGTGAGTAGAGTTCACATTCTTCAAGTGTGGAGGAGTGCAGCCGAAGTATGCAAACTATTCGGAGAAGTGATCTAAGCATTCATGCACGTGAAACGGTCATTCCAGAGGCTAGGCGAGAGAAATGTGCAAATAGAATTCCTTCCTATTTAGTCTACTTTAAGAGTCCAGGCCTTATCCGGGCATTCCTACTGTGCTTTACACAAGCGCCTCAGTTCACCCAACAGCCATACCTTGAAGCGACGGCCGATTTCAAAGGCTGACTGCAGGAAGCTTTGAGCTGCCCGGCTCTTCAGGCCCTCTGCCACTAGTCGCTCGCCCTAACACAAGCATCAATACAAGATAGAGGCGTAAGGAGTGTGAAGAAAACGGGTTCGGCATCCTCGCTACAGCAAGTTCGCTAGCTAGGAAGGTAGTTAAAGCTAGCGAGCACTTCGCTAGCTAGGAAGGTAGTTGGAAGGAGCGTGAGCATGCCCACCTTTTTCAAGTCGGTGCAGACGTAAAGGCCCGATGCAATCGACGCCATGTCGCGCAAGCCGGCCAGAATCCGTTGCGACTTGGACCGCCGCGACATCGTGTCAACATTGTCCGTGTATTCCGACACGTTGAGCGCGGACTGTGGTGGCATCATACGAGAATACACAAACCAGGAACCAACAGCAATGACAAAAGTAATGAGTGGAAACACAATATACACAGCACTGACCAAAGCAATGAGAGGTAACATGCAAAGTAGGATAAAGGATTAGATACTTAAAGCTCAACTTAGCTAGCTTAAAGCTTCTTTACTTTTGTTACCTCGAGAAGAGTCAAGATTTTGCGCTCCTCCTCCGTGAGGCGCATAGGAATATATTGGCATTTCTCCAGCCATTCCTTATCATTATGCTGTCAAACAGCACAGTCAGTTTTATTTAAGCTTGCATCACATGAACACATGAACTTAATGATATACTTGCATCATCTGTACATTAAGGGCTACCATATGACCTTACCTGAGTGGTTGAACCACGAGGTTCCTCGTCACTATCGTAGTCGCTCATCTAGTTTACGTTCAAAGGCGAAACCACCTAGCTCACTAGCTACAAGAAATGATGTTTGATTCAGAGAGCCTGCCTGCAATGCTACTTCGAGCCCATAGAGTTTGTGTTTATAGATTGGCTTGTTCCTTAGCGCTTTCCGTCTCGAGCATTTTATATCGCACGGTTTGTTTGATATCATCTATCTGTACTGAGCTGTGCACTGAAATCCCACCTGTTTGTCTCCCATGTTTGGCACAGGACAAAAGTGACTGAAGGAAAAGCTAAAAGGAGGCTGTCATTACGGCAGTTGTGTCGCCCCGGCCTCTTTGCTGCTCCAGACTGTGAAACAGGTTCTCTGCTTAGCTACGCTCAAAGCATACCTCTGTCAATTCTCCTCACGCGTGCTCTTTCTTTGGGCTCTTCGGGGCTGCGTTGAAAAGGAAAAGTTAATTGTAATTACTGTAATTATTACTACTGTACTTATAATTACAGATCTGAGCTACTTATCGAGGCCCCAGCTAGCAAGTTCTGTGGCTCCCTGTCTCTTCCTACTTCAACTATGAGCCGCTTGGTTCAGCCATGGCTCGCAGCCAATCTTTCTAAGACCCTCGATGCAGCTACAAATACCGCGAAACCCATAGCGGTGCCCCAAACTGATCAAGGTGAACTAACAAAAATACAGGAGACAACTACACTGTTCCACTGAAGTAGCATGATGCGACTCAACGGGGTAGCATGATAAGTAAAATAGAAGTAGACTCTAGACTTGAGTCTCTGTACTAAATGTATGCGCCATATTGTGTGCCCATGCCTTTTATCAGTGCTTCAAGTGATCGAAGCCAACGATGCCACTCGGATGCTGTACTGCCACGACGGTACACACACTGTTGTCGTGCACCTGCCCCCCCAAGCCCTCAGCCGCTATCGGGTAGGACAACCAAGTTCCACTGCTGCATCATCACTGAAGCCTTCATCAAGTTCAGGCCGACTGTCAGACTCTGGGCTCCGAAAAGACACTGGCCCGCCGGCAAGCCTGAGCACAGTGACGTCATCATCTTCATCAATGGCAGGCACCACAATGCCACTCACTTTGAACCGCTTGGGGGCGCGACGGTGCTTAATTGCTATCAAAGAGTGGCACTGGTCGACTGCAGTGGTGTGCGGGGCTTGGATGCGCGGCAGCGTGCGGGAAGCGGGCAACGAGATCTTAAACAAAAGCAAGCCGTTCTGCATTCAGGTGCACATGCTAAAATCGCTGAGCTTTATCTCCTTACTACGCCTATGTTCCGCGCCCTTTGCTTGGCAGAAACTGTATGCCTATGCTTTGATTCGGTCACTTGTTCTCACCAATGCCTTCAATGTTCCCAACTTCTCACGCTAGTCTCTTCTTCCTCCTACTATTATAACAACGGTAGGCCGCGACTCTGGCGCACATTGACGTGGATTTGGACCAATCCCTGTACGTCAAGTCCGGTCACTGCCTCAATGACGTGAATTTGAGCCCGCCGGTAAGTTTCAATCACGAGAGTGAAAGACGTCTTGATTCGACTCCCAATTTTTGGTTGGCGCACTTGCCATTTGAATGGACACGTGCTCCGAAAGGAATTGCGTGCTCCACGGTTTTTGTAAGTCTCTTTGCACAACTGATCCCTCTTCGTTCATCGGGGCTTCGGCTTGGTCTTCCTCACTCTGAATCGATGTCAACTTTCTATCTTCCCTGGCCCCTGGCATGGCTTTTCTCTCTCTTCTCGAAGGTAAAGGCCATCGTGCTTTCCAAGTTGCCCAACCACCGCCACTGTTTGGAGGCTCTACAAAGGGCAGCAGCAGCTGCTCTCTCTTCTCACCATGACAGCAATAATAATGACGGCGCAAGCAACAGCAAGGGGAGCAAAACGGTGCGCACCGGCACAGTGCTCGACGCGTACGGCAACGCGCCGCTTTTGCTCTGCCAGGAACTCGAAGGGCCTTTATCCATCGAGGCCTTGCCGATCCGCCTTCGCGAGCCTCCTCCGCCGAAACCTCCGCCGCCAAAGCCTCCGCCACCTCCGTTGGTTCAGGATGCCGCAGCAACGCCACCACTAGCGGCGGCCACCACCGCCAACACCGCAAGTCGTAGACCTAGCACTGCTGTTGCCTCTGCCTCTGCCCCTGCAGCGGTGACACTGCCCGCCGTGGCTTCCCCTGCGGCTCCAGTGTCAGCAACAGCAGCCGCGCCTTTAGCAGCTACACCCGCAGCAGCAGTGAATTTCAGCGGCTCCTTGCGACTAGTACCTGGTGGCGACGACGATGAGGACGAAGATGACATGGAGGTTGCCTACGTTGCACAGGATACGCTCAGTGCACAAGTGTTGAAAGAGACTACAAAGATGACTGCAGAAAAACTTGAACAAGAAAGAATGCAAGCAAAAGTAATTTTGGACTTAGAAGAAGACGTTGAGGTAGGTCCAGGAGGCACACAGCTAGAAAGAAGTGAGAGCGAACACGACGACGATGCAGAAGACGACAAGGAGAGGTTGGAAGAATCACAGGACATTTCTCAGTCATCCCAGCTCGCTCAATCACAGCCGTCTTGGCCTCAGTCTCAGCCATGGTCTCAGCCGTTTACGCAGCCCCTAACGCAGCCGCCTGAAGTGCGCGTAGTGACTGTGAAGCCCACCAATTTGATTGGTGGGCGACGCAGTAAAAAACTGCCCCCGCACGAACCAAGTCCTCCTCCTGCTACCGCTGCTGCTACGCGTGCTGCGGAGGCAAGCATGATCGGCGAAGGGTTCAAACCAGCCACGGTTGCCATGACAACAGTCAAGGGCTTGAAGGGAAAAGCCATCAAAACCAAGGCGAACGAACCGGAGTTGGTCCAGGAACTACCGCTTGAGAGTGCTGCTACCAGCAGTTCTATAGGAGCAGCAGCTGCGGTGGCAGCCAAGGACGTGGCATCGCCCGCCACCAAAAGTGCCAAAGGAGGCGCTGGTGTCACAGCCAGACCGCTGCTGGAACCTACTGAGAAAGATAGGGAAGAGGATTGCACCTCTGTGTACGATCCTGCGCGCTCTTTTGCGCCTCTTCCTGTTGCAATGCCAGACACCAATCCAACTGTAGCAGTGCCAGCGGCGGTATCATCATCGTCGTCGTCGTCTTCTTCCTCTTTCATTTCTTCTTCATCATCATCTTCTTCCTCATCGTCATCATCCTCATCATCATCGTCAGCAGCATCAACGTCGTCACGAGCTGCGGTCAATTGGCGACGATTGCGCGTGGATAATACTGCTCGGCCTCGTTCAGCTCATGCCCTGGCTCCTGCAATGACGGCCGCACCATCAGCATCGCGTTCAGGCTCTGCCTTCGTGCGTGTTGCTGCACCTCTAGTAACTTCCAACGCTTCACTGCGTAATGTCGACGCTGGGTTTGCGCCTGGTGCTGCGGGGAGCAACAACAGAGCTGGAACAGCAGGAGCCAAACGCCCGCGAACAGCAGAAGCGGCAAGTGGCGCCAGCGCATCGGCGAAACGAATTGATGGCACCAAGAAGACTGGCAGGAGCCTTGCGGAGTTTTTAGGACTTGGTCGCCTCCTTGAATGAAGACAGTGCTTTTTGGACTAAAACTCAAGGGATGTACTAGACATAGAGTACTATGGTACTACAGGTACCTCTCACATATAACTCATATAAGACATAGGGCTGTACACTGCCTAGCGTCTAGACCTCGAGGTCGGTCGGTTTGTAGCTAAATAGGCGCGGAAGGGGAAGTTAGAAGCTAGAAGGCAGTGTTACATAAGCCCCCGCTTCCAACTCCAACTTCTTCTTCTTCTTCGTGATTTAAGACCCACTTCGTGTAAGATCGGCCCGAGATTTGAATAGTAGGAAACTTTGGTGAACGACCAAAGGCCAAACGGTTGCTACTCATTTCTTAAAGATAGGGAGTTCGGTACATCCAAACGTGCTTCAAACTGGAGCTGCATCCGACTGGATGGTCAGAAGATATGGCTCGAAAGGTGTAAATCCAGCACTGCGAAGCTAAATCTGTCAAAATCGTTGATCGTCGACATTTTGCGATTTTCTATTTAGACAACTTCCGGGCATCGTAAAAATAATCTGAAAGAGTTTTAGGAGAAAAGTCTACTCTCCTTCTCTCCTTGTTTCAATGCTTCCTTTCGTTTTTTGGACGCCGGGAAGGTAGTCGTCCAAAAAAATGCTGCATTCTAACATTGTTGAGAGCACGATCTAGATGCTGGATGCTCAAGTTAAATATGAAGACAGCATCGCCCGAGCAAAAGAATTTCAGCTCTGAGACCTCTATAAAACTCCGCAGCTCTTATTCGCTGGTGGAAACTTTGTCCCCGCCCGCCCTCGCAAATTCGAATAATCCGGGCTATGCAGCTCTACACTAGAGCTCGGACCGATTTTATACGAAGTGGCGAAGTTGAAGTGGGTCTTAATAATTACCTTTATTATCAACTCCAATGCGATTCCCCTATCCGGACATTCGGACTTCGAACTATATCTATATATTTCTCATAGTGCTAGTCTGCTGTCGGGCCCTCAGCTAAATGAGATGAATTCGGTCTATGTTGGCTTTAGGTCGTCAAAAAAAAGCTTAGTCAGTTTCCTCTAAAGGAAAATCTATGTTTAGCTGTCGGTGACCTCGGATAAGACGGCGTCTGGTGCAGGGTCCGAAGCGGCATTGGCAGGTGGGTATGTCATTCCTAATTTCGTTGCCACGTTGGTCAGCTGGGTGTCCACAGTTCGAACCACTGATGCAGTGGCACGCCCTGGTGCCGCCTTAATTTCTTCAGCCGTTGCCACTGCCTTCTCCTTGGCATATGTTGCTGCTTTTCCTGGCACTGCTGCTACTTCCTCGGCTGCTGCTACTGCCTTCTCCTTAGCATATGTTGCTGCTTTTCCCGGCACTGCTGCTACTTCCTCTGCTGCTGCCACTGCCTGAGCTTTAGCATACGAGGCTGCTTTACCTGGCGCCGCCTTGACTTCATCAGCTGCTTTTTGGGCTGCGGCTATTGCGGCTGCACTCGCGGCTGCTGCTGCCTTCCCAGGAGCTGCTTTGGCCTCCTCCAGCGCCTCCTGCGCGGCGGCTTGCGCTGCTGCCGCTGCTCGGCCGGGCGCTGCTTTTACTTCTTCGGCCGCTGCGTTCGCCTTGGCCGTGAGCGCCGCCCGTGCACTTTCGAGCGCTGATTGGGCCGCGCCTTTGGCTGCTGCACCCGCTTTGATGCTAGCGGTGCCGGCTGCCTGCCGGAAACCAGCTGAGAGGTCACTGTCCTGCACGCTGAGCGCATAGCTCAGCCCGCCAGCTAGCACAGCACCAAGGGGGCTTGCCCAGGGTGCAGCGCCATTGGCCAGGGCGCCATCGAGAAGCCCTCCTGCGACAAGGCCTACGGTCGCAAGCCCACCAGCAGCTGCAGTTGAGAGCTTGGCCTTCTCGGCGGCTGCTTCTGCTGCACGCTGGGCCGCAATCTAAAAACGGTCATGAAAAATTTAGCGTTGACTTCAACAAGCAAGCATTCATGGGCGCAAAACCCTCGGATTATCGCAATGTTGAGAACACTCAAGACCTTCGAGCAGTCTCGTGATGAATATGCCTCGTACGAATTTCCGAATGCGTTTCAAGGAGAGAAACTTACCGCATCTGCCTTGACCTTCGCCTTCGCCTCCTCGGCCTGAACTAACTTCTCAAAGTCTTCCTTTGGTAGATTTCCATCTGCAAATTCTTTCACAGCGGTCTTGAGGTTGCTTTGGCTTGTGTCTGCTTCTGCATCATCACCCAGCACTGACAGAGCAGGAGTTCGTTGATGAACTCTAAGGGCGCCCCCGAATCTTCGATTCGACACAAAGGCAGGGCTTGGCCTGATGCAACCAGCAAGCACTAGCAACGCTAGCTTGCTAGCACGAAGCAGGCTATGCTGCTCTCCAAGCACCATTCCTAGCCTTGTTATTGAGCCTAAATCTTCTTCAGAAAAGTACACGTAGTCAGTAGTCGTCAGTCGTCAGGTCACGTTGGATCGTTGGATCTCACCACTTTTCTTGTTCACGGAATTCTCGTCCTCGGCTCGTCGGTCATTCTGAGAAAAGCTTCTAAAAAAGATACAACCATACAACAAACAATACAACAATACAGGTGCAGCGCACGCAACAATGCTTCTTCCTTGAAATAATTCTGTGCATTGGAAGAACTTACCTACACGCTGCAGCATTTACACGCGAAGCTTTAGAAAAAAATAATGTTCAATTATGCCGCCTCTAGCTCCTGTGTATTGAATTCAGGACAACATTACTATTTCGGCTTGCTAGTGTGGGATACTTACGTAGATGGTTGCCAAATGCAAGCACTTGCAAAGGCTACGTAATTTTCTCTTAAGATAATAATCATCATGCTTCACACGGTGATGATAATTAGCACCGCTTCAGGCATGGCTCTCTTCGTGCGTGAGCTCGCTGGCGATGCTATTGCACAGCCTCATCTCGTAGGCGGACTCTTAGCCCCCATCACCGAATCAGCTGAGGTGATTACGCAAGCTGATATCGTTACCTAAATCATCAAAAGACCTTATGATATCTATGATTCTGTGCACCATATTTTAGACGACTTTATGGCCAAGTGCTAATTTTCTTAAAGCGAAAACCTAATTCAAGTTTTGCCTTGCTTTCTTGGCTTAAGTGGGCTTCTCATTCGCCTTTGCTTCATGCTTACAATCTTTACGGAAGCGGTCTATTGGGCTTACGTTGTCTGCTCTTACTCTCGGGGATGGGCGGGCGGTCTCACTCGCACGAGATGACGAATACAAAGTCCTTTGTGCGGTCTTTCACGGTCGCGCCACTAATGGCATGAGCAGCAATGGGACTCATGGCAGCAACAATGGGGCAAGAGGTGGCAGTGCAAAGAAAAAGAGCGATGGGTACGTCTCTGGAATTAACGCACCTGCTATGGCTTTGGGGGATTTTGGATCTGTATTAGCTCGTGGCCAAGTTGATGATGTAGAAGAAACTGCTCGCGCTGAAATGGGTCGGTATGCATCGGAAGCAATTTTGAGCGCCTTTTTAGATGCTCACGGCGAAGGTCCTGGCGGCTCACAATCGGGGTAAGCAGTCCATGTTGAAAGTTGTTGATCGATGACATGTTTGAAAGATCTTACCATTCCAGGGAGGATTGTAGTGCTGTTCTGCGAATTAATAGCCTTTTCTTATTCTATAGCCATGACGCGCTAGGAAGATAGTGGGCTCCTAAATATTTACTCATGTCATCTCTCACTCCTGTAAGTTCTACATAATAATCAGGTTATTTGGCGGCTTTCCAACCTTTTCTGCTCAACTCCGGCCAGCGCTGCTTTCATCTGCGCAACTATTGCTCGAATCCTTGGTGGCGCATCGCAGTGGTGCTATTCAACGCGCTGTGCTCGTAGTCAACGGTGGCGGCGGCGGTAGTGGCGGAAGCGTCCTAGCTGACACATGTGATAAGGGCTCGAGAAATGCCAGCAGCAGTTACAACGGCGAAGCACGAGGAGGAGGATCCCGGATGGAAACCATGCGATTGGTAGACCCATTAGAAATTGTCGCGAGCCTGGAAGCTTTGTCTAGTGCCCGCGCTCATCTCGCAGCTTGTTCACCTCGCACGCGCGCTAGCTCTGAGGTCTCACATAGTTCAGCTCTGCAAGGAGAGGCAGAAACAAGAGCTGCTGAAGCTCCTGCGGCGACAGCAGGGTCACGAGCAGGAGGAACTATTTCAACCTCAGGAGCCTCAGCAGGTGACCTTTTGATCGATGGAGCTCACGGGGAACGGCTGATGGTACGGCAATTGGTGCCTATCTATTCGGGGTCCGCAGCCTGTGCTACTCTAATCCTAGTGCTGCGGCAAAAGGTGGACCCAGCAGCGTACCAGCCCTCCATTGATCGAACGGCGACTTCGATAGCTCTCCTTCTTGCGGCTGCCAATGATAGCCGCCTTTCTCGCACATGACTGGGATGCTGAAATGTAGCACCGAAGGCCTTTCTCGCACATGACTGGGATGCTGAAATGTAGCACCGAAGGTGATTTATCGACCAGCGTGGTTTCGTCGCTATGTAAAATCTATTCTGGGGATTTGAGGAATTATTCGAGTAATAATTCTATTGTTTCTAATTGCCTCGGAAAATAGTTAATAAATACACGAATAAAGAAATGAAGACCCACATCTTATCTGGACCTCTGCACGTAGCACGTACTGCGGCATGCAGCTGCAGCACGCATTATGCTTTGAGCTTTGGCTCGTCGTTCGTTGGTTACAGCTTAATAGGCCACCCCATCCCTTTATTTGTTATTTGCTTTATACCACAGGGCTTGTATTACATTTCCACATCTCTAACGTAAGAGCTGAGAGCTGGCTTGCAAATAGAAACCAAACCCGAATTGGGATTAGTGTGCTTAAGATGGTAACTTCCTCTGCTCGCCGCATGTGCCGATGAGCACAGTCTTTCTTCACACACGCCAGAAGGAGAAGTGGATATCTGTAGTCAAATGATATTGCGTTTCCATAGCAGCTGGAATGCGCTTTGTATGAACATGTATTTCGTTTTCTCTTACTTCTTTCCCGAAAAATTTCGAAGGACTCAAGCAGCAGGGCACCGCGCTTTCGTCTCAACCACGGCAGCGGCGCACGATCACTCGCCGTGATAAGCGCACCGCCAACTGCGCACGGGTGTCATTCAATGGCTGAGTCAACAGAAGCGCCAGCTGCCCGTTTGCTACCAGTTGATGCCTCCTCTTCATTTGCTCCTGCTGACGCTGCCACTACTTCTCCTATACCTCGCTTCTTACAGTTGCCATTTACGACCTCCGTGACTTCTGGAACTAAAGCTGCTGCTACTACTGAAGCCACCGCAGAGGCTGACTCTGGCAAGAGTGCTGGCACAGGCATCTCAGTCTTCTCAGGCAACCTTAGAGAAGCAGGAGGAAGCTCATTGCATGCTGGAGACTTCTGCTCACGCACTGTGCCAGAGTCTTTTACAGCCGCTGCTGCTGCCCCAACTGCTGCTGTTGCGTCTTCAGTAGCTGCAGCAGCACTTGCAGTAGCGTTTTCGACTGTTGTGGCAATGTCGCCCACGGTGCATGGAACAGGAGACACGCCGAGATTTACGCTTTCTTCTGAAACTTTCGCGGCTGGTAGCTTCGAGTTATCTGAAGTTGCGTCAGATGCTAGCACCTGAGCAGCTGCGGTTGCTACGGCGGCAGCTGCCGCCACTGGAAGGCTTTGAGCAGCTGTGGCTAGAAGGGCGGCATCTTTGCTGAATTTGGTAGCTGCCGCGGTACTAGTAGCGGAAGCTGAAGCAGAAGAAGAGGGTGCCTGAGAAGCAGGCAGAGGCGCAGGTTGAAAGTGGTGCTGGTAGTGGTGCTGGTAAGCGAAAGGCGGCTGCATCGGAATGCCCTGCAAGGAAAGATGAGGTTGCGGGAAAGGAAAAGGCGCGTGCAACTGCTGCTGCTGGTTCATTTGTTGCTGTGACATGTTCTCGTGTTGCTGCTGCAGGTGCTGTTGCTGGTGGTGGTGGAGCTCCTGTTGCAGTTGTTGAAGGGGGTGTTGACGCCCCTGTAGTGCGTGTTGTTGCTCAAACTGGTGCATGAATTGCTGCTGCTGTTGGTGCTGTTGGTAGAAATGGTGCTGGGCTAATGCTCCGTGGGGTGGCGAAGTAGTGAGGTGCCGCGCGTTGTGCGAAGCGTTTGGCAGTAAAGCGCCGTACAGCACGTCAGTCCCCGTGTTGACCCGCAACTGCCGCTCCTCCCCTGAAAGGTTTCCGACTCCTACTCCTGCACCTGCTCCTATTGCACCTCCTCCTGAAGGTTGCTGCTGTTGTTGAAGCCAGCTCACGAAACTTGTTGATGAGCTGGGATTGGGATTGGGGCCTCCTACTCCACTAGCATTGCTGGCAACAGGACCGGCGTCATTCCCACAGAAAGGAGCAGGAGGAACAGGGGTGGGTTGAGCGCTAGTCTGAGCAGCCGCTGCAGTGGCCGCCGCTGCCGCCGCTTCCTGAGCAGCGTGGTGTTGCTGCAAGTAAAGCATGTTGAGGTGCGACGGCAGCGCAGCCGCAGCAACCGGACCTGAGACATTGGTGGCACTAGCAGCAGCAGCAGCAGCGGCACTAGCAGCATGGCTGTGGTGAGAATCCGGAGCCGACAGGGCAGCGGCAGTGTGCGCGGCCGCCAGTGACTGCGAGATGCAGTGGGCAGAAGAAGGAGGAAGCGGAGGCTCTGCCACCACTACACCGTTGGACAAAGGATGAGAGGGTGGCTTGCCGCTGAATGGCTCGGCTGCATGTTGCAGCGCGCTACCACTGCCGTGGCTACCGTCCGCGGTGCCACCTCCAGCAGACGAAGACCCACGCAGCAACGAAAGCAAAGCTTCAGCTGATTCAGCTTCGGTGGCGTACGGCAGCGCGGCGCAGGGCGCGATCTAGCACATGTAAAAACACCAACGAACGAGGGGTTACAACTATAATGTAGAAATCATCTTGAAACTGTCGCATTATAGGGTGGCATCTTCAATCAGATGTGTCCGTGTGTCACCATACGCACCTTTCTGGCTCGAGCTCCCCCACTGCCACTACCATTGTGATGGCCTCCCTCGCTCCCGCTGCGCGCTTTGCTGCTCCTCGACAAGTGGTGCTCTCCCCTGCCGTCCCCACTACTGCTGCCGCCCTGCTGCGCTGCTCGCCCAATCCGTTGCACGAAACGCTCCAGTGCAAAGGCTTCCTGGGGAAATCAAGCAGTGAGATAGAGGAAGGGGTTGAAGTTTAAGCACTGCAATACGCGCTGCACAACCTCAATTTAAAAACAAATCCCAAACCCCACTTTTTGGAACTGCATGGCATTATGATGCACGTTAGCAAATGCTCACAGACTCAGCACATTCGCATCCTTTGGAATAAGATTGATCCCAGCGCTCATCTTCTGTTCGCTGCAAAAAAAACGAAAGGCTGGCGTAGTAGGGAGTTACGTCACTATGTGTCAACGCGATCCAAGAGTCAAGATACATATTTGAACATCAGGGGCCGGAAAAGAGTGTTGCTTACCTTCCAGTCTTTATAAAGCGGTGCACCTTTACGAATCTGAAGGTAGCATTGCATGTTTGAAAAAAAAAGTCCGAGATTGTGGTGTGCGGGGTGAGTTAGATTCAATGTGATCACTTTCCAATCGCAGATTCAACGCCATGAACCTCATAAAGCTAAAAGAACGAGCGAATTTAAGGGTCAGCACGTTCGACTGTATCAAGTAAACAGGAAAAGCAGTCGTGATGCACCTGGCTGAAGAGGCGGTTGGCCATCGCTTCAGGTAAGCCTTCTTCTTGAAGTAGCTCAACCATCAAGCCCGCGCTCATAAGCCGTCGTGCGCCCACAGGAGTCTCAGCAATAAGTTTCCGCACTCCAATAGCGACTGGCACCGCGCCATGATAAGGTACGCTTTTCTCTTGCTTGTATGGCACGGTGCGCTTCATGAGGCCGGCACGCTTTGTCTGCAAAGCAATAAAGGTGCAGTGCAAAGACAGTGGTTCAGGACCCCGCCGGCATTGGATGCAAATCACATTGGCATGCACCGATAATGATGCCTTTAAATAGTGAAAGAATATTTGAGGAGGTTTCAAGGAATCTCGTATTCAATTGTCTGTCTCAACACCGTGCGCTCTTCTGTAGGCCCTTGAACAACAAACCCCACCGTTGAAGGGCTGCAACCTCGGCG
>Ga0307982_1003268_pt1 | contig 12991 bp, 12 predicted proteins | sample OrgLakmetagen989_FD_201847 | JGI IMG/M metagenome (GOLD analysis project Ga0307982, IMG submission 201847) | Saline water microbial communities from Organic Lake, Antarctica - #989 | ecosystem: Environmental > Aquatic > Non-marine Saline and Alkaline > Saline | place: Antarctica: Organic Lake... | reverse complement strand
TGACTGTGTCTCACAGACGGACCGTGGGATATTGTCGCCACTTTTGAAGTCCTACAATACGATTCTGGATTCACAGCCATGAGCTCCGGTGTCAGAGTTCCGTCGGAGTTTGCAGTCCATACTGTCATCCTGTAATCCTTAGTAATGTCTGAGAAATGATTCAGAAATGTCCTCTTGCTTAAAAGAACGATCACAGGAAAGCGCGATCTTCTTATGTGGCATAGGGGAATCCAGCCGCAAGAAGACTTACTAACAAGAACGCATTCTATGGGCACCCGTGCGAAATGGCACTAAGGGCTAAGGTTACCAAAACCCTAATTTTATTCGTTTGGGATTAATATTGAAGGAACTCGGGAATTGTTTCCATGCGTTTACAAAGTTTAAGCGTGGTGATTTAAACTTTCTCCTAGAGCTGCTTTGCGCAAAAGCCTTGTTACGTGGGGCTTATTGTGGAGTGTCATCGAGCTGGTGCCATTCCGTCCAAGACCTCAATGAATGCTGCCCTGTCAGTCAGGAATAAGTCCGTACCGCGTGGCGTCAAGAAATCGCTTAAATGTCCACTACTTTTTGACTTTTTCCCAAATAGAGCGTCTAAGTCTGCTTCCTTTGCTTTCTTGGAGCTTTCGGGCATGCCTTTCTCCGTACCCGTTGCATTCGCACTTTTCTTGAAAATCGAATCATAATTGGAGCTGTACCGTGGCGAGTAGCCCCTGGAATTAGAATTGGATGTAGACAGTTACAAAAATGGGGATGAATAAGGAGAAAGAGGGGATCTTCCTAGTCTGCTGGATGGCCTGCTCTATTTGCCAATCATTCAATGAAAAATCAACTCACCATCCGTCTACGGTAGGCTTGAAAGCAATATCCTTCGAGTGCATGCTATCCGAAGGTTCAGCATGCACCGGTACAGTGCTTGCTTCACTTGACGCCTTAGCACTAGCCAGAGCTTCCTTTGCACCAGTGGGTGTCTTCACAGGAGCAGCTACGGGAGTTGACGCGCTTTTTTCGGCGAAAAATCGGACACTTCGGCGTGCACAAAAGCGGATCCCAGCTACAGTCATCGATGGGTGAATGATCATCCTAAGCTATCTATGTTTTACTAGTACAGCCAGAAATTCAAATAGATTTATGAGTGAGTCGACTGCACTTGAATTATGAACGAGGAAGCAATGCGTGCCCCGTGTGCCCAGTGCGTGTGTTCTTCGGTTGTGCTAGTAGTAGGCAAGAGTGAAGAACTTGTGTATTCTCGAACTCTCGAACACGTGTGTTCAAGCAGTACTTTCAAGAAAATTGTTTTACACCCCGTGTAACTTATCTGCTCTCATATAGTACCCCACCAAAAAAATAGTACACACATGTACACAGAACACAGAACACGCACGTTTACGTTTCATTCAGCGATGTGGTTGTGAATCCGCGAGGGCCATCGTAGCGGTAAGCTACTTAATAAGTTTGGGTTCTCGCCGACGGAGCTCATTGATCTCGTAATGAGCACCGCTAAGAAGCCAAAAAAGAGCAAACCTGTTGAACCAGCATTGGAGGTACCGTCGAAAACCGAATTCCCTGCCAAGTTATCAAAAAAGTCTCGAAGGGATGGGAAGGGAGCGGATGATGTTGTCGAAGACATCGCTGGAGCTACTGATGCCCCAAAAGAACACGAGCCAAAGCAGGCGCGACAGTCTTTCGTCAAAACAGGTGCTAAAAAGGCGCAAGCGATTTTTGCCGATGAAGTCGCTGAGGCCACCCAATCGGACGGGCTGGTGATGCTTAACGAACAGCGAGCGGCTCAGCTGCACCGTTGCCGGCCCGTTTTCTACCAGCCCACTGCGCACAGTAGCAGCGCCAACAGCGACAGCTGGGGCCTCACTAGAGGTGAAAGTAGAAATAGCGGAGCGTCGTTCGAGTCCGTGCTGTTGTGCGCGTACGGCGACGGTGTCCGAGGTGCCGCAGTGCGCTCTGGCGCTTGGCTCTGGGCCCTTGACAACAATAACAGCAGCAGCGGCAGCTGCGAGGGTACTTCCAAGAGCTCCCTTAAGAGAAAAAGTCTTGGTCTAGGAAGCTATGGGAACGCTGCTTTGGTAAGCAAAAACGAGCTGCAGAGTGAAGCCCATGTTGGCGTTGACGACGACGTGACGGCCGTGGCGTGCTCGGCGGACGGCACGCACGTGGTGATGGGCACCTCGTCCGGCAAGCTCTCCACGTTTACACACCTCGGCGCGTGGGCTGCTCAGCGCGCCCGCCAACTTGACGCGAAAAATGGCGACGAAAGTGGCCCGCACACCACTGCTAATGCGGCGGCTGCTGCTGTTGCGGGGCTTGGAGTAGGCCGGATGGGCAATTCTGAGTTTGTACTCACTGGGGAAGCCAACGCGGGCGCTCCAGTGCTGTCGCTAGCTGCTCCGCCAACGGGCGCGAAGCGCGTCTACGCTGTGCTCGGCAAGCGCACTGGTCCAAAAGTTGACTCGACTGGTGCCGAAGCGTCTACAGATGCTTCAGGGAAGGAGCTGGATGGGAAGGACAGCGACGAGGAGACTACTGCAGGGGTTGCGGCTGGAGGAGGTAGCAAGAACAAAGACAAGAATACAAAAGCATCGAAAGACAAGGGCTGGACGGTGGCGGTGGTGACCATTGGGGTACCGAAGTCCATCCACAACAAGCATGCCCCCCCTAGCCTTCGCACTGGCATGCGAATTGACCCCATTTACTCCAGCCGTCACCCCATTTACGGCCTCACGTTGCTCCCTGCGCCCGAAGGAGCAGCGGTGGCCGCTGCGGCCTCGGAAGGTGCTGAGGCTGGGGACCTCTTCTCTCCCGATGTGGTGTTGGCGACGAGCAAGGACATTGTGGTGCTGCCAGCCGACTTGCGGTCGCCTCTTCCTGTGTCGTCGCCTGGCGTGGAAGCTTTTGTCGGGGCGCCTTCCCCCAAGCCCAAGCATGTGCCCTACGCGGATCCCAGCAACCCGGCTTGGTGCGTAGCTTCACAGCCGCAGCAGGCAGGGAGCAGCAGCAGCCTGGGCGTAGCGTTCGGCCACGCAGGAGGGCAAATTTACGTCTGGTGAGATGATGGAAAAAAATGTGTGCTATTTTAGGTATCATTTTCACTTGAGAGAATATCTATCATGTTGGCTGGGATGTTATTTCCGACCTTTACCCCAACCTCAGCTGATCTCGTTTTGTTCGCTTGATTTTTGTGTTTGAAAGGTACGGTTTGCTCGACCGTAATGCGAGCCACTTCGAATCAGGAAAGAAAAAGAAGTCTTCCAAGCCTCCACCGTTCAAGGGCGTTGAGAGCAAGACCAAAGGAGGGGCTACCGCGGTTGCTGCACCCACCGGGGTAGGTGACAAGACTAGAGGAAGTGCTTCACCGCACTAAATTTCAACCTCATGTAGTTTTTTACAAAGCAAGGATTGCATAGGGAAAGTAGAAAACATGTGGCGCATGTTGTGTTATGTACCTTTATTATGATTACCAATTCTCTGTCTCTTTTCCGTTTATACATCACCAGGTGCGCCGACTAGCCCCTCTGCACTGGCACGCTGCCGGCTGCACTGCTTTGGCCTGGGGCCAGGGCGGCTGCTTGCTCAGTGGTGGGCACGAAGGGGTGCTCTTGGTGTGGCGCCTGCAGACCCAGGGCGGCAGTGGCGGCAGCGGGGGAGCCGCGGGGAAGCCCGCGTTTCTGCCGCGGCTAGGCGGCACCGTGTTGCACTTGGCCCTTTCTCCCGACCACACGGCGGCAACGGTAAGCACTGCGTGTGAAGGGGGGGGGGGGATGACGAAGTCACCATGTTGGTTTGTTCGTAGATGTTGGTTTTGAGGGGAGTACCCGAAACGCATAGTACTACATTCATGTGCGCGGCCTCGTGTGCCCTTCTTGTGTGTGGCCTGCGCAGGTGAGCACGTCGAACAACGTCGTGCGCCTCGTCAGCCTCGCGGACCGGGAGCGGCGCTGGGCGCTACGAGGCGTGTCTGCCGTTCTCGCAGACCACCAGAACTCCCACACCATCAACGACAGTGGCGCTAGTAAAGGGAGCAGCAACAATAGCAGCAACAGCAGTGGTCCCCGGTTGTGCCTGCTGGCTGCAGAGCCGCCGCAAGTGTCTTCAGCTATGTCTACCTCGAGTGCTCTTGCAGCAGCGATAGGACCTGCCGATGACGATTCGTCGTTAACGTCGCGGTCTTGTCGGCTCGTGGTCAACGGCCACCCAGGGGCGCTGCAGTGGTTCGACGCCCTTTACGACAAAGTCAACGACGTGGCGCTCGACGTGGTGCCCCACAACTTCAACGTCGCCGCGCACCACCTCTTGGGGGACAACAATTCCCATCGCCACCACAGCAACGGCCCCCAACAAGACGCGTTTCCGGTGCCCCGCGTGTTTTTGGCGGGCTTCGGTGGAGGCGGGCAGCTGCTGGTCACCGTAGACGGCTGGACACCCCTGTCGTCTTTGTCTTCTTTGGACCACCAGGGGGCAGGTGGCGAAGGCGCAGGTGACGGCAGCAGCAGCAGCAGCAAGCGCGCGCGGAAAGCCAATGTGGCGACCGCCATTGTGCGCAACCGTTTTTCGGCCCAGGCACCCGTGGAAACGACCACGCGGCCGAACCTCAAGTTCTGGACCAAAGCTAGCCACAGCAACCACAGCAGCAGCAACACCAGCGGCAGCAGCAGCGGCGGGTGGCGGCTCAACTCCACTCTGGGGTCCCCCCACGGGGCTAGTGCGGTGACGGCGCTGGCGTGCCACCCGAGCCCTGCACACGGGATGGCGGCGACAGGCGCAGCTGACGGGTCTCTGAAAGTGTGGCGCCTGCAGACCCGGGCAGAAGCGGCGGCTGCTTCGGCGGCTAACGCTATTGGTGGAGCCAAACACACTGGAGAACGGCCAAGCCGGGCTAACAATGCTGCTGCTGCTGCTGCTGCGAATGCCGCTCAAGGCGAAGGCAACCATAACAACCACAACAGTGACAATGGCCCCGGCGGCGGTGGCCCCAGCAGCTTTTGGGTTTGCGCCGCATCGGGAGGGTGGCGCGACGGCGCCAGCGTGACCAGCTTGGCCCTGTCGCTGGATGGCAGCGTGCTTGCTGCCGGCCATGCCTGTGCCCCCACGGCCACCATGGCGAGGGCCGCTGGGACCAACAACAACATTAGCAGCAGCGGTGGTGGCGGCTACGGCGGCAGCGCCGGGGCAGGGCTCGTGACTCTGTGGGACCCAACCGCTGAACTCGTGCTCCTGGCCACCCTGGTGTTGCCGGGGTCTGCACAGCCTCCTCTGACGAACCCTCCATGTAACATGGCGGACGGAGGCAGTGGCGGAAGCGCCCCGCACTTGTTGGCCTTCCTGAGCCCTGGCAACGAAGATGCGCACGCTCGCACGGCTGCGACAGCGGCAGCGGCGGCAGCCACCAAGGCTGGTGGTGGCGGTGGTGCCGCAAGCAGCAACAGTGGTGTAGTAGTAGTAGCGCAGAGTCCTCCGACGACGACTAGCGCTGCTACTAGCAGCAGTGGTGCGACCAAACTCGCGGTGTGCCGAAGCGCTGGAGTGGGGGTCTGGGATTTGGCCACGCTGCGCTGTGATTGGCACCTGGGCGTAGCCTGCGACGCGGCTGCAGTGCTGCCTACTGGGGCCAGGCCGTTTGTGGTGTGCGCACCTGGTGCTCCTTCGGACAATGGTGGTGGTGGTGGTGCTGCTAGTGGTGAAGCGCCAGTGCGTGTAGCCACTTTAGCTGTCGCCGTGCGCGGTACTTTTGATGACTCTGACAACAAACACAAGAAGAAGAAGAAGAGTAGCAGCAAAGAAGAAGAAAAAGACGAAGGCGAGAAGGCGAGACCGCTGCGCACCTGCGTCGCTCTCTTTGGGTGCACTTCTTCGGTCCCTGCGTATGTGTTCGACCTCGGCCTCAACTTTGGCGCAGTGGCCAGTATTCAGGTGCTCTAAACTATATGCTTGGCTGTGAATTGTTTTTTGTCTCAGCCCTTTCCAAATTACATTCGTGGACTCTCTTCCTAAGGAATTTTGAACTTGATTTTTACTTTTTCTTCTCCTTTTCTGTCTTTTGCCCTTTCGTTTTATCGGCTTGTTGGGCCTAACAGTGGGTGGTGAGCCCAAGTGGGCATCCTCTTGGCGTTGCTGTCGTGGCCGAAGATTCGCACCAAGTGCGTTTGCTCCAGCTCCAGCCGCAAGGCTCCGCTCCTTTCCTCGCCGCCGCGCAAGCCGCCACGGGCAGCAGCGCCGCCGCGACCGATGCTGCCGCAGCCGAGCTCGAAGCCAAGAAACAGCAACAGAAGCGCTTGTTGGCGCTGACGGCCCCCGCTCCTCGGCCGCGCGCGCTGCCGTTGCCCAACGTGAAGCGCGTCAAGTTTTCCGAACCATCGCTGGCTGCTGCGGCCGACGGCGCAAGCAACAGCGGCGTGGGCGGTGCAGCAGCTACTACGAATACACCCGCAAGTGCAACAGCAGCAGCAGCAGCAGCAGCAGGAGCAGCAGGAGGAGCAGGAGCGGCAGGTGGAGGAGGAGGCGCAGTGGGAGGTGCTGACTTTTTGAGCCGAGTGCCCTCAGGCGACTTGCCGCCGCCGAGCGAGCTCTTCGCGGCTTTCCTGCGCGCGGTGCCTCCTCCGCCAGCGTCTACCGCGCCGACTGCGTCATCTACAGCGTCGGCATCTGAACCACCAAAGAAAGCAGCGGAGATTACAGCACCAAGTGGCGGTGGGCTCTTTGATTTGGGGCTAGGCGCAGCCCCATTAACTGGTGGTGCTGACTCAGACGACGACTCAGACCAAGAAGAAGCGATCTCGAGCACGAAGCAAATGAATGGGGCTGACAAGGAGGCTGCTGTGAAGTCTTCAGTGCAGCCTCAAGCCAGCGTGGCCGTGGCGGCAACTACCAGCGCAGAAATGGAGGCGTGGCTTGGTTTCTTTGCGAAGAAACTTTCAGAGAAGTAAAAAGTAGGGATGAATCGCAAGCCCCTTGCATCTTCATTTATAGAAGGCTGACATCGAATGTGAATGCAGCACATAGCGAGTTCATGTGATTGTCGAGGACTCCTACGTTACCTTCTAAAATTAGGAGGCTTTTAATTTTTCGCCTTTATTATTAATCAGCACCGGGTTGGATATCTCCGATAATTTATAAGAGGGCAGAGGGCCACCAGGTCGCAAGCGCAAACGCATTTTTGATTTTTCAGTAACCACGGTCCGATCCCTGTAATGTATGTTTTTTAACCGACCAATCAAGGCTCCGATTGGATGGATAATCCGGTGATGCATCCAATTCGCCGATACGATGAAGATGCGGATAGCGAATAGTTCCGAGCAAGATTGCATCACGGGGCTCAGAAATGTAAACGACCATGAAATGCTATGCATGGGAAGCTAGCGGGCCATAACATGTTTGGAAGTATACTGTAGTAGCAAGTCAAGAATATAGAGTCCTGTGCGTTCTGTAAGTTTTGAATGTGACAGCCAGTCTGCCTAGCCGGGATCTTTCGTGGGCCATGCGTGCCGTTCTACTAGTAGAGGCCAGTAGCCTGTTGAGCTTGTTAGGCGCAGCTCAAGCTTCTCGCAGCACCTTTAGGCTTACTTCGGGGGAATGCATCGTCGATAACGCGTGCTTGTACTCTAATAACTATCCCGAGCCTTATGGCTCGAGCACTCATTGCAGTTTTGAAATCGAACGTAACGCCGTGCTTCGCGTAGCAGAGTTCGACACAGAGGCTGGCTACGACATTTTGACGGTCGACAGCAAGGCCTATTCAGGTCTGCGGGGACCGGAAGGTGTCATGGTATCAGCTGGAACGTCATTCATAACCTGGTAATAATACCTAGAGTTAGAAAGTGTCTTCCTGCAATATCCGTAGGCAAATCTTACGCGCGTGCGATAACAAGAATGCTGCTTTTGTTTCTGCAGGTACAGCGACTCTAGTATTGAGAGCTTTGGCTTCAGAGTGTGCGATGCGTCGCTGTACTGCGCTGCGGGAGACTATCTCTGGACCATCGACAAGAACAGCAGCGAATACTCCGGAGCGGTCGACAAAAACAAAACGTGCCTCGCGTGCCCAGCCAACAGTTATTCATCTGGCGGCACCGTCGATGCATGCACGCCGTGCGCAGCAGGGCTATACAGTAAGAGCGGCGCGTCAGAATGCTCCAGTCGCTCTGAACCTCGCAGAGTTGTGCTGGGTTTATTATTCGGGGCTGTCTCCTGTTTTGCCCTGGCCAGGCTGGTAGGTTGTCAAGATTTTGGCATGAAGTTCTCTTCATTCCAAACGTAGCATATATATTCTTTCCACCATTCGATTTTTCTTGCGCTCACTTTGCTATATTTTCGAAGTTTTCCGGGATTAATTCTTGAGCGTTGCTTCATTTGGTGCTTAGGCGATAATGAAGCGGAATCAGCGTCGCTGTGCCAGCGACCAGCGGGCTAGATCTTCCGACGAGCTGCCTGAAGGCCAAAGAGGGCCCGTCACACGCTGTGGCCACGCCCGCGTGGTGCCGATGATTCTACCCAATTCTTCCTCGGTGAATGAAGTGGGGTGTCCGACGACAAGAATGCAGCAGCAGGGTATGCAACCTTCTTCCACACCGACAACGCCTGATACGCCCTCCAGTGGTGGTGGTATCGATGCTGCGGCTGCTCCACCAGTGGGCTCAGGTGAAGATTCAGCAGCAGCTCCAGGCCTGCACATCTCAGCGGTGTCAGCAGTGCGACTTGGCGACGGTTACAGCGCCTCCTGGCACCGAGATTTGCCCGTTGCTACTGCGGTTGGGCCCCCACTGCTGGCAGAAAGGCTCAATGGCGCCAGGCATCACTGACCGTGGGTTGTGAAAATGGCGCTGAAAGATAGAAAAAGGAAGGACTATGCTGACTCAATAGCTTTCTCATTGGCCTTCCCTGTCTGCCTTCGTTGGCCATTATCGGACACATCCATTTCGAAGCGCAATATGCATTTATATTTACTATTTACTTGTCCGCGTGCCTTGCGTAATTTTATTAGATTCGGTTAGGTTATACTCCCCCGAGTGTAAAAACAGACAAGGGCAAAAGTACCCTTAAAGTCATTACGTAAACAGTAGTAGAAAGACTACTGTGTAAGTACTTAGTAAGGATGCATTTGTATTGGTCTGTGAATTCGTGAATTCCGCGAAGTTATTTTCACCTCATGTTAGTTATGGCAGTATCATTGCCCTTTTAAGTCATGCAGCTTCTATCCCTTTCTCTCTTGACTAAAGTCTCAGGAGAATGTTTAAGTACTGAAGACTATCGGTATATACACAATCTCCTCATCTACTTGCGATGACGCGCCGTCCTCAAAAGTTCCCCGAAACTACTATATACTTATCTAGAGCCGAAGAGGGGCACTTTTTAAAGCTTCAGAAGTTCTCAGTTATCTCTGCGTCGATCCGAGTTCGAAAGCATGTGCGCCTGATTTGCTTCTTAATTTAGTTTGCGCTGCTTTGCTTTTGATCTCTACCTTATAGCCTTCTAATTCCGGCCCTTAGGGACCTGTTTGAATTTTTTTTTCCAGAAGGCCTGTTTTATTTTTATTCGTTTTTTTCTGGGGGAGGATGGGCGTGAATGTTACAGAGGGGGTGGTCAGAACCCACTGAAACAACTCTAAAGACGCCAACTAGACGGCACCGCGTCCGCTAGTTACTGAATCCAGTCCCCACCTCGGGGAGGGGCTCTGAAAATCGGCGCATCTGTAGATGCGGGTCACTTCGGAGGAGCAGCAAGGGACGTGCGTGACTTCCGGCGAATGAACCTTTGACAGGAGAGGCCAAAATTGGCCATTCAGGGCATAGCTTACCTGCTGATCCATTCGCAAGCAAGGTGAGTTCCATTCCGCTAGAATGAGTTTGGGTTTCTCTGCGTGGTTTCGTCGTGTTGCTGAAAACAGCTCATTCAGTGATTATTTAACTTTGCCTCGTTCATCTTGGACCTCGCGGCTCGGGTACTGTCTCGCAAACACGCAGCCCCATGCAACATTGGCTTCTTGGAAGCCAAAAGTATGCTCAAGCTGGAGCTTAAACTCAAATGGGGTCATGAAATTGCTCTACTAGCACTAGGGTGGGCGAGTGGGAGTGGGCGAATCTATTTCTGGTAGAGCGACTCTTCTTTTGGATCGCCTGAGGGACTTCGTAGATTCGTAGATACCACCTCCTCTGCGGGTGGAAAGTCTTCTGTCGAGAAAAACTCTCAGGACACGGAAGAGCGGGCCACTTTGAACTGCTACAATCACTGTCGTGTCCACTCGGGCATGTGTACCTGATTAGCTGTTCTTCCACAGTTGTATGAGCTACATTGCTTTGTATTTCTAGCTTTCTAGCTTCTAGCCCCTTAATTCCGGTCCTTCGGGGCCTGTGGCAAAAAAAAACGACACTAAGGCCGTTGCTGGCTCCTATTAGATGGCACCCCTTCTTGTTAGTTACTAAATCCAGTCCTCCCTCGGGCCCTGGGGGGCCAAGAAAAAGAGAGACTTATCGAATGTTTCTGTGCAAGGGGGAAGCGGTGTCGGCGATGGCAACACCAGGGGCGTCTGCGATAACGCACATGGCGGCTGCCGTTGGTTGGGTCCCTCATTCTCTTCTCCCTGGCTTTGATCCCGATCAAACCTGGTTGTGGGCGCCTTACGGCACAAATTTGCTCTATCCCCCTACTTCGGTGCCCACAGGGTTATATTGGGCTCTCTTTTGGGGCTGTCAAGGCCTACTGCTGTTGATTTTGTGCTTGTGTTCAGCACTAGCTTAGTTAGTAGCTGACAAGCCCGGCTCTTCGCTGAACTTACGGTGCACGTGCCAAAACAGGCAACAATACAACAATGCACAAACACACCATTACACCGAGCTGCTGGATATGCTACAGATAAGCACATACTATACTTGTACTCACGGTAAAATTACGATAAAATTTCATAATATATGCAGACGAACGAACGAACGACGACTGCATTGTTGATATTTCAAACGCTCGGTGTGGCAGTGTTTCCGCTGATGAGCTGCTGAGGAAGTGAGAATTAGTGCATCCTTAGTATAATGCGCCGAGGAGGCGGTGAAACCGTCAACCTCGATGAAGACATGTTTAAGAATCATAGTACGCATCGGACTCCGTCGCGGATTCAGAGCCGACTTGAAACAGGCTTATCGCGTACATCGCCGGTGAGAACGCATCCTTACTTTTTTGACCGTTTCATTGAGCCAGTTGAGTCCCCGCCAGCTGACGTTTGCACATTCCTCAGGGATACAACGACACCTACGGTCAGCGGCCAACGCTATCGCGATCATCCGCCGGTGAGGAATCTTTTCGAGAGCTTTGACTCAATTGTCGCTGGACGGGTCATGAATATATCTAACGCACATTCCTTTATTTGACTTTTGACCGCTGTTACACCAAACGGGATTATGCAGGGCCTAGCAGCGCTCGCGGGAGCACGAGCATGCAGGCCAATGGAAGCGGCGATGTCTTACGAGAAGGCATGAAAATTGAAGCTAGATATCGAGGAAAGAGTCGATACTATCCAGGCGTGATCAAGCGTGAGAATCGTGACGGGACTTTCGACATCGACTACGACGACGGCGAGAAGGAGATGTTTGTGGGTCCCGAGCTGATTCGGACGCTAGAGCCAGCTGGCGGAGGAGGCGGCGGTGCCGTTGGTGGCGGTGATGTGTTGCGTGTTGGCTCGAAGGTGGAAGCTCGTTACCGTGGCAAGAGTCGATACTATCCAGGCGTGATCAAGCGTGAGAATCGCGACGGCACGTATGACATCGACTACGACGATGGCGAGAAGGAGATGTTTGTGGGTCCCGAGCTGATTCGGTCGCTAGAGCCAGCTGGCGGAGGAGGCGGCGGCGCCGTTGGTGGCGGTGATGTGTTGCGTGTTGGCTCGAAGGTGGAAGCTCGTTACCGCGGCAAGAGTCGATACTATCCAGGCGTGATCAAGCGCGAGAATCGCGATGGTACGTATGACATCGACTACGACGACGGCGAGAAGGAGATGTTTGTGGGTCCCGAGCTGATTCGGTCGCTAGAGCCAGCTTTAACTTCTCCATCTCGCATTGGCGGTGCCAGTGGCGGGGGCGGCAATGATGTTTTGCGTGTTGGCTCGAAGGTGGAAGCTCGTTACCGCGGCAAGAGTCGATACTATCCAGGCGTGATCAAGCGTGAGAATCGTGACGGGACTTTCGACATCGACTACGACGACGGCGAGAAGGAGATGTTTGTGGGTCCCGAGCTGATTCGGTCGCTAGAGCCAGCTTTAACTTCTCCATCTCGCATTGGCGGTGCCAGTGGCGGGGGCGGCAATGATGTGTTGCGTGTTGGCTCGAAGGTGGAAGCTCGTTACCGCGGCAAGAGTCGATACTATCCAGGCGTGATCAAGCGCGAGAATCGCGATGGTACGTATGACATCGACTACGACGATGGCGAGAAGGAGATGTTTGTGGGTCCCGAGCTGATTCGGTCGCTAGAGCCAGCTTTAACTTCTCCATCTCGCATTGGCGGTGCCAGTGGCGGGGGCGGCGATGATGTCTTGCGTGTTGGCTCGAAGGTGGAAGCTCGTTACCGCGGCAAGAGTCGATACTATCCAGGCGTGATCAAGCGTGAGAATCGTGACGGTACGTATGACATCGACTACGACGACGGCGAGAAGGAGATGTTTGTGGGTCCCGAGCTGATTCGGTCGCTAGAGCCAGCTGGCGGAGGAGGCGGCGGTGCCAGTGGCGGGGGCGGCAATGATGTCTTGCGTGTTGGCTCGAAGGTGGAAGCTCGTTACCGCGGCAAGAGTCGATACTATCCGGGCGTGATCAAGCGTGAGAATCGCGACGGCACGTATGACATCGACTACGACGACGGTGAGAAGGAGATGTTTGTGGGTCCCGAGCTGATTCGGTCGCTAGAGCCAGCTGGCGGAGGAGGCGGCGGTGCCAGTGGCGGGGGCGGCAATGATGTCTTGCGTGTTGGTTCGAAGGTGGAAGCTCGTTACCGCGGCAAGAGTCGATACTATCCG
>Ga0307982_1003267_pt1 | contig 12996 bp, 10 predicted proteins | sample OrgLakmetagen989_FD_201847 | JGI IMG/M metagenome (GOLD analysis project Ga0307982, IMG submission 201847) | Saline water microbial communities from Organic Lake, Antarctica - #989 | ecosystem: Environmental > Aquatic > Non-marine Saline and Alkaline > Saline | place: Antarctica: Organic Lake... | reverse complement strand
GTCGACGTCACTGCCGTGCATCGAGAGCGCTTGCAAGCAATCGGCTTCGCCCATCCCGAGCGAGTGCGCCAGCGCTCGGCTCTCAGCGCTGTGCCTCTCCCAGCCACGCAAAGCTGCACGCGAAGGGGCGCCACTGCCACCACTTCCACCGTATCTGCCGCTGCCGGCGCTTTCTCTCGGGTAAGGTGCAAACACGTTCACGTCGTCGTCGTCGTCGTCAACCTCATCGTCGCTGAGCCAACCGAAGCGATCTGTGTCTTTCTTTGGCCAATAAGAAGACGAAGATGAAGACTTCGAGCGGTAGCCGGCGCTAAGCTCGGAAGCAGAGGCTACCGATGCGGATGCGCCAGCAACTGCATCCAGAAGTTCGCGACCTTCGATTGTCCCCTCGGACATCGCAGCCGAAATGCGCCGCGCAAACCCGCGAACATCGGCAGGCACGCCAGCTGCTGCTGCAGCAGCGGCCTCCGGTGAACCCACGGCCAATTGCGCTGTGCGGTTTTCAGTCGACTGCTGCGAGCTTTCGTTGTCATTCGTTGCTTTGCGGTCCTTGGTATTCGTCGTCGTCGACAACGAAACAGTTTCTTCAACATGAGATAGGTGATTGTCGTTGCTTGCTTTCCCTGCATAGCGGTCGAGGACTTGCAGGCATTCGTTGGCGCACGCTTCCAGCGACTTCATGGGCACGCCAAACGACCTCGCGACGCGCTGAAGGGCGGACGCGTACACCATTCGCTCTTCTGCCAACTCCTCCAGGGACGCTTCCACCTCATCAGGGGAAGGAGTCCTGCGGATAAACGTGGACGAAGGTGACGACGCTGATACTGCCGACAACGAAGGTTCGGGCTTCGTGGGCGCCGCAACTGCTGCAGCGGTGGTGAAAGGGGCGGCACCTCCTTTGAGAAGAGCTTCGTGTGGGCCCAAAAACTGAAGATTCGCTGCTTTGACAGACGCACGTGGCGCTGCTGCAATGGCTGCTGCAGACAAAGACTCGTCGATGCCTTGACCTCCTTCGTTGGGCGGCAGCAGGCGAACGGCGTAACGGCCCGATTGAGCCACCCACTGCTCGACCACGCCACCCAAACCATTCAGTTCAGGCTTCGCACGCAACCCGTGCAAGGTCACGCGTTGCCCTACAAACTCGTCGGAGCCCTCGTTGCCGCTGTCGTAGTGGTTATTGCTGCCGTTGCGATGGTGACGGTTTTCATTACTGGTGTTGTCGGTGTCGCTGTTGGTGGTAGTAGCACGGCCAACAGCATGAGAGGCACCGGTCTCCACTGAGGGTGCGCCCTCACGGGTGCCTGCACTTTGATGCTGCTTGTGGTTCTCATCGCGGGCTTGAAGAAAGACCTTGCCCAAGACGTCCGTGTGCACAATCTGTTGCCGTACCCACTTGGCAAGCTTGGCGCGCTGCTTTTTGCCTCCTCCGGCAGACTTGCTGTTAACCAAGGCTGCTGCTGCTGCATTGCCAGAAGAAGCTGTCTCACTTCCAGTGCTGTTGCTGCTGCTTTCTTTGCCCTGGTTCGTGCTATCGTTACTTCGGTTGGTGTTACCGCCCATGGCGCGCCCGCGCTCAGTGGCTTCAGCCAGCCGCGCTTCCAGCCCTCCTCCTGCATCAACTGTCGCTGCTGTTGCATCTTCAGTCGAAGAAGAGGACTCACCTGCTTCGGCAGCAGCAGCAGCGGCAGCAGCCAGCAATGACGGTGCAAATGCAGCAGGGTGGTTCATGCGCGCAGAAGCTTCCGCAGCAGCTAGTCGTGCCTCCGCTGCCATTACAGATGCGTCACTGCCGTCACCACCGAAGGCTGCAGCACCGTGGTCGAACTGAGCTTGCTTGGAACTTTGCTGCAATTGGTGCAAATCCAAAGCAGCAAACGAGCCGTTGTTGGCGTTCTTGCGAACAGGTACAGTGTTTTGAAGTTGCGACGATAATTCAGTACTTTTGCCTCCTGATTTGACCACTGAACCACCTTTCGCCTCCTCTTTAACTTCTTCGCCTTCACTTTCGCTTCCAGTGCGACTATCCTTTTCGTCGTCATCGTCGCTTTCTCCCAACAACGCTGCGAAGGCGCCAGGTGTCTGCCCTGCTAGCACATTACTTTTTGCTTTCTCGTTTTTGGCAGAATTAGGCTTTGAATTTGAAGCGATTGCACGAGTACTCGGCGACGCATTACTCGAAGATTTCAAACCAGGAGAGCTGCCTGAACTTGGCTTCACGAGAGATGGTGGCGCGTCGGACTGCTTCTTAATTTGTTGGTGTCCATTGAGATTTGAGGAATCGTGGACGGTCTGAGCATTTGATGAGGCACCGTTGTTGGTTTGATTGGCCGAAGGCTTGCCCTTCAGCCCCGCTACCTCCTCTCGCGCCGCCTGCGAATCAATGTGGAAGGCCAGGTGAGTACAGTATGCAAAAGAAAAACAAAAAGCCTTGAGAAAAAGTTCAGCGATGACAGCTACAAACCCTCCAACGAGCACACACATAATAGACATTCACAAAATTGAACCACGTAATCAAATTGAACCACGTAATCAATTTCCAACACAAACCTGAATTGTTCCGGTGGTGGTCAGCGATTTGGTCTGCGCATAATCTTGTTTGATCTTCTTCTCAACCTTGATTGATGGCTTTTCCTCCATACGTGTATCTACGGAAACCTGCTTGGCCTTTTCAGGTTGCTTTCGCGTTTCTTTTAAGACAGCTTCTTTCGGAGACACAGCGGTAGTGGCTGTTGTGGCTGCTCCAATTGCCCCTCCTTTACCTTGGGCCTTCTTACCATTTACCGGTCCTGAAGTCTCCTGATTCTTGGAAGTTGCCTGCGTCACCTGCTTCTGCGACGGTGGCGGCGACGGCACAGCCACCTTGGTTGGTTTTTGAGCGTCGTCGCATTTCAAAGCTGCGCGACTTGCTCCCTTGACATGCAAAGTTGTGGGTGCAGGTGAAGCAACAGGCGAGCTCGTGACTGCAGAAGCACTCGAAGGAACAGTTGGTTGGGCAGCTTGCTGTCCAATGGGTAATGCAGCACCTCCCACGAAGGGACCGAAACTAGCTTGCAGGTGAGAGTCTGAAGTTGCAGCCATAGCTGGTGCTGGGAATTCCGGACCTGCTGTGCTAGCTGGCACTGTCTGCGCCGTCGTTGATAGCGAAGGTGTAGGGTCCGGTGTCGCGAGCGCGCGCGCAAAAAGGGGCGAATAATGCTCAGGTGAAGGTGGCACAGAGTCGCCTGAATGCAAGTGCTGAGACAGCGGCGACGCAGCCTCTGGTGACATGGCACTCGCAGTTGACAATGGATTTGACGAAGGCGGAGGCGAAGGAGATGCATAGAGGCCGTGGAGCTTGCTGCGCCATTTGTCGTTGAACGCACCACCACTGCTTCCTGAGTCAGAGCCCAATTCGAATCCACCCAGATCCGAGCTTCCCAGACCTGAGCCCCCCAAACCGGAGCCAAGGCCGCTGCCACCACCGCCAAACATGCTCCACACTTCGCTATTGCCAATGCTGCTTCTACTGCTGTCAGTGGCTAGCGGTGATACGGCAAAAGGTGAACCTATACTGCTAAATTTCGAGGTGGCGTTGGCGCCCCCGTCGAGCATAGACGAAGGAGAAGGCAGCCGCGCCTTCGGCCCTGGAGCTGCCGTCGTGTTGGTGACTGCTGGCGGCATGCCTAACGTCACTGGCTCGAATGGTTTAGCGTCGGCTGCAAGCCCCGCTGCGGCAGCTAAGGGCCAATCATTGACATCTCGCATATCGTCCAACCCAGCAGTAAGACTGCCGCTGCCAGTACTTCCGTTCAAGTCCATACCGACGCCAGGAACACCTAAAACATCTCTTGCACTCCCCGCGCTATAGGCCCAAGGAGTAGGCGTCGGCAAAAGGTCCAGTGGGCTATGCTCGCCACCACCGCCGCCACCACTGCCGCCGAGAAAGTTCCCTAAGCTACCCCTTTCCCAGCTGCTGGGCAATCCTGTGCTGCTGAAGCCGCTGTCGACAGCTCGAGGTGGCATACCTAGGCCACCTGCCCTATGCGGCGACATAGCACCGTCGCCACTATCGCCGTCGTCGCTACCGTCGGCGGGGCAATCCCACCACTCAGGTGCGGCTTTGTCATCATCGTCGTCGCCAGAGCCTCCATCGTGATCGTCGCGGCCACCGGGGCTGCCGCGCCCATCCGCTGACCACAAGCCTGAATTCGCCCCCGGCGATACCGGAGACGGCAAATTGTTCGCCTTGCCATCCAAGCTCTGCGAAAAGAAATTGTTATCTGAAGTTGCATCTTTGACTGGAGGCTCTGTTCGGACCGGTGTTTGTTCGCCTGCACAAGCAGCAGCGGCAGCAGCTCGCCGAGCTCCTCGAGATGGAGACTTCGGAGGCTGTGCTCGACTGCGAACAGCACGTTGTGCCTGAACCGCTGGAGCTGGCGCCACAGGAGCTTTAGATGGAGGCACTGATGGAGCTGCTATTGTCTGCTGCGAGACGCGATCTGTTGGTGGCTGCACGTTCAGCATTGCCATAATGTTGCGTTCCATGTCGGAGTGCGTTCTCACAGGAGCGCCAGTTCCGGCTACTCCTGCAGACATGCCGCGGCTGCCCTTGCCACCTTCCACATAAGGTATCGACCGCGGCTGGCTAGGTGACTTGTGCACATGACCACCTTTGCCATTTTTCCCGCCTGCGAGCGGCTGCTGTGCTGCTCGCCCAGGTTTCGCCTTTCCTCCACCTCGTGTGTTAGCATCGCCTCCGCCGACATTCGTAGCGGCCGTAGGCGAAGGTGCCGCTGTAGATGCTGGTGTAATACAGAAACGATGGAATATGTGGGAAAATACGTAACAATGACTTCATTTTGAAGAACCCAAAGAATATATTTTTGCGATGAGCTATGTGTTCGAGAATGGAAAGCACTAGTCTTTGCTCACCTTGATTAGCCAGCGGTTTTTCCTTCAAGGGAGCTTCTGCAAGGCTCGGCGACTGTACTGCGCCAGCCAAACTACCGCGCTTGTTGTTTCGCATCCGGGGCATATGGCCCGCACCGCCCGCACGGTCTTCCTGCTTATCGCAAGGTATAGGTTGCTCCGAGTCCTACTCGCTCTTTGCCAGTTGTCAGTTCGACTCGAGTGTAGTATTCAAACACTCTCGTGGATTTACGACCGATCAACCACAAAGTTGCAATGCTCAGATGTGAAAATCTGCACCAAGTAAGTAGTGATGCCACAAAAGTCACCCTGTAGGACCTTGGTAGGACTTTGGATCCATAATTCAGAACACACACAATAGCTCGACAACTCGTTCTCCTGCTGCTCTTGCTGCTGTCATCCCCATCCCCCGTTCCCGTTCCCTTCGTGCTTGGCACTCCACTGGTAAGCTCTTCTGAACTAATATGCCTCGAAAGTGTGTTGCGTTCGAGCAAATTGGTTAATCGCATTCTTCATTTCCACGTTTTGGCGTGTGTGGTCTTGGTAGTCTAATGGCTCGTGTCTAGGTGGGTACAGTAGGTAGGTGTCAACCATTACGAAGCCAATCTTTACAATTTGCACGATATTTTGGACGATATGACTTGATTTACGTGGTGCTGTAGAATAACTTGGACTGGGCGCTTGCTTTTGTAGATAACAAAAATATCGACTTGGAGATCATGTCAGCGCATGCCGACCTCGCACAAATCAACGCGGATCTCCGCTCGTCGTGGACCGCAGGCGCTCTCAAAACCAAAGAGAAAAGGATCCAGGTCCTGGAAGCAGTGCGCGCGTGCGTGCTGAAGAACTTCGACGAAGGGTGCGCGGCCTTGTTTTCTGACCTAGGCCGCAACTTGACCGAAGCTCGCGGCGAGCTCGAGATGGTGTTGGCGGAAATTGACGTGCAAGTCGCGGGGCTCAAAGGTGGATGGATGGCGCCAGAGCCCCGCAACACGCACATGCTCCTAGCGCCCGCGCACACGGAAGTGCGCCGCGAGCCGTTCGGTGTTTGCCTGGTCATGTCGCCTTTCAACTATCCCATGAATTTGGCGCTGACCCCAGTAGTGGGCGCGCTCGCGGCTGGCAACACCGTCCTCCTGAAGCCGTCGGAACAAACGGTAGCACGTAATAGATAATTGCCGAGGAGAGCATAAGAAGACGTTGAGTTAGAGAACAAGAATGCCTATATATTCAATGATTATTCAATTATCTGAGTATGCATTCGATGAGTAAGCTGTTGTTGAAAAAGCGAGCCCTCATTCTGTGCCATTAAAAGGTGCGTGTATCGAGCTTGGTTTTCATTGGGCCTCTCTTCTGTTGCGTCTCAACCATTCACAGGTAGCATGTGAAAAATGGTTCTTGGAGTGCATCGGACAAGCGCCTGACCTGCGCCACGTGCTGCGTGTTGTGGCTGGTGACATTCCTCGCACCACTGCTCTGCTCGCGCTCAAGTTTGACTTCATCTTCTTTACCGGTATGTGAGAGATTCAACGGCGCCGCAATGTTGCTCCTGCCGGGGCCTATGTTTTCCCTAGATTCAGCTATAACTCGTTAAACTCGATAAAACATCGGATGTATATGCAATTGATGTAAGCTCGCTTTCCCTCTCAACACCGATGATTCGCGCTAACGCAGGGTCCCCAGGAGTGGGCCGCATCGTGTCGCGGGCTGCGGCCGAGCACTTGACCCCCACGGTGATGGAGCTCGGCGGCAAGGCCCCCGTGGTGGTGTGCGACAGCGTGGCGTCAATAAAGGAGTGCGCCAAGCGCATCGCGTTTGGGAAGTGGATCAACGCGGGCCAAACCTGCATGGCCCCCGACTACGTGCTGGTGAGCTCAAGCGCGCTCCTACTTATAATTCTTGTTCTTTGCGTAATGTGAAAGTTTTCGTGGCGCTTCCACGCAGCCCCCCTTTGTTTTGTGGCGCATAAGTTGCACGAAAGCATTGTGTTGCTCAGCAATGAGCTGATCCATGCATATTCTGTCGATACTTCTCATTCTTGTCTCGGCGGCGGCTAATTCTGCACTCCCCTATCCGCCACCAACCACAGGTGCACAGGTCCAAGCACGCCGAGCTGGTCGCGGCGCTCGTGGCCTGCGTGACCGAGTTTTACGGTTCGGACCCGTTGCAGTCCGAAGACTACGGCCGGCTCTGCACGGTGCCCCATGCGGAGCGGCTGGTGCGCTTAATGGAGGCCTCGGACGGAGTGGTGCGCTGCGGCGGCGCGGCGAAAGCGAACCCGGCGAAACGGTACCCCTTCTTTTTTTTCTTCCTTATCTTACTTTGTTCTTACTTTTCACCCGCTACGGAAAAAGCAAGTATTGACGTGCTGCTTTGCTGTGTCATTCGAATCGCTGCACGTTGCCTGACCAAAATTGGTACCTCGGCTCGATTTTTCATGCTTCTTCCCCTTTTTCAATTTTTTATTTCTCTTTTTTTTTTCGTTCCAAGGTACGTGCCTCCCACCATCGTCGACGACCTGTCCACCACTTCTCCCCTCATGACCAACGAAGTCTTCGGGCCCGTGCTCCCCGTCTTACCGTTCGATGGCGGCAAGGGCAGCAGCAACGGCGGCGGTTGCAGCGAAGCGGTGAAGCTCATCAACGCCATCGACGACCAGCCCTTGGCGGCCTACGTGTTCACCACTTCCTCGAAAGACGCCGAGGAGTTGTTGAACGGGGTCCAGTCGGGGGACGCCATGGTGAACGAGACCTTCATGCACGCCATCACCAACGGGGTCCCCTTTGGGGGGGTGGGCAAGTCGGGCCACGGCACTTACCGGGGCCGCCTGAGCTTCGAGACGTTTACGTACCCCCGGGGCGTGGTGTGGCGCCACGGGCTATTCGACATCGACCAAACCACGCCGTTCAACTGCCGGTACCCACCCAGCGGAAAGGTGAGCTCTCCAGGGAGTGTGCGCACCCAGACGCGCGTTCCTACATCAGAAGCCTGCATCATGATCACATTAGCTCTTTAGATGTCCCTATGCAAGCATGGATGAGAAAACTATTCGCTACTTTCACTTCCTTGTTTCTAGTGTCTCGATCAATTTCCCTTCTTTCTACGAGTGTTTTCTGTCTAAGCACTCCTCTACTTACACTTCCGTTTGCTCCTCTCTACTCAACGTACACCTGCAGGGGCGCAAATTAGTGCTGCCAAAAATGCTGGGTCTGTTGCCGTCCGTACCGCGCATCTTCGTGTGGCCATCCTTGAAGTCGATGCTGTTAGCGGCACTGGTGCTGGGGACTGGGTTTGTGCTACTCGACGCAGAAGCGAAGAGCGTGCCTCCGCTGACGCATGCTGCCAACCTGTTTGGGCCGTTTCTGGGCAATTAGGTGCAATTAGAGGAGCATGCTTGTATGTATTCTGAAGTGCATCACTTAGTATGGAATTCTTGTCCACTTGCTTACTCGCATTCCACAACTCGCAGTGGTCTTCTCTGTTTATGGTTCGCTGCTCTCTGTGCTCTGTGTATATGTTTTTGAACTGATTGGCATACCTAGCTCAAAAATACTATTTTATCTTGATAAAGCGGAGCCGGCACCCGCCTGCCTAATTGATAACTAGTCCCCTTTAATTGAAACGAAGCGGAGCGTACTTTTGCCTCAACTTTTGCCTTGCCCTACTTTTTTAAAATCAGTGGAATTATTAGTTCTTAGGACAGCGCCGAATGCCAGTTCTAGACAAATTCATATGAAAAAAAGGTGCAAGAACAATTGCTTCGTATCGGCGAAGTGGCCTTCTTTATGGCCTTGTATGGCCCTACACCTGATTAGTGTTGCGCCTTGCGCCAAGCCCTTGGTGTGGCGGCAACGCCACGGCGAGGCGGTCTTTCGCAGACATCCCCTGCTGGCCAGCTCTACTCCCACCACGGCCGCCACTGCTCCCTCTCCTGCCGGGCGTGACTCCCCCAGGGCCTTCGCGGGCTTCGATGCTGTGCACCAGCAACGGCGACCGCGTGAGCACTGGCGTAGTGAGCTGCCGCGGCGTTGGCGCGTCGTGCCACCCGAGCGCGCGGTAGAGGGCCTGCGGTAAGGCTACGGACCCGTTGTACACCGCCGTGCCGAAGAGCAGCACCGCCATGGCCAAGAGCTGCACCCACGACGACGGAAACTTCCACGCTTCGCCCAGCCCTGCTGGCGGCGCCCCACCGCCGCCGCCTTGGACCCCTTTGGCCGCGTAGAACACCGCCAAGTTCAAGCCCCACACCGTAAGGGGCCGCCACAAGTCGAGGATGGAGTGCCACACGCTGTTGAGTTCCTTGGTCACCATCACCGACAGCGCGTTGTACGCAAAGATGAAGGCCATGTAAAGAAAGAAACAGTGCTGCACGCCAGGCGACGCTGCCATCACCCTCAGGCTGTTGAGAGGGTCCTCGAGGTGGCCGTGGTCGTTCCCAGGGAGGTTCGGCACGAGCGGCAGCACGAGCCCCACGCACAGGGCCGTGCCCCAAAACCCCTCGAGCCCAACCACCAGCAACGGCGCCAGCCCCACGTCGGCGCCCATGACCCGCTCTTCGAACACGTACTGCAAAGCTTGCACCAAACCACCGCTCAGAATCAGCAACACCCCTAGAGTGGGGGAAATGCCCAACATGGCGGGCGCCTGCTGCTCACCCGCGGCATCACTACCACTACTGTTGTCTGCGTCGAGCGTCACGGACACACCGCAAAGCACGATGCTCACGAGGCACAGCGCTACCCCAGCCCAGTTGTGCACGGCTAAACCTTCGCCGGGCAAACAGAAGTGCTTCAGAAGGGAAGTGAATGCAATCGAAGAACCGCCGCGTAGCATTTGGTACACGGAGACGTTCACCGCGACGAGCCCGAACATGCAGAGGCCCGTAGCGAGCATGTCAAACAACGAGGGCGCCATCATGAGCAGATAAACCCACGTAGGCGTAGGTACAGGCGGAGTATCAACAATGGTTTCGTAAGCGCCCTTTGACGCTGCTGTGCGTTCGCGCCAGGCTATGAATGCGTGCAAGGGCAGTGCCAAGAGCATAGCGACGAACATGGCCGTAGTCTGCAACACTGGCGATGCTAGTGCTTCGGAGCTCCCATCTGCAGTGGTTCCACGCACTGATAGCAACATCTATAGGTAGAACAAGCATGCACAAAATTGATCGTTTAAAAGAAAGCTCCATAATTTTTCTATAAGACCATCTTGATAGGCTGCGCTACGGGTCTTCGTAGCATTCGGTATCATGTACCTTGCTTGTCAATGAGCATCCAGTGCCCATAGCTAAAGCCAGCAAAAATATGCCGAAGGCTCTTGACATGATCACTAGCATAATTAGGAGGCCGATCGACGAATTGAATCTCTAGCTAGCTATAAATTGAAGGCGTCTATTAAGCTAATGCGAAGGAATCCTAGCCGGACTATGTAGAGAGTCGTGGCAAACGTGAAGTATGAAGGAGTTTAGTTGTTTGTTGTTCTTGACACATCATGCCGGCGGAAACACTCCTTGAATTTTTTCCCTCCAACGGTCTAACGGATCAAGACATCGAGGCGTAATCTGATTTCAGTCGTAGTTGAGAGCTGGAGTTGCCAGGAGTTTCGATCTCCACGTGAATCCCCCGCCGAGCAGAACGGCTAATTGCTGTCGGATTGCCTTATCGTCCTGAAGCTTTCCATCGTGTGGTTCATCTACTTGCAGTAGCATTCGGCACTTCCCTCCCTTGATGCAGAAGAGCAGCAGCGGCCCATGTACAAGCCGCCTGGGGGATAGACGTGACCGGCTCGCCAATGTGTGGACACTTCGCTCCACGAGCCTTCTACTTTAGGAAATCCAAATGTTCGGCTGCGCGGTGGCTGTACCTCGGCTTGCGAGCTCCTTCTTCTATTGCTGCTGCTGCTGGCGTCGCTCATGTGTGCACCTTCATTAACGTAGCTTGCTCTTTCATCGTCTCTTTCATCGTCTTCAGCCCCAAGGTAAGTTTCTTCATCCGATTCTGCTCCATCACCAGCCGGTCCATGCCACGTGAGCACAAATACGTCGGTGAGATCCGAGCCGTTGCGCAGCAAATCGCTCCCGTTGGACCCCCCGCACACGATCAGCCTCCCCAGATGACTCCTGTCGTGGCCGTCGAAATGGCTTCGGGAACTTTCCGATTCCATTGGCGAGCCAGCGCACTTAAAAGACGGTGCGCGTGGTGCTGTTGAATTGGCATTTGGCACAAACACAGCAGCGTGGCCAAAACGTGCGCAAGGAGGTTCCCCTGCAATCCGAGGCACGCGCCACGTGACGTGGCATCGAGCGATGGGGCCTTTCGAACCAGCGCTAGATGAGTCACTTGCAGATTCTTCTACCTGCTGGTTCCCTATCTTCGTTTTGTTCGACCTCGAGTCCGAAGCGCTAGCAGTGGGTTGAATTGAAAGTTCAGCTACTTCAAAGGACGCTGTAGCTTCTTCGTCGTGAATCCCACCAAACACGAGCAAAGTTTCTTGAGAAGCTGGAACTGGACATGGTCCTCCTTCATTTGTGCTTGATACACTTTTGGTCGATGTGCCTGGCATCGACTTCTTAGTTGTAGAGCTCGTGCCCTCGACACTCACAGGAGTCACTGAAGCATAGGCACGCGCAGTAGGAATAGCGCTATGTTCTGTGAGCACGGGACGCTGCCAGATGGCTCGAAACCCGCTCAACCTCTTTTTGTTGCCCACATAACTTCTGCTAATTCCACCACCATCGCCACTATTATCACTTGGCTCACTCGTTTGCGCTGAAACTTGAAGTGCATCCTGCTCCTGCTGCTGCAGTTGCCGTTGTGCTTCCGCGATAGCGATCCCTAACTGGCCTGGCACTGGAAGGCGTTGGTTGTCACACGTGGCTTCCTCCACAGGCGGCGCTGATGAACTTGCCCCATGGTCAGGAAGGTCGCCGACGAGGTGGAGCACCAGCAAATCGTTGACGTCGTCGGTGTAGCCCCCGCCAGTACACCCGCCAAACACGCCCACTGCCCGGGGCCCCACCGCTGCCGAGGTATGGCCATAAGTGGTGAGGCCGAGCCGGCCCGACCGGTCGTCGACGTGTGTCCACGTTGCATTACTGCTGCGGCCGCTGCCTTCACTGGCCCAGCACTCGGCGTCGGACACGAACACATCGTGGGAGACGCCGCGCCCAAACCCACCCACCATGACCGCTACGCCGATGTCGCGGAGCACCACCCCCGAGTGGCCTTCTTGTGCACGTGGTTGAGCAATGGCTTCGCCGTTGCGGTACTGCCGCATGCTCTGGTGCCGTGTTGCAATGGGCGCCCAGCACACGTGCTTGAGTTGCGCCATCAGGTGCGCGCACTTGTGAGCTCCGATGAGCGCCACACACGCTGAGTTGGGTTTTGCAGGGCCTGTCGCCTCGTCAACAGAGCTAACAGCTCGAATGTCAGCCGCTGTAGCACTCTAGGGTCAGGACAGAAATAGGGAGTGTAAGGGTGTGAGAATGTGTTTACCGTTGCAGGGTTAGTAGGGTAAGCAGTTCCATTGGTCATTTGGCAATAATTGCTAATGAACGCAACGCAATTTACAGAAGAAGCGTGAAGAAACCTGCGCCAGAAGTGCTGGTTGATCTGCCAAGCTGAGCGCCCAAAGTTCCGGCCAATTCTTCAACCGCAACCGTATTGAAGTGTCCCCCGCAATTAGCGCCACGCGGATTAGTTCCGGCGAGGTTAAGAAGCATAGCAATAATGCTGAAGGGCCTTCGAAGTCAAGCAGGGCTACCAAGATGCTGCCATCATTACCTGTGGCCTTCTTTCGAATGCCGTCAGTCTCCAGCAACCCGTCATCCTTTACACCCGCTCTAATAGGTACAACTGTTCCGGCGGCAGCGCTCATATCATCCGCCGTTCTGCGTTTCTTTCGTTCGGTTCAACAAACTTACATCTCACATTGCAGATCCTAATAATACGACCTACGACAGGAGGAGGCTACAGGGGCCAGTTTAAACTAACCAGGGGCTAGGGGCTTGGGCTGTAACTCGAGCGTATCCGAGCGGATTAGTCTGAAACTTCGCATGGGCCTCAAGCAACACCTTATTTAACTCGCGTATAC
>Ga0307982_1003266_pt1 | contig 12996 bp, 8 predicted proteins | sample OrgLakmetagen989_FD_201847 | JGI IMG/M metagenome (GOLD analysis project Ga0307982, IMG submission 201847) | Saline water microbial communities from Organic Lake, Antarctica - #989 | ecosystem: Environmental > Aquatic > Non-marine Saline and Alkaline > Saline | place: Antarctica: Organic Lake... | reverse complement strand
CCAATGCCCCTCTCCCTCCTGAATCATTCCGCACTTGCTTTGTTTGCGCAACGCACGCGCATTCCCACTTCTGCCCGCAGCATTGGCTTCTGTGCCATTTGGGTTTGTATTAGTTCGAGTTCGAATGTCGACTTGTTGAGTAAAAATCTTCTCCAATCCCCAACCTGATGAAGAAGCCGCCTAACCGATGACAACAACAGTGCCGGCTTTTCGTTAGTGAGTGGAACCGAAAGGAAAGCTCGGTTTTGCTACACTAACGAACCGAAATGGAAGAAAAGTTTGTTTCCCGCCGAATTAACGAACCCACAGCGAAAGAAAAGTCCGGTTCTAATGAAGTAGTGAGCTAGCGGCGAACCCGGAATGGAACCGAGCTGCTGCCTTTGAAACCGCAGTGCAAAGAAGGACAAGAGCAGAAAGAACACTCTCACAGGTGATTTGTGCTAATCAGAAGCAGCCTTCAGCTCTTGCCAGGCAGGGCCAAACTTCGAACTGGCGTTGTAATAATAGCTTAATGGTAACTTGGCAAGCGGCAAGCAAAGGAAGGGAAGTAAGTTCAAAACAAGCGTGGGCCCGTATTAGTAATCGGCAGGAGGTTTCCTGGGCATATGCTGGGTCCTTCTTGCGCGCTACATATTTTTAAGGGCTGGTGCTTGGGTTCATACTAACGCCGTGATAGTGCTCGAGGAACCCAGTCGGGCAAGGCCCCAAGCAACAAATGGATGCTTAGACTACTTCAAACCAACGCAATTACTCTGACGTCATCGCATCGCGCGCGCCATCAAGGGCTGCATCGGCGAGCCGTTCAAAAGTCGGAGCACCCGGTGCTTCTTCCAAAGGGTTCAGAGCGGGGCTGCTGCTTGGCGTGGAGTCAAGCGGTGAATTTCGGATCAGCCGCTCGCCCGTAGCTGGGTCAAAGTTAAGACGAGCTTTGTGCTCGAAATACTTGCGCGCTGCCGCTGTAGAGATGCAAGAAGACAAGATATTCAGTGAAGGTGAAACAGCAACAGCATGCGCACATGCGGCTAAAGCGTATCTAACATTTACTACAGTTTCGAGTCTACTCAAGGGGAAAATACATTAACCCGAGGTAGTACGCGATAATGAGGACAATGTGCGCAGACAAACCACAACCCACTACTCACTGTCATAGCCTGCAGCTGCTTCGGCCTCCGTGTCAAAAGTACCCAAGGACGTTTTCTTGCCTGAAACCGTGATGCGCGCCGTCCAGCGGCCGCTTTCGCCCTGAAACACCCCGCGGAACTCGGATTTGCGCCTGAGCAAATAATGATAGACAGAAATAAATCAAATCAGCTAAATACGGCAAATGATGAATGATAAGGTCGAAACCATCCAAAAGAGTGATTCAATGGAGGGATAACACGAATAAAACTAACACGCACCTTTTCTTTTTGTTGGCGCTGTCAGTGTCGCCATCGTCGCCACCTGGCACTGGCGTCTGCATCGCGCGGCCTGCTTCGCCTTCGCCCATTTCAGCGTCTCCCTCGCCATCTATATCTTCCTCCTCGCCCGCAGCACCTCCAGGAGCGCCCAAGTCACCGTGAGCGGTGGCAGCCTCTTCTTCGGCTGCTTCAGGTTCAGCATCGCCAATAGCGCCAGCCTTGCCCTTCGAAGAACCCCCCTTTGGCGCGCCACGACTGCGCTTGGCAGGGCTCGCAACATCCTCGCCAGTAGCACCTTCTCCTGAGGCTGCTGCTGATGTGGCCCCACTCCCATCACCCTCGCCTTCACCTGCGGCGGCCGCCGCAGCAGCTGCTGCGCTGCGCTCTCCACGCTCTCCCGGCGGGGCGCGGCGGCGCTTTTGGCCCGCGGGCCCACTGGGGCGAGCCAGGGAGGAGTACGGGGTGGCTTCGGCCAGGGCCGCGGCAAAGGTTGCGCACTCGTCGTGCAAGCGGTCCGCCCAGGCCCGCAACAGGGCTTTGCGGGTATGGCTCGCACTAGCGCTGCTGCCACCACTGCCACCGCTACTGTAGCTAGTGGAACTAGCAGCAGCAGCAGCTGGAGGAGGAGCGCTCTCGCCGCCGCCGGTGTTGCTGCCTAGCACAGAAGCTTCAGCTGCAGAAGAAATCGGCAACAGAGGTGGTGTGGCTCCAGTGGTGGTCGCAGATGCTACCAGGGTCTTGAGCGCCGCCACGTTTAGAGCGTCGGTTTCCATCTCCCACGGCGTCAGAGGTTTGGGCCATTCCTCAGTCCAGCCCGGCGTTTCGGGGTCGCACCCGTCCCAATCGGGCGGTGGAAAGAGCGCTTCCAACTCCGCGTTGCTCAGGCCACCAGTGCCACTGCTGTTGCCGCTGCCGCCAGCTTTCGACGACTTGCTTCGACCTTTTCCGCCACTTTTTCCACCTTTCCCACCTTTCCCGCCGCCTTTGCTCGTGCTGCTGCTGCCTCCCGAGGTTTTCTTGCCGCTTTTCCACGCTTTCCCACCGCCGCGCTGGCTTTTGTTGGCGTTGTCGAGTTGCCGCTTGTCGGTGTGCCACACGGCCCCCGCGCGCACCTGGGACGACTCTTTCCGCCAGAGGGCTTGCAAATAGTCGCCGATGCGCTCCGCCGCGCACGCTACCCGCTGCGCAATGGCCGCTGGGTGGCCAAAGGCGGGGTCGTCGGCGGGGGGTCCAAACAGGTTGCCTCGCCCCCCGACAGCCACCTGGCCTTTGTTCGCACTTCCACTTTTGTCGCCGCCACCGCCCGAGCGTGATCGGTTGCCCCCACTCCCCTTGGAGGAAGACGAAGAAGAGGATGACGTCGCCGCCTCGTGCGCGAGTGCCACTCGAGCATCTTCTTCGGCAGCCTCGGCCAGGGCCGCTAAGCTGCTGTAACCCATGGCCCGGGTGAATACAGGGTGGGTAAACACGTAGCGCTCCTTGGGCTTGGCAGCTCCTCCTTTCGCTGCTGCTGCACTACCTGCAGACGAGGCTGTTTCACTTGCTGCTGCTTCTGCTCCATCCGCTGCTGCCACGATTTCCGGTGCTGCTGCTGCCGGTGCTGAGTCTGTTGCGGCTGCGTCTACTACCATGCTCACCGCGCCTGCAGCAGCAGCATCGGCCGATGCGACCGCGACCTCAGCAGTGCTGCCACCTTCGGGGGTCGAAGTTGGCTGTAGAGGACCGCTGCCTGCCGAGTCCGTCAAGCTGGCTTCCATTGTTGCTGTGGTTGCCGTTGCTTCGCCCACCACGTCCATGGCAGCTGGACCTGGTGCAGCAGCTGCGTCACCGGCTGCTTCCCCAGCGTTGTCCGAAGATTCAGGCAGACCGTGGAGCGCGTGCACGTACGGTTCGCGCTTGAACCCAAACGCCGAGAGCTGAAACTTGAAGGACCGAATCTTGCGAATGCGCTTGAAGAACGCCGGCATCGCTTCGGATTCCAGCAGCCCCACGTCCCGCACAACCACCGCAGTGCCGTCTGGCGACCACCCACACGCGCGCCGCAGCAGCGCAGGGTCCGGCAACGACGAGCTGAAGCGTTGCGCGGGGTCTGCTTCGGAAGCGTCCAGCATGGCCAAAAGCTCCACAGGAAACTGGGCGGCGCGCCGGTGGATCATGGCGCCCGACCGCTCGTCGCCGCCGCGGCCGCCGCCACTGCCGCCCCAGCGAGCACTGCCCCAGGGCTGCGACGCTGACGACTGCCGCCTCAAGATGTTGGCGCGCTGCTTCTCCAAGTCTTCGTCTTCGTCGGAGGACGACGACGCACTCCCTTCGTCGTCTTCTTCCTCCGGTTGTTCTCCTTCGCCCAAACGCCACTGTCCGCGGCCGCTGGCGCGTGGTGCATCAAACCACTGCAAAGGCGGTGCGTCGCTAGCACCACTACCAGTGCTGCTGCTGCTGCTGCTACTGCTCTCGTCGAAGGTGTAAAAGTGGCCGGGCCCACGGCAGATCCCCAGACCTTCCTTCGCGAGCTCCGCTGCTTCCACGAGGGCGTCCAGAAACTTCTTGGGCTGGCGGCTTTGCTTCGGCTGCTTCGGGGCTGGCTCTGGGCCAGCACTTGCGCCACCCTCCCCAGCGGCAGCAGACGACGGCGGCGGCGACTGGCGCTGTATAGCTGGGTTGCTAGCAGGGCCGTTGAAAGGGGTCAAGCTCGACGCGCGCACCCACGCAAACTCATGGCTGCCCAAGTACTCGACCAAGACCAGCGGGTGGCGGCCTTCCCCCGACCGCGCGGCCTGGCTCGCTTTGCCGCCCTTCTGACGGGCCAGCTGCTTGTGGATAGTTTCCGGCACGCGCCCCACGTTCAGCGCGCCCAGGGCGGCGTTGGCCCCCGGAATCCCCCGCGCGTCCAACAACAGGGTCGGCCAGAAGTTGTTGCTGCTGCTGCTCCCACTGCTGCCACCGCTGCCGCCGCTGCTGCCGCCGCTGCTGTTCCCGCTGATTTGCGCCCAAAACACCCCTTGAGGTGAAGCCCACACCGACGATTGACCGACGCCTCGCTCCGCCCGCTCGGCTAGCGCCAGCTCCATCTCTTCCAACCGCCACGCGAGCTTCGCCTGGAACTCCTGAGCAGCTGCTTTCAACCCATGGTGGTCATCGCTTGGTTGGTCACGGACAGCGGCTTCCAGAAAGGAAGTGGCTTCTTGCACGCGCTTCCGAAACGCTGGGAAGTCAATCGCGGAAGGGATGGGCGGCAGCGGCGCCACTTGAGGAAGCGGTTCAGGTTCAGGCAAGGTTGGCGGTGGCGCCATGGCTGTCTTCTCCTCTGATGACGACGCTTGAGCCACCTCGAGCGATCCGACAGCTCCTGGAAGCGCTTCGGCCACTGGCGCAGCACTAGACTCGCTCACAGTGGACTCAGCCACTGTGGACTCCGTTGCAATGGGCTCGGCCGAAGTGGTTTGAATGTCAGCTGACTGGATTTGAGCATCCGTGGCAAAGGCTTGAGCCCCGCTCGTCGCACCCTCCAGTGCTCCTTGAGTCCCCGGTTGCGTTATTGCAGCCTCGTCCTGGGATGCAGCTAAAGGAGGCGAGCTTTCTGCTAGTTGCTGCGTTGGGGGCAGCATGCGTCCTTGCGCTTCCGTCTCTTGTTGATGCTGATGCTGCTGCTGCTGTTGCTGCTGCTGCTGTGAAGAGGCGCGACCACCTTTTTTCGTTGATTCTTTTTTAGTCGGTACCTTGGTGCGAGCAGCATCTGCGACAGCCTGCTTCTGAGCCTCAACCATTCGGCGCGCGTCTTCGAGCCGGCATTGTTCCGCGGCCGCAATTAGCGAATGCCGCAGTTCGCCGAGAGCTTCTGCTTCTTTGGAACTTCTCCAGGCCTGCGGCAGAATTGCTTGAGAGTCGGCTTGTGCCTCGGTGGCCGCATTGCCAGTGGCTCCATTATTCGAGTCCATATATAAGGACAGAGCTGCCGCGTGAACCACGACTTCGTCTACGATGGAAACGCAGGTGTCCAAGTCATCTGCGGCCAAACCAGCTCCGGTCAGGAGCACTTCCCGGGCTGCACGCGGGTCTTCAAGGTCCGTTGGCCGATCATCGCGGGCTTCCGACAGTGCCGCTGCCCCAACAATAGGCTCGTCGTTGCCTACTTGCTGTTTCCGCATGCCGCGGCTGCCAGCTGCAGCTTGCCAAAGCGCGTCGGAGTGTTTTCGCAAGTGGCGCGCCAAGCTAGCCACTAATGGGTCGGCAGCGTTGAAGGCTTCGGCGTTGAGGAATAGCCTCCGCAAGTTGCGGCGTGCGCGCCTCAATCCCTCAGGGTTAGTGTAGCTTCCGCGATTGGCCCGGCGCGCTACGCGGCCCAAGTCAAGGGGCCTCGCTACCGTTCGAGTGTACGCCGACGCTATCTCAGGGTGCAGGCTCGTGACGGGTTCTAGAAAGCCTGCTGCTAAAGGGTTAGCCACCAGAGATGCGAGTACACGAGCCACAGGTCCCGGTGCGCCTCGCTCTAGCAGCACGCTTTCAAGGGCGTGCGACAGACTATCGAGTGGTGCTGGCAGCGCCGCATAAGACGAATGAGCTGCAGCTTCGACCACAACCTCATCTGTTTCGCGCGTCGAGGAGAGCTCGTTGTCTACGCATTCTGAACCGGCGACGACAGCAAAATTATCGTCGCCTTCCATGTCGACCAAACCTCTTCGAATAGCTGTGGGGTATATAACTTAAGGTGGCAACGTGGACTGTGGTTGCACCAATTCGAGTATTTTTGGCTTCGTTGCTTGCTTGTTTCGTTCACCACACCTCGATTTGAGTTTGAGTTCGAGGTTCGCGTCAAACACATAACATCACGCAAACAAAAATGACATAAACCCACGAATTATATTGTTCTATTCGACTTCTCGACTTCCGCTCTTGTTGCTTGTTCTTCTTCTTCCGCGTGCACTTTCTGCGCAGCGTTTTGCGTGTGGCTGTTGCGTACAGAAGCGTGCGATCCTGTCAGTGCGCCTGCGCTAAGGACGCGCTCCCCTTGTCCACCACCCTCATATACCATTCAGTGGGATTGATAAGAGACGGGGTGCATATTGAAATATCTCTGCACTCTCTCTTGGCGTGTCTTTATACATGTCTTAAAATGACTACTCTTTTACCCTATACGGTACTGTTCATTTAATTTACCCTGTCTCACAACTGTCCGTGTGCCCTGCTCTGCAGAACATAAAACTTATCGAAAATGTCTACGCTCTACGAGCCCCTCAACTCAAATGGCCCAGCTATCCCCACTCTGGACCAGCTGCGGACGGGTTCCCACACGGTATTTATAGAAGCACGTGTGCCACGGATAACTCCTCTTAAGTTTCTCACGGGCTTCTTGCATAATTTGACGCGCAGGTTGACGTGGAAATGCCAACCCAGGAAAGCAAGAAAATTGCTGAAATGAGCTCTCAAGTGCAAAGCAAGCCCCTGGTGGTTGAATCGGTGGCGGTGGTGACCACTGTAACTGAGGCGCCGCCTCGCTCCGACCGCTGGCTGGTGCGCTCGTGCTGCTGCGGGTGCTCCCTCGCCACCGGAGTGTGGCTCATCGCGTGCATGGAAGCTGTCTCCTGGTTTACAGGCATTGTCGCGGGCATCTTTGCGCTGGTCTTGGAAAGCCAGAAGAAGCAAATTGACTCGGCCATTGAGAATGCCGATTCGGAAGATGCTTCTGCGGAGACTTCTACGGGTGGTGCCGGGGAGGCCCCTGAAGACTCAATGACTACCGAAGAGAAAGTGTCGCAAACCAATGCTGCTATTGATGCCTTTGCTATTGCGTCGCCTTTCGTGCTGGCCATGGCGCTGGTGGGCCTCTACTTTGCGTGCAAGGGCATCAGCGCTAGCCGCGGCAACGTGGCCGCATGCCACTCTTACCTCCGCTGGCGCAAGGTGTGCGTGGTGTACGCCGCCTTTGCCATGGTGCTGGGCATGAATGGTGGCCCTGTAAGTGGTTTCTTCAGCCTTCTCCTAGCGGTCTACTACGCGGTGGTGGTCAAGTCCCACGGTGTTGCTCTTGAGCAGCAGGGCGCCAACTCCGAAACGTTTGTCGCAGTTGCGGGGGCCGTCTAAGGAAGCGACTGCTGACTTGCATGAGTTCTTTTTTTTCTTATCACTCACATCACTCACTAGTATTTACTGAATGATTCCAACAACACCATGCCCAGCTGATTTGCGCGGGAGGGACTAAAACACTTTACTGCCCTTTTTTGCCGTGACTTACTTTTTCTTCTAACTGCTAACTTCTTGACTCTAACTTCTATCAGTTAATGATTAATACGTTATACGTTCTGTATAATTCATAATCCCATTGGCAATTGCCAGGCCTACTTCTAGATAAATGTTTGATTTCGACAACGGCCAGAGGGGGCCAGAGGGGATTAATTTTTTTGAGATGGGAGCGAGAAGAAACCAAGAAACCAGAAACACGCAAGAAAGAGATTGTTGGAGATGGATGTTGAGTTAGAGGATACCATTCGCAACACACGCAACGGGTTTGTTACGTGTTGGGGTGCTGGGTTAGAAATCACGTGGAAATCACGCGGAATTCACGCGGAAAGTGAATTTTCAACGAAACCGAAGTGATTTGCGTTCGCACTTAAAAATGCCCTCTTGAATTTGGCGCGTGAATCACGCGTAAATCACGCGGAAAGGGAATTTGCAGCCGACATGCGACCTTGTTTGGGTGTTACACCAAGCTCGAGTTGTATTTACTCCTCAAAGATTTAGGGCCTGTTAACGCCTTGTCGTGTCTAAACTCAGTGTTGACGAAAACTTTGCGTGCGGATTCTTTTACTCCGCAATCCTTTTTTAGTTGAAAAAACTCGTGCTTTCAAATCGTGCTCCCGTGGTTTTGCATCTGGCTTTGTGCTCACAATTGCGACTATGGCGAATCAAATAAAATATAACCCCAAGTCGGCGAAATTTTGGAATTTGAATCGCAATGCCACCAATTTCAACTTGTCCACCCCCAAACAACCTTTGACTGGCGACAAAGTACGGCGCCACGCTATCCTTCAGCTCGTCACTCAAGGCATGCCTCGCCCGTGAAGTACGGAAAGGAAGGGGGTAAGTAAGCACAAGCACAACCCCAACAAGCAAAAATGTTAAGGGTGAAGGCACTAGAGTCCCATATGGCCTATGGTGCGAGCGTCGGAGTAACGGGTTTTGAAACAGGCTCCGAGGGGCTGGAATTAGAGGGCTAACAGGTTGAGATAAAAAGCAAAGCAGCAGAAAGTAAAAAGCTAATCAGGCATGCATGCCCGAGTGGCCATGAAAGTAATAATAACGGTTCAAACTGGCACGTCCCTCCGTGCTCTGAGAGCGCTGCTCAAAAGAGGAGCGCCTTCCCGCATTCATTTATATTTCGAACCGCAATTTTTGATGGCACGGAATGGATATGTGGTGCCTCGTTTTCGGACTATGTTCCGGAATAATTCCGTTTTTCAACCAGGCCCAGAGGGCCTGTATTAGAAGGCAAACGGCTAGGTATTAAAAACAAAGCAACTCAAACTAAAAAGCTTACCAGGCACACATGTCTGAGTGGCCATGGAAGTGGTGATAGCGTTTTTCACTCCGCGATTTGATAATTTCGGACGTTTCAGATGTTACGGAGATTTCCATGTTTCGTACCGCTGCCGCTAATGCTGCTATTCCCTTTCCTTTATTTGAATTCAAATCGACTTATTTCCCTCGTAAACTCTCCTCTCAACTGTGACGTATTTGGCGCCAATGCTGCTGATAGCTGATAGCCTCGCTAGTAAATCTGAAAAGAAAGTGAAGGATGGCCATTAAATTGGTGAGAAGCATCGCCACGACCTAGAGACATTTAAGAATGAAGCCGGTAGAACTTTTGTCCGCCCGTAAGCCTGCCAAAACATATTTATCCGGGTGTAACTCTTCGTTGATCTATGACACCAAAAGTAATTACGATTCTTTATTTGAATTCAACTCTACCTTTTTCCCTCTTAAACTCTCCTCCATTAACGGGCCGAGAAGAAAAGCAAAGCAGCGCGAATTAAACCTGAGAAGCCAATCAGGCGCACATGCCCGAGTGGCCATAGAAGTGATGCTAGCGGTCCAAAGTGGCACGCTCCTCCGTAAATAATATGGTGCTGTTGGAAATTGGAGCTGGCTTTGAAGGGTCAGATTAAAAAATTGAAGGTTAGAACGGTGGAACTCGAAATGTGAATACCTTACGGCAAGCGAAAGAGGAATTCCATTTACCGCCCATTGGACATCCAAAAGGAATCTCAAAGATAATGAATCAAGTGCCGCAAGACGCTTTCACCCAGATCAGACCGGGATGAAAAGCCATTTGGATGAGTCCACCTTCTGCCTTCTTCACTTCAGCTTGTCCTTCAAATCGCCGCTCTTGTCAGCATTCCCGGCGTTGCGCTCTGGAAGCATCAATCAGGCCTCGACTTCGCGGCCTTCCGAGGCACCGAGCAATGCTAAGTTTGTTGGGTACTAGATACCCTTTGGTCTGTTGGTCTGACCATAGCGAGATCGTGGGAAGTATAATTCACATTTTTGCACCAATCAAAAAGAACTTGAGTTTCTGGCTTCTGGAAGATGTTCCAGTTGCGTTGATTGCTCGAGATGGTGCACTTTACCGCCATCGTTGCCCTGGTCTTAGGTCTCGCTGGAACTGCGGCAGCTGGCACATTGAAGCATACATTTGGTGAAACTAATATGACTTCTTCTTCGACGACTTGCAGTGGCAATTGGTGCGTTGAGAATTTGCTATAATACGAACGTGCTTCCACCGATGAGATGTATGAGCTCCACTGTTCTTGAACAAGCCACAAGCCAACCACAATTGGTCGATGCGAGGGCGCCTAGATTTCGATGCTTGTCTACGCTCTAACTTTTATGCATTGTTGATCGTAGCATTGGCGGGTGTACATCCTGCCCTTGTGGCACAACTTCGGAGCCTGTCTCTGCATCGTCGTGGTGCTCGCAGCATTCCTGGAATCAAGCTAACTGCGAGTGCATCATGAATGCGGAAAGTGGCGCCAATGCGCACGCTGCCAACCAGAATACCGATGGCAGTTACGATGTCGGCTTATGGCAAATCAATGACTTCAACTGGGTGAGAAGCTTCACAAGAAACGAGTTTCATTTTGCGTGTGGAACTCATGTTTCACCTTCTCCATATCTAACCAATCCACACACCCATGCGCGGATATACTCTATTCTGTCGTTATCATAGAATTCTTGTAGTGGTGGGAGCGCGCCGTGTGAGCCCCAAGCTAACTTGAACTGCGCCATTGACGTGTACAACTGGGGCGGTAAAACGTGGAGCCTTTGGTCCACTTGCAGCAAATGCGGTTGCTGCAATTCAGCTTAAAGGCGAAGGTTAAACCTTGAGTGGTATGGATGGCCGAACGCACGCGTATATACGATAGCTAGATGTAAGTATATTTCAGCTGAAGGCGCGTCGCTGGGGGCGCTCCTTTTGTGCCATGTGCAAGTATGAGGTATAGCGAACTAAACCAAAACGGACCTGGGTTGCGGCTGAATCAACGTATTATTGTATTAATTCTCTTGCTTATCTGTATCTCGCTAGCGCCTTGAATTGCTGAAACTAAAAAAAGGGGGTTGGGTAATATTTAATTTTCGAGTGCATCCCAGATAGGCCGAAAGCAGAAAGAGACAGCCTTACTACTTACTATTTATTTCTAATTCATAAATTCACGACTAAGCAATGTGGAATGTGGGCAGGTCGACCTCATTCCAGCCCTAATTCCCTCTTTGAAGCCTTGGACGTAGCGCTAGAGAAAAACTTTTGCGGGGCTTGTGTTTCATCTAGCGCTCGGCTTCGTGGAGGTACACTGGAGTGGCGTTGGGCAAAATGTACTTGCCATCAAAACCCAGGTAATTTTGCCCGTCTACCACCTAAAAAGCGCATCAGGACAATACCAATGCCGAAAGTTAAGGCACGCAGCACAATAGACGAAAACGAGAGAAAGGAGGGAACTACAAAACACCCACGGACCTTGCCGTTGCCAGTGAGCACACCAATTGCGGCACCAGCCATGCTGTGCCCATACATGAGCACCAGCGGCGGTGCAGGAGTGCTCGCACTGGCACCTTCTGCTTCAGCTGCTGCCTTGCGGGCAGCCACGACCGGCGCCATCTTGGCGTCGATATCAAGCAGCACCTGAGGTGGCACACCCAAGCAAAGCGAAAAGAGGTCACTTATAGTAATGCGAAAGGGACCTGTTGGCACAAGGGAAAAATAAAGTAAAATATATACCTATACTGTTGCGAAAAGCTATACGAGAGGAAAGTGTGACTGAATGATACCTTCTCAAAGCGAACAATCGTTTCAATCATGTTTTCGATGGGCGCGTCTAGCTTGTTCGGGTATGGCGCTGCTGCCTTCACCACTACATTTTGAGCCAGGTAGAACAGGTGAGCAATGTGATCGTCTGGCAAGTCTTTCACCTGGATTTGTCATGATTGAATGAGAGGTTACATACATGGGCGTAGCAATGTATAGAGATTCGATGCATCTCTCAAAATGAAAAATAATATTTCTTTAGTGTACCTTCACATTGTCCCAGTCACCAAAAGCCATTTCATGCGACGAGTCCCACGTCTCAGTGACATCAGCCAGCTCAGGGTGGCGCTTGAGGTAAGCTTTGCCGGTTTCCGAAGCTCGCGACAGCGGCGAAAGCACCACCAATTCAGGTTTCAGTTGAAGAGCATCCAGCTACAGACAGCAGTGGTATTAGAAGAGTAAAGTATAACAAGCACACACGAACAATGCCGAATGTGGTAGAGTGTGTTTTTTTAAAGCAAGTGCAGTGTGTTTAAAAAATCATCTCGAGCTAGAACAAATTTTAAAAAAAATACTACCTTGTCGGCAGCCTCCTCTGCTTGGCCAAGGCCAATTTCATTCAATGCATTAGTTTCCTCATCGACGTAGCCTTGAAACACACGTGGCTCAGTATTTCCCGTGGTCTTGCCGTGCCGCACGTACATTAGATCGTAGCAGAGCTTGCCGCCACCTGCCCCACCACCAAAACGAGCAGAGGCTGGGCCGTCTTTGTAGCTAATTTGCCCGCCGTCTGCATCCAAAACCAAGCCCAGCTTGTCACAAGCTGCAGAGAGCGCAGCGGTGTCTACAGCACCACTTTTGAGCCACTCAGCGTACTTGGCTTGCTGTTGCGGCTGTGCACTCTTGATAGCTGCGTACCGGGTCTCCAAATCAACTTCATCATTGCTGGCCATGATGTTGTTTGTAGTTAGCTTTCTTGCCTTCTTCTCGATTAGAGCGCTTTCTATTCTTCGTGCTTGCCCTCGAAAGAATAATAGATCAACGTAGTTTGATGTCTTATGTCGACACGACCAAAAAGTGCCTACCAAAGAAAAATCTCTGTCTGTGTGTCACATCACATTTTTATCTAGTTTGATGTCTTATGTCGACACGACCAAAAAGTGCCTACCAAAGAAAAATCTCTGTCTGTGTGTCACATCACATTTTTATCTGGGTACATATGTTCTGACACCTTACGTATGTATGTTCTGACACGTTGTCACGTCACTGACATCAACCATGTTCTGACACCTTGTCACGTCA
>Ga0307982_1003265_pt1 | contig 13001 bp, 9 predicted proteins | sample OrgLakmetagen989_FD_201847 | JGI IMG/M metagenome (GOLD analysis project Ga0307982, IMG submission 201847) | Saline water microbial communities from Organic Lake, Antarctica - #989 | ecosystem: Environmental > Aquatic > Non-marine Saline and Alkaline > Saline | place: Antarctica: Organic Lake... | reverse complement strand
AAACATAGTCGACACGATAGCTAACTAGCTAGCTCAGTGCTCAGAGCAGAATATGTGTACCCAGAAGCGCTGTGTTGGGAATGTAAAGCTTCGCAGAGTACACGCAAACCATAGCGAAGCCTTCGAGGCGCTGCACGTAGTCGACACGATAGGTAGCTAAGTAGCTCAGCGTCTGTCTAAGATCAGAACACACATCATGTGATAAGATAAGACCCGTACCCAGATAAGAAACCGACGCTACATAGGACGGACGGACGGACAAAATTCGTTGCTACTCACTTTTGACCTCGAAGAGAGAAACATCAAACTTCGTTGATCTATTCCCACCCACTTCATCAAGAAGTGTCTTCTAGGTCTCCGGGAAAAAAGCCGAACTTTTTTTTGAAGATTCCTGAGGAAAAAAAGCTCAAAAAAAGCCCCACAACGGGCAAATTATCACCCAACGGACAAATATTTTGAATTGGGAATTCTCAATTTCCCCCCTCGGAGGTGGAAATACGGTTAGAAAACGGTAAAAATACGGCAAATACGTTAGGAGCTTTTTTTTGGAGCATTTTTTTGGATTTTACGAGCTTTTTTCCCGGAGGCCTAGACGTGTCCACCGGGACCACCACGCGTCCGTGCTCTACGTCGTGCCTTAATGGCCTAGGACTAGTCTGAACGTCGCCACGAATTGATATCGCAACAGCACAGTTTTTGTATCTAGTAAGAAAGTGAAGATGACCAAGCTATCAACGCATTTTGTATTCATAGCACTACTACTAGGCCGCGGGGCAGCTGCCGATGGAATCATTTCCTCGTTTCAGTCGGATGAGGCCTGTGCTGGAGCAGCTGACAGCGTGGGATCCGAGATCGCCACAAACGATGTGATAGACGCTATGCGGCGAGGTTGGTGGGCATGTTCTGAGAAGCTCGCGGAGAGCGCTGCAGCTTCTGGCTCGTCTCCAGATATGGCGTCTGTAGTGGCGCTTGAAGCGCGAACCATCACTGGCAAGATGTCATCACTGCGCTCGGCGCTTGAATCCGCCTTGCCGCCGTCGAACATCATTACTCCCGCATTTCAGTGGGCCCAGAGCCCAGACGCACTGTTCCTCAATGTGAAGTTTAGCCACAAGCTCGATGCACCTGCTACCCTTGGTGTGAGCGTAGACTCCGTAGATTTCACGAACGACACCATAAAGCTTCGAGTAAGTGGGTGCCCGAGTTATGAAACATGTACTATCAAGTCTTAAAGTCTCTTCAAATTCAATGAACGCCCTGGTTTAATGACTGGATGATGCTAGGGTGACCTTTTGATTTATTTCTATGTTCCGTCTTCTTTACACACCATTCGTGTGTCTGTGCTCGTGCAGGCTTCGAAAGAGCGCAAAGCTTTCCAGCTCGACATTCCGTTGCGCGGCGAAATCGACCCTTCAGAGTCATCCTGGAAGCCCGGCGTAGGTGGCCGTATTACGCTAACGCTGAAGAAAGGCCCCTACGGTCCCTCGAAGAAGCTAGCGAGTCGGTGGCCGAACCTGTTTGCGACCAAGTACAAGCACAAGGGCGTCGTGCAGCAGTGGTGGGACCGTGCCGAAGAGTACAAGGCCGCGTTAGACGCGTTGAGCGACGACGACGACGATGCCGATGCTGGTGCAGAGGTGAAGTCTGATGAAGCAAAGGCGGCGAAGGGTGGCAAGGGCGACAAATCTGACGATGACGACGAAGATGAGGACGACGAAGAAGAAGAGGACAAAGAAGAGCGCGCCCTTGCGAAGAAAAAACGGCAAGAAAAAGCCAAGGCTCAGGCCGCGAAAGTAGAAGCCAAGAAAAAAGCCAAAGAAGAAGCTAAAGCGGCGAAATTGAAGGAAGCAGCTGACAAGGAGGCAGCAGCGAAAGCGAACTCCGGCGAAGGCGTGGCAGGTTTCTTAGGTGAAGCGCTGCGGGCCATCGCAGCCGAAGAGGCAGCCGAGCTCGAGGCTGCCGAGGCCGCGCACAAGGCCAAGAAAGCTGAGATCACGGCCACACGAGACGCGCAATTGAAGGCTATTAACGAAGAGCTCGCTGCTGAGACGGCGCGGCTCCGCGCTGATGCCGACGCCAAGCGCGCCGCTCTTCAAGGAAACGACGAGAGCGATGCTGGAAGCGTCGATGCAGGCGACGAAGGCCGGCCAACAGCAGTAGTGTCGGCCGAAGAAACAGGGTGGCGAGCCGCCGCTGCAGCGCTGGAGAGTGCCGGACCAGTGCTCGATGTTGCGAACCCTGGGGCGTGGGCGGGGAAAGAAGCTACGCACGCGCCTCGGGTGGTGCTGGGTGCCTCCTCGTCGGGTGGCGATGCTGGTGCTACGGTCACTGTGAGCGTGGGCCATGCCCCTGCGTCGCCCGGCCACTGGGTGGAGTTCATGTGGGCTCGGGCGCTAGGCGCGGACCACAGCGACTTGGGCGTGGTGGCAGCGCAGCGGTTCCCTGCTGCTGAAGAAATCTCCGCCAAAGGCCTCTCAACCGCTGCTGGTGCCTCTCAACTTGCGCTTCCAGTGTCAGCACTGCCAGCAGGCACTGCTTTCGTGACCGGCTACGCGTACTGCAATTTACACGGCGTGTGGCGAAGCGAGCCCATTGCTATTGACGTGGCACCTTCGGCGGCAGGTAGCAGCTCTTCGGGGGAGCTGTAGATTTCTAGACTTTTTTTGCGCGTACTTGAATCTTGAATGCGCGTTCATTGCTCAATGCAGTTGCAATTCGGCACAGAAAACCCAGACTTAAGGCCACTTGCCGAAGGCCGGTACTAAGATCGTACAGTTGAGGTACCTGTATCTGTCGCATTTCAGTGCCTCTGTCTTTCTGTGAAAGTGAAAGCAAAAACCTCCGTACTTAGCTACTTAGTATTATTATCAATATCACAAGTGTCTGTGCGTTAGATGTTTGAGGGCAAGAGAGTCAAGATACACACACGAGGCCGCCGCTGGAGTTCATGTTTCGTTTTTTTAATAGAAAAAACTAGGATCCCTTGGACTGTATGAGTAAATCGTAAATGGCCGTTCGGTGTCTGGAATTAGGATCTTCAAAATTTGGAACTAAAATTAAAACCACACTTAGTCCATAATTGTGTCACTCTGAGCAATAGGATTGATCGTCGTCAATTCGGCGTCTTTTTCAAAAATTGGGAACTCTTTGATACCTTCGCCTTTTGCCACTTGTTTTGTGCTGGTGGAGTAAAGGTATAAAATGACCGAGGGCACTGCGAAAGAAAGCGTCACGATCAAAATGACAACCACAAACCCAGGTGCCCAGGATTCGGTTATCAAACCAAGCACGAGTGGCACCAACATTTCACCAGTAGCACTTCCAACCATGATGACAGAGGCCACTCGCCCAGTGAGGTCTACCAAACTCTCAGCGAGCATGAAGGCAGAAGGAAACACGGACGCCATACCAAGGCCATAGACAGCAGACCCTGCCCAGAGGAAGCCCTCACCACTGCTATCTGTGGCCACAACAAGCCCCATTATGAGCAGAAATACTCCAGATACGCATAGAAACAGGTCACCGAGCAGCTGAGTGGACGGTTTGAACTTAAGCGACAATGGGATCGCGATCACACGACCAATCGCAAGGCTCCCCCAATAAACGGCCGTTAAGTACTGGCCTTCTGCTTCCGTCAGTTGCCAGGGACCACTGGTAGCAAATAAAATCAGGAAGCCGCCGTACCCAGTTTCGCCACCAACATACATGCCAATGAGTAGAGAGGTCAGTGCAATTATCTTCTTGTTTCTGGCAAGCGTAGGAACTGCTTCGGTCTCAAGTGCTGCAAAAGTTGACTTCGAACGGGGCGGCGGAGTTGGTACGCATGCGAAGAGGCAACTCCCAATGAAAGCAAATGAAGCAAAAACATAATAAGCGCCTTCGAGACTTGTTCCCGAGGCTGATGCATCCATGCTACCTCGGATTATGAGAGGAGAAAGAAGCGTACCGATCGCGAAAATCGCGTGAAGGCCTTGCATCCTAGCAATATTGGCAAAAATTTAAATCAAAATGAATTAAAGCTACTCAACTAAGTCGGAGCTTTTCATGCGACCTAGCATAACAATAGTAATCATCATTGTAAGAACGGACCAGGGTCCAGCGTCGTCTCCGTGCACGTTCAGCAACAAGACGTTGCCAATGGTGTCAAGGAAGCCCATGGCAAAACCCTGGGTTGACACAAGCGCAGCAAGGACACCAACTGCTGTCGCGACGGGAATCAGTGCAGTGGAGGCTGATGTCAAGGCTAGGCTTGCACTGATGATTCCATTTCCTCGATGAGGGTACCAGTCCAGCAAGACGCCGCCAGCCACTGACCCCAATAGGTAGCCGCAAGACCTCGCCGTAAAGACGTAGCTTAAGGTCTCTGCAGATGCTCCAGTTTGCCTTTCAAGCCCAAGCAGCGATGGCCCCAAGGATGCTATCAGCAAACCAAGAGACAGGAAGCCTAATATAATGATGCCCGTCGCTACGTGCTTGTAATCAAGACCCATCCATTGAAGTTGTGAAGGGGCGAGTTGTTGGCTTATCATCATTGATCATTGAGCAATTTAAAATAAACCCGAGCGACACTAGCAATAGATCGTTGACTACAATTAGTATTATACTACCTTACAGATGCATATTAGACGACTACCCGGAGCTGGCCTGGCTAGCTAGGCTGGTGATGACACAGGCATTGTTCATGGAAGACTCGACGACTAGACGACTCGACTGAAGCTTTCGATAGTTTCGATTCACGATTTGATCCTCGTATTGTACATTATATTAGTTCATAATTTGGGTACAGGTAGTACACAGTAACACAGTAACACAGTACACAGTCAGTTCCGGGTGATTAGATATTTTCCTGCTTGTAACCCTCGTTCTCTTAGAAGTCTCCAACAGGGGCATGCACTCTGAGTTGAGTGGCGACGGTGTATGTCTGCGGATTAAACCCTTGTTGTCTTTGTGTTGTCTTAGCGGCTTAGCGGTTCTAGCGGAAAGCACCAAATTTTTACCCTCGTTCCTCGTTCCCTAAACGCGGCAACCTCATATCACCCGAAACTGACTGTACGTGAAATATTATACCTGAATTCTTGGAATACGGCGGTTATAATCGACGAACTAGAGGTTCTTCCGCTTCGATCTTAGCTAATCACTCAACCCATGTATCAGGTCCCTGCTCTTGAAGCTGGAAGTCCTCTTTTTGTCACGGACCCCAAGAGCCCAAGAGGCCCGAAACAAAAAGCTATTGGGATATGTTTTTCTCTATTCAATTCCTAATCCTCAGCGGGAGCTCAACGAGCACACTTCAAAGCCCATTCTTGCTAACCGCGGTGTCTGCTGCTGCGGCGGCAGCAGCGGCGCGTGTCACCCGCTTCTCGGATGGCGTCAAAGCAGCGGGAGAGTGCAAAAGCCGACTGGCGTCGCGCGATTTGCTCATTTTGGGCGCACTTCGGCGTTGCATTTCGGATTCAAAGGCACCCAATGCAGAGCCAACAGAGCACGACGATCTCGATGAAGCACGAGGATTGTGCGGCAGCGCAGAACAGTCGCCAAGATTAGAGTCGTAGACGGCGCGGGCGAGGCAGACTGCATCGAGGAGTGCTTGGTTCGCGCCTTGGCCTTTGAATGGCGCCATAGGGTGAGCTGCATCACCAATGAGAGTTGACACGCTCAATAGCTGAGCCGCTGGAGATGGAACACATTCAGCACTGCTTTTTAATCCTTCCGTGAGTGATTCTGTTTCAGTTGTGGGTTGCCATCCCGGGCGGGCGCTCGATAACAGTGGCTCAGGTGGACTCCATGGGCCTCGGCGGTCGTAAATGGGGTATCCAGTCACGAGCTCAGGCTGAGTGCTGTGCAACAACTCTGCTACGCCAGGAGCTTGCCAGGCACCACACCGTGCCTTGGCAGCAGCCAACAACGTACTCGAACCCTCTGCAGCGAGCTCGCGCGCGGCGTCTTCGTCTGGCTCTGGAAACGAGAGCTGCCACATGTCAAGGTCGAGTTGTTCAGTTGCTTGATGAGTCTGCTCTTTCTTGCGGCTGTATGGCATGTAGTACACACGATTTTCTCCGTCCACTGCTTCGTTAACAGACGGGGCCGGTAAGGAGGTAGAAACTTCTTCCTCTGTGGCACCAACGGCTCCTCGATTGACGTTCTCGTGCGCTAATGCGGGGGCAATGCCGAGAACTACAACCATGCCCAAGTATTGAAGTCCCGCATTTGAGCTCATAGCAATTGGAAACGACGAGGAGGAGGCATTTTTGTTTCCTGCGATTATAGGCAGATTATCTAGAAGGGCTCGTATGCCCGAGCGTATACCGTCGGCACCGACCAAAGCGGACACCTCTAAACAGCTTCCGCTCGCACGATCGTTCAGATGCAAGCGTAAACGTTCAGAGCCCAATCCAGCAGGAGACTGCTCGAGAACGTCCACGCTGCCAAGGGTTGTGTTCCACGCTACAGTGCCAGGTGCTAAGCGCTCGAGTAAAATTCGCCGGAGATTTTGTCTCGACAAAATCAAATTTTGTTGGTGTGCAGCGCGCTTAGTGCCTCCGCGTGGAGTGCCGCCGCCATGGGTTCCCAAAAGTAGGCCATCAGAGCGGTAGCTTTTGTGCAAGAGGGCTGCTTGAGTTGCGCCCTCTACAGGTTCATGTAAAGCACTGGCAGCGCGGCAGGCGTCTAAAATACCGAGAGCTCGCGCTGCTTTGGCGCCTTGCTGTAGAGTCAAGCCATAGCCTTGCGCCCGCTGGTCGGCATAACCATCTTTCTCCAGCACCGTGCACGAGATCCCGCGTTGTTGAAGTGCTAGTGCAAGAGCTAAGCCGCCCAGCCCACCGCCTACGATTGCGACTGCGCATTTATGGCGACCAGGATTGCCGGTACCCACGGAGTCGCTTGTGGCCACGAGAGATGCTGCGAAATCTGAGGAATAGGTCGTGTAGATGAGCCCACATCCTTCGCATGAAGGACATGGAACACGAGGACCTCTCTGGAAAGGGTGCATTGGGTCAAGTTGAGAGCGCAAGAATCCATCGCGTTTCTCTGAAGTATTCTCCAGTATTCTGCGCGAGCGGTTCTTTTTCTTTGCTTTGACTTCTCCGAGGCCTTGGCACCGGTTACAAATGGAATGTGGTGCTCCTGTGTTTTGGTGAAAGGATGACGCACGCAGAAGCGTCAGAGGTGTCTGTCCCTGGCACCGCATCGCCATCGGCAAAGCGCGAGTCAAGATCATCATTGTAATCAGGCCTGTAAGGGTTAAGCTCGATTGCAAGACCATTGCATGCTATAATGTGAGACTATTCGCGACAACACACAAAGCTAGGAACTTGTTTCCAAGACAAATCCACATATGTAGACGAGTATTGTCTCTAGAACCTACCTTGACCTCTTGGTGTAGCCCAATTGCAACCAAACTGATAAAAGTGAGCTTTCTGCTTACAGTTGCGATACGGACCTAAAAAGTAATACCTTTGTGGTGAATTAGCGCAGGATGGCGCCGCACTTTGAGCAAGCTTACTAGCTGCAGTGACTGACTAGGCACCGGAAATTTGGACAGGCCCTGGACAGCATGGAGTAGGAAGCAGGAAGCCTAGCAACTAGTAATACTTCAGCACTTCAGCGTGGTCGACGGTCGAGAGTCGAGGGCTCGCGAGTCAGCTACCCTCCCAGAGGAGGGTTTCTGTATCGTAGACCTTCCACTTTTGGATATACTGTACGGAAAGCGGAAGAAACAGCCAGCAATTTTGCCATTATCCTCGCTTTCGTGTTGACGACATCACGACATCTCAGAAAAGGACATCTTTCGTGAAGGCGGAGAGCGCACTACTGCTCGAAAACTCGTCGAAGCTGGTCAGCGAACGAAGTAGTCGTTGTATTCAATGCTTATTCCTCCATTGAATGTCACTTTTCCTCTTCCAATATTCCGGAGGAGTTTTCTTATACATAATGAATCGGCTCCATGTGACCGCGCCTGGTTCAGTCCTTGATTGCTAATGCTTTGACATTCATTTAAATGTCTCGGAAACTAGTCCTCTGTTGTAAAACGATTCCGGGATATCTTTTGAAAGCTAGGTTCAAACTCATTGAAGTGGTAAATTGAGGCAAGATGGCTTCTTTCCTTTTGGAGAACGCGGGCTCCGCCACTCTGACGGCGATTTTCCTATGGGCTGCCCACTCCTTGTGGACCTTTTTCACGACCTCAGACGATGGCAGCATGGATGATGCCACCGAAGCGTACCTTAAAGCTAAGAACACGGTGAGTCCAATTGAGACGCCTTCGTTTCCTGACGATATTATTGCTTAGTCTTTGAATTTCATCCCGAGCAAACACCACCAGAGCAAATCTTGGCAAACAAGTTCCTAACGAGCGCTCTTATTTTTTCGTCATCATTCTTATTCACATAGGTGCCTAAAGGCCAGTGCACCAATATGGTGAATGCTTTGGAGACGGCCCCTTTCACTGAGGACGAGTCGACGTGTGCCGAGCAAATGCGCGCCATCGTGCTCGAGAACCACATTCCCTACAAGAGCTTGATTGACTCCCCCGAAACGTTGCTCCGGGTCTCCGCGGGCCACATCGAGAACGGCGCCCTGTGGACCCGCTTCACAGTGCAGTACAACTTGTACGCGGGCTCGGTGGTGGCCCTGGGCAGCGACGCGCAGCGGCAGCAGCTGGTGGAGAGCCAGGGAGACGGCGTGCTGGGGTGCTTTGCCTTCACTGAAAAAGGCGCTGGAGTGCTCTCAGGCGCTGGCGTGGAAACCACTGCCACGTTTGACCCCAAAACCGACGAGGTAGTCGCGTGTGTGCCTAGGGTTAGGCGTGTTGTTGTTCATAGTTAACTCCAGGACTTCGTAACGTGGTGTCTTCAATCGAGATTATTTTAGCCATAACCTGAATCCGTTAACCTGATGTGTTTTGGCAATTATTTTGCGTCTGTTCGCGTTTGCTTTGTTCTTCCTTTCATTCTTTCTTTTTGAATTCGCAGTTTGTGATCAACTCTCCAACGCCATCGTCCGTCAAGAACTGGATCAGCCAGGTGGGTACCTAAATGATTGATTTACTTCGTTAAGATCTTCCTTAGTGCTTCCTTCTCGATCTGTCTCTTGGCTTCATCTACTTTTATGGTGCATCTCGTCTTAGCAATCACCCACATCCTCGACTCTCTTTCCTCTATTTACATTTCTCTATCTACTTGTGCAGGGCCTCTACGCAGAAGCGGCTGTCATCCTCGCCGACCTCATTGTACGTTGGGCGTGGGCATGTTTTGATTTCAATGAGCTATACTGAACCGTCAAGATTGCTTACTACGTATATTGATTGCGCTCTGAGGACTTTGAATAGGGGTTGTAAGCAATAGTATGTCCGACTGTCGCTCTGGCATCGGCCAGTTGGATTCGAATCTTTCATTGTGTTATCTTCATGTGATTGCACGCGCTTTCTGTTCTTGTGTCGCGCTCGTCTTTTGTCCGCAGATTGACGGCGAGTCGAAAGGGCCGCATTTGTTCTGGTCGCGGATTGCGGAGCGGCCCAAGGGCCTCTTTGGGGGTGCCAAGGGTGCGGGCGCTAGGCCTGTGCTTCTTCCGGGGGTCTCCATGGACTCGCTGCCTTCCAAGGCGGCTCTGAAAGGGCTTGACAACGCTTCGGTAGCGGTGTTGGGCTTTCGTGTGTGGACAGCTCTTCGTTTTCGTGTTAGGGGATGAAAGAATCGTTTGAGGAAGAAATGTTTGCGGAAGTGTGGGTATGAAAGTATATTTCACTTTCATGTGACCGTATCTTGTTTCCCATCTTTCCCTTCTTTTCTGCCTTCCTTTTAGGTCAAATTTGCCAACTTCCGCGTGCCTCGCTCTGCGCTCCTCGACCGTTTTTGCTCCTTCGCGCCATCGGACGGCGGCGAAGCGGCTCCGAAGGGCCTGGTGTACGCGACCAAGCTCCCCAAAGGCGTGTCGCGCATGCTGGACTTGCTCATCTTTCGCCTCTTGACGGGGCGCATCGTGCTGTCGGAAGCCACCACGTCCATGGTCCTCGGCCGCCTGCGCCGCAACTGGGCCTACTGCCAGGCCCGCGAGCTGTGGAAAGGGCGCAAGCCCGAAGGCCCCAAGATGGCCACCATGCCGCTCACCGCCGCCTGCTTCCGGGACTACGGCCGGTCCCTGGCCATCGTGGCGGCTTTCGTGGCGGAGACGCGGGAAGTGGTGGCGGACTCGATTCGCCGCGACCAGTTCACGTACGACACGGTAGAGGCCACCTGCATGTGCAAGTTTTTGGGCACCGGTTTCGGGGTGGACGCGTCGTCAGCAGTGCGCAAAATCATGGGCGCGCGCGCGCTCCAGGAAGAGTCCGGCCTGGGCGCGGAGTCGTTTCTGCCCAACGCGACCTCGGCCGCGGAGGGGGACAACACCATCATGGAGCTCAAGATCGTGCAAGACGCCTTCCGGGGCCGCACCTCCAAGGTCCCGTTCGCGCTCATGTGGCGCACCATGGGGTGTGCCAGCGGCCGGCAAGCCAGCGTGGCCTACCTGTGCCGCCTGGCGAAGGCCATTGGGCTGGGCAAGCGCGCCCTGAAAGACGGCCAGCTGCTCAAGGACCTGGCGTGGGCGCGCGCACACTTGCGAGTCATTGACGTGTGGCTGCGAGTCAACAAGGGCGACCCCAACAAGCAAGCGTGGATTGATTCTTACGGGAAAGTGCTCGTGCAATTCCCGGCGCCGCTTCAATGCTAGAATGGGAATCGAACGAGTTGAATCAGGCGTGTCTCTGATCGGTGCAAGGCTTTATTATGACGTGGAGGTGCTGGCATATCGGTATCAGCATTAGCCATGTTGCGTCCTCCTTGTTGACTTGTTGTACCTTCATCACTGACACTGACACTGGTGTGTTTTTCTCGGTCAAGCGAGATCTGAATTGCCTCCTAGGAGCGACTCTGCAGCTATTGAGTAACAATCGTAATTCCTAATTTCAAGAGCTCAGTTTGTAGGTTATATTATAGGCCACATATTTAATATTGGCGTAGGCACAACTGGCAATAAGAAAAAGCACCTTCTAATCCATTTTATTGGCCAACTGCACAGGCAAATCAGGATAAGTTCCATATCAAGGCCCGTGCATTTGTTTCTTGTGAAATCCCTCAAGTAAATGAGAAGTCTATGTAGCCCACAGGAATTATAGGAATTTCGAATTTAGGGCCGAAGCAAGCTTGAGCCATCCAGCGAAGCACTGACACTCATAAGTGGGCTGTTTCCTTCTTCATGGCCTGCTTTGCGGTGGTCTTTCTGGCTCTGGGCATTCGAGCGAGCACTCAAGCGCCGGGACGGAGCACGCGAACCTGCTTCGCCTTGTGCACTCCGCTGTAACTTCGTCTCTCGCGCCATCGCTGCAATCAAGTCACGCTTGAAGGCTTCGGTGATCGGCACAGGCCGGTGCAGCCGCCTGGGCTTCGGCACTGACGTGGCGAACCTTGAGTCCGCCGCGAAAGTGCCGCTGCTGCCTCCGCCTGCGCTCAACCCTAAGCCTGTGGTGGCGGCTCGATTCGCGGTTGAGTGGTGCCCCGAAGACCACAAGGAAGGCTGCGAAGGAGGAACCCCAGCACGTGACAGCTGAAGCGCGCGGCGGCGTTCAATGCCAGACAAGTGCTTGAGTTCAGCCTCAGTGGCGCCCACTGTCACGGGCATGGTCGCGCACTTCAAGAGGCCGCCAAAAGGGCCGCTGTTGTCGTCGTCGTCGTAAGCGCTCGACCGGTGGTTGAAAGAGCTGTGGTGCAAGACTAAGCCAGGAGGAAGCCCCTCGGGCGGTGCGGCAGGCCCTTGATTCGCAGCACTCTGGTCCAGGCCTCCAAAAACATTCCTTGGGCTTAACCTCCCGTGGATGCTTCTTTCTCCATCGCTACTAGCACTGTCGTCGACGCCTGGAATGCTCATTCCAGGCGAATAATCTGCGAGAGAAACGTTCATGTAGTTGCCCAAAGTATCAACACTGCGCAGGGTGTCAGGGCTGGTCGCACTCCGCGCGTTAGGGCTGCCTTCACCACCACCACCGCCACCGCCATTGCCATCACCACCTCGACTGCCGCCTTGCATTTCTCTCCTGCTGCTGCCACCGCCGCTTGCCGGCTCTGCTCCACCGCTGCTGCTACTGCGCGACGATCGGGGACGGCCACCTCCGTTCTTGGTGGGCGTCGACACGGCGCTCCGCGCTCTCATGCGCACGGCTGCTTCATGTAGGGCGCAATCGGCCCAGCCGCGGTCGTCTCCGTCCATGGTGGCTTGGTAAGCGGCCGAGGCGCGGAACACGGGAAACCGCCCCGACTGCACCACGTGCCGCTGGTAGACGGGCCCCAAATGCTCCCCCGCAGGGCGCGCGGCGTTGCTCCCAAAAGGGCTGATGGGCCGCGCGCCTTCCTCCACTGGGCCGCCGCCCCCGCCACCGTACAAGGTCCCCCGAGGAGGCTGCTGCTGCTCGATGGAGCTGTCGCCACCGTCGATTCCTTGGCTGCCAGGCCTGCTGCCGAAGTCTCTCGCGCTGCCAATCCGGCTGCCTCTACCACCACCACCTCGAGAATCGGTTCGACTCGCCGGACCGCTGCCGCGAGAAGGCGGAAGCATTTTCATCAACTCGGCTCCTGGGTCCACCAAGGAGCTACTGCTTCCTGCCACGCTGCCGTGTGCTTCCTCGTCCTCGTCGTCGTGGTACAGGGAGCTCAACGCCGATGCCATGGAGAGCGCGGAGGCGTTGTCGTCGTGGTCGTTTGCGGTGATAATGTTGACACGATGACGGGGCGGCCACGGCCCAAGCGGCGGTGCCTGCTCTGGCTGTTGCGGTGACGTCGTCAAGATAATGGTTGTCGGCGGCCCACTCCCGCTGCCCACTGACATTGCAGCTCCTGCTCCTCCTGCGCCGATTGCAACTGACGACGACGACGACGACTGAATGGAATAGTTACTACTCGGAGCGGTGGCCATGGGCATCTCGAGCACAGGCGGGGCCCTTTCTGCTGGCGTCGCGCTTCTCCGGGAGTCTG
>Ga0307982_1003264_pt1 | contig 13001 bp, 10 predicted proteins | sample OrgLakmetagen989_FD_201847 | JGI IMG/M metagenome (GOLD analysis project Ga0307982, IMG submission 201847) | Saline water microbial communities from Organic Lake, Antarctica - #989 | ecosystem: Environmental > Aquatic > Non-marine Saline and Alkaline > Saline | place: Antarctica: Organic Lake... | reverse complement strand
TGAAGCTCTTCATGGCTCATGGCCAGTCGACCCTTCGATCGTGCGGAGCTTGCGGCGGAAGCACGCTATTGCAGCCTGCGAAGCCTGCGAAGCCTGCGAAGCCGTATCTTCTGTTGACGACTGTTGTGGTGGACTTGTGGACACAAAACAAAGATTGAAGCTCTTCATGGCTCATGGCCAGTCGACCCTTCGATCGTGCGGAGCTTGCGGCGGAAGCACGCTATTGCAGCCTGCGAAGCCTGCGAAGCCTGCGAAGCCTGCGTAAGAGGCCTCTATTCCCTGCGAATGAAGCGTGCAAGCTTGAAACTGACGCACGCGAATGAAGCCTTCGAAGTCTGTGAAGCATGCGTAGCTCGTAGCCTGCGTAGCCTGCGTACCTTACAAAGTATGCGAAGCCTGCGGATTTCGGCAGGAATTCGGCTAGCACGGTTGCAGGTACCCCAACAACTACAAAGCCCGGTTGTGCTAGCTAAAGCTATCTCCGAATTTTCGGATCAGCAAGTAACAACATTCACTGCCACTGCTATTTCCCAAGTCCTCATGCTGCACCTGCTGCTGCTGCTGCACCTGCTGCTGCTGCTGCTGCTGCCTCAAGCGTGCGCTCATTGGCGGAAGAAGCAGAACACTGACGTGCGAATCTCCATCCTCGTCGTCTTCGTCTACAGCCTCGTCTCCCTCGTCTTTGCTGTTTTCATTTGAATTTATCTTGACGCTTCACGCTGCCGAATTGGACGGATGCGAGGATTATCTGTAACGCCTCTCCTAGCTACTTCTTGGCTCTAGCTCAGTGGGGCGGCGCAGCGTTCGGAGCGTTTTAGCGGAATAATTATCGGTTTAGCTCCATGACGAAAAGTGCTAGGCCATAAGCGTGCTAGCTTCCTGCTGTTTGTATCGGAGAAAGGGGGGTGGGCAGTGTTGTTATATCAGGCTGATATCTCAGGTCTGATACCTGATATCAGGTCCGTTGGACCTGAGATTTGAGTATCAGGCCCCTCTAATATTTGTATAGAAAAATATGAGCAATCAGAGTGTGAAAGAGTGTGCAACAAGAAGCTAAGATTACACGACATGGTGTTCACATTCACAAACGTGCACGCGCCTGCGTGCTAATGAGCTTGGACTCTCACATGACTTCGCACATTTGAGTGATAATTTTCTTCAATTGAATACCATAGGAGAGGCGCGCCCGTCAAGACGGTCTCGCTAGCGAGCGTGACCAACTCGACGATGCTTCAGCCGGGTCACGTATGAGGCTCGGCTCTCCTAATGATGTTCCACTCAATGATTGAAACGTCAAGAGGTCGAGGCAATTAAAAGATTAAAAGCATGCTTGAATCATAAGGATTAGAGTTTGCGAAGAAGGGAGTAGGCGCTGGGCGAGGCCACCGGAGGAATCATTTGTTGTGAGAATGCACACTGTTGCGCGCTGCTCATCACGATTTTTCCCGTCGTGCTGCCCCTAAGGGACGGATTTTCTAGACCTGATATTTACCTGAGATAAATCTGATATCAGGTCTGAGATCTGATATCAGGTCTGTCAAACCTGATAACCTGATACCTGACAGAACACCACTGGGGTGGGCTTCTTCATAATGGAGGTTTTATTATTTCCCTTCTTTCCCACGGACCATTCCTAAGCATTAGCTGTTGTGCGCCATTTCGATTTGTCTTAGTTCGATTTCGATTCCAAAGAACTGAGACATCCCTAGACAATCCATTCACTTGAAACTTACAAAGGTGCATGGCATCACCAATTTTGGCCCCTGAATTCTCAGAATTTTGGCGCAGCCACCCCGCTAGGAACCTAGTCTAGAGGAGATAACTGATAACTCTATTACAGTACTACAGTCTGTCTGTAGTAGCAGTATAAATAAGCCTCTAGTATTAGCTGATAGCGCCGAAACGCTCTTAGCTTGGTCATAGTATGTGTATGGTTCTATAGCGTTATTCCTACACGTAATCTCCAACTAGACCATGCCCCGCATCATCCTGTTTCTTTTCATTGGCCTGGTTTCATCTGTGTCTGGGCTCGCTACTTTACCTCATCCTACACTCAAACCGTATCGAACACTGCGGCTGGTTCCGCAAAGCGACGACGAAACTAGCTCTTTACATGCTGCACACATGTGCAATTGGCTGTCTCCTGAAGATGCCGCCTGGATGGTGACGGAAGCTGAAAGCTTCTCGGCAAAACGTGGCGGGTGGTCAACCGACAGGCATGGGCAATTTCCAACCACTGACTTCGCAGTGGAGGCATGCCCTACTCTCAATCGTCATTTGCAGCCGAGACTGCAAGAGCAGGTGCTACCACTCTTGGCTGAGCTCTACGGGCTAAAGGCACACGACCTAGACATCGACGACTTATTTTTCGTCAAGTATGAAGCTGGAAAGCAAGCTAGGTGAGTTCACGCCTACGCGCGAAAAGAGTGAAGGGAACGATTCGGTTGTGAATATCCTATTAGATCTCACTGCGATACCCGGTTGTAATTTCTATTCTTTCTATCTCTATCTCTAGCCTAGGTGCCCATTACGACGACACCTTGTTGTCATTCAGTGCGCTGTTAGCTGACCCGAGCTCGTTCGACGGTGGCGGCACGCACTTTCCCACTAGTCTGTGGGTAGAAGAAGAAGTAGACACTGGCAATGGCAACGCTATTGCTGTAGCAGATAGCAAATCAAGAAGAAGAGCGAAGAAGTCGACAACGAGGACGCTGCAGCCGCAGTCGATCGGGGATTTAGTAGTGCACTGCGGCCGGCTCACGCATAGCGGTTTGGCAGTGACCTCAGGGCTCCGGTACCTCCTCGTGGGGTTCGTTCGCGTGTACGGTTCGCGGGTCGACCACGGCGCCTACGACGAATTCCTGAAAGGCAAAGGCCGGCTAGCCCACGCGAAGCATCTCGCGTCGCACCGCAAATTAGCGGAGACGATGAATGGCGTGGCAGCGCGTGGGGCACCCGCCTACCAGGCAGCAGCACAGGCGCAGCTGGAGTACGAGTATGCAGCGCGCGCGCTCACAGGCGCAGACAGCGAGGACGATGGCATAGAGCGCCCGCCTGAATTCACTATATTATAAGTTCAACAAGCATAGCCAATAGCCAATTCAAACATATACCTCGGCCCGTGGTGTGAATAATTGATTCACATCCCGGGCCCTGAAAAATAAGCAAGCAGGGAGGTACTCGTACTCGGGCATATGGCATAAGGAGCATTAAATGGGCATATAAAAGACCACCACCCGGCATAAGGGAGCATTAATTGTTTTGGCCTATAGCCCGCAGTAAGAAGGCTTCGTTTGGTTTCTGCTTTTAATGCTGGGTTATTGGAAGTTATACTAAATCGCGCTCGAGAGCTCGTAAGACTGCTTAAGTGGCGGTGGCGGTGGCGGTGGCATGATGGCGTTTCTTTGTAAGTGGTGGTAATTAGAATTGCTTATCAGTTAGCTTTAGCCATGCATTCAAGTAAATAGGAGCTCACTTACGCGGTGATTCACAGGCGAGAATATGCACTTCGGAAAGGGATCACAGAGCACCAACCTCCATATAGATAACACACACATTTGTACAGATCGAAGCTCACTCTTCAGCACCTCCCTTAGGCCTTTGTTGAGGACCATCCAACTCCAGGTACTGCCAGTTCATCCGCTGTCGGTAAACTAGTCGAATCTACATTGCCAGTAGGAGCCTGGTCTTTGGCTGAACCGCACGGTATCCTTGACACGCTTGCCGCTTTTGCAGCGTCTTCCGCCGCAGGCTCCGCCGCTTTGGTGCTGGACCCGAAGTTGATCACTACCTGAGCGTTGGTAGGGCTGTGCTGCCGGGTCGCCACCCCCGCCATGGCAAGCATCCGCCGGCTCGCAACGAAAGGAGGCAAGTGGTGGTACTTGTCGGACAAGAAAATCACTTCTTTGATCCCCGACTGAATGATGAGCTTGGCGCATTCGTTGCAAGGAAAAAGCGCAACGTACATGCGTGCACCGCTGATAGACGCGCTAATTTTGTTCAAAATGGCGTTCATTTCGGCGTGAACCACGTACATGTATCTGAAGCCAGCGAGCAAATTAGAAACACAGGTAGATGCGTACAATTTTGAAACCAGACGAAAATACTTTTTAAGGAGAGGTAGGGCTTAGTCGACATCTTACTTCGTATCCAAGTTGCTTTCGGCCTCGCGATCCCACGGCAGTTGGTCATCACTGCAGCCCGTTGGAAAGCCGTTGTAGCCAATGCCAACAATCCTGTTCTCCGCGTTCACGATTGCTGCGCCCACTTGCGTGGAAGGATCCTAAATATTTGCATTACCACACAAGTCAGGCGTGGGTTTCCTTCGTTCAAACTAGGAACACACGTGCATTAATCTAGCGAACTCAAAATAGGCTCCCTAGTTCACCTTGGAGCGCATGCTGCTCAAGAATGCCACTGACATGAAGTAATCATCCCAAGATAGATAGTCTTCGCGCTTAGTGGCGGAAGAAGACGGCTTAGCATCGGAGGTATCGTCAACCCTGGTATTGAGGTACGGATGTCAGTTATGTAGGACAACGTCGAGGTTACCTTGCTCGTGTAAAGCCTAGCCTCGGCATTTCGTTACATACCTTGCTTTTTTCCTTGTGCCGTTTTCAGAGCTCATGTTTGGCTCCTCTTAGCCAGTAATGGAGAAGGAAGCTAACTTAGCTAGGATTTGACTTACTATACTTCTATACTGTACAGCATTAGATATAGACAATGACGTGGGGATTTTTTTTTGCAGAGCTTTTCTCGCTCCGATAAAAGCCGTGCTCATCATCATTTCAGCTCTTCAGTATATAATATAGAATATAGTAGTCAGTCTACCCATACTTCAAAAAATTAGCTCAGGACTTGCTATCGTAAAGTAAAAAAGGAAGTCAATAGTTCAAAGCGCTTTCAACTCCGAAATAGCAGATGCTGCAGCTGTGCTAGCGTGGAATTCAAGTTCTTTCTAGCGTTCGAGTGGTCAGCCGAAGCCAACTATTTGTCTTAATTCACCCTAGCTAGTTGTTTTGCTCGGGATTCGTATCCTCGCTAGTAGAAAGAGCTTAGCGCTAGCGTGGACAACATGTCAGACTTCGGCGATAATGTCACGATTGAGTTCGTGACGGGAGCTTGTGCGGCCGTGATAGATTGCTGTTGTTTCCACACGATCGACACTCTGAAAGTACGCTCTCAGGACAAGCGGCCCCTGCTTCCGTGGGATAAGCTCAAAGCTACGCCTGTTACCCTGAGACCGTGGGTTTCAACCACTTCCTTGTATCAAGGATTTAGCACAAATTTATTCCTGAAAGTGCCGTACATGGCGAGTTTGTTTGGTTTCCATTCTTTGAATCGAAAAATTCTGGCGGAAGTCGCACCTGAGGGTTCACTTTCGGACACATCCCGTGAAATGGTTAGCGCGTTTGGCGCTGGAATCGAAGCAAGCCTTTTGCTTTCGCCGTTGGAGCTCATTCGAATTCAGGGCCAAAATTGTGGCAAGGGTGGCCTCTGGGAAGCAACGCGCTACTGCTACAACAAAATTGGCTTATCAGGCTTACTGTCGCGGGGAATGCACGCATGCATGCAGCGTGAGTCCAAGTATTGCTTGGGGCAGTTCGCTTTTGTGGGCGTTGTTCATTCGGAGGTCACGGCGTGGGCAAAAGAAAGTCATGACCGGTCAGCACTGGCGAAGACTTTGCACGACAACGATGCTTTGCGAACTGCGCTAGCCAGCATCGTGGTGGGGTTCCTTTGCACGATAGTGTCACACCCTGACGACGTCTTAAAGACGCAGCAACAAACTCGGTTAAGCACGTACGGCAGCAACGGCGACTCTTACCGCTCTTACTTGTCCGCTTTTCGACATGTAGCCCAAAACGACGGCATGCGGACACTATGGCGCGGTGCTGTCTGGAGATGCTGTGTGCGTGTGCCCCTCGGCCTGACGGTGATCAATACGGTTCACCCGCGGATTCGGCCGTATGTCGAAGTGGCGCTCGGTAGTGAAGTCGTTAGATGAAAATTTTAGTGCCTAGCAGTGCTCCTATCTGAGCTTCGAAATGAGTCCCTGCTAGCCGCTAGCTCCTAGTAAAGTAGTTGCTTCAGCTCTATGGTATATGGTAGATGAGATGAGCAGCTCCATACTGCATACTAGTACGGGCGCATGGGAACAAAGGAACTCAAATATAGTTATACAGGAGACATCCAGGTATTGCGACGTTCATGAGCTAACGAGACGGCGGGGCGGGATTTCACATAAGCATAGTTTTAGATCCCAGATCTCAGTCGTTCAACCGCATAAAGTGCAATGCAAATTTGGGATGTAGTCCAGTTAATTAAGCATTCTTATGACACATCTATTTCCCTACCTTTTCGGAGAATCCGAACATAAAAAAAAACTCGATAAATAGCAGCGCCAGCAGCATTAGCGGAAAACTTGTTACCCATAGAACTATTCAATGATACCGCTTCCATCTACTCATCGTCCTGGTCGAGACGAGCGACAAGTGAAGGTTCAAAAATATTCCTAGGTCCAATGACCGCAAGTCTCCCATCAGCCGCCGTAGGGCCTTGCGAATGACGAAGAATAGTTGAATGTATTCGGCTCATAGCGCTTCCAATGGCTGGTAGAGCACAGCGCACCGGAGCGAGGCCTGCGACGACAATGGGAAAGAGGACCCCTGCGTCGGTGTCTTTGATTGCAACTAAACTAGCGAGGCACGCCACTTGCACCAGGGTGTACGCACGTACAGTGGCCGGAGGCAGCCCATCGCCTATGTGGTCTCCAAAGCTCCTATTGCTACTGCTGCTGCTGCTGCTGCTGCTGAGCTCTCCACTGGGATGGGTAGCTGAGGAACCTTGGCGAGCCCAAGGTTTACCAGGAGGGTCCATAGCTGGGTCGGTAAAGAGGGCCACGCAGCGCTCGAACATTTGGTTGCCTCGGAGCGCGGATTGGCCCAAGTAAAAGAAGAGCCCCGAGAGTGCTGGCTTGGGCACCGCTCGCAGCAGCGGCCGGTACGCCACGACCACCAGGCCGATGATGGCGTGGATCAAGAACCCAGACACCCGCTGCTCGACGGTCCCTACTACCGCGACGGTCGCCGCAGGTGAGGTACTAGGTACAGAGACGCTGCTGTGACTGTCTGCGAGTGATGGAGCTTTTGCACCACTGTTGTGGCTGTTGCTGTTGCTGCCATGTTTTTCGTTGTTGTTATTGTTGTTTGGTGCATAGACATGAAGAGCTTTCACGTGGTTGATGGACCTCACAGTGGCCGCACACAGCCAGGGCAAGCCTATTAACGACTGAATGCCAGTAAGAAGGGCCAGCACTAGCAAGTCTAAGTGGTCGCCGTGTCCTGTGAATTAGGAGTGAAAGGAAACCAAGGGAAAACCAAATAAAAGAAGAGAAAATAGACAACAATCAGAGTACTCCCTTTAACCTGCCCAGCCTGTAGTGTCAAAATATGCATGACTCTTTGACGACAGCAGGTTGAAAAGGTGAAGAAATAAGGAGAATAGGCAAGAAATGGGCAGCGCGGCACGCACGCAAGAAATCACATGTAGAAGATTCGTGTTCCGTACCTTTCCGCAAGCGGTTGCCTTTGCCGTTTACGATGCGCGTGGTGATGGTTTGGTCGAAGAACAGCAGCACGCTCACCATCGCCGCGGGCACCGCCGCCGCCCACCGCGCCCACACCGGCAACGCTGCCAATTCCACCAACCAGGGTCGCCCACTGGTGGGTTCCAGCACCAGCGGCACGGCTAGCCTCGGCAACTGCAAGAGCTGCGGCCAGCGGGTCTGCGCCCACCAAGCTAAGGCACAGCCGCAAGCAACGCCAACCGTGGGCGCGAAGTCTGCGAGCAAGCTTCGGAGCCGTTTGGGCCGCAGAGCACTGTGCCGCAGCTGCAGCAGGGATGCGGCTACCCCAAAGGTGACCGTGGCCACGTGAATGGCCATCAAGGCCGCGGCGGGGTTGTCGTTCTTGGAGTTCAACAAGGGCGCGGCCAGGCCTTGGCATGCTTCGTAAATGAAAATGAACGAAATCAAATTCGCGAAAATTTCGTCCGTGAAGCGGCTGTTTGAAAAAAGAAAATGTAGAATGTAAAATTTAAAATGTAAAATGTCAAGTTATGAATCACGAGCAAGCACTCAAAAAAAAGTGTAGTCGAATGGAAGCCAAAGCCAAAAAAATAGTGACAGTAAGATGAATAAGTTTTTCTTTTTTTTTTGGTGTGTGTCGTTCGATACCTCAAGTATTTTGCAGAGCCAAGAGAAAGCGAGTATAAGCTGTAAAGTGTGAGAAAACCCGACGTCCAGAGCCCCGTCCACGCGTAGACGGGTAAAAAAGGCAAATCGGCGAGTTTCGCAAGCTTGTACAGCGCTGAAATGAACGCAAGCACAGGGCCTGTGGAGCCGACTATCGTCAGTGGTTGACCTGCCAGCAGAGCATACGCCATGCCCTGAAGAAGAACAAAAAAGTGGAATGAGATACAGTAATGCCCAATTAGCATTCAATGGGAAATCAACTGAGTGCCCGTAGAATCAACTGCATCAACTAAAAACATGACGTAGCGGAAGGACCTACAGCAGAATCAAGCTTTGCGCTAGGGCTCCTAGTAAAACAAAATAGCTACAACTCTCAAAACATTTATATTCACACCAAGAAGGTGCGCTATTAAAACGTGCCTTCTAAACTCATATCAATTCAAAGTTCGTAAAAATGCATTACCGAAAGCGCAGTCCCCAGAACCATTTCCACTGTGCCCATGGCGCCATGTGTAGCTTTGTCGCACAGTGCACCGAACGCAACTGCAGGCGCCAAGCATCCAAACACTAGGAATGCTGTGGCCGAAACTACTTTAATACAGGCTCCATCGGTGACGTGCGACACGTAAGTAACTTTGAAATTCGTGAGATCGCGCTGAAGGCCTATTCCGAAAGGCTCAGTTACGGAACCGAGGAAACTGCTGCTGCTGCTGCTGCTGCTGCTGCTGCCTCCTCGAAGCGACTTCAAAGGTGCTAGGCTTGATGGTCGCGCCTAGTAGTAAACAGAAGTGGCAATTCATTCTACGGCTATATAGCGTTACTCAAGTGCGTGTCTCCTCGAGAGAGGGTCGCTACGCTCAACATCATGTATCATTTTATCATTTAGTGTAGTTAGTGACACTTCAACGATGACTGTGCCTCTTACTCGTTTCAATGATCGACGATTCTGCACGAATTTGGACGCTAGCTCTGGCAGTGCAGCCACTGAAATTGCACATGATAGGCCAAATACGGCTGAAATCTTCATGCTAGCTTGCGACGACCTTGCTAAGGCCTTTTTATAAAAAGCACCACGGCACACGGCACCGCGCCACTGAGCAAGTAATCTTAGTCAATCACAACAACAACAAAAGATCCCAGCGGTCCGAGGACACTCATCATCTCATCATCATTCGCAGCAAGGCAGCAAGGGTTGATTCGCAGTGACAAAAATTCTCATCCCTGTAAATCCAATCTCCAATCTCAACTACGTACTCGATGGTTTGCACCAATGGGAGCTCTTGAGTACATGAGTGGGGAGGATTTCTCTAACACTTACTCTTCTGCAGAGCTGCGAGCTACGAAGCGAAGCAGCCATCAAGCCAATGTTGTATCGTCGTGCCGAACATCTTGTCTACCTCGTCGTCTAGCCGGCAGTCTTTCGATATCACGCGCTCGCCCTATTCAGAGGATCGAATTCGTTGGTACTCGTTTTCGTAGAAACTACTATTCTGGTCAGAATCGCACATCATCTTCATTAGAGCTAGCTACCAAGTTGAAACACACCATATATCTTATTCGTTGCCACTCGCGTTGGTCGAGAGCCTCACAGCAACCCCTTGTTCCTTTCACGAGCAGATGAGGCAACAGCTCTTGCCCGATGGTTTAGACGACGAGTCGTACCATGACCCTAATCGAGTCGCTCTAGCAGTTGCAGCGCGTAGTGGTGCCTCCCAGGCCAGCGGTCAGAGGGGCGAGTTCCGCCGGAGTCAGAGCTACGAAGAAGCTTTTTCACCGGCTTGGGCAGCCGAGTCCCGGCAGGGGACCGTGCTGAGCTCAACCTTTTCGCTGGTGTCTACGATTTTGGGTGGTGGGGTGCTGTCGCTGCCGTACGCGTTTCGCGAGGCCGGTCTGGTGTGGGGCACTTTCCTCCTTTTCGGGGTGGCGGCCGCGAGCGACTTCTCCGCGTTTACCCTTGTGGCCTGCTCGAGGCGCGCCGGCGCGCACACCTACGAAGACGTTGCTTTCATTGCGTTTGGGCCCAAGGGGCGGCTTTATACGATGATCTTGGTGATCGTGCTCTGTTACCTCGCGCTCATTGCCTGTAAGCCACTCTCTTTTGCCTTGTATTTTTGTCTCTCCTCTGTCGCACGCCACACGGAACAAGACAGGCCATCAGCTAGTACTGCTTCACAAATACATGCATTCAACAACCTGCTCGCGTGCTTCATTTTTTCATTCAAATTGGCAAAATTATTGTCAATGTGCTTGTCGTCACTAATATTCACGTTGCCGTCATCTTCTCCTTCCCCCCGGTCAACGTGTGCCCAGACTCCATCTTAATTCTGGACCTCGTCGTCCCCGCGTTCGTGCACTTTGTACCTTCGGCCATACTTCCCGCCAACCCGGACGCCGTCGGGTCGCAGTACGTGCTCAAGCTTCTGGTGGGTGGGTTTCTGGAAAGCTGCATACTGCCGTTTGCCTTCGTGGAAGAGTTCAGCCGGCTTCGCTTTCTGAGCGTCCTGGCAGTCGGCAACATTTCTTTGGTAGCGGTGGCCGTGGTGGTGCACTTCGTGGGTGTCCTGTTGAACGGCCCACCATGGCTCAATGACCTAGACGACGACAACATCGACGGCAGTAGCAGCAACAGCAGCTCGTCCGAGGACTACGACGACCCTCGGGACGGGCTCTGGGCATCGCTGATGTGGCCCGACAGCGCCATGGCGGTGGTGAAAGCCATTCCCGTGTTCGTGTGCACTTTCATTTACCACTTCAACGTGCTGCCCGTGCACGCGGAGCTTCAGAGCCCGACCCGCGGCCGCCTGCACTGCATGGTAAGGCAACCAGGTGGAGAATAGGATTGGGTTGCTGTGATGAGCTTCGACGCCCTTGCTCTGCATTACTCCGCTTGCACGCAATTTCACTTTTGCTCTTCTGCTTTTTTTTTGCGTGCGCTCTGCACATGCGGCGGCGGTGGCGGCGACACGATTCGCCTCTGTCACAACGGCTATGGGTTGCTTTGCTTTGGTTCCATATGACACACACACACACACACACCGGCAGATTCACTCCACCGTGGGCTTTGCCGTTGCGCTGTACATGATTGTCGGGGTGGCGGGTTTTGCGTTTACGGCTTGCCGCGGCGAATTCACCACGGCGGACAACATTTTGACCGAGTAAGAAATGAGAGAGAGATTTGGTAGCCAATGAGACATGAATTATTTTGGGAGGGAGCAAGAGATATGGGGTTTGAGAGCGTGTGTTTCTTTTCTTTTTGTTATTCGAACGCAAAGATTTGCTCCGGGGAGAGGAAGATGAACGGCAGACAAGGATTGTGCTGTTTGTTATGAGGTAAGTTTATAAACGTTACATTGTTTGTGATCCTTGTTCCTTACTATGCTCGATTGCAACAATCTTCCTTTTACCCTCGCGATTGCATGCGGCAGGTACACCAACGACAACGTGATTGCCAACGTCGGGCGGTTAGGGATTTCGTGCACCCTTTTGCTCGCGCTTCCCCTCATTCTGTCGCCGTGCCGCGACACCCTTTTGCGGCTTCTCAACGAATGGGGGCCTTGGGCCCCACCTCGGCCGTCGTCCTCTGACGGAGCCCTTACTAACGAGGAAAAGATTAGCCGCGCCCTCTCCATCGCACGTCAAAAAGCTGGGCTAGACACTAGCGTGACGCCGTACCACCCCCCTCATCAGGGAGACCTTGGCGTTGGCGACAATCACGTGGTTGGCAATGGTGGCGGAGTGAACAACGGAGAGCTCCTTGCGTTTCCTGCCCCAGCATCACTCGCTTCCCTAACCCACGGCTACAGTTCCCCGAGCAGCGCAGCTTCTCGCAGTACTACGGGCGCTCCCAAGTCGCCCGGGAGTGCCATTGTGTCCGACCAGCTTTCAGACTCGGGCAACTTTTCCGAGGGCGAATGGGTAGGGGGCTTGTCGGAAAGCATGCCATTTGGAGGTGGCGCACAGCACAACCCTCATCACCCGCACCACCAGCCGATCGACGCGCGGACGCGAGCGCGCACCGTGAGTGGGGGTTTCGGTGGGTTTGCGCGGGAGGCGGCTCTGGCGCGCGCAGAAGCCACTCTGGCTCGGCATTCGGCCGAAGGCAGCGAGCAAAACCACGACCACCGAGGCCGCAGCAGCGGGAGCCACGGCGGCGGTGGGCGGCACAGTTCCGCCTGCGAAGGGCAGCTGCAGCAGCGACAGCAGCGGCGCGTCTTTTTAGGGTGCACGTTCGCCCTATACGCGTCGCAGTTCCTGCTTGCCGTCGTGATCCCGTCGGTGTCCGTGATATGGGGCATTTTGGGCTCTACAGGCGCGCTGGCCATTTCTTTCACCATTCCTGCGGCGTCGTACTTGCAAGTCACGAATTCGCCGGACGTGATTGACCGAAAGAAAGGGCGTCGCGCCGTGGCCTCGGCCATGGTGCACGGCTCGATTGCGCTCGCGCTGTTGTGCACCTCCAACACCATGTACAACCTCATCGCTGCGCCTCCTTAGAGGAGTTTAATATGCTGCTGATGCGTGCGGCAGATGCCGGGTTACTGAATGAAGTACTCAACCGAGCAAGTGGCCGTCTACTTTGCGCCGCCAGGAGGCCCTCCAGGACCAGAATACTACTACTAGAGTAGTAGTAGTAGTAGTAGTAGTAGCTCGGGCTTTGTGTAGCGCTGTCTTTCGTCTTGCCTATGTACTATCTAGTTAAAATCCATCCGCCTTGAGCCAATAGTTTAATAGCGCCACAGGAAGTGGT
>Ga0307982_1003263_pt1 | contig 13008 bp, 13 predicted proteins | sample OrgLakmetagen989_FD_201847 | JGI IMG/M metagenome (GOLD analysis project Ga0307982, IMG submission 201847) | Saline water microbial communities from Organic Lake, Antarctica - #989 | ecosystem: Environmental > Aquatic > Non-marine Saline and Alkaline > Saline | place: Antarctica: Organic Lake... | reverse complement strand
TTCCTAAATTCCATTTTATATTCATGCAATTTGAGCACATTTTGCTTGTTAAATATTCATCTTGAGATGTGAATTTTTTATTTCTTAAATACAACTTATATGTTAACTTCTCCTTGAACTGGAAAAAACTTAAATTATTCAAAATTCTTTTTCTTTATTTCTATATTTTCTGCGTCTTTCAAAAAATCAGATTTTACTTTTTCTACTATAATTTTTTTTAAATCACCTCCTTCATTTATTCTTAATCGTTTTTCTGTAAAATAACCTGTACTTAATTTTAATTCCATGTCAAATGTATCATTTGTAGTTATTTTAATCTTCATTATATAGTTAATATATCAATTTTTTTAAAATCATTGAAAAATTCTCTTGATTCTGATGAAATCATATTCTCATAAAACTTTAAACTTGGTTTGTATATTAATTCCATATTTAAATCTTCTTTTTTATTTTTAACCTTATTTAAATAAATATTTTCAAGAAGTCTACCATATTTAATGGTTAAATATTTTTCTTTTAATAATTTTATTTTTTTCCAATAATTTATACTAAATGAATCAAGCACATTATTACCACAATTTAATTTTATAAGGGTTATTGGTAGTTTGTCTAAACTTCTTATTTTATTATCACTGCAATTTAATGTTATAAGGCTTATTGGTAGTTTGTCTAAATTTATTATTTCATTATTGTAGCAATATAATGTTGTAAGGCTTATTGGTAGTTTGTTTAAACTTATTATTTGATTTATCCCACAATTTAATGTTATAAGGCTTATTGGTAGTTTGTCTAAACTTTTTATTTCATTATTGAGGCAATATAATGTTATAAGGCTTATTGGTAGCTCGTCTAAACTTCTTATTCTATTATAAGTACAATTTAATTTTATAAGGCTTATTGGTAGTTTGTCTAAACTTATTATTTGATTATAGCTAAAATATAATTCTATAAGGGTCATTGGTAATTTATCTAAACTTCTTATTTCATTTCTCCAACAATTTAATTTTATTAGGCTTATTGGTAGTTTGTCTAAACTTGTTATTACATTTCCCCCACAATTTAATGTTATAAGGCTTATAGGTAGTTTGTCTAAACTTCTTATTTCATTATACCTACAATTTAATGTTATAAGGCTTATTGGTAGCTCGTCTAAACTTCTTATTCTATTATAAGTACAATTTAATTTTATAAGGGTTATTGGTAGTTTGTCTAAACTTATTATTTGATTATAGCTACAATTTAATGTTATAAGGCTTATTGGTAATTTATCTAAACTTCTTATTTCATTTCTCCAACAATTTAATTTTATTAGGCTTATTGGTAGTTTGTCTAAACTTGTTATTCCATTTCCCCCACAATTTAATGTTATAAGGCTTATAGGTAGTTTGTCTAAACTTCTTATTTCATTATACCTACAATTTAATGTTTTAAGGGTTATTGGCAGTTTGTCTAGATTTATTATTTTATTATCACTACAATCCAATGTTATAAGGCTTATTGGTAGTTTGTCTAAATTTATTATTTTATTATTGCTGCAATCAAGTGTTTTTAATTTCTTAAATCTACTGAAGTCTGGTAATTTAGTTAATCCTCTTCCGCTGATATCAATTTCTTCGACATCCTCACTTAGATTATTAAGGTATGCCTGCATCTTATTTCAAATAAATGTAACTAATGGATCAGTTAAAATATAAATATAAATAAATTATTTCAATTTTTTAAAGTCTTTAAAAATATTTTTCGTTTCGGGTGATATTTCGTTTTTGTAAAACTCTAAATTTGGGGAATATTTTAGTTCGTTATTTAAATCTTGTTTCTTGTTTTTCACTTTGTTTAAATACCATTTATTTATTAATATTTTGTATTTGCTGGTTAAATACATTTCTTTTAAAAATTTTATCTTTTTCCAATAATTAATATTTTCAAGATAATCACCACAATATAAGTTTACAAGAGTAAGTGGAAGATTCTCAAAACTTTTAATTTCATTCGCACCACAATATAATTCTATGAGGGTAATTGGAAGATTCTCTAAATTAGCAATAAAATTATAACTGCAATCTAAGATTATAAGGGTAATTGGAAGATTTTTTAAAGTTGCAATTTTATTATTCCTGCAATATAAGATTATAAGGGTTATTGGAAAATTCTCTAAATTAGTTATTTTATTACTCCAACAATTTAAGCTCATAAGGGTGATTGGAAGATTTTCTAAAGTTGTTATTTTATTATTCCTGCAATCTAAGCTTATAAGGGTAATTGGAAGATTGTTTAAATTAGTTATTTTATTACTCCAACAATATAAGGTTATAAGGGTTATTGGAAGATTGTTTAAATTAGTTATTTTATTACTCCAACAATATAAGCTCATAAGAGTAATTGGAAGATTGTTTAAATTAGTTATTTTATTGTAACTGCAATCTAAGCTTATAAGGGTAATTGGAAGATTGTTTAAATTAGTTATTTTATTACTCCAACAATTTAAGGTTATAAGGGTAATTGAAAGATTCTCTAGAGTTATAATTTCATTATACTCGCAATTTAAGCTCATAAGGGTAATTGGAAGATTCTCAAGACTTTTAATTTCATTATCCCCGCAATTTAAGCTCATAAGGGTAATTGGAAGATTGTTTAAATTAGTTATTTTATTACTCCAACAATTTAAGGTTATAAGAGTAATTGGAAGATTTTTTAAAGTTGTAATTTTATTATAACTGCAATTTAAGCTCATAAGGGTAATTGGAAGATTATTTAACTTTGTTAAATTGTTATTTGAACAATTTAAAGTTTTTAACTTTTTAAATCTACTTAAATCTGGCATTTCGATTAAATTTCTCCTGCTGATATCAAGCTCTTCTATATCATCATTGAAGCTATTTAAGTAACTGTTCATTTAATTTATTTTCATCGTCCAAAATATAAATGTAAATATAAATAAATTATTTCAATTTTTTGAAGTTCCATCTTCGATGAAACTTCAAAATGATGTAATTACCAAAGAAAACAACTTAGTTGTTTTCTTTGGATTATTTCAATTTTTCAAGGTCTTAAAAAACACTTTTCGTTTCTGGAGATATTTCGTTTTTGTAAAACTCTAAATTTGGGGAATATTTTAGTTCGTTTAAAGCATCATCATAAATAATTTTTAGAACTTCAATGTGTAAACAATAATATTTTTATTCCATCATTAAAATAGCTGATTTAAAATCTCTTATTTTTTTATGAATATCATCATCCAAAAATACTTTTTGTAATTTTTTTTTTAACTCTTTGTCTAATCCTTTCATTCTTAAATCATCGGCATCCAATATTTCTTTGTTTTTATGTTTTTTCACAATTTCTTCCACAATATTTTTAGAATGCATTGGCCATACAATACTTTCGTAATAATTTAATTTCTCTCTGCAGATTCCTTTTATTTCGTTTGTCGAGATTTCACAGCTTAATTTCACAGCATCGTATATAACTTTTCCCATTCCATTTTTTGCAGCGTAATATACAGTCATTTTATTGTCTTCATCAGTATTGATTAATATTTCTTTTAGTTCAGTTTTATTATAAATACTCATTAAATACATTGTTAATTTTTCATAATTGTTTTTAATGGCTATTTCCATAATGTTCTGTCCATTTAATTTTTCTTTCAAAAATATTGGATGAATTGTCATAATGTACTTAATGTATTTAATAAATTCTTCTTCATCATTATTATATTGTAAAAAGTTAAAATGTTCATTGATGTTTGTAATATTATTATTTTTTAATACTTCGTCATTTACTTTTTCTTGGCTAAGTAGCTCCCCACGTGACGATTTATTTTTCTCTTCTTCGTAAATTTTTATTAAAAAGGTTTTTAGTTCAATTGAATTTTTATTTATTGCTCTTTGTAAAATATCTTTGTCTTCAGCTTTACCATATAATCCTAATAATTTGGGTTCAAATTTAATAATATTTTCATCCTCATTTATTTTAATTCTTAATTTTGTATTTAGTTCTTCTTCGTCTCTTTTTAAATACTCATAATAACTGTTAAGTAATTTTTCTCTTTTCTTGTTTTCAATATCTTCTAAATATTCTTGATATTCTTGATATTCTTTGTTTTTCGACAAAGCAGTTGCTGACGCCGCATCACTATTTTGTTCCTGTAAATTTTCAATTTTACTTGAATAATCTATATGACGATTAATTAATTTTTTTACATGTTCTCTTGATTTTTTTTTCAGAAAATTATCATAATTTTCAATGTGTTCTTTAATATATTCATCTTCACTTAATTTTTTTTCTGAGTAATTTTTCATTGTTTCCTCATTAATTTTTAGGTTTTCAGGGTTATCATTTTGAATTTCTTTCTCTTTATATCCAAAGTCATTATTTATTTGTTCTATTGTTTTTCCATCCAATTCCACCTCTTTGAGATATTTTCCCTCTTTCTTACCTGCTTTTCCGAAATTAATTGGCATCATTGTTTATATTTGTTAATTAAATGAAGAAATAGCTGTCATAGAGTTTATTTTTCAATTTTTTATAAAATTGCTTGTTTACAAATTTCAGAAAAACAACTTCTGGTCTCTAAAACTATATAAATATGCATAAAATTGTATATGATGCTTTATTAAATAAGTTTTTATTTTTTTTTCACATTTTCAGTCGTCCAGAAGTGATATTTCTTTATTATTAATTTTATACATGTCGCAATTTTCATCTATCAACACTGGCATTATTTCAGTATTTTTATTATTGCAAGGATACATAAATGCGGTACCCTTTTTTAATAGAAAAAGGGCACCGTTAAATGGATATCGAATATATAATTATTATGAGAAATTAATGACACAAACCTTTTCGTTCTTTGTAACTATATTCACAATATCCATATCCATTTATCAATGCCATTAAATTATTGAGATTAAATACATCAACTTTATACCCTATCCTTTATAATTAATCGTCCGAACACACAATAACAGTTTTTTTCAGCTCATTAACATCATCGAATCTTTTTGCACGAAACCAATTATGAAATTTAAATAATGAAAAAGTTAATTAAAAAAGTATTTAATATAATCAACTTAAGTAATTATAATAAATGGAATTCTATGGTGCATCATTCTTTACAAATATAAATTTAGGTTACAGAACTTATAAAAATTATTTTTTGATCATAAACGTAAAGTCAATGTTTTTTAATTTTTGAGCGAATGCTATGATAAGTTTATCCACATCTATTTTATTAAAAAATTACACTAATGCAGGAAAATATTTTGGAATTGCAGTTTTTCTCTCACTTCCTTTTATTTATCTATGCTGAGAGTCATATTGCATTAAACCATGCATAAATGGCAGTTGGAAAGAAGGAGATGTTTTTGTCGTTATTCATTTTGGAAAAAGTTACATTACTCCTTTTGAAAAACTCTAATATTCTATTTGCCATTGTACAACTTTATATATTACACGATAACCTTCTTAATTTACTTTGTTTTTAAATTTTAAAATACTTTTTAATTTTGACATTAATATTGATGCATAATTATTAATTGTTGCAAATTAACATAAATTAAAATAATTGTGATATTTATTTGATCTTTTTTTATATTTTTTTAATTTAACCATGCTTTGTAAAATTGATATTTTACTTTATTAATTTCATTTGCAATATCCAAATTATGCTCCTAGATAAAAAAGAAAATTTGAATGATATTTAAAAATTTCTTTCAGTAAATTAATGTAAAAATTGATGACATAAATCTCTGCGTTCCTCGTTACTGTATCCACGATATTCATATCCATTTATTAATGCTATTAAATTATTGTGGTTAGATACATCAACTTTATATCCTATCCTTTCTAATTGATCGTTTGCGCACATAATAACAGTTTTTTTTAATTCATTTATATCATCGAATCTTTTTTACGCAAAACCAATTATGGTCTATTTCATGCATATTTCCCCTTCATTATTTTGTAAATTAACATCGCAATCAGCATCTATAAGAATATTCACTAATTTACAATGCCCATATTGACATGCAATCATTAAAGCTGTTTTTTCTTCATTATTTTGTAAATTTACATCACATCCATTGTTAATTAATTTTTTGATCAATTCATTATTTGCGTATTGGCACGCTAAAATTAATGCTGTGTTTCCATGTTTATCTTGTAAATTAAATAAATGTTTTTTTTCTATTAGCCATCTTACAAATAGATTTATACTATTGTAGATCATTTTAACATAATTAAAGTTTTTCGTCCTTTCACTAAATAATGTTGTTATAACAGTCTCGCCATTTTCGCAAATATGGTTCAAGTTAAAACCATTTTCAATTAATCTATTAACATTGTATTTAGAATAAAATTTAGTGCAGAAATCACCATTATTATTAATTTTATACATATCACAATTTTCATTTATCAAAACTGTCATTATTTCAGTATTTTTATTATTGCAAGAATACATAAATGCAGTATTCCCTAAATTATCTTTTGTGTCTATATTGCATTTGTTTTTTATTAAACGATAAAACAACTTGAAATTTTCATTTATCGCAGTAATTATCAGTCCTGTTTTTTTATTATAATTTTGCAAATTTAAATCACAACCAATATATATTAATATGTTCAGTGATTTTAAATCATTATTTAAACGACACCTCGTTAATATATTTTCACCATCGTTATAATTTTTTGAAAATAATGTTTTATCTAATTCAAATAAGTACCTTAACTTACTTATATTTGCCCTTTTTAATATGTTTAATAAATTTACATTTTTAAATTTTTTTTTTAAAGATTTGTCCAAAGACAATACCCAATTTTTTTTGTCAACTTTCCTTACATTCACGATATAGTGTAAATTTAAAAAACTGTAAATTTTTACTATTATTTCTGCAGGAAAATTCATTAAATCTGTTTGTTATTGTGAAATTAATGTTTATTTATTTTTCTTTGGATTATTTCAATTTTTTAAAGTATTTAAAAATACTTTTCGTTTCGGGCAACATTTCATTTTTATAAAACTCTAAATTTGGTGAATATTTTAGTTCGTTTAAAGTATCATCATAAATAATTTTTAGAACTTCGATGCATAAATAATAATATCTTTATTCCATCATTTAAATAGCTGATTTAAAATCTCTTATTTTTTTATGAATTTCATCATCCAAAAATACTTTTTGTAATTTTTTTTAACTCTTCGTCAAATCCTTTCATTCTGAAATCATTGGCATCCAATCTTGTGTTCACTGCATTTTTCATTAACAATTATCTTTCCATTTATAAACTGCTATTTTATCACAATTTTTTAAATTAAATAAAGTTAAATTTATTTAGATGTACCAAAATTTGGAGTGTATTTATATTCAACATACCCAGTTTTAAACATAACATCATAAAAAATTAAAAAAAAATAACAATTTAGAAAATGGATTTATAATAATAAAATAAATGGAAGAAATATTAAATAAATTATCTACCAATAAAAATTACTATATCAAGCATTCTTCAAATACTTTATTAAATGATTTATATAAACATCACGGCATATTTTAAAAAAAAAGATATTGAAGCATATATCATATTTAAAGGTCAATATAATTATAAATGCGATAAATGGCAAAAAAATAATATTAAAAGTGATTTTCCATTTGTCCTTTTAATTCTAAATATTTTTTCAAATAATAATTCGCCATTATATTATTATTTCATATTATTTACATGATCTATGATTTTTTGATTTTTTGGCGTTAACCATACATTAAATGATTCCATTAAAACATCTATTTGATCTTTATTTTTTAATTTATTATTCCATTTTTTGAACATTCTCATTGCTTCTGGTAAACTTTTTTCTACAATTGGGCAAAATAAAATAAATATGGTTTTTTTTCAATATTAAATCTCATTTATATATGGTTAATTCGCAGAATGCCTTTATAATTTTATTTAATCTTTAAAAGAATGGTTACACTATTTTTCCATAATTTTTTTCAATATTTTTGACACTTTGTTAAATATTTCTTCCCTAGATAAAAATGTATAACCTTGACTTTTATAATCTCTTCTCCACACATCATTCATTTTTTTTATTTCTTTTAAACTACAATTTCTTTTAATTTCTCGTGTGAATATTTTTAAAAATTGTTCATTGTCATTTATTAAGTCATTCATTGCATGTTTATCATTTACAATATCCTTAAATGAACGTAAACATTTTTGTTTTAATATCACTTTATCATCCAAATTTATAAAAAAATTATACATACTGTGCGTATTATAATAATGATGTTTATGCCACCATGGCATATGATTTAAACCTACAAATACTATTGGTTTATTGTTATTTTTTTTTATAAAATTATCTATGAATAATTGATATCCATCTTTATCAATTATTTTAAATTTTTCTTTAGGTTCATATCTTGATCTAATAAATTTTTGCCTTAAGTCATCAATGTCTTCAACAACAATTTTATCATTAAATTCTTTTTTTAATTTTTTACCTAAAGTTGTTTTACCTGCTCCGGAAGGACCTGATATATGAATTATTAAACTTTTATTATCACCTCCTATTTGTTCTTTTAATTCTAAATATTTTTTCAAATAATAATTCGCCATTATATTATTATTTGAAAAAATATTTAGAATTAAAAGAATCATTGCTTTTGAAAATACTTTTTTCTACAAATGCTTCACAATATTGCACCATTGTTATTTTAAATAGATACGCGTGCATTAAGATGATTAAAATATAGCAAATTTATTATTTAAAATTTGTAATTTTAATATTTTGCCAATTATTAATTAGGGTACATTTATTATGACATAAACGAATTCGCATTTTTATTTTTGAGCATTATGCTTCTTATTGAATGCTTGCGTAGCACAGTTAATAATTTTCGGCGCTTCGAAAGCAGAAATTATGGGTTGGAAATTATTGTGAGCATTTTTTTATTTTTGCACAATAAACACAATTTCTGTAATTCTTTGTAATTTCCACACAAATCATTGCTTAAACTTGTGATTTTGCATTCATATTTATTATCATTATTTTTCAAAAACAACACATTTTTATAGTCACTCAAATCAATTGCCATTCCTATTTTTTTATAAATGAATGTATATTGTTCTACTATTTGTGACACAAAATCTTGCAATTCAATAGTGTAATTATTTTTTATTAAATCCTTTAGAGTGAATAGAGGATAATCATAAATACAATAATACACATCTCGAATCTTAAATTTAAAAATTGGTGAATAAACATATTCCTCGTTTGAAAACTTCAGTATATCATTATTTTTATCGATCATTTTCACACCATATATTTTTAAATTGTTAATCGATACAAATTTGTACAACTTATCCTTATAAATTATTTTTTTAATAAAATTGATAAATTTGTTACTCAATCCTCCACCATCTTGTTCATCTTTGAACATTTTTTGTTTTTCAATGTTGAAATCGAATAATTCTAAAAGGTCACTTGCTCCGCTTACACTTTTTAAATAATCAAAAAATAATAATATATTTGGAGTTAAAGCCTTTTTTTTCAAATCATTTTCCAAAAGTGAAATTTGATCCTTCCAAGTTTTTTTTTTTTCTTCCAATGATCTTTTTTTTTCTTGTTCCTTTTCATAAGTATCTGTCACTCTTTTTAAAACTTGCAAAACATTAATATTAAAATCACCCACAGCGCCAATTGAATGATCATATAAATATTTTTGATTTTACCATCTGTTCCCTTATCCTCATCTCCAACTAGAAAATTTCTAATCATTAAATTTCTTTCTTCGCCGTTAGGATGATCCAAGATTCTTTTGTATTCTAATTTTATTTATGAGTTAGGTTCAATAAAATTGTTTTTTATTTCATTTTTGTTATAGTCATATATTCGTTTAATTTCTTCTTTTGTTTTTTTTATAGTAAGAGCATCTTTATTTTTATCTTTGGTATTTATTGTATAAGATTCTTTCATGTCACCATCTTTAATTTTTTCCATTATATTATATACATCGTTGTATTCTTTCAATAAATAACTCCATCTGCCATCTTCCGATTTCATTCTTTGAAAAAAAAATTCTTCATTTCGTTTCAAAATTACGCCTTTCGTTTTAACTTTTATTTTTTTGGTTTCTGCAGGCTTAACGCAAGTTTTAAATAATTTATTTAACTCGTCAATGTTATCTTTAACTGCTACTTTTAATTTTTCACTCATGTCGTCGAATTTATTAACATACTTTTTAATAAATTCAAAATCGTATATTATATCACTTTTATCATTTGTTTTTATCGCATTATCGTAATTAAACAAGTTTAATAATTTATTTAATGAACAAGCATTCAATATATTATCAATGTTAAAGTAATATCCTATTGTTTTATTTTCTATAACATCGAACATAATATTATTATTGACATTACTACCATCTAGCAATTTTTTAAATCCTGTTATAAATAATGAAACGATTAATATGCAACAATATATTTTAAGGTTGTCAAATATTTTGCAGAAATCTATTTTTTTTTCCTTATTTATTTTTTCAACAAAACTATTAAAATCTTCATCATCATTTGGTATTTTATAATTTTTGAAATAATTTTTTATAAATTTATTCCACGTTTCGGAGTGACTCCAATTTTTTTGACTTTTAAGCCAATGCACAATATTAGTGTACTGTCCTGCAAAATCATTTATAAAATTAGCGCCAATGGTAACGCTTATATGCCTTTCACGTTTTAATACTTTGTGTTTGAACGTTTCAATTATTGACTTTGACAAGCAAAATAATGGCACATAATGAATTTTTCCATATTCTATAATTTTTAATCTATTTACGTTATCTTTTGGAGTTTTATGTAAAGCGAGTTGACCACTTTTTAATCCCTTACTAGGAAGAGGAGGCAGAGGCGGAGGCGGAAGCGGAAGCGGAAGCGGTGCTCCTAATGGAGGCGATTCTTTTAGTAAGAAAGCTCCAGGTGGCGACGGTGCTCCAGGAGGGAGTGGTACTTTGGGTAGCGCCAGTGCTCCAGGTGGTGATGGTACAGGTGCTCCAAGTGCAGGTGCTGCAAGTGCGGGTGCTACGAGTGGTGATAGTACAAGTGCTCCTGGTAATGGCGGTGCTTTAGGCGAAAGCGGTGCTCCTAATGGAGGCGATACTCCTAGTAAAGAAGCTCCTGGCGGCAACGGTGCTCCAGGGGGAGGTGGTGCTCCAGGAGGGGTGCTACTTTGGGTAGCGCCCGGTGCTCCAGGTAGTGATAGCACAGGTGCACCTGGTAATGGCGGTGCTTTAGGTGGGGGCGCTGGTGCTCCAAGTAGTGGCGCTGCAAGTGGTGATGGCGCAGGTGCTCCGAGTTGTTGTACTCCTTTATTAAGTTTATTAAATACATCAACTGGAATTTTAATTTGTTTTAATTCTTCATCATTTTTAAGTGCTAACGCTTGAATAAAATTAAACAACTCTGGATCAGAATTATTCATTTTTAGTAATTTTAAAATTAATTTTAATGTTACATGAGAATTTGACAAATTAAAATAATCATTAATTAAATTAATAATTGTGTTTTCCTTTTTCATACTTGGTAAATCAAAAAATAATTTTTTTATCATTTTAATTTAAAATTCATCTTCCTCGTATTTTTTCACAATTTTTTCTCCATTTAATGTTAATTTTGTATAGTTGTATTCGTTGTATAAATATTCAACTATTTCTTCCAGTAATTCCATTTTTTTTGAATGTTTTTTTTTATATTTATTCATTTCATATTGTTCTTTTTTTCTCCATATTTGCATTTTAATATTTTTAAGATGATTTACAACATCAACTTCGTTTATTTTTAAATTTTTTATTTTTATTATTTCATCCATTATATCTCCTATCTTTATTAAATCATATTTTTCGTATTTTTGTATTAAAGTAAATATACTCACCAATTTTACACTTTGTTCGTGCAATTCGTTATAATAATCATCTATTTTACATAAATTTGAATTAACTAAATCTGTTTCATTTATTTCGTATTTTTTAAGCTCTTCAACGTTAAAGTTTATGTTATTTTTATTAATTAATTTCACCACTTCCTTTTCTAAATCTTTCAATTTTGAATTTTTATATATTAATTCATTCATTTTATTTATATGTAAATATAACTTTTTTTTTTAATGTAAAATAGCCAAAATTATTAAATATAAATTGTGATAAAAATGCATTATTATATTGATTTTTTTATTTTTTTAAACACACTGTTATTTATTAAAAAAGCATAAATGGTTATTTCATTATTTTTTGCATAATTTCTCATTAAAAAACTCAGTTTATTTTTTTTAATTTTATTATGGCACTCTATTTTATTATTTTACAGCTCTTTCATTTTAATTAATTTGCATTCATTTTAATCAATATATTTTCTATAAATATTAATTTAGCCATTGATTAAATTCACATGTTCATTTTCACTTACTTTCAATTTAAACATTCTTTAACAATGCATCATTGACAAATACTTCACGTTAAATAAATTAATTATATGTTTATTTTAAATTAACCCTCCTATTTATTCCATTTCTTCTTTCAGATGTTTCTTTTAAATATTTCAAAAAACACAAGCTTGAGTCAGTTAAATTTGTTAACTGTCCTATTTCATTTGGTAATTCTTCTAAATTTTTGCAATCTCTCAAGTTTAAGCTAGTTAAATTTGTTAACTGTCCTATTTCTTTTGGTAATTCTTTTAATTTTGAGCAATTTCTTAAGTCTAAATTAGTTAAATTTGTTAACTGTCCTATTTCTTTTGGTAATTTTTCTAATTTTGAGCAAATGCTCAAGTCTAAATTAGTTAAATTTGTTAACTGTCCTATTTCTTTTGGTAATTTTTCTAAATTACAGAAACTACTTAAGTTTAAGCCAGTTAAATTAATTAACTGTCCTATTTCTTTTGGCAATTCTTTTAAATTACAGAAACTATTTAAGTTTATAAAAGTCAAATTTGTTAACTGTCCTATTTCTTTTGGTAAAT
>Ga0307982_1003259_pt1 | contig 13016 bp, 3 predicted proteins | sample OrgLakmetagen989_FD_201847 | JGI IMG/M metagenome (GOLD analysis project Ga0307982, IMG submission 201847) | Saline water microbial communities from Organic Lake, Antarctica - #989 | ecosystem: Environmental > Aquatic > Non-marine Saline and Alkaline > Saline | place: Antarctica: Organic Lake... | reverse complement strand
GATGGATTGCACGATTTGAATGGTGGACCAGATTACCTTCAACTGACCGGGAGGAATCATGCTGAGCGCAGCCACGAAGGGCAACTGTGGATCCTTTTTGAGGTGCAAGAGTTTCTTCAGCCAAGCAGGCAATGGTATGATCCCACGGTACTTGATGACCATCACCAAGGCAAGCAATGACAAGAAGCCGGGCAAGGCCGCAAACATGCTGCTGCCAGCGCACTGTTTACACGTCACCGTTTCGGCTGCATCGAAGAACCAACCTTCATCGCAAGCCTGGCACAGTGGCCCCCATGCGCCGGGCGAACAAATGTTCTCCTTGTCCGAAGGTCCAGATGCCACAGTGCGCCCAACGCCGTCATGAACCGTCACATTGGTGTCGTTTGCAGCCAGCAGCAAACGACCGCTGATACTCATTGACATGAGGCTGCTTCTTGTTTCTTCAAACGTGCTTGATACTCCAATTCCGCCCTGACTTGTGGAGTTTTGATCGAGGAGACGCCGGCGAGTCAAGTCAGGATACGACTCGATATGCCAGTCAGTGTAGCATCCTTGTTCCAGAGTGGGCGCACCTGTGCACCCTTTGGAGCGACAAATGTAAATGTATTCACCGACTTTGTTCATATCGTCGGTTGAACTGTCGACGCCCTGTGACCAAAAACCTCGCTGAGGCACCGGCAAGCACAACCCACCGCCGCAATAAGCGCCTGAGTCTTTGGGTAACCCGCATGAAACACAACCAGCACCATTCTTGCCCGCAGATACGTCGCCATCGTCTCCGTCGCTTGCGTCGTCGCCGTCGTCCAACAACCCAACATCGTTGTCATTGTTGATCTGATCTTCATCTTTGGCGGCAAAAACTGCGAGCACTTCGTAGTAGCCTCGGTACCAATAGCCCTCGGCACACATGAGACAGCGACTCCAGCCAAGGCCTGACCAATAGCCTTCCGCGCATGTGTCGCAAAAAGCCATCTGTACCTTCTTTTGGTATCGCCCTGCTGTGCAGTCCACACATTCGGTGGAACCTGACGCAGACTGATAGCGGCCTTTCACGCAAAGATCGCAATCGCTCGACATTTCTCTGTCGACTGCACGCCCTACAGGGCAAGGACTGCAGCTGCTTGCGCCCGCTTCAGTGCGATAAGAACCTTTTGGGCAATTGCGACACGTCGTTTTACCAGACTCTGATTGGAACATACCTGTAATGGACAAATAAACTCAAGTATTACACAAATTGGAATGAATGCTTTAAAAGAGAGAGAAAACACATCACTTCGGCCTAAGAGATGTCTACTGGTTGTTGAATATTTACGGCAGAAAAATAGCGTCCAGCCATTCATTGCTAATTTCTTTTCAGACTTTTACCAGTCTTGCAATCGGTGCAGTTGACTGTGCCTGCGTCGGGCGCAATTCTGCCTGCAGGGCACGCAGAGCACGACACAGTAGCTGGCTTGGGAGTAATGAAGCCGGCTTTGCAATTCAAACACTCAAAGGCGCGGGCCGCCGCATACCGCCCTGCGTCGCACTTGCCACAGCTCGACATGTTGTTGTGTGGAGTGAAATGGCCACCAGGGCAGGTGGTGCACTGGTCGGAACCGCACTGACTGTCGCTCCGAGGCCGGCCAGAGGTCGAGTTCAGGCCGCCAGCTGCGTAGGTACCGCGTTCGCATGCAAGGCAAGATCCAGCGCGAATCGGCGAATAAAGGCCCTGTACGAGGAGTATAGAATGATAATAAAACAACAAAAAGCTTAGCATTAAATGTAAAGTTTCTTGATTTAATGATTTCCGACCACAAACTGGTAGGTTCATACGCATTCGTAAGAGTTAGCTTAAAAAACGACTTACCGCAGGACAGATTGTGCATTCAAGCTCGTATGAATTGGCAGCGCGGTAAGTATTGACGAAATAATCAGCGCCAGCATTGAAATAGCCCGGAGAACAGTCGCTGCATTCTGTAGCTTTCACTGCAGTGCCTGTGTAGTAGCCACTCGGGCATGCGATGCAGAATGATATGAGCGCTGCAGGCGCATACCGGCCAAGCTCGCACTCTACGCATTCCGTGTTGTTGAAAGCGTACTCGCCGGCCTGGCAGCTGCGGCAAAGGTCAGGCCCTGCCGAGGCTTTTGACTCTCGCACGCTATACTTGCCCTCCGCACAAGTGATGCACTTCGCCTGGGCATCGGCGGGCTGCGATTGCCCCAAAGGACACTGGCGGCATTCGCGCTTCCAGCCCCAATTAGCGGGAATAGCGTCTTTAGCGCGCGTCTGGTTGAGGTATCGGCCCGCAGGACAATCGCGACATACTGATTTGCCATTCAGTTCGTAATCAAAGTATCGGCCTTCTGAGCATGATACAGTAGGTTGTGGCGTCGGCAGCGGCGTTGGTTTCGGAGTCGGTGCTAAAGTCGGCACCGGCGAAGGCGCCAGAGACGGCACAGGCGAGGGTGCTGGGGTAGGCATGAGCGTTGGCACCGGCGTGGGCACTGGGCTAGGGACTGGGGTCGGCTGCGGCGATGGTTGCAAGGTGGGCACTGGCGTGGGCATGGAAGTTGGCCCTGGCGTTGGGCTTGGAGTAGGAACAGGTAACGGCTCTGGTGTAGGCATGAGCGTTGGCACTGGGGTGGGCATTAAGGTCGGCACTGGAGACGGTTGCGGCGAAGGTGGCAAAGTCGGCAGTTGCGTCGGTGGCGGCGTTGGTATTGGCGTGGGTGCAGGCGTGGGATTTTGAGTTGGCAACGACGAAACGGTTGGGTTCGGTGATGGTACTCCACCAAAGAGCCCACCAATCACCGTGTCGCTCCCGCGCTTTGCGCATACTCGTGCGGAATCGCCCGCCTCGCCAGTCATGAAAGCATCTTCTGAAGGCGCGTCGGGGAAATTATTCTTGTCCTTGGCGTAAATCGATGATGCTTCGTCGTAAACGCCCCACTGTATTGTTGAAGGCAGATGTGTCGATGATGCAGCGCCGTATAGAACAATGTCCAAATAGTAGCAAATCATGGCATTATCATCACTTTTGTCAGGGACCTCCAGGCACAAAAAGTCTACTTTCCACTTGCTACCGTCAACCAAGGTGCCAGTAGCGACCTGTACACTATCTGAATCGCCTTTGCTCGAGGACACATTCGCCAATTTAGTGAGTTCATATTTGTAATTACCCCAACCTCCGCTCGCAGCGGTAGATCGCATCGTGACGCGAAACAAGCGCTTCCGGGTGCCATCAGTGGAAGCTGTAATGCAATTGATGGTAGGGCTCGACGAAGGCACATATGTCGGTAGAGGGATGGGCACTGGAGTCGGTGCTGGAGTGGGTGTAATTGATGGCGTCAACGTTGGGAGCGGCGTTGGTGGCAGTGTAGGCTCGCCCGTCGGTGCTGGAATAGGCACATTCGACGGCACAGGCGTAGGACTCAAAGTTGGGACTGGGGTTGGTGCCAGAGTCGGCAGAGGACTCGGCGATGGCGTGGGCAACGCACTGGGAAGGGGCGTTGGAACCAAAGAAGGTACTGGAGTGGGCTCCATGGTCGGCACAGGGCTTGGGCTAGGCGACGGAATGCTTGACGGCAGCGGCGTAGGCACCAACGAGGGAAGAGCTGTGGGCCTCGGAGTAGGGACCTCAGACGGTAGCAACGAAAGAGTTGGCAGCGCAGTGGGGGTGCGAATGCTGCAGACTTCGCAGGTCTCGTCGCAAACGCCGTTATTCGGGCAGTTGCGGCAAAACGAAACCGAGCAGTACGACGTCACATGCTCGCAAAATTCCCCGACATCCTCGCACTGCGTTGGTAGCGGCGTTGGGTACAGCGTAATGGTTGGTGGAACCGTGGGGAATCGCGTTGGCACCTGCGAAGGGTTGCGCGTCGTGGCGATCGCAGTGATGGAAGTCTTGTCTACGGTGAGCTCGAGGCTTTCGTCCGCGTCCGCTACTGCTGCTGCGAAGTCGTCTGAAGACAGTACCTCAGTGACCACAGTTCCAAGCTCGCTTGACGTTCCCAATTCGCCTTCACCAGCGCTAGAAAGAGAAGTAGTCATGACAAAAGATACATCCCAGGTCACGGAGAGCAAATTCCGCCGCCGGATATTCTCAGTAACAGTAATTTGAAAGTTTTTGACGGATGATAAGGAAACACCGGCTTGAGCAGCAATCACGGACTTGAGTGTGCCCTTTTGCTTCGATGTAGGCGGCTCGTCAGCGACCATCTTCACACTTATGAACACTGTTGCTGTGTTTGCAGTCGATGGTGCAGCAGTTGGCGTGTGCGTAGGGAAAGGTGAGCGGCACTCATAAATGGAAAAGCCGGTCTCAGGGTCTTTGCACGCAGACTCGAGGCCGGCCTGAACTGTAGCTCGGTGGTCTGCCACAGCATCGGCGTAAATTTGAGCCACGAGCTCCTTTGCTCTATTATACGCGTCCTCAGGGCTGTGCTGTCGGTCTTTCAAACCCCAGTAGTCTGCATACGTGTACTCGTAGGTCGCATTTTCAAGATAAGTGTAATCGCCATAATCAGTCGTAAAGCGATAGACCTGTGATTTGTTCCTAAAAGAGCACTTCAAAACCTCCGTGATATAAGTGACATTAGTGGCATTGGAGACGTAAGTGACATTAATGCCAATTAAAGTGCCATCAAGTAAAGTGCCATTAAGTGAGCGAGCATTAGTATTGTTGTAGACCTCAACTTCGGCCTCAACCTTTCTTCTGACCACAGTGTCTGTACAATTCGGGTCCGAATAGTTAAGCTGCGCCACATAATTAGCAGTTTCAAAGAGTCCAGCGATGTACGCATCTTCTTCGCGCCATTCTTGCAAGATAGCCTTCGCTACCAGCGTCACATTTATGAGATCAGAGTTTACATTATTTACTCGGGTGTCTTTCGGGTCCCCATATTCGGCGATGTCCAACTCCACTGCCAAGTCTAAAATGGCAGTCTGGCAAGTGTCGCTTCCGCAGCAGTACGGTTCTCCCATAAATACGTCATAGTCATCAAAATCGGTCAAAAACAATTTACGAGAGTTGCATGCGCAGTGCACCTCAAGCTGCAAGTCGCTCAATAAATAATCAGACAAGCAATAACTATAATTGTATGCTGTGGAATTGCCTAGGGCACAAAAGTCATCGAAATCACCCATGGTGCCCTTCAGCTCACCAGTGCACGTCAAAGTGCAAGGCATAATGGTTGGCGCTAAAGTGAGTGTCGGGCTCGGTGTTGGCTCTGCTGTCCCACACACCAAGCGAAGGTCCCCAGTGTCGTCGTCGACGTCATCGCACTGTGAAATAAGAAGCTGCGTCATCTCTTCACTACTAAAGCTGTTTTCGTCGAGACTTAAAGCAAGCGTGAGTACAGCAGCTTGGCACTCGTCGCCACCTCCACCCAGCCCAAATAGCGTAGGATAGTTTGCACAGCAATATGCCTGACCAAGTGCATCAAAGTCGCCCCATTCTTTATCGCCAAACATTAGACCTGAGTTGCATTTACAGTGCACTGCGCGCAGTTGAGGCGATATTTCAGTGTTCAGCATGCATGCGAGCTCCTCATCGGGAAGAGAGCAAAATACATCCTCTTCCCCTAGGCTGACATGAATATCATCCGGGCAAGTCATGAAGCAGCTGCAGCGATTGTCCAAATGGTTGTAACAGGCTTCCCAATTGTACGAAGCCTCTTTGCTGCTGACGTTGCCATCGGCTAGCACCATGATATCAACCACAGCTGTCCGACATGCCTCAGGTGCAGGAAGAAGCGGTCGCGTTACGTTCATGTCAGGACCATAGCAAAACAAAGTTCCATTGAAATCAAGCTCCTTCGGGACCTGCGATAAGGCCCCTGCATCAGCAGTGAGACTGTTGTCTGCTGTCTCGGAGGAGCTGAAAAGTAAACCAGTGTTGCATTGACAGTGCATTTCTAGCAGCTCTTGCGGCATGCAAGCGTGCAGACAAGTCCTTGATGCGACATCAAGCGCACAAAATGCATCTTGGTCGCCCACTACAGCCAAAATGTGACCAGGACAAGTCTCCATGCACGACCAATCAAGAGTCGTATAATCTGCAGGGACACAAGGAAGCACAAGTTCCTGGTACAACGCATAGCGATCTTTCCAAGCACCTACACCTCCTACAGTGTCGCTACCAACAAGGGCTTGCACGAGATCGACCACTGATTCACGGCATGTGGAGTTCCCAAAGCAGAAGAGGTCGTCAGTCACATCCACTTCAAATAAGGTACCGTCGAACAAAATGTCACGGCTCATGGATCCACATGCACAATGAGCTTGAATTAGTGCTTCTGCATGAGCGCAGCCGCCCAGTCCGATACCTTCGTCGGACATACAATTGCGCTGTTCGGCTGATAGTGCACAAAACGCGTCAGGATCCCCGATGGTGTCCCAAACTTCATCACCGCAGTTCTTGAAGCAGCCACTTGCACGCTGAACTGCCGTGGTTGGAGCAAGTGAAGGCACTAGAGTTTCATGACCGATATTCACATAGGTAAACGGTCTGAAGGCTTTCTCAGTGTTCCCATAGGTAGTAACACATGCTTCAAGGAGCCGCGTGCAGTAATATGAGAACTGGCGATCGTCGTCTGTGTCACCGTTCGAATCAAAAGTTGTCACTAAAATGACTGTACCAACGCCCAATTCTTGAAACGGCACATGGCTCGCAGTCACCGCAAAAACTCCAGGAGCATTTATCTCATCTTCCATTTCGGCCACGACGTACACGCCATCTTTGGTGATGCGATTGTCCTGCCCGACTTCAAATTTGAAATCCATCCGATGGTTTTCAGAGGTACCAATCTCAAATGCCACTTCCACCGTCGAACTTTCAACTGGGTCGGAATTGCTATCCCACAGCGTCAAATTGAGGCTGAAAGGGGCAGCTTTCTTAGCGAAGCTCTGAATAAAGCGGTACTTTTTCGCAAGAACTGCCATCATGAAACCGACATCGACCAAAGTGGCCGTGCCACTGAGATCTGGGTCCATAGCAGTTAGCTGCTCGGTTGCCGTGACTGTCACTGCGCCACCCAAGTAATACTGCAGGTATTGTACATCATTGATATCGAATTTGCCATCAGCATTGGTGTCGCCTAATAAATCACTTGTAGAGTAGGTCAATCGCCTGCCTTTTCGAGAAAGACGCCGCGATTCGCTCTCTGCCCGGTCCATCTCTATGAGTGCATTTACATCGATTGACGAGGGATACAAACCCTGTGACCACGCATCATTTGAAGGAACCATTGTTGCAGCACTATCGATGAGACGACGTCCACCACGATCTACGTAAAGAACGTCAGCACCAGCCTTAATAGCCACACTATCGACCAGAGTAAAATCCGTGATTGAGACACTCGCTTTGAGTGCTTCGATGTCACCAGTGATCGAAGTCATGCCGTCGTTTACTGCAGTAAAGTTAATAGACGCAATGGTCCGAAGGCCGCTGCTTGCACATTGTGATACTGTTGTAAGACCACAAGAGCCAACGAGCAGCACTTCATTGGGTGGATCATTGGCCGTGCACGAGAAAGATGACTCCCATCCACTGCCCTGCCTACATGCCGCGTTGCTGGCAATCTTGATCACGGTGTCGTCAAAGAACAGGCGAATCTGGAACGACGTCACGTACTGCGTAGTACCAGAGGTGGAACTTTGTACGCGAACATCTACGGTAAAGGTGTCCGAGGTTTTGATGCCAAATGGAGCATTGTACAGGGAACCAACATCCACGTCATAGGCCTCAGGTTCCAAGTTGGCGTAAACGTCACGCGTTGCTACCAGGCCCGTCCCGCATATATCAGCCGCTGATATGGAAACCGCAGCATAATAATTGTTCATCAGCTCAAGGACGCCTTCGGTTGTTAGAGTGATCGCGTTGTCGTTGGAAGAATTGAACGATAAGAACGTTGACGGTTGCATCCAGCTGGATATCGTTTGACCCGACGTGGCAATGGTGAAAGACGTGAGGTCATTAAAAGTTACTGTCACGTCAACGTTTTCCGTCTCTCCCGTCGATACGTCAGTATGAGAGTAGCCCGCCAAAGTGCTAACACCACCTGAAGTGTAGTCGATGTTTCCAATCGAGAGAGCTGTGACAGTCGTTTCGTCATTGGTTACTTGAATCTCTAAGGTACCAGTGATCACGCCAACTTTACCGGTCCCGAAGGAACCTGTTATGACAAGGGACCCAACGTTGGCAGCAACCAAACCACGGTTAATATTAGTGCCTGTGTTGGAGTCACTTGGTGCAGAGTCGAAAGTGCCCACTGATGGGTCGCTCGAAGTATAGGTAACGCGCTTGTAAAAGTTTTCTGAGCTCGAGGTCGTCCCATCGGAAAGCACGTAGGTCGCCCGAGCTTCGAGGCGCTGCCACACGCCCGAGCAAGTGATCTTGTTCAGGGTAGTCACAGTCCCGCTGTACCAGCCAGACACCGTCGGGTACGGCACTGTAAAGAGGGAAACCGTATCGAGTTGCACTACACGAACACTTAGAGACCCGGTAACATCGTACACCGTAAACGCCACGAAAATATTCACGGCTTGCGTGCTAGTGTCAATGGTCGCGTCGTCAAGCACAGTAACGACATTGAGCGTTGCCTGGTCTTCGGCTTCGTATTCTGCTCCTTGCGTCCAGTAAGTCGATGACGTTTGCACGAATTGTGTAGTGTTGATAGCCATCATCTTTGAACTTGCTGAATCCAGCGTGTACACTGTGCGACTATCAGTTGAGAAATCTTTCTTGTACCCGTCTTCAAACGTGATGACACAGTACAGTGTGAGATATTCAGCAATGCTGATCGGCGTTTCAGCTGAAGCATCGCCTGACTTCGTCACCTTCGAAACTGATGATGTCAGTGATACACTTTCAGGGGCCGGCATCTACAACAAAGGTTTTGATAAGTCAAATGATTCATTACATGGTGGGATACGCGCAGCACACACTAGACAAATAAAAATACTCGAATTCAAGGCAGGCCACTATCATGCACAAAATCATAAAAGACAAATACTAGTACATGAGGTATGCGAAATAAATATTGCAACCTATGCTTACGTTAAGCATCGCTGTGCCGTGTGCCTCCACGAGAGGCACGCCACAGGGAGCCCAAACAGTTTTCACCACTGGCCAGCAATAGAGCAACGCACCCACTGCAACTGAGGCCGTCCCTACGACGCCTTTTTCCTTTGCGACGTCAACGAACTCGTGAGTCGATGTCAGATTCACCTCAGTGCTAACGTCCTCCCAAGAGCCGTCGCTGAAGTATGCGTAGGCTAGCACTTGCGCGAATTCGCCTTCGTGCTCGAGCACATGCTCTAGCATCATCGTTGGTGTGGTTGACACGCTCAATACCTCGTCATACGAGCTCCAACCGCCATTTGATACCAGGACCACGACCATTTTGACAACTTCTTGATAGTTGTCACCACCAACGACAACCTGAACTGAGCCTTGGATAGTGAAGCCAGCGTGGTCTTCAGACGGTACCACAAAGAATATGGTTGCGTTGCCATCTGATTCGCCAATCACTTCCCTCGTGGTTGTTGACACTGACGCTACGGCAGGATCACTCGAGGCGAGAGTAACGAGCGACGACACATCGACCTCGTAAGTACCATTGAAAGCCGACAATTCGTCGCCTGCCACTGCATATTGAAGCGGCAAAGCTCCACCGGGAGCAACGAAAGTGGCCATGACCTTGTAGGCAGAGCGCTGGTAGCGCACGCAACCTTCCGTTCGAGTTTCACTTTGCCACGCAGCAAGCACGCTCTCAGGGGATTGTCCACGAGAGAGGCTGAGGCTAGAGTATTCGCTGCGGTCAGGTAAGACGAGGCCCAAGACGGGGGTATTCACCACCAAAGAAAGTGATTCGGGGTACCAGACTATAAAGAATGCCCTAGTTACGATGTTCTCGCTGTCCAACGAGACGGTGACAGTCAAGTTCGACGCCCCGGAGGTACTAGTAGCACTGGAAGACAAGAGCACAACGCAGCCAGAGGTCGTTGCAACAGCCTCATTTGATGACATGCACGTTAGAGTACTCGCTGACTTCACGATGTTGCCGTAACCAGCCACATTGCGTACAGCCACGCCAGTCAAGGTTTGCGAAACAGCATTGTTGGTGAGAGGTGCTGTGTTCACGAGCACGTTAAGCGCGGAGTACGCAAACAGACTGACATACTCTACCTCGTACACATCAAGCTCAAAGTTCGACTGCGCTCCACCGCGCGCGTCATTTACTTGCACGGGTGCAGTCACTCCATCAGCATCAACGCCGTTGGTGACGAAAGCAACATTCCCCTTGTTAGTCATACTGTTGATGACCCACCTCAAGACATCGCTGTATTTTCCCACAGTTGAGGTGCTTTTGGTCGTAAAAGTCAGAGTAATGAGTTTCACGCCTTCGTCTAAACCACCAGACGCGGACGTTAAACTCGAGTCTGAAGCGCTGCTCTTCTTCCCACTAGTGGACATTGAAATCGTGCCGGTTGACGAAGTGTGGGTCACAACAGCAGCATTGTACAGTGTGCCTGTGGTGGCCCTAACAAAGTTGAGTAGACTAGTGTCATACGAAAACGTCATGTCCCACATCGTCATGACTTGCACGCCAGTGTAGGCATATATCACTGCAGTGAAAGTTTCACCAGGAAGCAGAGGGTGAAAAGGCAGCGTAGCGTGCATGCCTGCCGACGCAATGGCATCGTGCACTGGTTCTCGTCCAAGGTATATCTTCTCCACATTCGAAGTGGCCATAACGGTGCTGTAACTCAGCGTGACCTGTGCGGTAGCATACGTCTCTGCCGACGCAGTGAACCAATTCGGCGACCTCGACAGACTCGAACTGCACAGCCCCACGCCCGTGGAGGCACTTGGGCTGTTGCACGTGCTGGTCATGGTTTCGCCAGTAGATTGGTGCGTCACCGTGAGCGTGGCAGACATCCCGGTTAACAGCACAGAAGTGCGGCCTTTGGCATCGTGCAACTGGTACGCTACCTCAACATCAAGGGAGTCAACATACACACTTCTCGTTTTCAATGCCATGTCTACCGTGGTAGCCTGTTCCGATGAAGTGGCCCCAGGATTGCTGGGGCTCACGAGATCGAGCGTGCCATCTGCAGCTGTTGCCTTGAAGCTAAGTGTTGAGCCTGGCGCTGCGCCCTCAAAGAAACTAAATTTACGACTGTGGTAGATACCTTCCGCTGTGGAGTCCGCCATAGGATACGCAGTGCCGCTAGAGACAGCAACTACGGGCTTTGCTAGCTCCAAGTTCGCTGAAGGGTCATAGGCATACCCACGAGAAAACTTGGTTGAGTCTACGACAGGGCATTCAAATTCAGTTGGGGCCGACGATGGAATGGGCGACGGCTCTGTTGGCACAGGTGTTGGGAGCAGCGTCGGAAATTCGCGTTTCGGATTTACTGTAATAGTCGCTATGGAGACACTCGTGTTGCAAGACGTCCCCATGTCCGACTCCAAGCTCCCTGCAACGTAGTTCTCATGCAAGGCTGCCTCGAGCGCGACCTCATATAAGTCAGCTGTTTGATACTCAAGGTTTGGCACACCATTCAAAGCGGATAGACCTAGCCGTCCGTTCACCGAAAACGTCAGTGATGCCGGACTATGCGTTAGACCTCTGGGCTGTGCACTATCAGACTTATCGATTGACTCCAACAGCCGTCGTCCCCCAAAAAGCCGCCTCGCACCACCTCCAACAAGAGTCGGAGCTGGAGTAGGCATCATAGATGCTGCGGAACAATTGGCTGCAATGCATTCGTCGTCATGCAGTGCCTTGGTAGCAGCATATGTGACGTTGGTCAAGGAGAACGCGTCGTCGCTTGTGGCCAGGTATAGATTCAGCACGGCATCCTGGCATGGATCGCTGCCGCAGCAGTACGGTTCGCCAAAGAAATTGAAGCTGTTGATGGAGTCATCGAAGAAAAGACCCGTATTACAAGCGCAGTGTGCCTTGAGCAGATAATCATATATACAACCATCTACGCAGCTCAGGTCTGGGTGAGCACATATAAGTTCTTCGTCACGGCTATTGATGTCCGCAATGATCTCATCACTACATCTCGTGTAGTCGCAAGCGGTGTGAGCTTGCGAGTACGAATACGAATAAGTCATGGACTGCACAGAAAGTGCCTCAACGAATGAAATTGGCTGCGATGAAGGTGCCCGAATAAAGACAGTGGGCTGCGGTGTTGGCGCATTCGTGAAACTAACAGTGGGCGCCCGTGTGTTCGTAGTAGGCGCAAATGATGGCACCATTGTGTAAGCTGTAGGTACATAAGACGGCAATGCACTCGTAGTGGGATGCGTCGACGGCGCCTTCGTCATAGTGGGCTGTGGAGTCGGTTCCTCGCTACTGGCCCACACGGCAAAGTCTTGAATTGTAAAAGGGTGCGTGGCATCTGCACCAGCCAATTTCCCTACCAGGGAGGTCGCTACACACAATTCACCCAAGCTGTACTGGTCGTCGACAGAGGATAATTCAAACGTTACCCAGAAGCCTATAGAATCAAAAGAAGTAGGTACCGGCGTGGGCTGAGGTGTTGGAGCAGGTGTGGGAGACAATGTCGGCACGGGAGTCGGCATAAGCGTCGGCACTGGAGACGGCGATGGCGACGGCAACGAAGTAGGCGTGCCGGAAGGCAGCGGGCTAGGAACAGGCGTGGGAGCAGATGTTGGCACAGGCGTTGGCATCGGAGTTGGCACCTGCAGTCAAAAAAAGACAAAAAAATATTGGAGCCGTCGATTGCCACGAAATGCACATGTACTATATAAACATACATCTTAATGTGTTTTAGATTAAATAACAAGTCAGAAAAAAAACAGCAAAAATAGTGTTAGTTTGAGACCAACCGAAAAAGAAGCAAAAATAATGAGAAATGAACCAGATGAACACAGCAACGCCCAAAACATAATTGAAGAATACACAATATATCAATTAATTACCGGCGTTGGGCGGGGCGTGGGCTGAGACGAAGGCGAGCTGCTTGGCAATGGCGACGGACTCTAGAAAGCAGCAGC
>Ga0307982_1003258_pt1 | contig 13017 bp, 7 predicted proteins | sample OrgLakmetagen989_FD_201847 | JGI IMG/M metagenome (GOLD analysis project Ga0307982, IMG submission 201847) | Saline water microbial communities from Organic Lake, Antarctica - #989 | ecosystem: Environmental > Aquatic > Non-marine Saline and Alkaline > Saline | place: Antarctica: Organic Lake... | reverse complement strand
GGCTTGATGAGCTTTGCCACAACTTGCCCATACTTGATTCCGGATGCTGTATCCTTTGCCGGCCTTCTGCAAGCCGATGCAGCTTTGAGAGCCCCAATGCCAACAACGCTGGCTGCTGCAGCTCAATGTGGCCGCACTTGCGGTCTGACAAGCAAGGCCGTCATGTCTTCGAGAACTCCATGCTTGAGAATGCTTCTCCACCCCGAAACATCAAGTGTCATCAGCAACGTAAGTGCCTCTGGGCTTTGGCAATCGTCATTTGCCTGATTGTCGTATGTTGCTCGTGGATGGGCCCAGCCCTCGTTCCGCTTCTTTCCGATGGCAGTTTGACAACCCACAGCCTTACAACGATTTTTTGCAGCTACTGAATCCGCCTATACTGGAGTTGCTTGGACACCAGCTTCCCAGCGTTGAGCAACAAGAGACCGCTGCCACATCATCTGCATCGTCCGCTTCGGCTGCTCAGAAGACTCGAAGCTCAGTTGCCCACGAGGGGATCATGCTCAGCAGCGCGCGCACCCTGCTCGCATTTGCCAACAGGCGGCGGTATGACAAGTACCCAATGTCTTTCAAGCTGCCTGGAGCAGGCGGCGGACTCGACTGGGTGCCTGTCATGTACCACCTGCATGTGGAGTACCTTCCCACGATGAAGCCGTACGCCGTCAACGTCGCTGTGCAGGTGGGCTTGACTCCCGTATACAGGAGTCTGTCCAGCTTCTCCGCGGAGCAGCCCTTCCCGGGAGTGCGCTCAGAAGTGGGCATGCAGCTGGCAGGGATGCACGATGAGTTGCTCCCACACAGTGCCCCACGAGGCAGGGCCGCGCAGGTTGCGCTTGGCCTGGGCTGCTACAGCAGCAGCCACAACAAACAAGAAGGCATGCGGGACCAAGCCATGCATGTCCTGCTGCAGTTTGACCTGCCCACCCCCAGTGCCTCAGGAGCCGCCAAGCAAGCACTTCGTGCACAGGAGGCCAGTCAGCGTGTGGCTAAGCTGTCTCTCAGCAGGGCCCATTCTACACAGTTCAGCCGCGTGGATGTTTCTAGCGACTGGAATACCCCTATTGCCGCAAACAGCCCCCCTTGCACCCCTTCCTACTTGTCCAGCCCAGGGCAAGTGCAGCAGCTAGAGGAGGAAGAGGAGGTGGATGGGCAAAGCGACGAGGACGAACAATTGGACTCGCTGCCTGCTCGCAGCACTTTCAGCTCTTCCTGCTCTGACATCGAACAGGAACCGGCTGCCGTTACAGTTCACAGCAGCGGCACGGCGTGTGACAATGCATCGGCATCGGCGCTTCAGCGAACTTCGTCAAGCGCTCACCAGAGCAGCGGCGGCGGCGGCACTTTCGCTGTGTTACCACCTGGCAGTATCAGCGTCACACTTTCGTCGTTCTTTCCCACAGCCCAGGGTAATTTCCACCCCCCTGCTCAGGCACCATGGGCAGGCCCGGCGACGACACAGCCCTGTGCATTCGACAAACACCCCGGAAGCTTGCAGGGCAGTACAGCCCGAAGTCCCTGTGTGTCCATGCCCTCAGGGCTCCCACCAGCCACCAGCTTCGATAGCGATCACTTCGACTGACACAGTCGAGAATCTGGCCGACGCTGACCTCATATGCAAGCGTGCTTTCACTTGTCGCTTTGCTGTCTCTCTAATAAATGTTGTTAATCTCCGCTGAGCCTTGAAGCTGGGTCGCACTGGCTTGCACCCCATGAAATGACACCACACCGAACGCTGCCCCCCCCCACGCAGAGCCTGTACACCCCTTCAGCACCCGCACTCAGCAGCCGAAGCAGCAAGCTGCCCCACGCCGATTGCAGAAACTGAAATTAAATTTTACCGCAGGTCAAACAAGGGAAGAACTGAACCCCAGCTTTGAAGCTGTACAGGTTTTCTCTGCCAGCTATCAGCGGAGGTGCTTCACTGTCACCGTTTGATCACAGCGCGTGCTCTCTGGAAGCGGATTCATCTACAAGTTGTGAAACCGCATAATGCTACGCCACAAGAAACAAGCATGCATAGCACTGGGGTGCCTGCTGGTTCTTGTTTCCACAACCAGTGCAGGCACCGCCTCTGGCGCCTCTTCTGCACTGCCTCTCCGTAGCCAATCAGCCAACCAGATCACAGCTGAGCCAGCTAACACTGCAAGGGCTTCGAATTCGCTTCCAGTTGATGGCCGGAGAAGCAAACGCGAAGAACAAATTAACTCTGGCGTTGGGTCTCGTCTTCTCAGACAAAAGCTGCTTGCGTGGCAAGAGTGGAAAGGAAGCATGGCCAACAGCGCCGAGTCGCACGCGACCACGGCTCTTCAGACTGGTTCACGTAAATTGGCAAAGCACGCCGATATCATCGTAACACCTGTTCATTTTCCCACTCCAGCTCTGCGTTTACGCCACTTGGCCAACACCACCACGGAGGAAGAAGAATCTGCATCTGAAGTTGCCCCCGCAAATTTACGCTTAGTATTCATTTTGGCGGGTTGCTTGTTTCTGCTGGCCACTGCAGCACTGGTGATATACTGGGTGCGCACCAATGTCAAAACCAAGTCCAGTGACCGTGTAGATGAGGCTCGCGAAGCTGCTTTGGCTGCAGTGGCAGATGCTCCCCTGGGGCGAGCAGTGTCCTTCAGCGGAGAGGACCCGATTCCCATGCCGGGAGTGGCCCCGCTTCCGCTGGTCACCCAAGCTCCAGAGCGGCCCGCGTCCGTCCGCTTTGTGGACATCAACCCCATGCTGAGCAAGAGCAAGCGAAGGCTTGCACTTTGAGCGGCGGGGGCTTGTCCTCCCGTTGTGCTCAAGCCAGGAAGGCACACCGTAATGCGTATGTAAATTGATGACTCAAGCGTTACAGCGCACGTGAAACACCCACCTACTCGGCAGCCAGGGATACGGGGTCTGCGATTTGGCTCAGCAGTGCGGGAGCGTCCTTGCGGCGGTAGAAGTACAGAAACCCCCGGCCGAAGGGTGTGGCTTGGGAGAGGGTCACGCTCCGGTCGTTGCAGAAAACCCAGCGGCCCCCACGCTTCACGTGTGCCACATAGTGTCCTGCAGCCGTCGTCTTGCCGATGTGAGACACGATGGCCACCAGCTCGTACTGCCCGGCACCGTCCTCAAGAGTAACCGTCGCCGCAGCGCTGGTGTCAATGCTCAGGTCCATGCTATCCAACTCCCCAGCGTGCGTCAGAAGCCAGTCGGAGGCACCCTCGATATCCTGCTTCTTCTCAAACAGCGCCTTCTTCACAGCGGCCTCGGGAAACCCCATTGAAGACAGCATCATGACGGCTTCGGCGGAAAACTGCGACCCCGCCGCTTCGCCTCCAGCAGGTGCAGGTGGGTTATTCAGATCGGGGTCGTCCAAGTGCATCATAATCCAGGTGATGGCAGCCTCCGCGTCGCTGTTCCCAGTGGCCAGCGAGCCCCGCTTGCCTGCGTTCTCACTGAAGCCCATGCCAACGGCAGCTGCGACAATGTCGGGATTGGGCTCTGCAGCGCCAGAAGTGGCGCCGCCTGACATCTCCACCTCACCCTCCTTCAGGCCGTCTTGGCGCACAGCGGACAGGTCCAACTCCTGGGGCATCGTGACCTCGGCGTCAATCTTCACCGGCTGCCACTGCTCGTTCACCTTGTATCGACGCAGAGAGATCGCCAGGTACCGTGGAAATGTACCCATGCCTGGGAGCCGGGTGGCTGTGCCCTTCACGCCAGTGTCTGGGGACATGAAATCCTCTGTGACAGTCGTTGTGTGCCACTGCTGCAAGCAGGCGTCAAAGGGCACGTATGGCACCACCACCTCTGCCTTCTCGTCAGTGCGTGGCTTCTTGGGCTCAGAGCCCTTGATATCCGCCGCAGCCTTCGCAGCTTCTTCGGCGGCCACCTTCGCCTCATACTCTGCTACCTCGGCCTTGTTGGTGGCGGCTTCAAGCGGAATGGGCAGGTCAAGAGATAGTGTCTCCTGCTCCTGGTACCGCACTTTGCCAGTCTGGTCGTCCACCATGCGTGTTCGGCTTGCAAACGAGAACATCTTGGACAGGAACTTTGGCACGCCTGCGCCTGTTTCAGATTCCTTCCAGCCGCCTGCAGCCCTCTCTGCTTTCTCCAGCTGCTCCATTACGTGGCCGAAGTACTCCAAAACATCTTGTTGCTGATTGCTGCCGAAGTCTGCGTGGCCAGCCGCCAACACATGCCGCAGCTGCCGTGGGGCGACTGCTGCCTCCTCTGCGGCGTTGTTCACTGCGACGCGAGCCTGACGAAGAGCCTCTTCGTCATCTGAGCCTGCAGCCTTGGTGTCAGCGTACACCTTTGCTGCGTCAACGGCTGTTTGCTGCACGTTGCGGTGTGTTACGATGCTCACGGCGAGCTTGCGCAGCTGAGTGATCAGGTCACCCACAGCTGACTGCTGCATGATGGCGTCGCTGAACAGAGGCTTAAAGGCCAGTGCCTCCTTGTCTTTGGTGGCTTGGGCAGCAGCATCCCCCGCAGGCGTGTTGCCTGGCAGCAAGGCATGGTGGAACTCTGGCATAGTAAACAGCGCCTGGAGCAGGCTGTTCATGTAGCAGCTGTTGCCCAAATTCCGCAACCCAGTGTACCCGGCACCGACAGCAGCCACCAGTTTCTTGCCCTTTTCCGCAATGGATGCCTGTTCTGCCATGTGGTTCAAGTCCAAGTTCAGCTCGGCCATGGACTTTGCAGTTTTGCTCAAAGCCTTCATATTGATACCCTGCACACAAAGGCAGAGTGATTTACGCGGCGCATTCGGTCTGAACATTAGTGTATCTCACCCAGCGCGTCAAATGGTCTGCCAGGCGGGGATTCTTCACCATCTCGTCCTCCTCAGCGGCATAGGAATACACGTCACCCCGCCCGTCCTGGGTGATAGTGCCCAGTTTCACGGCGAGGGGGTACAAGCCACCGGTGTCTTCGTAGTGCTTCAGGGCATGGGAGTGGCCCTCCTGGCCCCCCTCCTGTCGGCGGCCGCAGCCGATGTAGCCGTCGGACAGGTTTAGCCACAGATTGTCACCCAAGCCGCACTCTGCACACTTCCACTGGGATGGATCGCCAGAGATGATAACACCATTGTCCACTTTCAGCAGATTCTCTGCGTACTTCGTTTCCTGCAGTGGGCGAATCGTGTCGTGGAAACTTCGGGCAGCATGCAGCGCAGGCAACGAACCGAGACTTCAAACTCCACTTTGGCACTTGAAAGCTCAGCAGTGCGGAAGGCGTCTTCTGCATTGATGACTTTGTTCACAATGTCTGCCAATGCCTCAGGCACCGCCTCGTGAGGGAAAGGAAGCAGCGCCTGCATGCTTGGTATGTACAGCTGGTAGTCTTTTCGCCAGCGCCAGTTCTCCTCGAAGGTGTAGGTTTCGGTCCCATCCGCCTCTACAGCAGCCTGGCCACCATCAGCCTGAACGTGATCTTCAGTACTGTGCACGGTTGGCTCCTTGGGAACTTTCACCCAGTGCTGGTGGAGGTACAGAGGTGTGTCAGTGGCAGCTGCATCCAGCGCCATGTACTCTGGTGCATAGGCTTTGAAGCTCTTCAGGTTGACATAAAGGCCACCATCATCCTGAGGCAGGGTAAAGCTAACACAACATTCATCTCTGTACACTTTTGTGCTTAAATTTGGTGCAGAAAGTTTCTCGCAAGCAACGAGAAGCGCTGCTGACTGCTCTGACGATATTCCTGCCATCTCAACACGCCAACTGTGAAGTGCTTCTTCTACGGATTGTAAGCTCCAAAAAACTTTTCCAGAAAACGCTCAGACCTTGAGTCAGATACATAGCAACCAATTCGTTGTTTGTCGTTCAGGTTTGCACCCTGCAACTTGACGGCATTGTCTGCACACCACGGACACAGAAGGGGCGAGTTTGGATGGGGCCCTCAACTCCCGCACCCGGTCGGACCGGTATGAAGTGCCCTGCAGGAGTGGCGATTGGAGGTAGCGTGTGCAGTAAACTGAAATAAAGATGAAATAAAGATTCATGGGTTTGAAATGGCAAGCTTGTCCATGAAGCTAGCCCAGATAAGTATCAAGCACTGAATAGTGGCCTCAGGGATTGCTGGCTACATCGCAAATATTGCACTGGACAGGATATCATCCAGCACACTGCTTGCCCCTGTATCTACTGACACGGGTGTGATTTCTTGCTGGGGGGCTGATTGGGGCGACACTGGTTCGCGGCTCTGCTCATCAGGGCCTCGGGTGCTGTCGGAGGCTACACTCAGAGGCAGCCGAGAGAAGCCTTCTGCTGGCCGTGCATCTGCCACTTGGGCTTCCTCGTGAGGCACTTCGTTGTTCCGTGATGCATCGAGTGCAGCTGCAGCAAGTGCAGACGGCTGCGCAGCTTGAAACGCATCAGGAATGCTCAGGTCGTGCGCTGACCCCTCCAAGCCGTAGAACGAAGGCACGGAAGACAATGACGACTCCAGAGATGGTGCAGCCGGGGGTCCTGCCCAGGAAAGAGGTGGGACTGCGTCCATTGGAGCTGCATCTGTGCTGGGCACTCGGATGTGTTTAGCAGGAGTGCTGAGCTCCCGTGTAGAAGCAGATGTGGCGCTGCCGGTGCGTGTGCGGGCTGATCGCTCCTGAGCCAGCTCGCGGGCAGCAGCGGGCGACGGAAAGGCCCCCCTGACATGCTTTGTGACGGATAGGGGCACTGATGATTTCCCCTGGTACAGGCGATTCAGCGCCGCTGATGAGGTTCGTTTGGCTTGCGCTGGCCTCACAACAGGCCGACGTTTGTTTGTGGTGCTTAGCTGGAACGGCTGGGGGGCAGTCACAGCTGGAGTCCAGTTGCTGCCAGTCACCCAGGTGGGGACTGCAGCTGAGGCCTTGGACACGGCTGCATCTGCCATGCGATGCACGTGTGTGTGCAGTGAGTCAGCGTGGCGGGGAGTGGGCCCATCTGAAGCCACTGAGGCACGTGTGATGGCAGATGATGTGCTGGGGCGTCGAGCATGGTGGCGCTCTCGGGCGCTCAGGGGGGGTGAGGATGGGGGGGCACTTCCTTCTGAGGGGGGGGGCTGCCTGGCAACAGTGGCTTGCACTGGCCGCCCAGTGGCAGCTTGTGCAGCCGGATGCACATGTATAGCAGCTTTTTGCTCTTGCAAGTGGTGCTCCGTGGATTGCTGTGGCTGAAGGGGGCCCAGCATCACCCGCCGGCGAGCCAGGGCCTGCAACCCATCGTGTTCTTCTTCAACCCGAGCCACCGCAGCTGCAACAACGGCATAGGAGCTTGATCCTGGTGTGTGGCTGGAGAGCATTGCCTGCCGGAAAGCGCTGGGCAGGTGACGCATCGTGTGCATCAGTGCCGCAATTTGGGCCTCGTGTGTCTCAAGAGCCCGTTTTGCCTCGTGCTGGCTACGGTGAAATAGCCGCTGCGATGTAGCCTTGCGCTCAACGCTAGTGTCGACTTTGACTGGGATTTCAACAATTTTACAGTCTGGCTCGCCGCGGTGTGTGGAGGCTCGTGAAGAAGCGCGGGAGTGGGTGCGTCGCTCTGCGACAGGCGCAACGGAGCTGCGACGAGAGTTGCTCCGCGTAGCTCTTGGTGGCGCGGTGCGACCACTCGCGTGTGTCACTACCAAATGATCGTTAATCGGTTGGGTGTGGCGCACGATTTTACTGGATGCGAGAGACCTGCGACGGATTTGCTGCGGCGAGTGCGCCATGTCAGATGCCAGCTCGGCCACGACATGACTGGTTTGGGAGGATATCCGCTGTCGCTGCTGGCTGGAACTGCGAGCACGCTCGCGTGATGCAGCCGTGCTATGGTCATAAGTAGCTTTGCGTGATGCAATCAATGAGTCAAACAGGCGTAAGGGCTGGGCTGCATCAGCATCAGCAAGAAAACTGCTGCTGCCAGAGTTTCGGGACGAAACGCTACCAAGACCGGCTCTGTCTCCTCCAGAATGCACCGGACGAGGCGGCTTCATGTCATGCAGTTGGTCATTTATTTTGCTTAGTAACTTGGCCAGCTCAGCATCATTCTCATCGGCAGAGGCCATTCTGCGGGCTCGGACTGGACAACAGTGCAGCCGTTGGCAGCAGCAACAGGAGTGTGCAGCCGCAGGAGCAGCAGTCAAGCCTTGGCAGGACTGCGTTTTGGAATGTGGACAGTATTTAATTGCATGAACTCGTTCGCTGAACACTTCACATGAACGATCACAGCAGCCCCCCTTCACCTGCAGCTACCCCCCCCTCGTCACTGCGCTCCTCCGTCTCCTCCCGCACGCTGCTCATGGGCGGCAGCTTGTCCTGGTCCCCGGCCTCCTTGTGCATTAGCTCCTGCACATGCTGCTCAAGATTGGCCTGCAGCAGCTGCAGCACAGCCCCCCCCATATGCCCCTCAAGCCCATGCACTTCCACAAACGCTGCAGCCAATCGATCCAAGTCATCGCCGTCGCAAATTACAATGCGCCCACGCCGGCTGTCATCGATGTCCAAGTCCAGATTCAGCAGCGGGGGGCCCCCGTCTTCGCTCTGGATCACAGTGGCCTCCAGGTATTCGTCCCCGTCCAGGCTGCTCAGGTCTGTTGTCTCCACTGCCTCCGTGTCACCCCCCTCACCCCAGATAGGGGGCGGTGTAGCTTCAAGCTCGTCTTCTGTGTCATGTGCACTCGCAACTGGCTCTGTCGTCGGAGGGCTTACTCTTTCGGGCAACTTGGGGCTTGATGGGGGACGTCCCACCTGCACCTGCCCCGGTGCAGCTACAGACGGAGAGGGCTTGAAGGAGGGGGGAACACTGCCTCGCCTTGCTGGCGGGGGGGGGGCTCCCACAGCCCCCGCCTGCCTCTCCTGACCTTCACTCCTTGGGGCCCTTGGGGGGGGCTGTGCCCCCGTGGAAGCCGAAGCAGGGGGTGCAGGGGGGAGTGGCGCCACTGCACTGAGTTGTGGAGGATGCACACTCGGAGCATGCAGCTGCATGCGGGGCTGCACTTCCGGTGGGGCTGACGCCTCCTCGAGAGACTCGCCCGCCTGGGGCTGGGGCGCCGTCGTCACGGGCGCAGCTGGGTGCACCGCGGGCTGGTCAGCTGGCGCTGTGGCTTGGCCGGCCACCTGCGGTGCGGAGCCTGCGGATATGGCACGCCCCCCCAGCACTCTGCGCTGTTGCCCAGAGCTGTGCTGCTGTTGCATTCGCTTTGCCCGCAGCGCCGCTGGGGTGTGTTGCTGTGCTTGGGCCCCGGGGGGGGACCCTGTCATGCCTGGGGGGGGTGGTGGAATGGTTGCGGGGGTGGGCGAGATAGGCCGCCGGTAAGAGGGTACAGGAGGGCTTGCTGCTCGCTGTGCTGCAGATGTGGGGGGGAACGGGGGGGGGGCGCTTCGTGCACTGGGGGCCCCAACGGGAGCAGCCGAGGCACCAGCATCATACCCCCGCCCAGAGTGACGTGGGGACAGGGCAGTGGGCTGAGGGAGTGGGCCCATGGATGGCGAGGGGGTGGCACTGACAACACGGGTACCCTCCCCAGCTGCTCCTGCCACAGATGAGGCTCCGCTCCGAATTATGGGCAGCATGTCCCCATCCACCACTGAGGCAGGGGGTGCAGCTGACCTGCGGGGGGGGGCTGTGTGGCCCGTCGGGGGGGGCTGTGTCTGCTGGGCTGCAGTGGCAGGCACCCAGTACGGCTTGAAGTCAGCTGAGTCGCTGTCGGAGTCGGAAGTGTCGCTGTCGGAAGTGTCAGAGGCGCTGCTGCTGGTGTCTGATGCACTTCCGCCCGAGGGCAGTGCGGCCCCCTGAGTCTGCATGTACTTGAGTAGGGCGGCTTGGTGTGCAGTCATGCCCACAGCAGGCAGAGCCACAGTTGAGGGGGGCGCTGCTGCAGCTGCAGGGGCTGCCTGATACCCCCCCGCAGCTGAATCGGAGTCTGTATCGGACAGACTGCCTTGTGACGGCAGGCCCATTCCTCGGCCCACCATTCGCGAGCGGGGGGGGGAAGACGAAGGGAGTGTAGGGGGGTTCGAAAACACACCACCCCCCTCTTCCTCGTCGTCGCTGATGCCCAGCTGTGCCAGTGCGGCTCGCACAGGATTACTGTCGGCCAAGCCTGCAGCAGCAGCTGGCGAGGGGGGGGCTGTTGTCCGGCGGGGGGGGGGCTCTCCCCCCCACGCCGCCTGTAGGGGGGGCTCCGGACGCCCAGCAGAGTTACGCGTACGCGAGTTTCCCTGCTTCGCTTTGCGTAGGGGGCGAGCGGGCGGGGAGTCTTCATCCCTCTCCAGAGCCCGCTGTCCGCCAGCCACCGAGGCCAGCCAGCCGTCCCTGGAGTTCGCAAACATGCCGAAACGAGCAGGCCCCTCGGGGGAGGGGGGAGCAGAAGTGCGCCCTGTGCTACGCCGCCTCGTTGCTGGGGCATGGGGGGGGTCGGCAGCCTTGGGCCCAGCTGTGGCGCGCTCGAAGTTGATGGCCACGGGAGCTATTTGAGCGGATTTGAGGCGTTGGCGCTCTGCTTTCTCGGCTTCGGCCAGCCGTGCCGCCACCGCGTTCAGCACTGTGCGGCGAACAGATGCAGCAGTGCCGTGCTGCTCCGCGAACCGCTGCACGATTTCATCTGGACTGTCCCCCAGGCGTAGCTCAAGAGTGGCTTTGAGCCCCCCTTGACCCCCCCCAACATCCACATGCAGACGGCCGATGAAACGGCCGATGCTGGAGGCAGGCAAGGCTGTCTCTGCACTGGCAGAGGCTTGGCTGCTGGCGGTGTCGTGGGATACGGAGCGCACAGCCCGCTGGGCGCGGCGAACTCCTTCCCCTGGTCGCCCCCCAGCTGAAGATTTTCCCCCGGTTGCGACACGGCGCCTTCGCGGCAGTGCACTGCGATCACCTGTGGCACGTGTCCCTGATGAATGGGAGGCGCCATCGTCTCCATGGCGTGTGGCAGTGGCCTGCTCCACTCCGCGGCGACGCCTGCTGCCAGATGCCAGCTTGAAGGGCTTTGGCACTGTCACTCGCTGTCGTGCTGCCCTGGAACGCTTGCTTGCAGCTCGTTGTTCTGCTTGTTTTTGTTCTGCTTCGGTGGCCTTGTGTTCCTCCATGCGCTGTGCAATGCGCTGGGTGAGTCTGGAAATGTACTGCGGAGGCAGAGAGTGTTCTCGAACAAAACGCCCGGCCAAGTGGCTGGGCACAGCACCACGCTGCACTGCAACGTGGCCGATGTGTTCTCCTTGCACATTCACCTCCACATTGAACAAAACATCGCGCTGGGACTTTGCCCAGCGTGCTGCTTGTGGGGTCCCACCACTTGACGGCTGTCGCTTGGAGGCCTGTGGTCGCTGCTGCGCTTGCAGATGCTGCTGTGCGGCCGCTTCTGCTCGTAGGCGGACAGCAGATTTCGCACGGGCGGTGGGGGGGTTCAGGTCCTGAGACCCCCCTGCACCCCCCTCACTCGCTTGCGATGCACTGCCGTGGCCCCGACCGACGCTCTCGCTGTAGGCGCTGTAAGACGCATCACTGTCTTGTTCGTGCGTCCAGTGTTCTCGCTTGTGGCGCATGGAGGCAAGGGGGGCTTCTGCGGGTAGCGGCGCGGCTGAGGGGGCAGGGGGGCTCCCATTTCTGTGATTGCCCCCCCCCTCGTTCAATTCGCCCCTTGAACGCCGCAGCCAAGTTGGAGTGGGGTGGCCTTGTGTGGCTGCATTGTCTTCTTGTGCGGCACTGTGGGCTGGTCGGTTGTACGGGAGCTGCATGTGCTGCACCCCCCCTGGGGCTTGGGGGGGGGCTGCCGGTGCTGTGGACAAAAACGGAGGAGGCACAACTGTTGTATAAAGGTGCTCGCTCTGATCTGCACTGTGTGCCCCTTGCTGCAGTGGCTGCGGTGCGGAGTCTGCAAGGGGGGGGGCGTAGCGGCTGTCGGCGAGATGAGAGGCATGTAGGGACCCCCCCTGTGGCCCATGGGGGGTCCAGGGGGTGTTCACAACCTGATGAGGACTCCTCCTGTATGAAGGCGTGTCTCGCACATGGGGCGTAAAGGAGGTCGAGGGGGGCTCCACTCCTTGCTGGAGTGCTTCACCGCGGTCACCCATTGACGTCTGCAGCTGGCTTAGATCTCGCATTATAGAAACTAGAGCAGCATCAGATGCATCGTCCAAAGCGTGCTGGGGCTGCTGTGCTCCCTGCAGTGCTGGGGGGGGCGCGCCAGATGCGGCTGGGGCGAGGGCTGGCTGCCTGGGCGAATGCGCTGGAGTTGGGCCGAGCCTGGCTTTCAGCAGATTCAGCAGGGTCAGCAAATTGCTGCCGTCCAATGACGAGATATCCAGGTAAAATGCATCTGCCATCACTGCTGTGTCCTCGGCACTGCGCTGGGACACTTGTCTCAGCGACCGCTGGTCTCCGTGAGTGCCAAGTAAAACCACAGTGGAGGTACTGGGAGCATATTTTCTCGCCAGCGGAACATACTGCAGCAAGAAAAATGCGGCTTTTGGCAGAAATCAATGCACAGTATGTCATACCTTGTTGCTGGCAGCTGCCAGTGAGCTGGGCTCACGAAGAGAAAACACAACGAGCACAGCAGCGCTCTCAGCAAGAGCAGTCGCCAAAGCTGCTTCAGGGGACGCTGCCGGCGCATCTATGAAAGTCAATTCAAGTCCAGCATCTCTGCTGTCTGCAGCCTGCAGTAATGCACTTCGCGTGTTGACGCTTTGCGAAGCTGTGGAAGGAATGCTCTGCTTGCAGCCTGGACAGGGAGGCTTGGCTCTACTGCACTCACGCAGGTACTCAGATGGAAACTCGTCCTGTGTGATTCGCTGAATAAGACTTGTCTTGCCTGTGCAATATGCAGTGAGACATGTCTGAGCCTGTGGAGGCTGCAACACTTACCAACGGCAGCAGGACCTATTACCGCAACCCTCGCGGTCTCCATTTGGGCTTGAGAAAACACACAATTCTATAATATGCTGAGCCCAGAACATGGGACCAGTAAGACATAAATGTATTCTCGTGGTGCAGCCCGGTTGTTTCTGTGGGTTTAATTTGTATTTGCCTCAAGGCTTGCTCAGGAAGATGACTGAGCTCCAGCTTGCTGCTGCACCCG
>Ga0307982_1003255_pt1 | contig 13020 bp, 14 predicted proteins | sample OrgLakmetagen989_FD_201847 | JGI IMG/M metagenome (GOLD analysis project Ga0307982, IMG submission 201847) | Saline water microbial communities from Organic Lake, Antarctica - #989 | ecosystem: Environmental > Aquatic > Non-marine Saline and Alkaline > Saline | place: Antarctica: Organic Lake... | reverse complement strand
GAAGTATAGTACTTTCAGCCCTCTCTAAAGTGGAAACTGTTCATGAATAAATTTGGAATCAGACTTAGGTCTCTTCAGCGTCTGTTTCTGCATTGAAGAGAGCGCATCTTTCGGAGGCGACTTTTCTATTTGTTGTTGCTGGTCGCGAGTTAGGCGTTATGAGTGTAGCCAGTGTAGCAATTTGGCGATGACATGGAGATGGCAGACCGCAGAGCGGAAGCGGACTTTAAGCGGCCCTTATTATCGGAAACGTAACAAAAAAATTAGTGGCCGATGTATTTGGTATAAATATTTCTTCTTATTTTTCGACGCACCTCTTTCTCGTTGTCTTTGATAGTAGCACGCAGGTCTGAAACTTCGCCTTCATATCCTTCGGCCACTGCCTTTGCAGTATCTCGAACGAATTATACTACATACTATAGAGTTTTTCAGTTAGGAACAATAGTCGTACAAGAAAGAATGCTTCGCTAAACAAAATTCAGGCAATCAGAAACCATATTTACTATCTTCGTAAGTAAGGAAAGTGTCCCTGTAAACGACGTCGCTGACGACGACCGCGCGTCGAGGTGAGCTTTTCTCGGTCATGCGAACTGAGCGTACTGAGCCAGTCTGAAGCGCGGTTGAAGGCCGCTGACAGCGTGGGTGCCCGCACACAGGGGGCATTGCCGTAAGTCTTCTCCGCATCAGGCGCGCTGTCTGCGAGCCCCGCGTTGACTAAAAAGACGCCCGTGGTGGTGCCTTCGTTGGAGTAGCGCAAGCACAGAGCGCCGCTCCCGAGCCAAGCTTCCACCCGGGCTTTGAACACGTACGCAAATTTCGTGCGGTACAACGGCACGCAGGCTTGGCGGCCACCGCCCGGTAAATGGGGGACTCGTGTGCACGCATTGTCGCCCGTGGTGTGGAGGATATTGGTGGTGAGAATCATCGGGGCCCACTTCTGATGAGTCTCGCTCAAGCCACGGACTTTGGCGGGCACTACGCTCCACTGCTCGGGCCGCGGTTGAATTTTGTCGTGCTCGCTCGCAAGTCGCTGAAGGGTGGCTGTGTCATTGATATCTTCGCGGTTTATTTGCTCCGTTCGCGCAAACCCACGCATTACCTGAAATACAATTGGACATTGAGGTAATGCACTTATAAATAATTCATTTTATACACATTTGATAAAACTGTCCACCATAAGATAAAATTCGCCGTTAGGGTTTCTGTTCATTTTACAACAGAAAGCAAAAGCCACCATCTAATCCATGCATTCGCGTACCTACCAGGTTTCGCCACACGTAGCCCTCGCAGCAGGCTTGGGTGTACGGCAGCGGTTTGGCCGCGTACTTGTACATGGCTTGGGGGGTGCCCATAGCGAAGTGGTCCACCACCACTTGAAAGGTGCGCTCCGGCATCGCCAACCAATGCCCTTTGGCTAGCTTCGCCGAAGGCCGCCCACCGAAGTCGCGCTGCATAGCACGGAAGTCCATCGGGTACAGCAGCGTAATGTCGGGCCTGGCCTTCAGGAGCACGGCGTATTGCACCCCGGATGCTTTCACGAGCTCAAACCCTAGAAACACTTTTCGCCACTGGCTGTAGCCGGCACCGGTGCGAAATGGCCGCGCTGCGCCTCGCTGCCCTGGTTTATCAAAGGTAGCTTCGATGTCACCAATCCAGGACGTGCCACCTTCCACTTTGGGCTCGTCTCGCTCCAGCAGTTTGAGGTGCATCTGAAACGACTCTTCCACGTAAGCTTTGGTCGACGGGTGCTCTTTGGCTAGCTTGCGCGCCCACTGAGCTTTGGTGCTGTTCACATGCGTGAGCTCGTCGCCCCACACGTGGAAGTAAAAATCCACGTTCCCGCCGCTCGCTTCAACGACGTTGCTCGTCCAGCTGTGCACGCACGCTGCGAAACTGTGCATGCCTCCTGCAAACACTACTGCAAATCGGTCGCTGGCAGCGTTGGGTGGTGGCACGGGCGTCCACTCTGGCAAGGCTGTAGGGTCGCCGCCATTAACAGAAGCGATAATCTCCCGCTCTTTGGCGCGCGAGTCGCGGTACAGTGCCTGAGGTATTGCATGCAACAGTCAGGCATCCGCATGACGGGCTAACAAAACTAGCAGATATGTTAGATTCTTGCTAGCGGCCTATTTGCTAGTCTAGTATTGGACGGCCATTAGCTGTATATTTCGTAAACATTCGCGATAACTCTTGCAGCCAATGCTTCGTGCAAAGATGTGCTAGCTGTGGGCATGAAGTCACCTTCCACGGGTAGTCTCCAGGGCAGTCGTCTGCACACGAGCTCACTTTGCCACACCCTCTGACGAGGTCTTCGTCGCCGAATCGGCAGCGGCCCCAGGTGGATGAACACAGGCAGCATGCTTCCACTGGTGCTCCTCTCCGCCCACTGGAACAATTTGTTTGCCCTAGAACAGCTGACAATACGGAAACTGCTATCCCAAACCAAATGGCACGACGGCTCAATAACATTGTCTACCTAGCGACGTCAAAGCTTGACGGTATGTCTATAGATGCCGGACAATGATAAGCTTATGTAGGCACATATTTGAGGCTTTGGAACAAGGCAGGTAATTGTCGACGGGCATGGGGAGTTACTTAAGACGTGAGGACAGAGGCCGGAGGCCGTGTACGTGAACAAACAGGGAAATCGTAGGATACGAAAAAGATCCCGAGGTCGTCATCTCCGACATTGCTACTGGAGGACACGATGTTGACACCAACAACAAGGGTTTGTGGATACCCTTCGCTTCGTTGACACAATCGATGCTAACCAAATCTACCGCTAGCTACGAGCTAAGTACGTATAGTAGCTAGCCCCCCCCACTTGTTTGAATTGCTATGGCTTATCAAAATCTAGCTCGCACATTGCGCCCGTTTCTAGATTGGCCCCGTGCTCCTATGGTTGCCAACTCAAGATTGAAGGGTTTAGCATCATTCAGCTCGGAAGCTGAGTCGGCATGTAATACTCACGACGGGCACTGCCTGGGCGCTGCGGATTACGCAACTTACCTCAGCAGTGCTGCATCACGGCGGAAGCCCTCGGCTATTCGAGCCTTGATGCCACTGCTGAAGGTGCCGGGGATGATCAGCTTGGGAGGCGGGATGCCGAATCCGGATACATTTCCATTCAAGAAATTGACGGTAAGGATTGGCAATCACAGGGATTGTTCCTCTGCACGCCTGAAAAAAATCTTATGCCGCTTCCTTGTTGTGAATTTCCCTTTAGGTTGAGGTGGTCAGTGGCGAAGAGTTCACACTCGAGGGCGCTCAGCTCAAAGAAGCTCTGCAATACTCTCCGACGCTCGGACTACCGAGCCTTCTCAAACACCTTGACGCTTTACGCCAAGCGCACCATGCGCCCGTGAAATTATCGTCGGCAGCATCGGAAGGGGTTGAGGCTGACGAAGAGCGCCAGAATGACTCGACGCGCTGTGCCTCCATGGTTAGCACCGGCAGCCAGGTTACACGACTCGCTTCTTCTTTGTGCGTTCTTATTTGAAATCTCACGCGAGAAATTGTAGGCAATCTGTTGTCGGTTACTTTCTAGCCTGATTTCTCAGTGCCTAATGCATGCAATTCAATCTTTACCCGTTGTCGTCATTCTTCGGTGGCAGGACTCTCTGAGCAAGGCGTTTGAAATGCTTCTCAATCCGGGCGACCACTTACTCGTTGAGGCACCGACTTACAGGTGCGTTCAGTTGGCAAATTAGGTTTTGTTAAGAAGGGCACTTTCATGGCAGATGTTATTCTTTTGTGGACGAAAAGTTTAAGTATGGAAATGTTCTGGTTGCCCTTTGATCTTTTTCTTTTTCATTAATTGACTTGGCATTTCTTTCATGTACTCCTACGTACTTTATATGTGTTCTCTATGGCCATTTCTTCGTGGCATTGTTGACTTAATTTGCTAGCGGAAGTTTAGCGTTCTTGCGGCCCATGGGTGTCCAATTAGAAGGCATTGCTACGGATGCTGGTGGCTTGATTCCGGACTCCCTCGATGATATTCTTGACAAGTAAGTGAAGACATTGAAACTCATTCATTCGCTTTCTTCATTCGAAGCCTATAGTAGAGTGGCTTTGGCTTAATCTTTGCATTTTGAGCCCTTTAAGTTTCCTTCCCTGTAGCCTCCTTGTGATTCCCTTCTCTTTGTTGTCCCTTTTTCTGCCTCTTGTCTATTTTCCATCAATAAGCTGGGAAGCCACCCGACCAGGCATTCCCAAACCTCGCGTGCTCTACACCATCCCCAACGGCAGCAACCCTACGGGGGGTTCTTTATCCACGCAGCGCCGGTTGCACATTTATGCCACCGCTAGGAAGCACCACTTGCTCATTCTCGAAGACGATCCGTACTACTATTTGCAATTTGCGCCTCGGTATGATTTTGATTATGTCTTCGTTTTTTAAAATGTTATTTACACCGTGTGCGCGCAGCATCAGTGTGATGTATCAATTTCTACCATGCTACTTCTTCTTCATCCTGTGTTTGCTGCCGCGTTCGTTGCCCTCAAAACGAATCTCATGGTTCTGTATTTATATTCTGTTTTCTTTTTCATAACTTCCTCTTTGCAGGGAGAACTGGTCCCCTTCGTTCCTGTCGTTAGACGAAGACGGCCGAGTGTTGAGGTTTGACTCCTTTTCCAAAGTCCTCTCTGCTGGCCTGCGCTTAGGGTGGGCTACGGGCCCTAATTTCCTCGTGGATCGGCTCCAGCTTCACATGCAGGTACTCCCAAATAAGTGTAAGGTAGACTGACAGATAATGCTTGCAGCAAGGAAGATATAATTCCATTTTGTACTGTTCAGTAAAGTTCGTAAATGCGAATTATAGATGTAAATTACGGTAAAAGCGTGCCTGCAGTACGTGTTTCAAGTGCTTCCATTTCCACGACTACCATCGTTGTTTGAGCATCCGCCGCTTTCCTGTTTCCTTTCACAATTCCCATTTGTGCACCCGACTCCAAAGTAGGCAACGAGCTTGCACGCGAGTGGCCTGTCGCAAGGCCTAGTGGCCGGTTTGCTCGACACGTGGGCTGACTCTTCGTTGTCATCGTCGAAGTCGTCAGCATCGTCACCCCAAAGAGAGGAGGAAACTGGTGGCAGCAGCCGTCGAGGCGCAGGTGGCCTCGCTCCCGCGTGGGCGGCGCACGTGGCTTCAGTGGCGCAGTCGTACCTTGAAAAACGCGACTGTTTCTTAGCCGCTTGCGCTACGCACCTTGGTGGCCCTGGTGGCAGTAGCAGCAGCAGCAGCAAAAGCGGGAATTGCGGGAATAGCAGTAACGAAAAGCTTGCAACGTGGTCCGTTCCCGCTGCAGGCATGTTTTGCTGGCTCGATTTGAGCGCTTCTGGCGTGACGGACAGCGCGCCGTTTGTGAAAGATGTTTTAGCTCGGGACGCCAAGGTGTGCTTTTGAGTTGAGCCTGCATGACGAATTATTCCAATCCACGATTCTGGCCTAGTTCTTAAGTTTCTACGACGGTTTCTTTCACAGCCGTCTTCTTTTCTTACGCGCACTTGACTTTCCTCGTGCAGCCTTTGACTCTCACCCCAATTTTCTTTTCTCCCTTTTCTTGCTATACGCATGCGTACCCACTTCGCAGGTGTTGCTCGTTCCCGGCAACGAGTTTATGCCTGATGCTTCGCTGCCAACCCCCTTTGTGCGTGCGTCGTTTAGCACAGCTTCAGCCAGTGATGTCGACGAAGCTCTTCGCCGCCTCGCGAGTGCGCTCCGAAACCATAAGGCCAAATGATTCGAAGGCCAGAATCCTTTTATATTTGATCTCTGGCTTGACAGGTGTGTTTTTGTTATCTTAAGAAAAGAAATCAAATTCGACTCGGGAGACCGAAGGCCGCAATTCCGTTATAATGGATAATCATTGGGTGCATGTATCTGTAGCAAAGATCAAAGAAAAATCTCAAAGAAGTCAGGATTTCGTATTTAGAGCCCCGGAAATTATGTACTATAAGGGAGTTAAATGTTAAATCGGGTTGGCTTCAACGAAGACGAAGAGAATTCTTTATTCGCCGAGTCTTCGAGTCTTCAGAAATTTCTACGAGGTACCTGTATACCTGCCGCACCTAAAAATCTTCGACACCACTTCAAAATTAAAGTTCCGTGTAGTGCTGGCGTAATCTCAACGAACCAATCAACTAAAGGCCTTCCAATCCAATGCAATCACCATCCTTATTATAACTTCGACCACAACGGCTGCGTGTATTTCAGAGTTGCAAACACCGCTGCGAGCTGTTTTTTTCCCTTGGCGCTCGCGTTAGCGTGCATCGCATTCAAGAACCGCGGCGAAATGAACGCAGCAGCTAGCGCGGCACTCTCCGTCTTGTTCACAGCTTTCAAGTGAGCTCGAAGCGCTGGATCTTCCACCAAGAACCGTTTCTTGCCCTCGTGAACCCATTGTTCCGCCAGCGCCTGCGCCCGAGCCCGCAGGGGGCCTCCGTAGTTACTGTCCACGTCAGGCACCACTTCTTTTATCAAACCAAAGGTCTGTGCAGATAGCACAAAAAAAGAAGATAAAGGATAAGAAGCAGAATTCGGCCTAATCAAGATTGTGCAATGCGTCTCGATGAATGTTTGTACTGAATCAATACTCAACTGGGTAAAGTCGGGCTTTCTCAGGGCGGTCAAAACAGCTATTTGCAACAAAAGCAAACTGCACAATGAGGCAAATGCGCCAGTGAGAATATGTTATTTTACCTGCGCTTCTGCGGCATTCGGGCACCAGCCCTCATCGCCGAGCATGCGCGCAGCCGCACTGTGGCCCATGCGCTCGGCAAACCACACCGAACTGCACCCTTCCGGTACAATGCCCAGCGCCTAGGTACGAGAGTTGAAGAAGAAAAAGATGATAAAGTTATACGGCAGCCATTGCGAATCAGGTGCATAGCCAAAAGGAAGAGGATAAATGCGCTAACCAATGATAGAACACTCTCGACTACTAAAGCGTAGCCGTGCTAAGTGCTACTCGATCTTGCAATTTATGAGTAATTGTTCTCTTCGACTGAGGATTGCATTTAGTTCCGCATCATTTTGGGTTTGGTGATATCCAAGAATAGTATCGAAGTACCGCGAAAGGCGTGTGGAAAGTAGCCGTTGGGTGTGCAAGAACGGCGTCGCACAAGCTGGCAGTAGTCACCGCAGCACCTATAGAAGGTCCATTGGCCGCCACTATGAGAGGCTTTGGGAAGTCTAGGAAAGTGTCAAAGAGCTTCTGGTTCGCGACTTCCAAGTGGGCTGCTAATGCACTGGGAGGCTTGATTGGAAAACTCGACACGAAATCCACGCCGCTGCAATAGTAGTCGCCTCGGCCGGTAAGCACCACGACTGCGACATTTGGGTCACTAGCGGCTTCCGTCAAACTGCTCAGCACGCTGCTCAATAAGCTTGCGCCCCATGCATTCTTACGGCGTGGATCGTTGAAGCACAATGTTAGGACTTTGTTGTGCAAGCTACGCTGAAGGACTGCATCGTTGTCCATGTTGTTTGGGCTAGGCGCTGTCTCAAACGGGGATCGGAAACTACTAGTACTAGAGCGTGCGATGAAAAAGGAATCCACGACTAAAAAGAGGCCAACTTTTTAAGCCCGTGGTTGACAGCCTTTCGAGTTATCACGGCAATATCACCGAGCATTCACGTCGCTGGACGTGCTTGTGTTTGCCCCACGTGTTCCTATGGCATTGTTCGATGAATTTTGTTCTTGAAGAGCAGACCGAACACAGTCGTCGTTTGTCGTCTGTTTGTGCTGCTCCATCATCATTGCTGCTCCATCGTCCATCGTGCGTGCCGTCGATGAGAAAAATGTTGCAACTCTGATGCCTGCGCGCTCTTATACTTAGTTTCGGCAGACTGGAACATTTTCGATGCTTCGAAACTTTGGTGCCATGCATTCGATATTCCTGAGATAGTCTAGTCAAGAAGCCACTCCTTCACGTGAAATACTAGCTCGCTCTTAACGTTTCCGAGCTCGCTTGAGCGAGACGGTAGATATTTCGTTAGACAACCCAAGGGAACCACAAAATGTTTCGAAGTTCTCTTAGCGTGTCGCTAGCGCCCAGTGATGAAGAATTGGAAGCACTTCACCTTAAAACGCACTACTCGCGCAACAAGGCTCTTCAAAAGATTAAGAACAAGGCCCACCTGCTCCACGAACGAGGCGTTGTGCACGTGCCTCCGCCGTTCGCCGCTCCTATCGACGAAGACGACGACGGCGATGACGGTGATGCTCTGGTCGATAGAGGAGTCGGCGATGGCGAAACTGCAGACAGCGAGCGACCGGCCAAAATGTATGTTTACAGTGGGCAGCAAAGTTTCGACCGCCGCGCGTTTCTAGCGTCCCTCGAAGATGCATACAGGCTCCGCGCCGGCGGTTACAAAGAGCGCGAGCCTGTGGTCGTACCGGACGACGACTCCATTGATACACTGAGCATTGTAGCGCTCTTCGCGAAGGTTGACACCAGTGGGGACGGGTCAGTGACTCGCGAAGAGTTAGTTCGCAACTGCCACGTGCTGCATTTGTCCGTAGAAGACGCTCATCGGTTATTTGACAAATTGGACGTGAACGGAGACGGCGAGGTGATATTACACTAAGAGCACCAAATTCAAACTTGATAGATATTGATGCGTTTCAGCAGCTTAAAGGTTCTATTTGAAAATTGATTCTGCTAGCTTCCTACCAGTGGACTACCACCCATCGCAAATCATCTTTCCCTTGCCAATGCATCGTACTTCATGCTGTCATTACCACTGCCAGCTTTTTGGTCTACCTCACTACGTCCGATGTAAACACAACAGGTCAGCAGTGAAGAATTCGCGGAAGCAGTGGTGGAAATCGAGGCCAATTCGCTGCGCAATTTATTGAACTCCGTAGCCGAAGGCGACTTCAATCGACTCGAAGACGGTCTCATGCGACACACCTCCACGGGTAGCCACGTTGACAAGCAACGAATCCGCAAAACGGTATTATTGAAGAGCACTGCGTGAAGCATGTGAAAGGCAAAGGACATCATGCAGAACACACGATAGTATTCATGCTCATGTATGTATACACAAGTCTTGTCGCGGAAGATGTGAAGCTAATAGGTAGTGGAGGGCATCACGAAACGAATATTGAGCTATCCAATGACAAAAATATACTAATAAGCCAAGAAAAAATGATTGCTCAGTTTTATCATTGTAATCATTTTCGTTGATCATGTTTGTTCCTGTCTTGTTCTTGAATGCTCAGGTCACCGTGGACGCGCGCGGCGTGGGCACTTTTGGCCCTTGCCCGCTGCTCAATTTCCCGAACCAGAACGGCGAGCTGGGCCGTCGGCTCGGGAGCGACGAAGATTCCGACCGTCGGGTGCCGCGCTGCAGCCATGTGGCCACCGACGAGCTCGAGATCGCGTGCCTCGGTAAGTAGTCCAGCCAAGATGCTACGCGAGACAAGTACACGCCATAGGAGTTAGTGGCAGACAGGCGTGTAGAGTTGCGGCGGTTGAGACTAGCAGTGGAGGACGTCTTCACGAGAACAACCCCGACTCTTCTTTTTCTCTCTCTCTAGCTTTCTATTTATTTGCGTTCAGTTTTTTGTCTTCTGTAACCACGATTGTTTCTATCCTTGTGCTCTTCTGTTACAGGCCTCCCAGGCCACGGCGTCGCTGGCGGGCTCTTTCTCATGGCGGGGGACACTCTACTGCACGCGGTGTTGCGAAACGCGCATTTGTCCAACCGAGTACGTCATCAGTTCCAGCAAGACTTTGAGCTCTTGCCTTATCTACCTATGTATTCCCAACATGATCAAATTCTTAAATGCGCGTGTATTTTTTTATAAAATTATTTCTCTCCTTACAACTTCACTTTGCATTACATAACTGTGTTGTTTAATGCCGGACGGCGTTAATTGTGTTCTTTGCTCTGTTTTCTACATCAGATGCAGATGGCGGAAGTGCTCTTAGCAGCTGGCAGTGATCCCAATGCAGTCTCGTCTGACGGCCGAAGACCTTACGAGCTTGATCTACAGGTATTCAAAATAGCATTAATACGTATTGCTGGGTTAAGGGCAAGTCAAGATAGTTTTTTTCTGTGTTTAGCCATACATCTTATGAAAGTAACAAGAATCCTGTCTCAACCTAAGTTGCCACCGAAACTTTTCCGTTGGTTCCTTCCTTAACCTTTCAGGGGCGTCGGCACGTGTGGCGCCGCGAGCTCGAAGACCATCGCGCGCGCGAAGCCGGCCGCGACCAGAACATGGCTGCTTTCACGGGCGTTGTAGGCATGTAGAGAAATGGCAAGCGCGGCTACAGGCGAATTTAACCGGTTGGCGGTAAGCTGTGAGAAGAACTAGCCGGCTAGCCGCCTTCTCTTGCTTCTTGCTTTGTTTGTTGGCCCGTGCTCATGGGTTGTATGAAGTGCCCCAGTACTGCTGAGCTGCACATGCGGGGGTGGGGTAATTCAGGGCAATTGAGGCCACTTGATACGTGCTATAACCTGCTTCTGGCTACTGGGATATCTTTGTCTTTGGCCGGTGATTCATGATCCCATACACATACACCCACCATCCCACCATGGAGTTGACTACCGAGGTCGGAATCACAAAACTTAAGAGGCCATTGGTGTATCGCCCGATATACTATACACCATATCAACAGGTAATAAACATAACATAAAAACAAACGCAATGGACGGAAGAGTAGGAAATAAAACAAAAATTATTACGGGTGTGTCCATATAGTTTCTTCGTCGTCTTCCGCTCCGGCAGTCATAATTCCAGCCGTTTCCTGCTGAGCCAACGCGGCATCTCGATTGGTGTTCGAAGGAGGAATCTTTCCCTGCCTTTGACCTGGCGACTGCCTTTGCTCCATTTCCAGCCCGTGCAATGACGAGGCTTTTTCACCGAGCAGCTCAGCCTTATCGGTAGGCCCAGTTGTTCCTTGCTTAGACCGGAGCCACTTGATTGCAGCGGCAGCAGCTGCAAGGATTAGCACTGTCGCTACCGCAGCCCCAATGAGTGCACCATAAGAAGTGGGGTAACTGCCTTCGGAGACAGCCGTGTGCGGGTTGACAATCCATGCTTCGTCTTCCGCTTCTGTGTAACCGTTGGGCCACCATTGCCACCTTGCATGCGTTTCGTTCACCACCAAAAGGTCTCCACGGCCGTAATGCTGGCCGTTTTGGACGGCGATCCACTCTGCTGACGATTCCCAGTAGTCATAGAGCCCTTCTCGGTTGCCGCCGTCGCCAATGGTAACGTACACCGTGCCAGATTCGTTGTTCCGCTGCTCCATGTAAACCGGGTGCGTGCGCTCATAAGCGTGCACGTGCCCTGCCCACACCGTGGCCACTCGGTACTGGTGCAGCAGAGGCTCCATGGCTGCTTTCATGCGGGTGGTAGCCACCTCCGACTGGTGGATTTGGTTGGAGTTGTACCAGGGTCCGTGCACGAAGACCAGCACCCATGGGGTAGCCTCGCGATCAATGGCCGCCAAATCATTCTCGAGCCATTGGTATTGCAACGAGCTCGCTTCCGTGTGCGTGTACGCATTCAAACAAATGGAATGCACCATGCCGGTGTCAAAGCTGAAGTAAGAAGACCCATAGTCGTAAGTGGTATCCAAGTCGTAATCGCTCCAGGACAAGGTGCCAGCAGGAGCAGTTTGCTCTGGCGCCGACTCTGGCATGGGAAACCGCTTCCGAAAGTGCATGAACGTTTCGCCCGTGACAGAGTCTTCTTCGACTTCGTGGTTCCCGCTGAACGCCACCAGGGGCAGCTCGGAGAGCACCGGCGACATGAGTTCACCCCACGAGTCCCACCGTGGCCCGAACCCATCCGCGTAGCTCAGGTCGCCCACGAGCATCATGAGAGTTGGTTCAATGCCACGGCCTATGGCGCTGTAGTCGAGGAGCGTCGTGTTTCGCACTTCCTGTACGGTTGACAAGGAGTCTTCTGTCTGCCCAAGGTCGCCCACGATGGCGAAGCGCATTGGCGATCGTGACCCAGGGGCCAACGGTGTTCGAAAAGTCTTGTAAGCAGAGTAGGTACAGTCTGCATCAACTGCAGATGAAGCAGCGTCAAAAAGTTGACCACCAGCACGATAAGTATAGATCGATTCGGATTGCAAGTTGTCTAAGCGCACGTGGTGGATAAAGTCCGACTCGTAAAAGCCGTAGGCTTCGTATGTCGTCGAATATTTCTTGCCCGCGCTGCCAGCTACTCGTACTACGGCAAGGTCATCATGGGTTGCTGCATCGTTGGCGGAAGCTTCAACTAACTCAACCACACTTGTGCAGTTTTCAACCGTAACCCAGCTTACCCACATCGTCGACGCTGCTGGCTTTCCAGGCGTGAGTATGACCTGACTGGGCGTGCATGTACTGTACACTTGTGAAAGGCTGAGCACCGCTAGGGCTAGCTGCAAAAAATGATGAATATTCATGCTGGCTAGATGGATACAATGCGTATACTGTTGCTATTTTGTTGCAGTCGATTCAAGGAATCACTCGTGTTAGCTTCTAGCTTAGTGTCTTATCTGGTCGCCAGCAATGCGAGAGTCGCATCGTCAGATTCGAAGGAGAGAAGAGTTTTGGTTTCAAATAAATTCTGAGAATAGATCAACGAAAAGTTGATGTTTCTACCGGCATCTCAAATGTCTCTTGCAAGAAAATCTGTCTGTGTGTGTGTCTGTCTGTCCGTCTGTGTGTGTGTGTGCTCTGATTGGCTAATGCTCTGGGTGTGCAGAGGTTCTGTTCTGAGACTCTGTGCTCGAGCGCTTTTTCGGCCTACCCCGCCTGTAGTATACATAAGCTCCACAGCCAAAATGTTCATGTAGCTAAGCAGTAGCTAGTTCGTTTGCCTCATCTCGAGTATGTGTAGCGCCTCGAACGCTTCGCTATGCGCGTGCTCTGCGAAGTTTCACAGCGCTTGTAGGTACACTTGCTCTGTTCTGAGGCGCTGTGCTAGCTACCTAGCTAGTTAGTTAGTCTCGTGTCGAGTATCTGTCTCAACACAACGTCTGAATCGCTGCGCGGGGCATACTTT
>Ga0307982_1003254_pt1 | contig 13020 bp, 17 predicted proteins | sample OrgLakmetagen989_FD_201847 | JGI IMG/M metagenome (GOLD analysis project Ga0307982, IMG submission 201847) | Saline water microbial communities from Organic Lake, Antarctica - #989 | ecosystem: Environmental > Aquatic > Non-marine Saline and Alkaline > Saline | place: Antarctica: Organic Lake... | reverse complement strand
ATGTTTCGTTTCTCGAAACCAGAAACGCCCAGGGCGGCGCTTTTTGTGTTTCTTAGAAACGAAACACGCGCAAAATTCGGGTTTGTTTCATATGTTTCCATTTCCCTGTGTTTCGACTTCGACCCTACCATGAATGCGCGTTAGTGCGTTAGTTGGTACCGGATTCGAAAAAAACAAGTTCAGGTGCCCGCGCGATGCGCGGCTTCTGAGCAATGTGTTTGCTGCGGAAACGTAGGCGCGTGTTCTTAGCACCTCAGTGCGCGGCCTTGTGATGCCCGTGAATGAGCGCCCTTCTTGTGCCCGTGGTGCGTGTCCCTTCTTGTGCCCGTGGTCCGCCTTGTGTTCTTGTTTACTGCACATGTACAACAGAACTGTACTGTAGTACTGTAAGTACATAAAAAAACGACGACCACCAACGAACCACCAAAATTCCATTTAAGATAAAGGATAAAGGATGATGATTTTGTTTTCAATTTGTTTTAAAAAAAAAAAAAGCTTAGAAAAAATGACTGCGAACTGCGAACTAAGTTCGTCGCGTAAACGAGGCGACGATGAGCCTTCGTTGGTTTGAAATGGCTCCATACAGACGCACTTGCCATTTCTTGAGCGTACTTCCTCGACTGGCTGTACATTCTATTGCCCTCATTACTAGCTAGCTAGCTAGGTGAGGTAAATGCTGTAGTCTTCTTTCGAACAATCAACCCAAGAACATGCCAAACTGCGGTGAGCAGCACCCCGTGCAAACAACCTTCTCGGACCCACCGAGTGCGGCCCAAGCACTGCGCGACTTTACTCTCGCTGCTGCGTTTGCGCTCCTAAGCTATCGCGCAGCAGCTAGCACCTTCGATACGTATTTATTTCCCGAGCTGCAAGTGAAATCAACGCTTTCGGTAGTTCCGTCGGCGGTTGTAAACAAAAAGCAAGATGCCCGTCGGCCAGCTAGCAGTACTTTGCACTCGCGATGGCACAAAATGGTAGATAGTATCTTACAGCAAGTGAAAATGTTGTTAGGCGTGCAATTTACGAGTGCACCAAGGTCTTCACAAGCCATCCTGTTTGGCACGACGTTTGCGCTCAGCTGGCTGCCGCTGGCACTGCTCGTGTGCGAAATGCTAGGCTTGTTAGCTCCTTGGAGCCGCGAACGGCTCTGGCAGATATCGTTGCACGGTTTGGTGTTTTGTTTGTTGCTGGTGGTTCCTTGGGTGGCTGCAGCAGCAGTGTTTCGCGACTGGTGGCCACCACCTGCCATGAACCCACCTGTTGCTCCGAACAGCAGTGCTGCTGCTACCGCCGCTGCTGGCCAGGGAGGTAGCCTGGGTGGGCGCAAAGCGCGCGAGTCCTCGAGTGACTTTCATGGGTATCTCGCGGGCTACGATCATGATAGCGGTGGCCGCAGCATTAGCAGCAGTAACAGCTTTGATTCCACGTCAAGGCCGTCTACGCCACGATCTGTTTACTACAACAAAGGCCGCACCGGCCGTGTAAAAGTGCACAAACCGTTGCATTTCTTTGAACCTTTTGGGGTATTTACGGACATGTACCGATTTATAGTGGATGTTCCACTTTACCGCCGCCCTGAAGTTCAGGCTTTGGCGCTGCTTGTGCCGTATTGGCTGCTGCTTCTCAGGCTCTCTAAGCAACTGCCTCTGGACGCGGCTGCTACTACAGATGGAGTTCCTACTCTAGCTTTGAATGCTTCGCTAGGGGCATCGTCTCGTGCGGATAGTAACAGCGCAAGCAGGGGCGACCCTGCTCTAATATGGGTAGCCAAAGCAGCACTCAAAGCCTCTTTATGGCCTCTGCGTGCGCTGTGGAGCACTGCAGCGATGCGGCACGCAGTTCAGCGCTTAGCAGTGGTGGGCTCCGCTCTGGCAGCGGTTCTCAGTGGAATTGGGGCGGTAGGTCTCCCCTGTGACTATTTGCTCGGCCGTGCAGCTCTCTTGGCGCCGTTGCGAAGTCGAGCCAAAGTTAGTGCCTCTTGTGTTGCTTCTTCTTCTGGTGCTACTGATGGCGTTGCTGCTAGGAAGAGTGGGATCGGCAGCAGCAGCAGCAGCGATAGCGGTGATTTAGGCTCAGCCGCCAATTTGCTCGCGGAGCGCACCACCACTGAGCTTCAGGCCCTCAATTTGCGACTTGCTTCAAAGACCCGTGCTCTCCTCTTGGAGCGAAGGCGACTCGCGCGATCAAGACCCTGGGCCCACGAGCACAGCGAAGAGGTCGCAAACAGCAGCAGCAGCAATAGAAGCTACAGTGATACAGCGCGCCCTCCGCCTTTTCCAGAGGAGACGCAGTGGTGGTCGTGGTTGGGGGGTGGTGATGGTGATAGTTATGATCTCAGCAGAAGCAATCGGGGCTCGCTTAGCAGTGGTGCCGTTGACGCGTTGCGCGAAGAAGTGGACACCCTTCGAATCATGAGCCAAGTATGAAAAAAAAAATGCTGTTGGTTTATAAGAGGATAACCTTTTTTAGCGTGGCTGTTTATCATTTGCTGGGATTGTCCCCTGTTTGATCATTTATTTGCAACACTCATTTATAACTTCTTTAAATTCAACCTTCTTCTCTGCTTTCTCTCGTTTCGATCTCCCCTCCGCAGGACTTGTTTCTGGAGCTCGTCGAATTGCACGCCGCCGCCACCGAAGCTCGCGAAGACGCCGCACGCGCGCCCTGGCTGCAGCGGTCGCGGCGGCTCCTCGGCTGGCTCCTCGCGCTCTCCGGGAGCTGGCGGGTGGCCATGGCCGTGGTCCACGTGGCGGGTTCATCCACCAATCAGCGCGCAGCGTTTGCCAGCCGGGCCGAGGGCGCCGACGCCGCCACGACGGTGTGGCTGTTGCTCCACCGCATGGGCCTCGGGAGCAGTGCCCTGGGCCAATTCATTGGCCGGCAAGGCCTTCCGTTTTGGTCCCAAGGACTCGGGCTGGTCCTGGTGGCCTCGCTGGGCCTTGCTTCGGCGAGCGGGTTTCTGAGCGCAGTGCAACGCGCGCGTCGAGCGAGCTTAACCTCCAACCAGCCCTCGTCGCCAGCACCATCACCGTTGCTATCGTCGTCATCGTCTTCATCTTCGGGCTCCTGGGCGCTGTCCGCGGAGTCGATAGCGCCCCTCACGACTCTGAGCTTAGGGGCTTACCTGTTAGGGTCCTTACTGCTGCTGCGGGTGCAAGTGCCTTGCCGCTTTCGCCATGGTGCGCTGGCGCTCGTGCTGGGTGACGTGGAATTTGGATTTTACCACCAATGGTGCGTCTTCTGTTCCACTAGTACGATTCTCTCTAACGAGTCTTCTTTCTTTTCCAACTATATCCAGTGTTTTCAATGATGGATTTTTGGTGTTTTCACGTATGAGAGAAACACTCGACTTGTTTTGATCGTCTTTGGTTTTCATGGGCGATCCTCGCTATACCTTATACCTTAATTGTCTCGGAAGGTTTGACACCGTCTTCGCTGTAGCCGCTCTGGCTGCCGCTGCCACCCGTATGGCTGCGTTTAGAGGCGCACGAGAAGCAGTGCTTGGCCTGGATGTTACGGGCAGTAAAGATGCGCTCTCCTGACATCACTACAGGAAAACTGAATTATGAGGCGTCATGGTACTGTGTTTTTGATATCGGCTGGCACTGGCACTGGCACCAAGTTTGGTGCTGCTTCTAGCAGCTAAGTGCTACAGAGTAGCTAGTAACTAAGTAGCAACTCTTCCAAGCAACTAACTCTAAAAGGGTCGCCCTGAGTCTGCCCTTTACTTCTACTTCTACTTGCTTTTATTACTGTATCTAAAAAGTTATACTTACCCCCGCAGTCTTTCTAATCGCCAATCCACTATCTCCTATCTCTACTATCTCGCCCGCAGTGCCAGTACGTAGTATCACGCCGCAGCGCCGCAGTCGCAGTCGCCAGTTTGAAATCAAAAGAGTTCATTGCATTAGTCCCATGCTTCTATTAGGGTTACAAATGCCTAAGTTGATTGAGTTTTGAGTGAGGGCGCAGAGACTTGTGTTTTTGTGCGCGTGTGTATATGCAGGTCGTGATGGCACTCAACCGGCTAAGTAATTCATAAAGATAAAGGCACAGTAGAGGGATAGTAAGATAAATTTCGATTGTTTTGATGCGCATCGCTGCTGCTTCCACCACTGCCACTGTTGCTGCTGCTGCTGCTGCCACTGCTGCTACTGCTGCTGGAGCCACCGCCGAGAAAGCGGTAATACACCACGAGCACAATGGCAATAAGCAACATGATGATAATCCCAACGAGCACCAGTTTTTGCTTCAGGTCCCGCCAGCTCATGTCGTTGAGGAGTTGACGCGCGCGGCTGGTGAAGCCCTTCATTTCGGTGACTTTGTCGTGCGCGTTGAGGAGCTGGTTGCGCTGGCTTTCCAGGTCCCCCGCGACGGCATCTCCAATCTTGGGAGGGGTGAATAAATTGGAAGCACAAAACGGGAAGGATTGAAAAGTAAGTATACAGAGTGGCAATACATTGGAAAAAGTTCTCGCCTCTGTAGAAAGTGGTGGAGATGATCATGCCATAGCTGTGTATTTGAAGTAAAATCACTAGCTTTCAATTGGTTTACGACGATTGTTCACAACCACTCACCTCCTCGGTGGCCGCGACGGTGCGCAAAGAATCTTCGAGGAGCGCTGTGGAGCGATTCAACGAATCGTGCGTGGACGCCGCGTTGCCCCACCCTGTACTCGCGTGCCCTCCCAGGCCTTTGTTGCCCCACCCTTGGCCGCCGAAGAGCTCTACTTCGACCTCTTCTTGACAGCTCTCCAAGCTCCGCGCCTGTGAAAATGCGACTGTGAGCATGCAAGACACTCATCTTTAGAGAAGAACTGTTCCTGTTCGTAAAAACGTTGATACGGTGCGCCAGACCCTGTCATCATACACTCAATTCTATGCAAGACACCATAGATTATCTTATCGGTCCTCTCAATTTTTGGGTTGGTTGTCGGGTGGCAAAACCTATTCGTACCGATTTTTTTACTTCACGCCGAAGGGCGCCCACGTCGTTACGATAGCGGCGAAGTTTGCTCATCCCGCTGTTGCGCTCTGCGCCAGCCATTAGTGCCACTTCTCGATCCATTGACTCGATCTACAAGGAGTTGTATTATGATCAGGCACCCGAACATCAAGCGTAGAGTAGTACGAAATCGTACGAAGGTGGCAGAACGATCTTCTGACAAGCAACCCTTACATGCGTCTCGGCTTCAAGTAGAGCGTCGTTCGCAGACTGAAGCGCATCATTCCGCTGTGTTTTAGAGGCTCTTTGGTTGCCGATGTCGTTGATTGCGCGGTTTATTGCCAGTGCACATTTTTGGTAGCTATCCTGTTGACCCAACAGTAATTTGTGTATAGTATAATGAGTGATGAGACCTACGGGCGAAGAACAATTCCAAATAGATTACGCTAAATGAGCAGTGCCTAAGTTCTATTGACTAGCCTCGTGAAGCATCGTACACCAGCGCTGGGTTCGGAGCTTCGGCTATGCCCCCAGGCCGCCTTCTGTTCTGCGCTTTGTGCCTGCTCTATACTTCTTGTGCTCTATTTCAGCCAGAGTGAAAGACAGAAAAAGAAAGACACTCCCCAAGGAAAATACGGAGGAGGATATACGTGAAGGAAAGGATCTGTAATAAGTAGTTCCAGGCTGCAACGAGTTGACGTGGCAATTACGTCATCTAAGGTTTGACTTACTTTACAACTCACAGCTCACAGCGCTTCCGCGACTCTGACGAATACTCATTAGCCCCACTCCAACGACGCCCATCACCGAAGAAGAAGAGAAGCTCACAACAAAACTCTGAAAATGTTTCAAACTTCGCGCATTTTTTTCCTGGCTCTAGCGTTATGCTCGTCTGCGCTGGCGTTCACTCCGCGTTCTATTCACCGTAGAACCTCAACAGTAACGTCAGCCGTGTCAGATCCCAACCCTGTGGTTAAAACTCTGAGCGCTGGTATGGGATTGATTAGCCCTCTATTCGTGCTTGAAGGCAAAGTTCAGGCAGCTGCCCTAGGGAAAGTTGCTGGATTCACGTATGAAGATGCCGTTTCCGAGGTCGAGCAGTCCATTGCAGGAAACAAAGTTCTGATTTACACTTACGCGCTCAGTCCTTTTTCCACCGAGGCGGTGGCTTTGCTCGAGTCAACCGGATACGAGTTCACCAAAATTGAGCTTGGACTTGAGTGGTTCACGCTCGGTGGCCGCGGGTCCCAGATCCGAGTCGCGCTCGCAGACAAGGTCGAGAACGGTGCTACGTCGCTACCCAAAATTTTCATCGGAGGAAAGCCCCTCGAGGGAGCCAGTGGCTACTCAGCACTTGCTAAAGCAGCCGAGGACGGCACTCTTGAAGAACGCTTGAAAGCTGCAGGCGCAAAGCGTGTATAGTGGCATCATTTCTCGCACAGAGTTTTCACTTGACTTTCGTGTCTTGTTGTCTACTTTGATCCACGATTTCTTTCTTATTGTTTAGCTAGCTAGTGGCAGTCAGCTTAAACTAAGTTATGGCTTCAAGGCGTGGCACGTACGAAGTTTACAACAAGACCTATGGAAGGCCACGTCAAAAGCAACAGATATCATCCCTAAATCCCTAAAGAGAAACCTGGATCTACTGGCATGGGCGTGGTCTAGCGTCTAGGTCCGGTTTCCCGCGGGAAATTCCGCGGAAAGGGAAATCTTTTCCAATCAGACGTGATTTCCGCGACGGAGATTTAGCAGTGCCTTTATGACTACGGCACGGAAATCCCGCCGAAATTCCACGTGAAGTGAAATTTTTAGCCATTGCGATTGCGCGAGAATTCCGCGGAAACGGGAATCTCAATCCTGGGCGTGGTACTGTAGACTGCAGACTGTAGTATGTGGTGGTAGTAGTACTACAGTAGTAGGTGTGACTTAGGACTTACGGCCAATTGCGGCTAGCAGTTAAAAGTTAGCAGGCTTAGGCTTAGGGTTGTATAATGTTCCGCGACGCAGCTGCTGGACCCCGGTGGCTTAAAGCTTAAAGAAGGTTATTTTTTAGTCTTTGTTTTCATCGATTGATCTGAACTGACAGATGAGAGCTGCTGTGCATCGTATAACGCTGGAAACTTAAAATTCTTCACTACGCCCTCAGCTCCGCTTTCAATAAGGGTAAGGCTTTGCATGTGGCAGTGGGTGAACTTCTGGCCACCTACCGATTGGAAATCTTATTTGGTATTCCGCAGTCTAGGTATTCTGGAACTTACCACGCCGGCTGTTGTAGATGTCCTTGGGTCTGAATTAGGTCTGCATGTGAAATGTGCGGGTTTTGCACTTCAAGAGATCCACTCGGCTTCGGTAATCGCGAAAGAAGTATGCGCACCCGCGGTTGAGTTGAAGCCCGGCGCATCCAATCTTTAAGTCTAGGATTTTTTAGTTACGGTAGCAGTACATGAGCGCTAGCTCCTTTACGGCGCCACGGCCATCTCACGACGATGAAGACGGAATGTTTGTTCCCGCTCGAGACTCGAGACAAGGGTATCTGAGACAAGCTCTGTACTGTAGATACCCGATACCCTTGCTCGAGACCTCACGAAGAGACGCGAGAAATAGTTTTCATCCCTGTATCCTTTGACTGATGGCAACATACATGCAACATGGCAAGATAGCAATGGCAATGCTATCGCGCAACTACTTCAGTGGCACTCATATAGCTTCTGTCACGGTTAGGAATAGAGCTATTTTGTGGAGTAGACAGCAGAAATTGTCACAATTCGTGGCTCTGGCTAATCAGCTAGGCGCGCATGTGTTGAACAAGGATCTCCTATTACAGTGATAAAAAATTGTGTAGGTAATATTCCTTTGAGTGGTGGTACTATTCATCGTCTCTGGCAAGAATGTTTTTGCGTTACGTCAAGATTCTAGAAGCTTTGGCATTGGCTAGTATAGTTCATGCAAAGTTCATCCCCTTCAAAGCATTTCCAGTGAGTACCTCTTTGCCTGAACCGGGAGCTCGCAGTGATGAATGCACTGCGTGGGCTCGTCTTCCTTGGTCAAAAACAATGACACTTCCGAAACAGGTGGTCGAATTATTCTAACATCATGTCTCAGTCGCTTATTCTGTAATCATTTTGTAACACAAATGTTTGTCTCAGTTCGATGTTGGTATTCTTACGATCAGTTTGGTGCCTCTTTAGTGCTGCGAATCGACCCCTTGACGGATGATCGGCTCGAGCGCGCGTGGTTCAACCGGGGAAACTTCTCCAAAGTTGATAACTTTCTCCACAAGTTGAGGTCGCCGCAAGGTTTAAATCTAACAGTGGTCGTTTTGGGCGGCAGTATGACCAAGGGTGAAAACACAGCAGTGTCGTGGTCTTCTTACTTTTCGAGAAGCCTTCGACGTCAGTATCCACACGCGCCACCTATTCGAGTTCATAACCTTGCGATGGGCGGCTCATCCAGCGTAAAGTGTTTGCAGATGCAGCTTCAGACATTAAGAGAGGCAGACAAAGAACACGGCATCGATTTGATAGTTGTTGAATATGCTCTTAATGGTAAGACCTTGATTTTCTCCCTTTTTTAAATATCACGGCTAAAGCTCTTCTATTCGATTATATTGTGACATGGGCTCTACGCAATCAGATGGTTTTATTGACGATACGAGTGCATTGCTAGCAACTGAAGGTTTAATTAGTACGCTCAGCACTGAACTTAAAAGTCAACCTGCTTTGATATGGTACGAAACTTTTGGTGTCCCAATGAACGACGTCGATGCAGCTATTCACTGCGATAAATACCTATACGACGGTAATCTCTCTCGCCATGGTGCTGGAATTATTCATTCTCGCTCCTGATTTTTCTCTATTTTGAATCGGCTGCAGGTAGTTACGTTCGCCACAAATATTTTTGTTCTCATTTTTATCACGTTCAAGACGTCCATGCACTCGCGGCAGTTCCAGCAGGTATACCCATCGTGTCGTATCGCGACGTTGCTTGGCCTGCATTCGATGAGGTCGAGGCCCTCGAGACGTTTCCTGCGTTTTGGAGTGCATCGCCTCATCCTTTTGAAGTAACGCATGCTCTTATTGCTGATGTTTTGCATTACGCAATTCAACAGCGTGCAAACGAGCTTTGTTCTGAAAAGTTGATACAAATCAAGACTGACATAAGATCTGACCATAGCTTGAAAAAGATTCTTCCTACATTCACCAGCATTGTGTCTGGTGCCGAACAAGCCAACGATCATTTATTGGCCTCAGGGGGGCTTAATCGTCTCTGGTTTAGCCACGGAGGAGATTTCTGGTCATCTCGCCTTAATAGGTTTTTGCGCCAAGTACAGCAGTGTCCAAGCATGATGACAATTGGTATTATTAGTGGTTTAGCTGGTGATTCTGAGGGAAACGATTGGCGTATCCTATTGCAACAATACCTGCGAGGAGCTTTCGGGCGCGAGTGCGTGCAAGTAAAGTATATATATCTTGAAAGTGGTGCCGGTTCAGGTTTAAGCCTCCGCGATGAAAGCTATGCCTTTCACTCATCGGAAAATGCAGCAGATGTAATTCTTCAAAACAAAGAAGGCAAGAAGTCATTCGCTGTGGATCTCATTATTGTTGAGCTTGCGGCTGCCGATGGCATCAATGCTGCAGCGAATGACTCAAGAGTTGTGAAAGCAACTGGAAACCTCATATCGGCCGTCAGTGAGATGAAAGATACGGCACTTTTATATTTCGATACATTTGCGGTTGCAAACGAAAAGTATGCTTCAAAGAATTGTGGAAATGAAAGACTGTTGTCCCGTCCTGGTTTATGTTCAGCATTTTACTATGCAAGTATAAATCACAACCAAGAAACATTGAGAAAGGGTGTTCCTGTTGTGTCCTTACAATTTGGTGTATGGCCTTTGCTGCACTCACCACCACCAGTAGCTTTTGCTCCATCTTCTTTCAGAGTTCGACGTGCTGGAATCGCAACCCATACTACGAATGCGTTGTTTCTCTCGGAAGCCATCCGTGAAAAGGTCGAAGTACTTGGAGGAAATTTGAGCAGAAGCAATGACAATAGAAGATCGCGATTTCAAGAACTTGATCAGGGATCTCTAGGCAGTTGTCCAAATAAATTTGCGCTCTCCTACTCGCCCTTCAGCAATCCGTCCATCGAAGCAGCCGGCCGAGTTGGCGCAATACAGAGCTGGAAATATTATGAAGACCGTCCTCAGAAACCTGGATGGATTTTTGAAGGGCGTCCTAACTCTACTAGTAGCGCAACACTTACATTCCCAATCCGGTATTACGGCAAGAATACCCCGCCCTTAATTACGCTGGGCTTCTTACGCAGTTATGGATGTTTTTGTCAACTGCAAGTGTGGGTTGGTGACACAGACCCTTGGGAAACCGGCGACAATTTGGACTCGTGTGGGACGACGATTGATGGGAGATGGAATGACAAAATAAGTCTTTACCAGAGTGTTACTTTTATCCCTCGTTCAAAGTGCCTGACGGGATTAGTGATGGAGTCCAGGCAGCTTCATGTTGCTCTACACGTACGACCTGTTGTGAAAATCAGTGGTGGAGAGCCCTCAGCGTGCCCCGAAATGAAGTTCAAACTAGAATACATCGGTTGTTGCCCATCGATGGCCTCAAACAATTTTCAGTAACGTTTACTGCGCTTCTTCCATTTGACTCGTTACTTGGGCTATCGAAAAGACTTAGCCGTCGGCTACTTAGATGGCATCCTGCGTGTTTATTACAAAACCCAGTCCCCCTCGGGGGGGGCTCGGGGCTCGGGAATTATGAGCATATGCTCGCTGACGTCCATGATCAACCAGCCATATAACAAAGTCTGGCTTCGGGTATATCTATATGTTACGAAGCGAACAACCCAATTTTATCTTTGTTTTCTGCCAACCACAGCTTTCGGTGCAGTTCTTTTTTGGTCGTATACCAATGTAGCTGTATAATCGTAATACGCATTAGCTATTGGCTATTGGGTACTTGGCTACTAGTAGATAGTATTTCTATGTTCGATGATAATGAGTAGAGAGAAGAGAGGGGAATGAAGAGATGGAGAGAAGGAAAAGTAAAAGGAGAGGACTAAATAAGAAACAGGGAGATTATGGGTTAGGGGAAAGAGAAACGGGGGTGTAGATGGAGAAGTTCTCGTTTTGGTTATGACAATCAGAAGCCATTTGCAGTAAGGGACTTCGGTGGCTTTTGGCTTTTGGGGTATATAGAACAAGAGATACAGTATATGTTATAGGCAGGGGCAAGTATAGGTGCTCTGGACGTCCATGGCTTGTTTTTCGAGCTAGAGTTACGCCAGGTACTATTGACTGTATCAAGCGATATTCGAGACCTCATATCCAGCAAGGGGAAATCCAGGAAGGCGGGACTGAACTGGCACACGGCAGTAGCCCGAGCTAGACTTGGCGACCCTCTTTCCGTGTTTATCCAAAGACAGTGGATCACTCTTTTTAAGGCGCCCGCATCTCTTACAACGGGGATCCGCGAGAGAACCCGCAAATTTCTGACCAGGTCGCTTCGGATGCTTGGCCGGTGCCTCAAGTGCAGGCGAGCTTGGAAGAGCTGGCGGCCTTGGAAGAATAGTCCGTAGCGCAGCTGCCTGATCCAGCACACGAACATGCTTCGCAGGGCTGCTACGAAGAGGTTCCGCAGCTGGATCACGCTGCCGCTTTTGTGGTCCAGCAGTATGGCAACTGTTTTCTCTGAGTGATAACTGCCATTTGAGGCTTGCCACCATTGCAGAATGCGGATCAGCTCCAGCCGTTCCCAATGCAGGGCTAACTGTGGTGCTTGCCGCGTTCACAACGCGATTGCGCTGGTTGAATTGAGTGCACAGCAGGGCTGCCGTCTTGCGAAACACATCTGAAGTGAAGCCTCGAGCGTTGTCTTTTGAATCTCTTGATTCGTTTTGCGAGGGCACAACAGCGCCAAAGCCAGTGCCTTGGTGCGCATCGGCGCTGCTGCGTGATGCTCCCCGCTCTGCACTAACACGTCCCATGTTGTCCTTTGGTTCAAGTTCACCCTAAGTAGTGCAGAGATACAGACGGAGAATTCAGAAAGAGTGGTTAAGCTAGATGAATTCCTAATCAGTTGGCGAGCTATTCGTTGTATCATAAAAGCTGTACCTCAAGCTCGTTCGTTTGGTGGACTGACTGTTCTGCCGGCTTGCGTGCCGATGCTTTCCTATGCTTACGGTGATTTTTAGCAGTGGGCTTTAACAGTGTATGTTTAACATTTCGCGATATCTTGGGGCTTTTCCCTCTCAGACTAGCAGTGATTTCCGAAGCTTCTTTCTCGCCAGCAGCAATTGTTCGCTCTTGTTCCTTAGTAGCGACACTTTTCGCAAATGATTGTGCTCCAGATTCTGGCACCTCCTTTTTTCGCGCAGCCGTCGACCGCCTTGCATCGTTAGCTCGATCAGCTTCAATTTCAATTTTTGTGCGTCGAGTGCGCTGTTTGGAATCCTTGTTATTGCCCATCTTGCATTAGAATTAAGCTAGAGCATGCTCTTGGAGTTGAATAAGAAGTAGTAGGAACGTACGGTACTGTACTGTAGGAACACGAATGCTATATTTTGAACCGCAAACCTGTCCCGTCCTCGAGTTGCCTGCTGTTCGACCTGCAATCTGGCACATCCTCAGCTTTTGTTGCATATTGTGTACTTAGATGGACATGGTTATAGATTGATAGAGCTCGTTACGCTACAATAATTGACATTCGCATAAGCTATTGCCAATCTTCACAGTCTTGAAGGCACCACAATAGCCTAGTTCAAGTATGCGGTGCGTAGTCGCGCTATGTCTAGCCTGGTCACTTCCAGTGAGTGCACGAAGAGTCCTTCCCGGCGAGCAGCTTTCACCTCTCGAAAGCCTGCCAGACGATTACTGGGGTGATGATGAATCCTTCCTAGGCAACGCATCTGGCACTTCTCGTCGACTATCTGCTGGAAAGCGCGGTGCCTCGTTGTTGTGGAGTGGCAGCAGAGGTAGCAAAGAGACTGAGAAGCCTTCTACGAAGGCCATAGACTATCTCGTCACTGGGCTGCCGGGGCTAGCATCGGGTGCTT
>Ga0307982_1003253_pt1 | contig 13020 bp, 8 predicted proteins | sample OrgLakmetagen989_FD_201847 | JGI IMG/M metagenome (GOLD analysis project Ga0307982, IMG submission 201847) | Saline water microbial communities from Organic Lake, Antarctica - #989 | ecosystem: Environmental > Aquatic > Non-marine Saline and Alkaline > Saline | place: Antarctica: Organic Lake... | reverse complement strand
AGTCGTGTTGCTTAGCTATGGCGTATATAAACTTCGTTAGTTTGCGATGCGCATTTTCATGCTTATGCTTTTGCGCCTTTCTACTTTCCAGACTTACTAGGACGACAGACACGGCCTCATAGCTGAGTTATGCCGTGGTTGTGGTTGGTGTGGTTTCCACATCAGAATGCACGAAAAAAACGAAGAAATCCATAGTGATCATAATGTCGCTTTCAAATAATTCAACATCAACATCAACATTCGACGGATGAACGATGAACGATGAAATGTGGTGAATCCACCCCGTAGGGGCAAATTTTGTTTCTCGTGTTGCGTCGTCGTGTTGTGTCCATCTTTTGATCTTTTGTTTCCCTTGTTTCTTGTTTCCTCTAATTTCTCCGCTCTGCTTACGAGAGTTGAGAGTTGAGCGCTGAGCGGCATTCATAAGCGCTCATCCGATGATAACACCATGACTTATGGAGCACTAGTCAAACTTCTACAGTAATCAGGAATGATATCTGTAAATTGTTATGTACAGTAGACCCGTGACATCCTGAGCCTAGCGTAAAATCCTTCGCCTAGAGAGTTCGTAACCTACTACCTGTATTGATAAAAAGTATAACGCAATATCTTTACGGGCAATGTTTGTCAAACATATTCTAGCAGTTTGCGCGATAATCCTAATCAATCAGCTCTGCCTAGCTACCGAGGATTCGTGGTCGCACGTTTCAGCGGGGGCCAGGCACACATGTGCCAGAGTAAAAGCCAACCACTGCCACGGGCCAGTGCATCAAGCCGGGGGCGTTTGCTCTACAGAAGGTTCCATCGAATGCTTTGGTGACAACTCCTTTGGCCAGTCCACGCCACCGACTGGTAAGTTTGCAAAAGTTTCAGCGGGCCGCGACACCTCATGTGCACTGCGGTTGGATGGCGCTGTTGTGTGCTGGGGCAACCCAGAGTCGGGCGTGGTTACTGCAGCACCTCACGCTTACGGATTTCAGAAGCTGTCTGTGGGCGGATTTCACGCGTGCGCCATCAAAAACGGCAAAGTATTTTGCTGGGGTGACAACGACTACGGGCAATGTACCCCGCCAGAGGCTGATATGGAGTTCACAGACATTTCAGCTGGCACCCACCACAGCTGTGGCGTTCAGCGCAATGGTAAGTTTTCTCTGGGTTCAGTGATAGATTCATCCAATTTCACCTCGAAATTGAGTGTACCCATGATGCAACTATACTTCCTACCTTGTGCTATTTGTCAATCTGGGGTGTTCTCGGGAATGGGCTTCTCGCAGGTTATGTCGTCTGCTGGGGACACGACGGAGAAAAGGAAAGCTCCGGATTCCCACCAGCTGAACGTTTCCTGCAAGTAAGCGCAGGTAATGGCCACAGTTGCGGCTTAACTATTCAGCACAGGGTGCGTTGCTGGGGCCGCAATGTGGAAGGCCAGCGGAACGCGCCGAGCGCCAAAGATGGGCCGTACTTTTCTAGAGTCAGTGCAGGCCACCGGCATACTTGCGCAGTGCGAGATGCGCACAAGTCTGCCGATCAAGTGGTTTGTTGGGGCAGCAACTACGACGGCGAGTCACGAGCCCGATTCAAGGGGCTATTCGTGGACGTCACAACGGGCGCGCAGCACTCTTGTGGATTAACAGCGGCTGGCGACGTGCGTTGCTGGGGCAGCGATAAATACGGCCAATCGCTCGGGCAAACACGAATAGGGCTCCGTGGTAGCTTCCAACGTGAAGGCAGCTTCCGAACGCCGTAGTGGCTGAAATTCTAAAGTGGATGCACGTCACCAAAGAACTCAAAGCATGGTGCACCACGAAGCTAACGGGGCTTTTGGTGACCAGGCCTTTCAGTTACACGCGGACACCGCGTCTCACGTCTGGTTCAATACCCAGGTATCACTTCAGCCTTAGGCAGGAGTTTAATTCGCCAATCGGTTTGGTCTTTTATAATTCAGCCCTAGTCAAATCAATAAATCAGGTGCTTCCGTGGAATTGAGATCACGCACCCTTCCCACGAAAAGCCGACTTGTCAAAATTTCAACTGGAGGTGCAGGAACTTATGCATAATAGCAGCAGGGTTATGCAGTTCAAAGGAAGTAGAAAACTCTAGGATCTAGGATAGGTACTTCCGCATAAGCACAAACGGCACTTTAAACTTTAAAGCCAATTGAGGGGCATTTCGATGGGAATTATGCGAGGGGGTCACATGCAAAATATAAAATATAAGACGTGGAGCGCTCAGAGTGAGAGTGAGAGCTCGGCTGCTCTTCATTCAGCGGGTTCAGTGGGTGGGTCTTGGCCTTGTCATTCCAATCCATTACCCGTGGCATTCGACTTCCTTAAGAAATCAAACATCAAACTCAATCACAGTGCCTCCTTCCTCCTCTTTTCTTGTTGTAAATGCCAGTACTTACGTACAACCGAATATATGATAAGTTTACTGTGGGCTCATAGTCGTTCCTTTCTCTACTGTAACGACCTTCAACCTTCAAATTTTTTTTGATATTATTTTAGTACAAACAGCATGATATGGAGTCATTATGGCAAACGAAATCAGAAAAATTCGTCAAAGTTGGCCTGACTCAAAAGTTCTCTGTCGAAAAGAAGTCGGGAGTCAAGTGTTCCACGAGCTTTTGTGGGCCGCTGCTGCTGAGTTTGGTATTGAGGCCCGTGACTGCTCAGTGGTCTCTTCGCACTTATGCCGTTACTAGTGTCAGGAGTTAACTTGATGGGCTGATTCAAATTTTCATCGTTGCCACTAAGATTCACTGTTCGAGGAATCTGCTGCGAGTAATTCAATAATCCCCCTCGGAAGGGTTCTCCAGACGCATGAGCAGGGATCTCCACAGGTTTTGATGTTTTCGAAGGCCAAATTGGATTAGAAGTGGCATTCATTTGATTTTGTTGTGTTTTAGACATGCGCTCAGAGGGTGAAACTGATGCAGAAGCTCCCGAGGGCCGCGGGTAGTTACGAACATCGGATTTGTATCCAGGCAAATTCACATCATGAAGTGGTGGTCCATCGATGTTTTTTTGGTGATTTTGCAAGCGACGGTATTGATTGCCTTGATTTCGGGGATAGTTCGACGGATTTCCCGGCAGTGTGCTAATATTTCTAAATTCAGTTGGATAATGCCAAGCTTGCTGGCTCTGCTGAGTAAATGCTGGTACTTGCTGTAGTCTGTAGTAATCGCTCCGGGAATCAAGAGGAGTCTGTCGGTGTCGTGGGAAAGGAGCACTAATCTGAGCTGGGACTTCGCTTTGATCCTGTACCTGCCCCTGCTGCCGAGGAGTATTAATTGATTGTAGTTCAGGTGGAGTATGATGCAAAGCAGTGCTCTCAAACGCATGACGTTTAAAGAAAGAATTGCCCTGATGTGGTGCCGAAGGCGTTCTATTTTCGGTGTGTGGTGTCTGCGAGAAATTCTTCCCGCTAGTACCAGGTAATGAATCAAAATCTAGTGCGACATTTACTCCGTCAGTATCAGCAATATTTGGAGAAGATGTTTGCGAAGGACTAGATCGAGGTTTCTTTGCAAGCTGACCGGGAGATGCACTGGTGTATGGTTGCCCAGAAAGTTTTGAGCTCTTGACTGTTTCTAGTAAGTTCATCTCAGTTGCTTTGCGTCGAATCGTGTTTAATGGATTAGCGATGAGGCAGTCCCGAATATCACGATTTCCGACACTGGCTTTACGAGAAAACATTCCTGCTTGTGGCAGTTGATTCCATTCCAGCCCCTTAGACACTGGATTCGCCTTCGCCAGTACACTCTTACCATCATATTCTTTCTCATTACCCCAGGCTTTCGACAATGTTTTTTGGGCCTGAGGACTCTCAGTACTCTCTCTTTCGAAGTTGTCATTCAGCGAATTCGGAGTCTTGGCAGAGAAAGTTGATTCACGGTGTTTCACCATTTTAGAAGGATTTACGCCATCTGCTTGCTCCTTTGAATTGCTGTTATAAATAGAAGCTTTGTAACGGAATTGATCCAAATTTCCTCGATTTAAATCAATTGGAGGGACTGAAATTTCACTTTCGCAATGCTCTGATTCAGAATCTGCCTTCTGGTGAAGAGAAACTTCTTTTTCTAATTCACCGCTCAGGTTTGAAGAAGTTGAAGAAGACGATGAACTTGAAATATGCTTGATAGATTTCGACGTAACTCCAACAGCTTCTCCATCGCCAGAATGAGCTGTTGCTTTCCCACCTTGATCGCCGATTTGGTCAACTTCTTCTTCCATCATTGTTCTTTCTGCTCCGGGAAGAAGTAAGCTCTTGTGATCGTCAAGTCCAACAAAGTTGGCGATGAGACTAATGAGGAGAGTCGAGGCTCGCACAGCAGGAATAGCTGCAGGAGGGAGCTCTACTACACAGGGTTCATTGATTTTTCGATAGAGATGAAGCCCGTGAACGCTGTCTGATTGAAGAGAATTTATCTTTTGAGTGTCGTCTTTTGTCTGTTGTTTTGTGAAAGCAATGAGAGTGTACGAAACATGCTCGCTATCGGGAACTCGGACATCATTTGAACTACTTGACAATGTCGGCCACGAAGAAGCCTTTCGCGTGATGTTGATAGTGACTCGGCCTTGGTTGGAGTCATGATCCACTTCAAGTGAGAGCGCTTGACCAAGAATGCGGCGTGCAGAGGCAACTAGTCGAGTGCCAAAAGGTGCTCGTCGCCCTGCACTACTGTCCACCTCCATGGCGCTTGCTTCAGCAACGGATAGAAGCTTATCGTAGCCGCTTTCGACTAACTTTGTTAACTCCTTTGGGTTTATGCCAGCGAGCTGATAGATTTCAGGAACACCTGTTTCCCACAAGCTTCTTTCATAATTTCGGCGCAGTATCACCGACGAAAGGACAGCTCGACCACCACGAACGTCAACGAGATGGTCGCTGAAGGAAACATTAATAAAATAAAAATGAATTTGAGCGGAACTGGTGATAGACAGAATTTAAAAAATGCAACTATTCGTTATTCTTACCATAAGCCCTGAAGTACGCGCCCTGCATTTTCGCCGATTATTATTTGCTCACGTTGCATAGTTACATCGTCCATAGGGCTCCGCCCGAGAACATTTTGAAGAAGCAAGTATGTTTTATCCACAGAATCTAGCTTCTTACTTTTGGGGAGCCCAAAACGCACCAACCGATTGAGGTCTTTTAGGTACTTTTTTTGTCCCATACGAACTTCTTGAAGAACCTCAGCAGCTGAGCTCAGTGCAAGTAGGATCTCTTTAATGTCAGCATCCAACGTGACTGACATGATAGACCTCATTGTCTGGAGTTGCAGCATATTCCGGCTCATGATATGACCGGGTTTACAAGCCTTAACTGCGCAACCGTCATTTTCAACTGTCATAACACCACTGCTCGTCAAGTCTTGCATAGCAGCATTGATTTTACCATCAAGAAATGCGACAACAGCAGCATCCATATCACCACCCTTCTCATGTCTTAGGCCATACCTCGCAGGATTCTTCTTCAGTCTGGTGTAGAGAAATGTACTTTTCACCCACTTGGTAGCATCTTGGACGGACTCAATAACCGAGTTGCAAACTTCGGAGTTAAGAACTTCAGGCAATACATCGTTCAAGCTAGACTCAATGATTTCACATCCGCTGCTCATATTCTCGTATCTTGTTTTGTTCCCCTCGTCAGTCATGATGACAGCGACGCCGTGGTCGTCCAAACCTTGTCGCCCAGCTCTACCCATCATTTGTAGAATATTGGAAGATGACATCTGGCTATAGCCTGCAGCTTTGCCTTGCCACTGTGCTGTTGACTTGATCACAACAAGGTGAGCTGGCAGATTTACTCCCATCGCCAACGTAGTTGTACAGCAAAGAATATTGAGCTTTCGGTCTCGGAAGAGGTCTTCGACGAGACTGCGCTCATCAGGCGGCAAGTTTGCGTGATGGAATGCGATACCCCTTTTAAGCGATTCACGAAGTGATGACGTGCCTACTCGTTGTGCTGCAGCTGCAAGAACAGGGTCACTGCGGCTGCCGCTGGTGCGGCATAAGATCTCCACGGTAGTCTCGGTGGACTTTCGAGAGGTGCAAAATACAAGCGAAGGCCGTCCTGCACTAAAGCGAGAAATCACTTCAGGGACTTTTTTCTCAAGGAATTTTTCGAACCAAAAATCAGACGATTGTGCTGCGTAACCAATTACGTGCACTGTTAAAGGCACTGGCCTAAAGCTGCCATCAAATGCCATTATGTTTTCGGACTTTGCGTTCACGAACTCACCGATGCAAGTTAGATTGGGCAATGTTGCCGATAAAGCGATGATTCGCAGGTCTTTCGCGGGGAGATTGTACTTGTTTATAGGGGTAGATCTAGCTACAGTTTTCATGCGGCACACCACAGCCTCTAAAGCGGATCCTCGGTTTTCGCCTAAAGTGTGCGCTTCGTCAACCAACAGTAGCTGTACCTTGCCGAGTAGATAAATATGCTCTGTCCACCTCCTTGTAATAGAGTCCCATTTTTCAGGAGTTGTGCAAATGATATGAGCTGATGTAACTTCTTTCATGTCTGTCTTAGTTTGATCCCCATTCAGCTCAGCAACCTTAATTCCGAGCTTCGAGAAGCGAGCCGTCCAATCCGCACATTTTTCTTGGCACAAAGCCTTGATCGGTGCCATGAACACAACCTTGGCGTCTTGATTTGACCGTCGGCAGCTAAAGAGGCGCAAAATCCCCAGTTCAAATAAAACCGTCTTACCACATCCAGTCGGTGCAGATACAACCATATTCTCGTCTGTGCATGCCGCGGAGTTGAAACATGCCGATTGCACTGCATTGAAAGTATCGAAGGAGAACAAGCTTGACGCCCAAGGTTCTGACAGGTGCTCTGAAACATGTGCAATAGAATTATGTTCAGCAGGATAAATTGCGGGAGGTAGAACTAAATGTCGATTAGAATCCATTGGATATTTCGGCTGTATAGCAGTCTCTTTGCTTAAAAGCCGCGGAGAGGCAGCTTCTGGAGACATAAAAGGCGAGGGTTTCAAGTGTCCTCCATTATGACTGCTGAACGCAGCAGGATCTCCTGACTCTCCGTCAGTCTCAAAAGTCCACGATGGATGTGTACTATCATTTGATGGAAACTTGGAGATCTTTTCAGAGAGAGGCGCACTCTGATCTCGAAATTTAAGAGTGCTTTTGGAGTATGCTAGCATTTTTGTCAGTAGTGCCAACTACGTCGAAAATGTCGAAATTAAGTTCTACGAGGAGTATATTGAGTGTGTATACCAAAAAGCTAAATTTACGTTGATAAGGCTCTTCGCAGCAGCAGGGTAGCTCAATTTATTAGAGCGTGAGAGGAGCACTAGAGCTGAAGCTTCTATTCATTTTTGAAAATCGGAACAAAAGGTGAAAGAAACCTTCTTGATTGAGAAAGCTTGAAAGCGACGAGTGAAGAGGAGTGGAATGATATTAGCTATACAAAATAATATATCATATTAGGTCTTCACTGGTGTCAATGTGTCGTGTCAACACCTTCAATTCACGATCGGTGTTCGCACCTCTGCAAAAATAGTGCGAGAGTGCGAGCGCGAGAGTGCTCGACTTTGTGTCTTTGTGTCTGCCGTCACCGCAGGATCATCCATAAATCAACTACATCAAGCGACGCAGTTTGCGTCGTCTGAATGATCATATTGCCCAGCCGTCCTCTTGTCGTTGCTGCCCTCTCCATGTCGACTCAAGCTGCTGCGTATCGCATTGGAACAGCAGGAGTTCCTTGGGGCAGCGCTGAAAAGGCTGCATGGTTGGCTGGCACGACCGTGCATCGGTACTTCGAAAGATGCTCTAGTGAATGCACCACGAAGCCTCAGAGAGGCACAGGGTTACTGTAGCTCTTAGTCTTGATATCACGCTGCTTATATGGTGCTCCGATTAGCCACTTGTGTAAAGTCTTATTGCTCCTTGCACTCTCTAGGTCCTATCAAGACGAGGTAGTTCAAAAGCTTGCGCCTTTCCGCACCTCTCCATTGTTCGACGTGGTTGAATATGGCAAACTCGCTTATGATTCCTCCTTGCCGCCGATGCCGCTCCTTGCAGTCAAGAGCAAGCCGTGGGATCCGTTGAAGCCCTGCGTCCTCGTTACTGGTGGCGTGCACGGCTATGAAACAAGCGGTGTCCAGGTGAACATGAGTTAAAGTCCTCCAAAATCTTGGGCTGCGCACGTGTGCGCGGATGTAGAAAGAAAGAGTGAGAGAAGGAGGTGGTATAGAATACAATGCTCACAAAATATGGGATTGATTCCCACCCCGCAACCTCGGCTACTTCTTTCTTTGTGATATCTTTTTACACATCATCCCTTGATTGCTTCGACCCTTATGTTTGTATAAATTTGTGTTTCAAAACGTGTGCGCTATTCTCAGGGCGCTTTGTCTTTCTTGAGCACGGACGCAGCTCGCTACTGTGAGCACTTCAACGTGCTCATGGCGCCTTGCGTGTCCCCTTGGGGCTACGAGCGTATTCAGCGTTGGAACGCCGAAGCGGTAAGATGTTTGGCGGTTGAGCACTTCAATTTTCTCGAGCTAGAACGTGATTCGCGTGGTCGAATTACTGACATTTGCTGCATTTATATTTTCACGTTCTGCAAAATATTTCCCTAGAAATAATGGCGATACGTGTGCACACTAAGTCTTTAAAAGTTCTTTGCACACTCTTTCCTTACTCAAATGAGTCCAATTTGTTCCTCTGAACCATGCTCCTCCGCATGCTATATTTTTAATTTTAAAAACGAAAACAAGGTGGACCCAAACCGGTCCTTTCAAAGCGGCGAGTCGTGCGGTTTGCCTTCCGCGGAAGCCAACGCGCTGAAGCAGCTGGTGGCGTCCGTGGAGACCCCCAACGGGTGGAAAGTGCACGTGGACCTCCACGAAACCACCGACAGCGACGAGTCCGAGTTCCGGCCGGCGAAGGTGCGATGACCAAAAAAATGCTTCATAAGGAGCCTAATCGTCACTGTGCTACCAATAGTTACCTCTCGTTCAGCCAGAGTATACTTGCCCTGTTCAATTTGTCTGATTGTTTTGCCTGCTTCTCTCGCTTTCCTTTGTTTTTTTCACTAAGGCCGCTCGCGATGGCGAAGCGTATGAGCCCGACGTGGTGCCGGACGGTTTCTACCTCGTGGGCGACTCTGCGAAGCCTCAAGCCGCGTGGCACACCGCCATCATCGAGGCGGTGCGCAAGGTCGTGCCCATCGCGCCCCCGGACGCGCAAAACAACCTCATTGGCGAGCCCGCGGCGCAAGAAGGCGTCATTTACTACCCGTGCCAGAAACTGGGCCTCTGCGCCAGTGTCGTGGACGCGGCGTACGCAACTACCACGGAAGTGTATCCTGACGGGGCCACGGCATCGCCAGAGCTGTGCAACGCAGCCCAAGTTGCGGCCGTTGTCGGCGCTCTCGATTACGTTCTCAAAGAAGGCGAGTCGGCTTGATGAACTCCCTGCTGAAGTGCTGCACCGGGACTACTTTGAGATGTAGCCCAGAGTTTGAGGGCCGTGGAAGTTGATTTAAGTCGCTGCGTTGCTTGGATTGCGTTGGTGCTATACCACTAGTAGATCCCATGCGGCCCTACGTGGGCACGGCGAGTTCCGAGTCCTGTGGCGCGCCACTTCCCACCAATTGGTCGCTTGGAAGTTTTGTTTCTTAATTGGCTCTGTGCTGGTTCTATGTTTTGGTTTGATTTTACGGCCTCGTGCTTTTCAGAGTTATAATATAGAACTAGAGTAGTTAGTAGTTAGGTCTGGTCCTGTGTTTAAGTTAAAAGTTAGTAATTAGTAGGTTAGGTTAGAGGTTTGGCAGAAAGGAGAAAGGAATTGAGTTAATGCGCATCTATCAGTAGAACGGACGTTGGGTCAGTATTGAAACGGGTTCATTTGATTTTTAGCCTAGATCTACGCTTCCTGATAGCAAAATTCCTGCGCAGAGAACATTGACCAACTTACTATTGCTTTATGCACATGCGCAAATACAGAAGCCAACTGCTTCGTGATCTACTTGACAATTGCGCGCGCTTTTCCAAAACCCGGAAGCACCGCATATTGGAAAAAAATGTTTCTACCGTTCTTTAAACTAATAATCCTAGTTCGTTTGGCAGCCACTCAGCCCTGTCTTTTGATGCTCATGTTGAAACTGCGCGGCAGTGAAAACACCGCTCATTCAGTGACCTTCAAACTCATGTTCCTTGAAAGATGGGCAAGAGCGTTCCCGTCGATAGCGGGTAGGTCCCTTGTGCAGCCCCTCTCAAATAAGGAGTATCTTTGCGTGAAGAATTGATCAAGTCCAGGCTTTCTCGGAAAATATACATGTCCGCTCCGGAGCATTGATCGACTTTTTCACCGCCACGGTAGAACTCGAAAGTTGGTACGATAGACACACCCATGCGGACAGCAGTCTTTGCATCTGTGACTTTAATGTAAGCACCAATATCCTGATAATTTTCTAGAATGGTATTCAACTCGTTTTCAATCCGTGCTGAGCCTGTGCGTTCGGTGGTCCAATCTGTACTGTAGTGCACTACGGTAATCAGCTGGTTGTCCTGGGACAAGCTAGATAGTTCCTCAGAAAGCTGGTTGTAGCTATTGACCTGAGTCATTAGTAGCTTAGATGACGAGCCTAAAGCAGCGTTAGAATCATCATCCATATTCTCTAGAGCTAGCTAGCTGTGATGTCCAGTGGAACTAAAGACGACTAAAGACAGACAGCAAAACAGCGCTGAAACGCTGATGCTGTCTGTACAGCTGTACAGCTGTACAGCGAAGTACGACATGCGCTGACGGCGCTGACGCTGAAGAAGACAACAGTACTAAGTTTGTTAATTGTTAGCAACTACGAACTACGAGGGGGGGGTCGAGGTCATGCTCTTCTCCTGCTTCTGGACTCTGACTCTGGACCTCCTTCTGCCTGTTACAGTAGCCCTTATATTCCGGCCCTTCGGATCTGCTTTTAATGACAGGCATCCCTGGCCGGAAAGGCGACGAGCCCAAACTTTCGGACCTCGTTGCGTGTTGCCAAGTAGTCGAACAGGTGCTGCACTTGAGATAAATATCATGAAAAACACTGAAGCAGGCAAGTATGTGTGTTAGGGGGAAATGCATGAATGTTTGTGGTTGCTGGTTGCTTGGGAACTGGCACGCAAACACGTGGCCTTCTATAAACATCAAATTATCTGAAGCCAAAACCATGTCAAGACAGAAGCCGGCAAACCAGTTGGATAATTCAGTCGTTCTAGAGAGGGCAAATTAACCTCTGGTGGGTTGCTTGAGGGGCGTTGTTGTGGCTTCACCCTTTCTGCTCCCCTGCGCCCTAGTCCAAACTAAAGACTTCTGACTTCCAATCTTCCAATATCCATTATCGCTGGCTCTCACCAAGATCCGCAATGACAAGATCCACTACCACTAATCATGGGAAAATGATATCCAAGTAAAAGTTCGGTCTATTTCACCTCCACTTACCTCCGACCAACTGGCAGCTAAAGGGGGGTCACTTCTGAAAAATCGCCCTTTGTGGCCATAGTATATACAAATCGCAACTGGATTTCCACTAACTGAGCTCATGGGGCCAGGCCTCAGGGTCCCGGAATTTTAATCGCATCGAGGGGGGATCCCGCTACGATAAATCGCGATATTCGATTGAATTTAGGGCCTAGAATTGGCCGAAATCGCTTGAAATTTCTAGTGCAGCAGAGCTGGATTTGCTGCCTGAAAGGAGCTCCGAAATTGAAATTTGCATATCCAACGGATAAATTTTCGTGGATTTACGACCCAGGGCCAGAGGACCACCCCGCGCCCCGCGCATGGCACATGTGCACATGTGTGGTTCGCGCATACTTTTTTGGGTGGTTGTGGAATGTTCGCGCTGCGTAAAAGCCGAATAAAAGCCTAAAATCGCCGCTCTTGAAAAAAGTGACCCTCCATTAGCTGCCGGTTAGTCCTTTATGCGACTTTAGCTCAAGAAGCACAAAGGGCTCAAGCATTAAGACCCGTAACCTAGTTCAGAGGGTAGCAATGTCTACGCACTGGTACTCCACTAGAGATGGCAAAGACTAATGGAGATATTGAATTAGTAGTAAGAAAGAGGCAAGCCACGACAAAGGCAGTGCAGGGGGCAGGGGTTGCACCGCGCACCGCACCTCCATGGAAAGAAGTCTAAGGAATGATGACTAAACCAGAGCACCTAAGATAGAATAATACATTAGCACCCGCGAGGTTATACTCATGGTGGGGATGCAAAACCAAACCGCCAATGCATGCAGCGTCCCGTAAGGCGTAAGGCGGGGCGTGTGCTTAAGGCAGGGCACAGAGACCGTGTCAAGGTACTCGCTCGGTGAATGGTGAATGAGGTTGTGATCTTTTTCTTCATACAGAACCACGATATGGATTTGTATTTGGCATATGCCATGTCAGTGCCTTCTGATGTCCACACGGATTTAGTCTAGTCTAGTCTAGTTGATACTCTCCCAAAAACAAGGAAAGGCAAGTACACAGCAGTCACAGAGGCACATGCAGAATGCACTTGAGCTGCATATGCATATGCGCTAGCAAATTCGCTCCAGAAGACCAATTAAGGCTCCAACTGGCGCCTTTCCTCCGAACAAGTCAGCAGGACTGACTCCGAACAAGTCGGCAGGACTGAGTGCTCGTTCGTGTGTCACGTCCCAGGTCCACGAGGCAATTCCCTGGGCTATTTTTTTGCCCCAGCAGGGCATCGTTTCAATGTTTTTCTCAGGCGTCGGGCGCCAGCCGATCTCAGAATCGCCTATCGCCTGTCCTCTTTCTTCTTTCTTGCTAACGTAGTATGAATCACGTGGCTGTTATGCTGTTGTAGGCTGTGCGAACACGAATGGCCACAGGCCTACGACCACCAGGAGCAGCTTCTGTCTGTAAACTGAACTCGAACTCGAACTAATACAAACCCAAATGACACAGAAGCCAATGCTGCGGGCAGAAGTGTACGCGCGTGCGTTGCGCGCAAGTCAAAATCGTAAAGAGGATAGTGTGTAGAGGGCAGGAA
>Ga0307982_1003250_pt1 | contig 13026 bp, 13 predicted proteins | sample OrgLakmetagen989_FD_201847 | JGI IMG/M metagenome (GOLD analysis project Ga0307982, IMG submission 201847) | Saline water microbial communities from Organic Lake, Antarctica - #989 | ecosystem: Environmental > Aquatic > Non-marine Saline and Alkaline > Saline | place: Antarctica: Organic Lake... | reverse complement strand
ACAATGCACAATAAGGACCGGAAGTAGAACCATAATCAAAGAATCAACCACAACCACAACCACAACGGCAATTCGCAATTACTGAGATCACAACGAAATAAACGACTAGCCGGACTAGTTGAGAGTTGAGGTTTCAGGTTATTCTAATCCCACCAAATCGAGAAGCCAAGAGCCCCTACGAACCGATCAATTCGAAAGTATGGTACAAATCAAGAACCCTCCACGGAGTCGATGCGCAACGAAGATTTTCTTGATTCAGATATTAGGCGCACGTGCCCTGGCCTAGAGAGCTCACGTCAAGCACACCAACCATTGCAAGCAAGGGCATGGCCATTCGCAACACCACTGGAGCCATGCCGCAGACACCCAGAGCGACGAAGACCAGAGCAGCGAAATCGCTCGCGAGTTCTTTGGCAAGGGCGAAAGCGGCGAGCAAATGGCCGAGCCACGCGAGGGGCCCGCCAGCGGCCATTTGAGGGCCCAACATTTCTGCCACGCTGCCCAGCATGCCTCCACCCACTAACGCCGAAAAGTTCGTTGAGGCGTCTCCCGAAGGTGGCGTGGCTGGAGGCGGCTCGGACGATGCACCACTGGTGTCTGATGACGCCGCTGCTGCTGCAGCATTTGGCGCAGCTTCTGTAGGTACAGTACTGATACTCTTCGGCTTGCCCTTGAGAACGCGGTCGAGCAATGAAAGCATAAGCCGCGCTCCAAAGAGTAGCAAGAAGAATGGCACGGACGACAGCAGAATAAAGACGTTGTCAGCGCTGCTAGCTGCGGCATTGAGGTTCGAACCACTCGAGTGGGCAGCATCGTTGGCTGCTGCATCGTGAGTCCCATCGCCAGACCCACCCATTTGGGCGAGGAGCCGCGCGCGGGCTGCGTCGTCAGCAGCACTGCTGGAGTCAGCACCAACCAGGTTTGACGCACAGGTCGGGTCACTTTGCGCTAAAAGAGTAGCCCAGTTGCTGCCGTGGTGCGCGTGCAAGGTGCTCAAGCCCAGCAGGAGGCCCAAGCACAAGGGGAGCAGGTAAGACAAGGTCGCCCGCGAAAAGAAAGCCATGAACAGAGCCCCAATCCCAGGGCGGGCCACCTTGCTGCGGCTGGTTTTGAGAGAAGTGGCGACACTGGTAGCACTAGCGGGGTCTGCGCTGCCGCTGCTGCCGTCAGTGCTGGTGGGTGCTGCCGCGCTCGCTGCTCCGTCGGTTTTGGCTGCCGTTTTCTTGCTTGGGCGCTTGAGACCACCGCCCTTGGGCGCAGCGGCCGCTGCGGCTGGCGCGCCAGAATCGTCAGTTGCTGCTGCTGCGGTGCTGATGGAATTCGAACTGTCGCTTGAAGGCGCCAGAGGGCGCTTGGCTTGCGAGCGGTCTGGGGCTTCCTCATTCTCGCCAGTTGAGGTGGCAGGAGGTTCATTGCCAATAAACACCGTAGGTTTAGCCATGATAGACTCCAGCTGATCGTAATTGACTAGAAAAATCGACAGAGGCACAGTGATAAATGAATCAGCACGAGTACATAAAATGAAATCGGTGGTTCGCTGAGATGGTCGACATAAGGGAGACTTACTCTGCGGGCGTGGAGGTCGCTTTTTCGTTGCTTTGTTGGAGGCGTCTGGCATCGCGGTAGTTGTGCTGCTTGGTTTAACCTAAGAATAAAGCACGGGAAAGTAAAGAATGAACACATCTCATGGAAACAATTTAGTATACAATGAATGCACATCGTCGCCTTTATACATCATTTAAGAATGAACGCTACCTACGAGCATCATGTTGCTATTCCAGAAGACTATCGCCTAGCTAGGATGTAGCACCTCATCAAATACGTCGTCAAGCGCTTCATCGATTAAGTCTGTAGGTTCCTTAGTGGCTTCTGGTGACTGCGCGGTGGGTGCATCTGCATTGGGCCTAGGAGACGCAGGAGCCACACCAGCCTTCGTTGCCAGAAGAGGGTCCATCTCTTCGTCGTCTAAGACTAGTCGCTTCTCGTTTGATTTAGGCACCGCTCCTTCGACCACGGTCATACGATCGCCAGCTGCGGCTAGAATTTTTTGTTTGCGTTTCGCTGCTCGAGCTGCTTGCATCGTTGCGCTGAAGGTTGGGAGATTAGGCTGTATGCTGCTTGAGGTCCACTCGCTGTCGCGGTTGCTTCGTGATGAATTTTACAGAAGAATGAATAATAAGACGAAAGTGAAAAAGAAACAATTAAGAGAAGAAGAGAAGAGGCGACGAGCGACGAGTGACGAGAGAGAGAGGGAGGAGGGAGAAGAGAGAGGGAAAGAAAAAAACAACAAAATACTAATATGGTATCTAAAAATAAAATGTATAACTTTTTCAAACCTATTGCTAATCCCTAGGCCTTTATCCCATAGTGCATGGTCTGCATGCGCACTGAAAGAAGCCCGAAAGTTGCGACTATAGTCATCATTTATATACCGCATGGATACATGCACTGCGGTGTACTATCGTAACAATCTGGTCATTTGACCAAAGATTCTCAGATTTGAGGAAAGATGCAATACTAATCCGAAAACGAAATACCACATTAGGAAGATTCCGCAGTCAAAAGTCAAAACAACTCTGCCCGTTGATCGTTGATCGTTGATCGCTCTCGCTCAGAAATAGGAGTTACCGTGGAATAATTATCAGTGCGGGCAGGCTAGTGTAGCCGAGTCAAGTGAATCGGTACTTGTGGCTGCGTGCGCTTCCTACTTTGAGCTTTGGCGGAAGCCTTGACAGTTCTCCTGCTCGAAGGGCTAAATCTTGAGTCTTGAGTGCCCTACGAATTGAATCGTACCTCCGATGGCGACCTCGGTCGAAGATGCTGTGGCTCGACTCACAGACTTCGCGCAGCCAATGGACGTTGCTGTGTTCGAGCAGCTGGTATCAGCGGCCTATACGCCTGGCAACCCGCAGCAGCAAGCCTCTGGCCATGCACTTGTGCATCTACAAGAACACCCGGGTAATTGCACCCTCTTCGCTTTTGCTTTCTCCCACTCTCTCTAGAGCTCTCAGGAGCTGCTTTTATCGGCAAATGGCCATCTTTTTGAAGAGAATATCAGAAACTTATTGAAGACAAAACCTATGATAGTTTTGCTTTCGAGATGCGTGCGTGTTGAAGCAGCATTAGGGCTATGGTTGGAAAACGCTTTTTGAATTTTGTTAACAGTCAACACGCTTTTCTCGATAGAGCACGCCGTAGGAACAAATTTGGCGACCAGCACTCACTTCTGCTCCACCTGCTTTGCCATTTTGCTTTTATGTTTGTTTACAGAAATGTGGCGGCGGGCGGACTCGATTCTTGAGCAGGTTGGAGTTCTTGTTGAGTCGAAAGTTGTGTACTACGCTACCCTGAAAGCTGTTGATTGCAGCGCCGGCTCTCCCAGTCTCGCTTGTTTTCACCATTAACAAAGGCCCTAGAGATGCGCAGTGCGATGAAGTCTACTCGCCGTGCTCAAAGTCTCATTTCCATGCTTCATTGTGCCGCGTGCATTTCCCTTTGTTAAATATTCGTTCAGGCCACCTCATCCAACAGCAAGTTTTTGGGCCTCATCATCTTGACGGAAGCCATCCGCACCCGCTGGCGCGTCCTTGGCGGCGATCAGGGCGATGCCGCACGCGCCGGGATTAAAAATTTCCTCGTGAAGAAAATCATCGAGCTTTCGTCGGACGAGGTACGGCTATGTGTGCTTGCGATTCCGGCTAGGGTAGAGGGGGGAAACGGAGGGGGCTCCAAGGAGGCGAGATTGAACCATGTAGAGTAGCGCTTGAAGTACACTACATGCATGTTGGGGTTTCTATAGTAGAACTACTTGGTTTGAGGCTGTCAATTTGCAGCATTCTTGGGCATTATCTACCTTATTCTCAATTCAATACTCATGCTTGTTCTCGGTTGGACTGCAGGCCACAATGCAGCAGGAGCGCGTGTTCTTGCAAAAGATGAACTTGACTTTGGTGTACGTCCTGAAGCAAGAGTGGCCGCACAACTGGCCCGAATTCATCGCCGAAATCGTGCAAGCCTCCACCACAAACGAGGTAAGCTTCAGGAACGCGTTACGAATAATTTATAGACATATTTTGAAATATGTTGTTTGCGCTCGATCTTCTCATAAATCCTGTGAGAGTTTCTGAACGTTTTTTTCTCATTCGTATTTGCTCCGCTCCTTCCCATTCTGGCGCCAGGTGCTCTGCGAGAACAACATGCAGATTTTGAAGCTGCTCTCCGAAGAAGTGTTCGAAGTGAAAGACCAAATGACAGGGGCCAAGACTAAGGCGCTGAAGGAGCGGCTGAACGAAGAGTTTTCGCAAATCTTTCAGCTGTGTGACATGGTGCTGCAGCAGTCCACGCGCCCTTCCTTGCTGAACGTGACGCTGCAAACTCTCCAGCGGTTTCTCACCTGGGTGCGTCGTCAACCCGCTATGTCGTTGGCAAGAAAGATGCCCTCTTTCATGTTGCACTGAGCTTGTTCGTAATGGGAACCCGTGTATGACGTCGATCTCATCTCGAATGAGCGCGTTCTCCGTCTTGTTTTTCCCTGCGTACCTCACTCTAGGTGCATTTTCCCTTCTTCAGGACTCTTAGTGGCAATGGTGGTTCTCACCATGTTCGTTTCTATTTTTGCTCCTATTCGCACATTTAGGTGCCCCTCGGTTATATCTTCGAGACGTCGCTTATCCCACTTTTGATTCAGAAGTTCTTTCCAGTGCCGATTTTCCGCAACGCTACTATCGAATGCCTCACGGAAATCGCAGGCCTCTCGGATTGCCCGGAACAATACAATTCGGTTCGTCTTTTGACATACCAAGACTGCTCATCTATACGCGTTCCTTATTTGATGACGTGTGACAGTGACACATCCGCTAGTCTCTTCTAGCTGTCTTCTACGAAGGTAATGGTTGGTCTTTTAAAAAAAAAAAACTCTCTCCCCATCGTGGTGTTTCGTCAGGTCTTCGTGGCGCTCTACACCGAGTTTTTGAAAACGCTGCAGCAGCTGGTCGCGCCCGACCAACAAGCCGTGGTTGCCTTGCACGACGCCGACGAGCACTGCGTGAAGCTCCTGGCGCTCTTCTTTGCGAGCTTCTTCAAGCCCCACGTGAAGCTTCTGGAGACCCCCGCGCTCAGCGAAGCTTTGAACGTGGGCCTCGCGTACCTCGTGTGCATTTCAGAGGTGGGTGGATAGCATTGAACAGGAGCACTGCAGAGTTGCAGGTTTCTTTTTTTGTGCATTTTGAGTTTACTCGCCATTCAATTGCGATTTTTTTTATTCTTTATTACGGTTGCCTTCGGAGCGATATTGAAGCATACATCTGTATTCGCCCTAACCTTGCTTTTTTGTCAGTATGAATAATTGAATCTTTCTTCTTTTATTCCTATCTTTCTGAAGGTGGACGACCCAGAAATTTTCAAGATTTGCCTCGAGTACTGGCACGTGTTCGCGAACGAGCTCTACAACGACGAAACCAGCCGGGGCGCGGCTAGCAAAGGGCCCCTGGTGCTGGGCTTAGGCAGCAGCAACGGTGGGGGGCGGAAGGCCTTGTACTCGCCCGAGCTCTTGACCCGCCTGCGGTGCTGCATGATTGGCAACATGGCCAAGCCCGAGGAGGTGGTGGTGGTGGAAGACGAAAACGGCGACGTGGTGCGCGAGCAGCAGAAGGACACGGAAGTGATCGCCCAGTACAAAACCATGCGGGAAGCGCTGGTGTACTTGACCCACTTGAACTACGACGACACGGAAGCCATCATGCTGGAGCGCCTCCACTTGCAGGTGGAGCGAGACTCGCCCCACTGGAGCTGGCAAAACCTCAACACTCTGTGCTGGGCGATTGGCAGCATTTCGGGGGCCATGAGCGAGGAAGAAGAGAAGCGCTTCTTGGTTACGGTGATCAAGGACTTGCTGGGGTTGTGCGAAGAGAAGCGGGGCAAGGACAACAAGGCAGTGATTGCGTCCAACATCATGTACGTGGTCGGGCAGTACCCCCGCTTCTTGCGCGCCCACTGGAAGTTCCTCAAGACGGTGGTCAACAAGCTCTTCGAGTTCATGCACGAAAAGCACCCGGGGGTCCAGGACATGGCCTGCGAAACCTTCCTGAAGATTGCCCAGAAGTGCAAGCGCAAGTTCGTGACGTTGCAAGCGGGCGAAGCGCAGCCGTTCATCATCGAGCTGACGGAAATGGTGCCGTCCATCATCCTCGAGCTGGAAAACCACCAAGTGCACACGTTTTACGAGGCCGCGGCGTGCATGCTGTCGGAGCGGTTGGTGGCGGTGGGGGGCACCACTCCGGGAGGCGTGGCGCAGCCGGAGCCTTTGGACCGGCAAAAGTGCTTGATGGACTTGCTGGCGCTCCCCAACCAGTCGTGGTCCGCTATCATGGCCCAAGCGGGCGCCAGTGGAGGCGCGAGCTTACAGACCCCGGAAACCTGCCGCGACTTGACCCGCTTCTTGAAGACCAACACGCGGGTGTGCGGCGCCGTGGGGCCGTTGTACGTGGCCGAGCTCCAAGTGCTCTACGGCGACTTGATGAACGTGTACACCGCGCACGCTGAGTACCAGAAAGTCATGGTGGACCAGGGCGGGGAAATGGCCACGCACAATTCCTTGTTCAAAGCCATGCGAGGCGTGAAGAAAGAAACCCTGCGGCTCTTGACGTCGTTCGTCGAGAAGTGCGCCGAGCCCGAGGCGCCCCCCGCAGCCGTGGCGTCGTCGCTGTTGCCGCTGCTCCTGCAGCCCGCGCCGTCGTCGGTGCTGGGCGACTACCACCGGTCGTTGCCCGCTGCGAGAGACCCCGAAGTGCTCCTGCTGTTCTCGACGTGCATCACGAAGCTGCCCTTAGCCGAGTTCGAAGGTGGGGCAGCGGTGCCGCGCATCCTCGAAGCGCTCTTCGAGTGCACCCTGCAAATGATCGTGGGCAACTTCGAAGACTTCCCCGAAATCCGGCTGCAATTTTTCCAGCTGCTCAAGGCGGTGAACGCGCACTGCTTCCCCGCGCTCTTCTCGATCCCGCAGGAGCACCGCAAACTGGTGGTGGACTCGGTGGCCTACGCGATGAAGCACACGGAGCGCAACGTGGCCGAAACCGGCCTCGACATTTTGTTCGAGCTCCTGCAAAACGTCGACCGCCACCCCCACGTGGCGCAAGAGTTTTACCAGTCCTTTTTGCTGCTCTTGCTGCAGGAAGTGCTGTACGTTATGACCGACCGTTTGCACAAGTCCGGCATCAAAATGCACGCCACCCTGCTCCGCCACATGCTGCACCTCGTCGAAATGGGCAAAGTCACGGTGCCCCTCTTCGACGTGGCCACGCGGGCCCCAGGCACCACCAACGCGGCGTTCTTGAGGGACTTCATCGGGCAGTTGCTAGTGGCGCAGTTTCCCAACTTGGCGCCGCAGCAGGCGCTCACCTTCGTGGCCGGCTTGTTCGACGTGTCCATGGACGTGGCCACCTTCAAGCAGCACTTGCGGGACTTCTTAGTGCAGCTCAAAGAGTTCAGCGGCAGCGGCGGCGATGGGACCGAAGGAACGTCCACCGAGGCCAGTGCTGACCCCAATTCGAGCGGCCTGTACGACGACGAATTGGCCCAACAGCGCGCAGGCGCCGCTGCAGCTGACCAAGCGCGGCGCGCTGCAGTGCCCGGCATTCTAAACCCTTATGAAGTGCCAGACGACATGGCCGACACTTTATAAGAGGTTGCTGGTATTCGAGGGAGATCGGCAGAGTGCGATGAGGCAGGAGAGGCAGAGGCAACTGGAACAGTGGGAAATGGGTCTTAATGAAATGGGGGTCTGGGGGCGTCTGGATGCGCGATGTGAATGCAAGTGATAGAAAGAGAGGGGGTTGTGTTGTCTAATTGAGTTGGCATTCGGCGGATGTGCATCCGATTTTTGGGTGGATTGTAGTGGGTGGGGTTCATAGTCCATAAGAATTACATTACACTTTATACACTACAAGGCGCAAGAAGCGTAGCTCGAGACTTGCGACCTGAGGTATACATATTATCCAGAAGTCCATCTGGCAGAGGCCTCAATACCAATACGGCTTTCAGTTAAACTACGGGAATAATCTTAACCAATTAACCCCGCTTTGTGCGTCTATTTTCATATGAGATCATTCGTGTTCAAATATCATATAATAACTCATATGTGAGGTAGAGCAAAACCCGGACTTGCTTCAATTGAGGAATTTTTGTGTTCCTATTTCAACGAATAGCTTTTCTTGGCGAGTATAGCTAACTTCTTGACGAAAGTAATTGTTCAATACAGAGCTTTGGCGAGATCAATGCCAATGTATTTACGAGTAAAACTTCGCATTATCATCCCGTGCTAACTCAGCTGAGTCCGTGGATATACGTAGACGACGAAAGAACTTTTTGCGAACTTCACCGCGATCGCATCTACGGCCACGCTGATGCAACTCCTTCTGTTGCAACTGCGTTATTCGCTTACTTAGGTTGTCCCTGATGCCGCCAACAGCAGCCAGCTCATTGGGCTAAGGCTATGTCCCGTTCATCTAGCACGGAAACGGCCCGCAGCGCTTCGCGCTTGACGTGAATATCGTTATTCATGGGCTCATCGAGGGCCCTTCTGGCGGTGAGCACGGCGTCAGCCAGCCACCTGTTGCACACGTGCTCGAGTCCCGCCACATTCGCCACAGCCGCCATGGCCACGCTCTGAAGCTCGCCTTGTAGCTCTTCGCTCACGAAGCTGCTGCTTCTCCTGGTTCTGCCTTCAGGATAAGCGAGGCTCTGCACGCGCGTGGCAAGGTCCAGCCAAGCACCGCCGCTTGGCCTAGGGTGTATTTCGCGATTTTTTTCACGAAATTTGGGGGGTATTTCGGGGGGAAAAATTTCCGCGAAATATGGCGGTCCGCCGCTCGCAAAGGGATTACGGTGGTTGCGATGGCTGGCACGACAGTCGGCAACCTCGAGGGCGAGGGCGCCGACTGCTCGGCAGCCCGCTACTTGGCTCGTCCAATCTGACTCCGGCGACATGATGGCGAGCAAATGCAGTGCTGTGCGGCGCTCATCCTCATCATCAGTGGAAGCATTCTCTCCCTCGCCCGGTGTCGAATCCAGCTATATTTGAAACAGAGCGCTGTCGCTGATAGGTGGCGGCGACCGGAACAACCCCCCCGCACCAGACTTGCTGCCTTCAAACTGGACCTGCAACTTTGCTGCCAGATCTGCCGCACCTTCGGCAAAGGCGTGCCGGGACCCACGCAAGTGACGGATTACTACCAAGTGGCGTTTATCATCGGTGGTAACGACGCGCACTTCCAGCCGCACTCGGTTGAGCATCCGCTCCATGGTGCAGTCCCAAGTGCAATGGGAAGCCATGCCACCGTCGATGCTGCCCTGTTTGGCTGCCACGCTGCAAGCTCCGAAGGCACTGATAATCTCCTTTGTAAGCGTCTCCAGGTCCTTGGATGACTGAAATGTCGTACGCGAGAGCTTCAGATACGGCGGCTACAGCAACAAACAGACGCGTCACAAATGATGTTACTAACCAAATTTAAGGCAGAAGGTGTTCTCAAAGGAGAGGTCGATGAAATAGAAGCCAAATATTTACGAGACAAATAAAAGAATTAATGAGCCAGTCTAGAGAACTCTTCGCACTTTCACCCTCCTATACAAACCTTTGCCCTCGTCACATCCTGATCTCCTGAAGGCAAGCACCACATAAAGTGCCAAGCATTATATTCTCACCAGAAGAGGAGCCTTCTGCAGGTCGGCGCCCTTGCACTGTCGGATGGCAGCAGCGGGCTCAAAACCAGCTGTGTTTGGTTCAAAAGAAAAGAGGGCACTAGTGTCAGCAACGGCATCGCGGTTGCCAAACGCAATGGATCGAGTGACTTCATCTGGGTAGCCGTCGAATTCTTCGCTGATCGAGACCGTGGGATTGCCGTCGACGTCACTGGGCATCGTGAACTGCTTGTGATTTCTGTTCGTGCTCTGTGGGTACTGGTACATCAAGAGAGCAACGGATGTAAGCTCAAAAGTAATATTTCATATCGAACGATAACTCTTTCTTTGAAGAGGGAAGATGTGAGTCCAGGACAAAACATTCAGGGCACGATGGAAAATGTGGCTGTAAAAAAAACACACCCTGAGTCAATGAAGCTGTCGCCCACCTGTTGTTCAAGGGCGGGGAGTTTTCTTGGTTGCTGAGATTTCGGAATATTTGGTGATTTGGGGTTCTGGAGTGAGTAAACGACGGCAGCGTGTAAATAGTTCGCGCCGGCTTCAAAGAATTTTCGAGGAACACCGCATTATTACGTAGGCTACGTAGTTACTTACTTACGGTTACGTAGTGACGACTGACGACGCACGAGCGCACGAATGCGAACATTCGTGGACCTCTCCGCCCATCTCTCGGCCACTCGGTTGATTCTGAGCTAGAAGCTAGTCACCTCGCTACTGAGACTAATACCTGCTGTACAATTATTTATTATTGTTTATTCTTTACCAGGCACCAAAAAGAATTCTACCCATATGGCTACCTTGTTAAGAGAAAAGCCAGCTTGGGCGAGAGGCAATACAGCGTCGCTCTTCAAACTCCCTATTGAGAGCTTCGTCAGCGGCCTCCTGTCTTCGCTGCCTGATTCGCACGAATCAAAGAAAGTAGCGCCAGCAGCAACGCAGGCTTTAGACGCACCTGCGGCGCGACCGACGTGTTTGGCGTGTGGCCTTACTTTCGATTCCCGATCGGACCAGGTTTTCCACTTCAAGAGCGATGCGCACCGCGTATGCCTGCAGCGGCGACTGAACGGAGACACTCTTGAGCCGAACCATGCTATTGATGGGAAAAGCAGCAATCCTGAGGATGAAGACGAGGACGACCAAGACGATGAAGACGATGACGAGGAAGATGGCGACGACAAGGAAGATGGCGACGATGAAACTGGAGGTGGTCACGAAAGCGGTGGACAAAATTGGTGGTTACGGACGGGGCACCCTACGGTAGTTGTTGCAGGGCCGCGTGTAGAGGGTTCCTTGCCGTGGGGCGTCGGACTACCTGTAGCCCTTGTCTCACAATCCCGGAAAGACATCCGGTAACATGCTATTTTTATCTTGGCGTTTGAACTTCTTTTTTTTTATCGAGATGAATAGTCGAACCTTATTTCTTCTCCTTGAAGTCCCATTACACCTTCCCTCCTTTCTATGCTAGGTATGGCGGCGCGGCCGCTGTGGTAGAAGGGCTGCAAGCACTGCAACAATGTGGCCACGCGGGCGCAACTTGGGCCGTGTTAACGCTCCGAAGCGGCCGCTTCGCCGGTGGGATCTTTCAGGGGGACTCCCTGTTGCTCCACAAGTGCTTCAAGCGCTACACCGTGCGCAAAGGGCAAGGCGGGTCGCAGGCCACCATGGACGGCACGGGAAAGGCGCCCAAGAGCGTGGGCGCGTCGCTGCGGCGGCAAGGTGAAATTCGGCTCCGCGAAGAAGTGCGGGAGCTCCTGCACTCCAGCGAATGGGGGCCTGCGCTCGCGAGTTGCAGCCTCTTGTTCGTGAGCTGCCCGCGGACCATGCTGCCGGTGTTGTTTGGCAGCAACAGCACCAAAGACCCCGCCCCGCTTCGCCGCGAGGACCCGCGCCTCCGCACGGCTGCCAGCGCTGCGAAGCCCTCGCTGGCTGAAGTGAAGGCAATCCACGCGAGCCTCTCCTCTGTAGACGTCTTTCACGACTTGAACGCGTTGCGAGCTCAAGAGCCAAAAGCTTTGTCGAGTAACCAGCCACAGTCATCAGCAGCCGTAGGGATTGCAGGGAGATCGTCTGCTGCAGCAGAGGCAGCATCGTCTGCGGCGGCGACTGTAGTGAGAGAAAGAGAACCAGAAGTCATTGATCCTGGGCCCGCGTTTTATCAGGCCTGTGTTGCAGGAGATGCTGCTGCGCTTACCGCGGCCCTTTCCTCTGTCCAGCATGAAGTGCTCGAAGGGAGCGAAAGCGACCTTGAGGTGCGGCCAGATCCAGGTACGAGTCGAACTGCGCTTCACGTCGCGTGTGGGCTGCAGCGAGCGGACCTCGTGACATGCTTGCTGGAAGCGGGCGCCAACCCTGCTGCGCTCGACTCCCACCAGCGCCCGCCGTACTTCTTGGCCAGCGCCAAAGAGGTGCGGGACGCGTTCCGCGTCTACCGCGCGAGCCCTGGGGCCGAAGCGAAGTGGGACTGGGACGCGGCGCGCGTGCCCGAGGCGTTGACCGACGAAGTGCTCGCCAAGAAGAAGGAAAAAGAACGCGAGAAGAAGCGGCGCGCGAGGGAGCGCGAGAAGGAGCGCAAAGCAGAGGCGGCTGTCGAGAAAGCCAAAGCAGCGGCGGTCGCCGAAAAGGCAGCGGCCGCAGCGGCAGCGGCTGCAGCGGCAGAGCAAGAGGCCATCCGCCAAGGTTCCATTTGCGACGCTTGCAGTGGCGCTATCAAAGGTGGGCCGTCGGGCGCACTTCGGCGGCTTGACTTCAAATACTGCTCTTCCGCGTGCGTGCAAAACCATCGCCGAGCTCTTCAGGCTGAGGCAGCCGAGCGCCGCATGAAATGAAGGGGCTGTTTGAAGTCCATTTTTGGGTCCTCTAATTTAGCTCTAAGCAGCTTTGACCAGGAATATGCAAATGCAAGTCCAACTTCTAAGAAAGAGCCAACAACCAACAAGCACAGGGGCCATATCGCCCATACCGATAGTCTAGTCTAGTTAATAATCCCCAAAAACAAAGGAAAAGAAGTACACGGCAGTCACAGAGGCACAAAAAAAAGTACATTTGCTGCTTTATTGCGCTAGCAAATTTTCTCCAGAAGGCCATTTCAGGCTCCAGCTGGCGTCTTTTCTCCGAACAAGTCGGCGGGACCGAGTGCTCGTTCGTGTATCACGTCCCAGGTCCACGAGGCATTTCTCCGGGCTATTTTTTTGCCCCAGCAGGGCATCGTCTGAATGTTTTTCTCAGGCGCCGGGCGCCAACCGATCTCAGCATCGCCTGTCCTCTTTCTTGCTAGTGCAGTATGGATCACGTGGCTGTAATGCTGTAGGCTGTGCGAACACGAATGATCACAGG
>Ga0307982_1003249_pt1 | contig 13026 bp, 10 predicted proteins | sample OrgLakmetagen989_FD_201847 | JGI IMG/M metagenome (GOLD analysis project Ga0307982, IMG submission 201847) | Saline water microbial communities from Organic Lake, Antarctica - #989 | ecosystem: Environmental > Aquatic > Non-marine Saline and Alkaline > Saline | place: Antarctica: Organic Lake... | reverse complement strand
TGCAGCTGTTTGGGACTAATAGTGCAAAATCAGCGTTGCCGGGCAGGGGGGGCAAGGCGGCGGGGCGCAAGTCAAACAAGAAGGGGGCAGCAAGCCACCAAACAAACTTATGCACAAGAACGTAGACGCAAGACTACCGTAGCCCAAGACACTTGGAAGGACAACATCAACATCAACATCAAGTCAAGGAGAAGCCTCGCCAAGCTTCAACGGGTTGACGGATTTTTGATTTTTTCTCCCGTCCGGACAGCCCCTGTCCTGTCCCTCCCCTTTTTTTTCTGTTTTTATTTGCTCTGACGGTCGGGTCGGCCACCCAAATGCCAAGAAACTACACCCGAAGGAAGCACCCCCCTCTACCAAGGAAGGAACAACAACAAGGACATCACTGCAGTTCTAGGGGAGCCCGAAAGCGAGATGGCGTGCAAAACGGACCCTCCCACCTCACCAATTGGTCGAACCGAGATATCCAAGCGCGCCAACCGCAGCAGCCCCTCTAGCGCCAGCAGCTACAACAACAACGAAATACTCCAAACAACATGACTGAATGAACTACCACTTGCATCCCAGAGCCAGTCACCACAACGCGAGCTCAGTGATTCGAGGCCCCTCAAGTTACGGCAGAATCCGCGGCAGAGCTATTCGACTGCCGGCTGTCTGAGCACACCGACTTCGGCCAGCAGAAAATGCACACACTATATGCTGGTTTCCATGGCACCACTATTGCCTGGACACCTGCTGGCCGAAATGTCCGTAGGCGGCATGAGGCGACGTTGGGGCAGCCTCGTGGACTGCTCGACCGTTCACCTGCCGGGGGGGGGTTGCCGCCCTGGGGTGCTGTGGACCGTGCAAGGGACTGCGTGGATCGGGGCGGAAGCCTGGCGAGCCCACCATACGGCCCTGTGCGTCGCGATACGGCGATGCTGCCGCTGCAGTGGCCATCCCAGCAACAGGCGGCGCGGCGGGGGGAGGTCCCTGCCCCTGGCGCTTGAAGCGCTTTACGAACAGATCGCTGGTGGTCTCCACTCCAGCCCGGATGATTTGCACCCAGTTGCGTGACACCGCTTCGGCGTCTTCCGGGGGGGTCCCCTCCGGAAGACAGGGGTCTAAAAAGTATGTCCGCCTTCTGGGGTGTGTGACCTGGAAGCAGTACGGGTACTTTGCCAGCACCGCTGGGTTGTTCACCATGTCAGCATCGCACCCAATGAGTGGTACAGTGGCCTTGGCCTCCGTTCCTGGGTCTTCGTCCTCGTAGTAGTGCAGCATGGCAGCCTGGATCTTCTCGTCCAGGGAGTACCCCCATGCGTTGGCAGCGTGAATAGGCACCACCTCTGTGTGCACCACCACGCGGAAGTACCTGCGCTTCCAGCCCTTGTACCACTCGCCCTGTTCGGGACGCTTGCGCAGCCACCCCTTTTGCACGCAGCGCCGGAGCTGCTTCCCATGCACCAGCTCAAGCTCCCCGGGCCCTTGGGGCACTTTCACCACCATGTTGCCCCCCTCGTCCACAATGGCAAAGGGCTGGCGGCCGCCGCTGCCGCTGTACCCCGCCAGCGCGCCTGCCTGTCCCTTGAGCACTGTGTGGGGGGGCAGGTCGATTGGCACCACCTGCGGTGCTGGCTCGAACAAGGGGTCTGTAGGGGGGGGGGGTTGACCGTGAACGTCTCCCCTTTCCGCCCCCACACCATGAGTGGCTCCGCCCACCCCCCCTCCACTGGCTGTTACGGCGGGTTGTGGATATGCCTTGGGCATGCTCTGATCGTGAGCTGCAAAGCCAGCCGGCTGCCCCTGTGGGTCATTCCCGTCTGCTGGATCACTGTATGCCCGGGCCATAGAAGGGCTAGGCTCGGCTTCATCGCTGTGCTGGCCCAGAGGAGGGGTTGGGCCTCGGGAGCGGCCATGCTCCCTCACCGGCTGTGGCCCGCCCAGCGCGAAGTCTCCGTCGTCATCCTTCCCCTCAGCAATGCGCACAGGGGTGACGATGTGTCGCTGGCCAGTGTGGGACTGGCTTTGAACGCCGGTGCCTGCTTGTACCGGCGTGCGGTTGGCAACAGCTGCGGGTCCCATCGCGCGCCGCAGCGCCACGGATTGGTCATTCGGGGAGGCACTGCGCATCTCAGGGACATCCACCCGACCCTGGGGCAGCTGGTCGGGGTCGCTGAGCACCCTGGCGCGACCGGGTGTCGCGTGCACCGCTGTGCCGTCGCCCGACACATCCAGATCTTCTTCCGCCACGTCATCGCCGTGCCCCCGGGAGTCCTTGCGGGAAGAGTTGCCGTTGCGCCTGTGGTCCCCCCAAGGCAGAGGCTGAGCCCCCCCCCACGCACCCTGCCTGGCTGGGATGTCGGACTCACGCCGCAGGGCAGTCCCGGAGATCCGGCGGCGGGTTGTCGTGCTGCCGCTGCCAGCGTCATCCATCATGGTTGAGCGTAGGTGGGGGTTGCTGGAGCCGATCCCTCCGCGCACAGGGGCACTACCGTCTGTAATCTCCATCAACAACGAGTCCTCAGAGTCACTACCTCCATCATCACCGCCGTTCTGGCCCGCTGTTTGCGGGGAGCGCAGTGCTTCAAACGCCTCCAGGCCAGGCAGCGGGCTGGTGCTGCCTCCGCCTATCACCGTCGTGTGTGCGTCAGGACGGGCATACGTCGGGCGCGCCGCACGGCGGCCCATGGGCACTTCCCCACCCGTATGCACAGTTGCTGGCGGGTCGTCTGTCTTACCCTCTGCGGGCGTGTCCTCCATTTTCCCTTCGCTAGCTGCGTTATGGGAGGAGGCTTGCGACCTAGTGGAGGGGTGATCCTCAGAAACCTTGCCCTCTGATGGGGAGCTCAATGGAGCATCTGCCTCCTTGCCTTCGTCGGCTTCCTCGGCGCGGTCCCAGTCGTGCAAGGAGTCCTCTTGCTTCCCTTCAGCTGCAGGAGTGAGGGGGGCTGCGGTGGGCAGCCTGGGGGTGCCTGATGGAGTGCCCACGGCCGAGCCACCTGGAGGGGGACCCGAAGGAAGAGGACGAGGGCGTGATGGAGCGGCGCCGCCACCACCACGTTTCTGCATCAGCATGGCGCGGCCCCGGGAGCCGCCAGCAGCCGAAGACAGCATCTGGCGTGCCTTGGACCCACCCCGAGCTGCCCCAGGTGGAGCAGCACCAGAAGGTGGTGCTCGGGCAGCCGGAGCTCCAGATGGTAATGGACGAGATCCTCCAGGCAAGGGTCTGTCACCTTGTGTCGACATTGCTGCACAGCGAGGACAGGCGGATTCTGCGCAAGCAGCAGTGCATCAGTAGCGAATGAAAGCCCAGACGGAGCACGAGGGGCGCGAAAAGCACGCCAAAGCCGCCGAAATCGCACATATTGACAAATTTTGACGGATGATGTGCTGCTAAGCTCTTTGCAACGGCATAACTTCACAGTAGGCAGCAGTCGGCATGCGACATGCAGCAGCAGCGTGTGCGTCGGAGTCGCAACACAGCATCCCAACAAAGTTCCGAGCAGACTTTCTCCAAACCTGAAAATTAACGTACAGTATTGACTACTCCTGTAGAGCACAGACTGTCAGCAGGTCTGCTCAAAAGCTGCCGGGAGTTACGGAGCCAGAAGCCGCAGCGACCGCGAGCGTGCTGACTGCTTTGGCAAGCTTCACGAGCCGAACTGAGAGACGCTACCTATAGATCCCTGGCGAAATATTATCGTGTAATTTGCCTTTGGGGTATACCTGGCGCCTTTGTGTGGTGCCCATCAAGCCACGGCCAAAGCCAACCCCCCTGCAATTCCCCAGCTGGCACGTCGTCAACACTGCCTTCTGGCGCCGCCTACGAGCACTTCCATTAACGTATTGATTAACACAAGATCCTAGCATATGTGAACGCTGTTCATTCCTAGATCAGGGCAGCACGCACACCTCCATTTCCCTGCTGCGCACTGTGCCCAGCTCGTTATTCAAGCCGCCTCTACGACTCGTACGACTCCAGCTTTTTCCTGGATGGCTTTCTGGCCCTTGAGCGTTTGAGTACAGCTGCACATGCAAGCAGTACATCAGCAGCTTTCGGGCCTGTGGGCGGGTGAGCTGGCCCGTCGCTGGCTGAATCGACGCGGGCACGTTTTGTTCCACGCGGTGGGCTTGGCGCCGCATCTGCAACAGTTTGTGGGCCCACAATATGCACAACACGTCCTGTACAAACCAATTGTGGCTGTACAGGAGTTGTTCTGCTGCTTTCGGTGCCCAGCTGTTGCAAGAGCAATGCCGTACTGCAAACGGGGAGAAATGGGCGCAAGTAGGCAGGCAGAGGACACAGCGACGCACATAAGGTCTGCATCCCCAAGAAGCTCCACATCAAATTCGTCTGGGCAGTAGTCGCTTTGGTCAGCTCGGCCGGTCACGCGGTCGCGGTTGACAAGCACTGCTGCTGCAGAAGATGGAAACAGAGACAGCATTTTAGATACTGGGGCGACTCGCATGGAAGACCCCATAACGAGCACCATGTCAGCCTGCTTCACGTCTGCTTTTAAACAAGTATAGAATCGTTTCGGCAGGGCTTCATGGAAGAAGACCACACTGGGCTTGATTGCCCCAGCTCGGCAGCGCACGCAGCGTGCAACTTTCCCGGCAGCTGCAGCTGCATGCACGACCTCAATTGTGGTCCTGGCATTGCAAGAGGCACACATCGCCGAGTCAAGAGAGCCATGGCATTGTACCACTTTCTCAGCCGGCACTCCAGATTTGACCTCAAGGCCGTCGATATTTTGTGTGTACACTCGCTGCAACACACCAGCGGCAGCAAGTCTGGCAAGGAAAGCATGAGCGGGAGATGGTTTCGCATCGGCAAACTGTTTCAAAAATGAACCTGCCACGCTGTAGAACAACTCTGGTTCATCTCGGAAGATATTGATGTCGAAGCTGCACGAAGCTGGTGTAATAAAGAAATTTCCCAAGCCAAATGAACTCACAGTTCCTGAGGCTCGGACACGGGTATTTCACCAAAAGCTCCAGCTGCAATTTGAGCATACAAACCAGAATCGGGTGAGCGAAAATCAGGGATGCCGCTATTTGTAGATATCCCGGCTCCAACAATGCACACAACCTTTTTGGCGTTAGCAACGCAAGCAAGCGCCTCATGCAGCGTTGCTGGAGAGGCTCGGGCCCGCCTTCGATTAATTTGACCGCCTTCGATGTCTGATCCAGCTGCAGAAATTGAATCAGTTATGTCCCTGGGCACATTGGAGAACGCTGCACTGGCCATCAGGCACCTGCTCAAAAGGCTCTGCTGCCAACGGCAATGAATATGCTCTTAGCTGCGAAGTCGAATTAAATATTTGAAGAGGCCCTTCGACATGTAGCCTGTTTCTCAAACATTCGATACGACGAAAATATATCCCAGACTTGAGGTCATCTTCATGATTCACAAAGCACATCAGGGCTGGTTGGTGAAGCCCTCCCCTCCACAAGCCCCAGCTGGGGAACTGGACAAGGCCAGGCAGCAGCCAGGACTCGCAAGCCACAAGAGCTAAACAAACACACGAAAACTCCATGTTGAGAGAAACTTACCCTCTCGTCTGCAATCAGTCCGTGTTCATATGCATGCATTCACTTCCAACATATCTCTAAATCTAAAACTCTCAACTCAGTCAGTCTGCATTTAGAAACACCGTCATGAGCTTCCAAGGCAAAACTGCTCAAGCATATGGCGCACAAGAAACCAATAAGAATGTTGCTCTTGTAGAGTACACTGAAGTTCGTCTGGAGCAGCTGCAGGCAGAAGCATCACAAGCGCTTGACGTTGCATTGGAAGGTGAGTTCCATTCAAAGCAGTCAGTTTCGCTCCTTTGCAGTGCGAAGCTGTGAAAATTACAGAAATTACAGAGTCATTTTCCAAAAAAGTCTCACTCATCCGCCAAAGCTTCCTGCAAGGAATTGCAATGTCTGTCGAGCGCCTTGGAAATGAGGCTCGCCCGATTGCTGCCCAATCTGACGCAGTTGCTGATGAGCTCGATGCCTGCTTCGAAAATCACAGGCAAAACATTTTGCAAATGGCTGCTGCAGCCGGAATGTTGTAGTTTTGGACAAAATATATGCAATCGCTCTTCAAAACGTTTCATCCTTCAGACAAGAATGCAACAAATCAAGAACGCACCCATGCACACACTCACACGTGACTTGGCACGCCTTGAGTAATTTTGAGCAGACAGCACCTGTTTTGGTCTTCGCGCTCCAGAGAAGTTCATATTGGTACAGACTCATCAAGTCTCTGCTCAGAGCCTGGCCAACTACCTAGTAGGCAGACCGCATGGCACACAACGCATCTTGCAGCAGCAGAACGCCTGCAGCCTTGTCGATGACATAATTATACTGGCTGCACGCCAGGTCATGCACGCAGCTTGGACATCCATGATCACAAGGGCAATCCATGCAAAGCGATATGGCAGCAGTGACCATGTCTTCTAGACGGCTGAAAGCAGCCGCAGATATGCCCGTTCCCCCAGGGCGCTTGTCGTATATAAGCAGCCGCATCGGCTTAGCTCGCTGCTGCTGTGCGTTGGGACACTCACAGCCAAGATCTGTTCGTTCACTCTTCACGAACATGGGTAAAACAGCCACAATTGCGTGGTTTGCAGCGTGCATACCAGCCAGGAGGTCCAAGCCACGCTCGTCCAGCTGATGTTTCACTTGCAAAGGAATATCCAGCCAAAAGCCAAAAGTCTGATAGCTGACTGCCGGCAGTGTCAAATCCACCACCTCAAACACCCCCCCACCATGCTTCCACACCTTTTTGTATCCAAATGTCTCCTGGCTCAAACCCAGCCTTCCGTAAAATGCCCTCCGGCCCAGCTTGTCAGCAAGGCGCCCCAGCACAGTCAGATCAGTGTGGTCACGAGTGGCAGTATAGTAGGGAACATTTGCTACCCTAACGCGAGCCACATGCTTCGACGTGTCCAGATGCTCCACTTTGTAAGTGACGCCTTGCTGCATGTAGATGGCCCCTGGATGTATGCTGAAGTATGCCCTCCACTCTTCCACAGTATCCACCAGAGCCCCCCCTGCACCCACATCGACAATATCATAATGGACATCGTCGATTGCACGCATGCTGACATTCTTGGCGGGCTGATCCACCCACGGCGCAAGTGCCCAGGCTCGGTGCACTAGGGCAGGTGCCCCACCCCCCACTGCACGCGGGGGGATTCCCCGCCCAGCACTTGCTCCAGGATGCGGAATATCAACGGAAGAGATCACCCCACGTTCGTCTGCTTTGTTTAGCAGCAGGTATCCAGCCCCCCTTGCGTGCAGTAGCCCCCGGAAGAGCCGTTTATGGCTGGGGGCTGACGCAGCAATGTGCACGGGCACAGCGCCAGGTGGCAGACAGCGAACAACCTGGTGTTGCTTATGGGATATAGGCCCCTTTGATTCAGCTGTAGCAGTGCTGCCTGATGCGGCTACACTGGATGCAGCCCAAGTGCGCCTTCCAGCCACAAAGTCAGAACGCACCCTCGAGTCCACGAGACCCCCCCCAGCCCCCGCAGCAGCAACAGGAAGGTCATCCAATGTGATCAGGTCTGAAGCATCTGTCTTGCCACTGGCCACGTGCACGTCATCCTGTGGGTACTCTGACGACAGCAGTTGCCTCCAGTGGGAGGGGGCTGGGACAAGCAGCTCTGCGGCCTTCAGGTCCTTGAGCACTGGGCCCATCTGCGGCCCAAACACGCCAATGTCCGCTGGGCTGAGGGGCACCTCACCAGCAGCACACACCAGTTGCTGCCGCAAAATGTTCACGTTGCTCAGGTCCACGTGCACTTCCTCCGGGGCACGTGTTGCAAGCTCCTCAGGGTGACGGGCATAGAACTGGTCAGTGGGAGAGTCGAATGTGACTAAGACAGATACGGCATCCTTGCGGCCGCGGCCAGCCCTGCCTGATTGTTGCCACAAGCTGGCAATGCTGCCTGGGTACCCCACCAACACAACCGCGTCCAGGGCGCCAATGTCGATCCCCAGCTCCAGGGCATTCGTGGCAACAATGCCACTGAGGCGCCCCTGGAACATGGCTTGCTCAATTTGGCGCCGGTGCTCCTTCAGGTACCCCCCTCGATAGGATTTGACCAGGGGCACCGCCCAGGGCGCTATTCTTGCCAGCCGCTCGTGCACATACTGCAGGAGCAACTCTGCCACATGACGCACCCGTGTGAAGCAAATAGTCTTCATGCCCCCCGCAACCAGCGCAGCAATGACCAGTGCGCCTTCCACGATTGCACTGCGTCGGGGGGGGTACAGTCGCTCAGCTCGGGCCCGCCACTTCTCCTGCCAGCCAGGGGGCGGAGCCACAGCCACACCCAGCTGTGCCCCCTGCATGTGCGTGGAATTTGCACCCGATGCTTGATCCGAACAGCTTGATGTCGGGACGGTTGTTTTAAGGTCCACAGCTGGCAGAGGCGCCAGATCAGCAGCAATACTGGCGTGCCCCCCTGCCCCCCATAATTCCCGCAGCTCTGCCATTGTGGACGCGCCCAAGGGATCAACAGTGGACTTCGTTGGTGTCTGCTGTACTTGCTGCTGCACAGGTGCCGGGGCAGCACCTTGTGCCTTGCCGCTTTGCAGCAGGGCTACGGCAGCTTGGGTGATTCTGGCGCTGTCAAAGGAGGACAGTGCCCCACTGCGCCGACGCAGACCGATGGTGTTGGCACTCTTCCATCCCATCTTACCCTCTGATGTTTCATCCGTGGCCTGTTTACTGCTGTTCGTCGCGTCGCCAGGTGTGCTGTCCTGTGCAGGGAGTAGGGCAGCGGCGGCCTCCCGGGCCAGTGATCGCACCCGCTGCAAGGCATCAGCGCGCCTGCGCCCACGAGGACGCTTTGAGGCACTGGCAGAAGCCGATGATAAAGCTACACTGGAGCCAGCCCGGGTCCTCTTCCTGGATTTGCTGGTGCCAGTGTCCCCTGGCGGGCTCGGCGAGCTGCTGCCGTCTTGAGTCTCTGTGGGGCTCCCTGCAGAATCCACCTTGTGGCTGGGCGGCGATGAGGACATGGAGGCTGGGAGTTGTGCAGCAGCCAGGGCCAGGGCGCTATGGATGTCCCCCGTTGCTTTTGCTGCCTGCACCATTTCACGCATGAAGGTGGCCTCGTCTGCGGCGCGGGCAGCCAGCAGCTCCGACAGCAAGGGGGGGTTCCACACGATGAACTTGCGGCGACCGGCACCTGAGGTATCTTGGTTGATCACCGTCAAGTGGTCATCGGCCTCCCCCAGTGCCAGTTGCACCGGGTCCTTTGCGATCCTGGCTGCAGACACAAAGGGGCTCTCGCCGATGAGAGCGCGAACAAGACCATCAGGGTTCCCGATGGTGGCTGAAGCCGCAATAAACTGCACTCTGGCGCCATACAGCATGGCTACACGCCTGAGGCGCCGAAGCGTAAGCGCCACATGAGCCCCGAAGACACCAGAGTACACGTGTGCCTCATCCAGAACAACAACCGACAAGTGCCGCAGCAGGCGCGACCAGCGCTGATGATGCGGCAGTAAGGTCACGTGTAGAATATCTGGGTTGCACAAGATGATGTTGGCCTTCTTCAATGCCGCTTTGCGCTCTGCGGCTGTACTGTCGCCGTCAAACACTGCAGGCCGGATAGCGCCCCCCAGCAGGCCGCCCTGCGAGCCAATGGTGGCGTCATCTAGCAACTCATTCAGTGCTCGCAGCTGGTCCTGTGCCAGCGCTTTTGTTGGAAACATGTACAGAGCCACCGCAGTGGGGTCCCCAAGCAGGCGCTCGATCACAGGCAGATTGTAAATGAGCGATTTCCCGGATGACGTGGAGGTGGCCACCACCACATGCTCACGGCGGCGTGCAGCCTGGATGCCCTTCACCTGGTGGGCATACAGCCGGGCGATACCCCGCCTTTGCAGGGCGTTATGCAGGGGGGGTGGCAGGGGGGGCTGCAGGTCTGCTGACTCGCTTGCCGCGGCTGCCGTTTCCAGCGTGCGCACTAGCTGGTTCACATACGCGGGAACATGTTGCTGGAGCCACGATTGCACGTTTTCAAATGTGCACCCTGCGGCCCCCCCAGCAGGGGGGTGCGCTGCGCTGCCTGCTGGCCCCCTCAGTTGCCCAACTCCAGAGGCAGCTACTCGACTGCGCTGCTCCCTGACAGCCTGGGCAGTGTCCAATGCCCGGACAAAGCCGCCTTCGAGATCATCGCTCATGGGTCTGGCTTCACAGTCGTGTGGGGACAGGTGCAGCGGCTTCAGTGCTGCATATGGAAGCACCACATTTGCTTCAGACGGCACCAATTCATGAAATACAACTGGAGCAGGAAGAGGCACACGATGCAAGGGGAAGCTAGCGTGCCACTTGAGTAGAACCTTGCGGTTAATGGCTAGCTGTGATGAAGCGTTTCTTGGTGCAGGACAGCTTTGGGCAATGGTATCAAAAGCCGCGTCCCCAGTATTTTCTCCCAGGAGCCAGCTGCGATGGAATCGATCGACAATCTGCAAGCAGCCTTGTAAAAATAAGCGTGCCCGTTTTGCCCTGCGCGCTTTGGAGGCCCCGCTCGGTTCTAGTTCAATTTCCAAGCTGGGCAGTTGGCCGGCAAATGCTTCCGCAGAAAGCTCTGCACCTTCGGCTGCTTGCTGTGAGCTGCTGCTGAAGGAATCCGACGGCTCAGTACGTGGAGGTGTAGACTTCACACCATGATGGTGGATAAACTGTGCAAAGTCCCTTGTAGGTGACAGATGTACAGATGATGCTTGTACGCCTTGCCCACGAGGCGGAGTGGCTGAGGCGCCTTCCGCGACGACAGGTCTAACAAAAACAAGGCCCGGGGGAGATGCAGCAGCAAGAAGACCGAGTGTTTCAACGCTGAGCATCAGGTGGTTGGTCAGATTCCTGCCAGAGTTGGCAACCCCCACCACATTCTTCAAACTACATGCTAGATGTTTCTTGAGAAGGAAGCTGATGGCCGCGTCGACTGCCGCAAATAGGCTGAGGAGGGCCTTCCATGGGTGTGGGAGCTCAGCACTCTCCACCACCGAGTTATATATGATACTGCTGGTCGCCATCCTAGTACACTGAGCATGGGATTGATCTCGCAGTGCTCGGTGCACATGGCAGAATTGTTTTGGTGCACTTCTTGAAGGCCCCCTTCGGGCGGCTGTACCCATCCCACGCAACAGCACATTAAATTCTCTACTGTTACGCATCAAACGAACAGAATCTCTCATATCATTTCCCCGTATATGTGCCCAGCATTTTCGAGACATTGTGTCACAAGGACAATTTCCAACCTTCTTCAGCTGCGCACTGTGTAGTAAAAAGATGCAGATCAAAATCAAAAAGCTCGGTGGTGGGACCTTTGAGGTTGATGTTGATTCTGATGGCACCGTAAGTTTGTTAGTACAGCCTGATTTGCCTGCTGTATCGCTCAATTCCGTGGCAATTCTGTGAAACTCCGTCTGCAAACTCAAATTTGTTCAATGCAGGTCGCCGCTGCAAAGGAAACCATTCAACAGGCCCAGCCAGGATTTGAGGGTGGTGTCCGTTTGGTATTCTCTGGCAAAGTAAGCTCAAACTAATTCTGTCCTCGCGGATGGCGTGTTGTGTTTGGCTTGTGCTGACAGCCACCGTGCACTTGGTGTCTTGCGCAGGTGCTTGAGGACGACAAACCTATCAGCTCATACAACATTCAAGCTGGCGCATTCGTAGTTGCTTTGCCGCAAAAGGTAAGATGCCTTGCATGTTTGCACGCGTCCCTCCGGGGTGACATCGCAACGCGAGCGAAACGCCCTCGTGGCAAATTGTCTCTGACGTACGTTGTATGTGTACAGGCTAAGAAAACCACCGCCGCCAACCCAGCCCCTGCCACGCCAGCAACTGCAGCGTCGGCTGCTGCAGCCACACCTGGTTCTTCAGCTGCCCCTGCGGCAGACTCGCCAGCAGCAGCTTCTGCTGCTCCAACTGATCCCCCCGCAGCCGCTGGTAGCAGCAGCGGTGGCGACGGGCTGCTGTCCGGCCCCGCTCTGGATGCAAAGGTGGCCGAGATGGCTGGCATGGGCTTCCCTGAGGAGCAGGTCCGAGCCGCCATGCGCGCAGCCTTCAACCAGCCAGAGCGCGCCATGCAGTACCTGCTGGAGGGCATCCCAGAGGGTGCAGGCGCGCCTTCCGGTGCATCTGGTAGCAGCAGCACCCCTGCAGCTGCTGGCAGCTCTTCCGGTGGCAGTGGAGGGCCCCTTGACACCCTTCGCAGCATTCCTGGCTTCAACCAGCTGCGCCGTGCAGTGCAGGCTGACCCCTCTCAGCTGCCCCAGATCATCGGCCTCCTCTCCCAGCGTTCGCCTGCGATTGGACAGTGGATTGCTTCCAACCAGTCTGCCTTTGTTGACTTCATGAACGAGGAAGTTGACGAAGATGAGGACGGCGACGTTGAGCTGCCCGGGGGAGCGGAGGGCATCCCTGGGCTGCCCCCAGGCTTCAACCCCCAGCTGCTGGGAGCTCTTATTGCAAACCTGCCGCAAGAGGCTTTGGGCACTATGGCCCAGAGCATGGGAGTGCCCCCAGATCAGCTAAAGATGTTGGGACAAGCCCTCGCAGCAGGTGGAGGTGCCGGCGGCCGAGCCCCCCCAGGCAGCACCATTGTACGCCTCACCCAAGAGGAGGCAGCTGCTGTGGACCGCTTGGCTGAGCTGGGCGTTTCTCGCCAGGCTGCCTTGGAGGCGTACTTGGCCTGCGACAAGAAGGAGGACTTGGCAGCAAACTTCCTCATGCAGAACATGGGCTTTGACTGATGTGCAGGGAGGCTCCAATAGTGCAAACGTGTTAGCCTGCTGTTGGTCTCAGAGACCGTGGCATTTCACGTCCATTCAGTGCGCACGGCCTTGACAAAGCGATGGCGCTGCGGTGGGGGGCGGCAGCTCCCCAAGCTTTCTGGCCCCAGATCGCGTGCGATCGACATTCCCCAAGCCAAATTAATTATCTTCCTGTTCTTGGGCATTGTGCGTGTGGGCATCTGGCTGATTGTCAGATTGTAGCTCGCTCTCGCGGGAGGCGTATCACGTTGT